>Ga0209537_1000119_pt1 | contig 88132 bp, 75 predicted proteins | sample BioPla4DNA1_FD_187698 | JGI IMG/M metagenome (GOLD analysis project Ga0209537, IMG submission 187698) | Biogas fermentation microbial communities from Germany - Plant 4 DNA1 (SPAdes) (version 2) | ecosystem: Engineered > Bioreactor > Anaerobic > Digestate | place: Bielefeld, North... | reverse complement strand
GATAATATATATATATTATTGATTTTTTATTACAATAATATTAAAATAAAAGCAAATATATTTATACAAAGGAGGACCTATGAAAGTACTAAAGTTTAAGAGTATTAAAAGTAGACTTATTGTATTATTCGCAGTATTATTAGGTTCATCATCGATATTAATAGGCGCATTATCTTTGTGGACATCATATAGAACACTTAGGAAGGAAGCGGAAAAAAGTGTCTCTACAATAGCCGTGGAAGTTGCTAAGTTGGAAATGAGTAGGTTAGAAACACGGAGAGCCACATTAGAAACAATAGCAGCTATTAATGAGATAAAAACCATGAATTGGATTATGCAAGAAAGAGTTCTGCTTAGAATGTTAGATGAAAGCCATTTTAAGACTCTTGGTGTTCTTCAAATGGATGGAACTGTTCAATATATTGATGGCAGAACTACTGAATTATCTGAAGATGACCCCGGAAGAAAAGCTTTAAATGGTGACAGAAATGCAATTAAATTCAGCATCAATGAAGATGTTAAATTAATTCTAATGCAAGCAGTACCTATTTATTCGGATGGTTCAGTTGTAGGTGCTCTTGTTGGCTTAAGTGACGGCTTATCCTTAACAGAAACAGTTATGGATATTGGATATGGAGAAGATGGATACGGATACATACTAGATGGAGAGGGAACTATAATAGCACATCCGAACACGGAATATGTGTTTAGGCAATTTAATCCTATAGAAGTGTCTAAGTCAGATTCCTCATATATACCCTTAGCTAAATTAATAGAAAAAATCAAAAAGGATAAACAAGGGATTGAAAAATATAACTTTAATGGTAATTCTCTTTATGCAGGATATGCTGCTATAGAGGGAACAGATTGGACTTTTGTAATTACTTGTACTGAAGATGAAGTTTTAGGAGCAGTTAAGGTTTATCAAAGGCTGTTACTTATATTTGTATTTATAATATTAGTTATAGGTATTGTGGTTACATATTTTGTGGGAGATTCGATCACAAAGCCTATTATTTTGTTATCACAGGATATCACAAGGTTATCAGACTTAGATATATCGAAAGATATTAATCCGAATTATTTAAAACAATCAGATGAAATCGGTATTATGGCTACAGCAATGCAGAATTTAGCCCATAAGTTGAGAGGAATAATAGGAGATATAAATAATTATTCACAGCAAGTGGCTGCTTCTTCCGAAGAGTTAAATGCTACATCACAGCAAACATCTACTATATCTCAAGAGGTGGCTAAGACAGTAGAAGAAATTGCACAAGGGGCAAGTGAGCAGGCTAAACATACACAAGAGGGTACAGAAAAAGCAGAGTATCTAGGAGATACTCTTGCAAAAGTAGAAGAATACATTTCCAATGTAAATACCGTAGCAGATAAAGTTTCACTTGCAGTAAAAGATGGTCTGGTGGATATTGAAGAATTAAATGAAATTACAAAAGAAAGTACCGGCTCTATGAAACTTATTAATGATACTATAATTAAAGCAAATGAAAGTTCTGTTAAAATTGGAGAAGCCAGTAATTTAATTCAAAATATTGCCGGACAGACTAATTTACTAGCTCTTAATGCCTCTATAGAAGCTGCCAGAGCCGGTGAAGCCGGTAAAGGTTTTGCGGTGGTTGCAGATGAAATAGGAAAACTTGCGGAGCAGTCAAAAAAATCCACACAAGTTATTAACCAGATTGTTGAAGAATTGCAAGCCAATACTAAGGTTGCAGTTAACACCATGGAAAGAGCAACTAAGATTTCAATAGAACAAGCACAAAAAGTAGCCGGAAGTAAGGAAAAATACCAACTTATTGAAAGAGCAATGGAAGAAGCTATAGAGGCAATAGAACTGTTAATTAAATCCGGTAAGAATATGAATGTAGTGAAGCAAGAAATTATAAATGTACTGGCAAACTTGTCAGTTATAGCACAGGAGAATGCCGCTTCAACAGAAGAGGCATCAGCAGCTATGGAGGAACAGACAGCATCTATTGAGGAAGTAGCCGGTTCAAGTAATAATTTAGCTGAACTAGCTGAACAGTTACTGGAATTGGTGACTAGATTTAAGGTATAAATTAATCAGTATATGAAAATACCGTGCATCAGCACGGTATTTTTTGTTGTCAAATTTACAATTCCTTGCGGCCTTTAATTGAATCCCTATATTCTTTGGGAGTCATCCCGATTATTTTTTTAAATACTTTAATAAAATAATTTACATCATGAATACCAACCTGTGAGGCAATATTTTGTACTTGTGTATCCGTCTTATTAAGTAATGTTATTGCAAACCTAATTTTCCGTTGATTTATAAAATTTGTAAGGGTAACTCCCATTTCTTTTTTAAATAAGGATGACAGATAACTGGAATTTATTGAAAACATATCAGCCAATTGTCTTAAAGAGATTTGCTCTGAAATATTCATGTCAATGTAATTAATGATTCTTTGAATCAAAGGGGAATATCCTGATAATGAATAGTTGGTTACCAGCATACAGTATTTTCGAATCATTGTTTTTTGAAGTTTGTCCGCATCTTTTAAAGATGATATAGATTCAATGCGGATAGCAAATTCTCTTGATGTCTCATCAATATGAATGGGGTGAACCTTACTGCTTTCAACTGCTTTGCGGCATAAAGTATTTAAAACAATCCCTAAGCTGTCCTTTCCATCTGGCAGATGTACCTCAGGTAAAAACATACATCAATACTTATGATAAAAATGAGCATACTTTAGAGGCTTTAGTTGAAAAATTACTGGGTAGATCCGAATTTGTAGGAGTAGATCCTGTTGATTCTTTCTGCGGCCTGCCGGATACAAGGTGGTAAAAGTAATTAATAAAACACATTTTAAAAGGAGTAATTAATGGGTTACTTTGATTATGAAAAAGATAAGGAATATCTGATATGTATAGATAGTGACGGATGTGCCATGGACACTATGGACGTAAAGCATATTAGATGTTTCGGTCCGGAATGGATTAAAACCTTTGGCCTTGAGAAGTATCAAGAAGAAGGATTGGAATATTGGAATAAAATTAATCTTTATTCTAAAACCAGAGGAATTAACCGTTTTAAGGGGCTTGCCATGGCTCTAGAAGAAATGGAAAGAAGAGGACTAGTCTTTGATGGACTGGATACTTTTATCCGCTGGACAAAAGAGGCAAAAGAATTATCCAATCCTGCCTTACTTGAAGCATGTCAGAAAACTAATAGTCTTTGCATGGAATTGGCTTTGCTTTGGAGTATCCGTGTAAATCGATCTATTTCACAATTGCCCAAGGTAGATAAACCCTTCCCCAATGTAAAATCAGCTCTTGATAAAATGGAACAAGCAGCCGATTTGGTTGTGGTATCCTCAGCAAACGGTCAGGCCATTGAAGAGGAATGGGAAAAGCATAATCTAAAACAACATACAAAAGTTTTATTAAGTCAAGAAGCAGGATCAAAAGCTTTTTGTATCACCCAGTTACTTAAGAAGGGTTATGATCCTAAGAAGGTCTGTATGGTAGGTGATGCTCCCGGTGACCGTGATGCCGCATTCTCTAACGGTGTTTGGTTTTATCCGATTGTGGTTGGCAAGGAAGAGATAAGTTGGAAAAAACTAAAAGATGAAGCCTTCCCTAGACTTTTATCAGGTAAGTTTGATAAAGCATATCAGGAAGAACTTCTAAAGGACTTTAACCAAGCACTTGGTATATAATAAAAAATGATTAGGCTTTAATCAGTGAAGAAACTCACTAGATTAAAGCCTTTAATCTCATAAAGACATGAAAATTATTTGACAATATAGGTGGAATTTGATATTATATTCAAGCTAGTTGCGTTTTTTAAGATATGCTCGCAGCATCTTATTGATATACAATAGTTCAGAATGCAGTAAACGAGTAGTGTTTATCACATAAGTCCGGTTGATGAACAATACTCGTTTTTTATGGAAAGGACTGATAAAATGATTAGAGAATTAGCCAAGAGTATTCGTGAGTACAAAAAACTTTCAATAATAACTCCCATCTTAATAAGTCTTGAGGTAGTAATTGAATGTACAATACCATTTATCACAGCCTCTTTGGTAAATAAAATAAAAAACGGATGTGATTTAAACACAATTATAAGGTATGGGGCTGTACTGGTTATCATGGCAGTTTTGTCATTAATGTTTGGTGCCATTGCAGGTTCAACAGCTGCCACTGCCTCTTGCGGATTTGCAAAAAATTTAAGAAAGGATATGTTCTACAGTATTCAGAATTATTCTTTTGAAAATATTGATAAGTTCATGACTTCATCCTTAATCACAAGGATGACTACCGATGTTACAAATGTGCAGAATGCGTATATGATGATAATTAGAACTGCAATTCGCTCTCCTTTAATGTTAGTCTTTGCATTTGTTATGGCATTTGTAATGGGAGGCCGTATGGCCTGGATATTCCTGGTGATGGTTCCGATTTTGGCAATCGGTCTGGCTTTAATAATATACAAAACATTTCCATTGTTTAAGAAAGTATTTAAAAAATATGATGCCTTAAATAGATCAATTCAGGAAAATATAAAGGGAATGCGGGTGGTCAAATCCTTTGTACGAGAAGATTATGAGCAGAAAAAATTTGATGAAGCAGCCCAGGATGTATGTGCAGATTTTACCAAAGCTGAGCGAATACTAGCTCTTAACGGACCCTTAATGCAATTTTGCATGTATGTCCTTATGATTTTCGTTTTGTCCTTTGGCTCTTACACAATTATTAGCAGTAGGGGACTAGATTTTGATATAGGTCAGTTTTCTGCCATCTTAACCTATGGATTTATGATTCTTAGTAGTTTGATGATGCTTTCTATGGTATTTGTTATGATTACACTGGCCGGTGAGTCTGCTAAACGTATTGTAGAAGTAATAAATGAGAAAAGTACATTATCAAATCCTGAAAATCCCATATACACAGTAAAAGATGGTTCTATTTCATTTGAAAATGTAAGTTTTAAATATTCAGAGAAAGCCAAAAGAATGGCCCTTGCAAATATAAACCTGCAAATTAAATCCGGTGAAACCATTGGAATTATCGGGGGAACAGGCTCATCTAAATCATCCCTTATTCAGCTAATTCCCCGCCTATACGATGCAACCGAAGGGGTTGTTAAAGTAGCCGGTATTGATGTAAAAAAATATGATTTGGAAACCTTAAGAAATCAAGTGGCAGTGGTATTACAGAAAAATATTTTATTTTCCGGAACAATCAAGGAAAATCTTCGCTGGGGTAATAAAGATGCTACTGATGAAGAATTAATTGAAGCCTGCAAGCTGGCTTGTGCCCATGATTTTATCAGTCAATTTCCTAAAGGATATGATACTTATATTGAACAAGGGGGTACCAATGTATCCGGTGGACAAAAGCAAAGACTTTGTATCGCAAGAGCCCTACTTAAACAACCTAAGATATTAATCCTTGATGATTCCACCAGTGCAGTGGATACTAAAACAGATGCCAGCATACGTAAGGGCTTGAAAGAATATATGCCTAATACGACAAAGATAATAATAGCTCAAAGAACGGCTTCTGTGGAAGACGCTGACAGAATTATAGTAATGGATGGAGGTACCATCAATGGTATCGGTACCCATGAGGAATTATTGGCTGAAAATGAAATCTATAGAGAAATTTATACTTCACAAAATAAGGTAGGTGATCAAAATGAAAACTAATAAAGTAAATAATAAAAAAACGATCATCTTTCGCCTGTTTAAAGACATACGTGAGTTTTATCCGGTAATGCTGCCGTTAGTTATTGTCTTTATAGTATTTAATGCAATTATAAGTTCCATACCGGCAATATTTATGCAAAACATAATTGCTATTGTTGAGAAGAACTGGCAGACCGGGGACTGGAACGGGGTAAAAGATAATATCCTATCCCTTGTTGCTATATTAGCTGTATTTTATGTTTTATCTATACTTAGCGGTATAACATATAATCAGCTGATGGCATTTATAACCCAAGGAACCTTAAAAAAATTCCGTATAAAAATGTTTAGCAAAATGCAAACACTACCTATTAAGTATGTGGACACTCATAATCATGGGGATGTCATGAGCTTTTATACCAATGATATCGATACACTAAGACAAATGATTTCCCAGAGTTTTCCACAACTTTTAATATCTAGTATTACTGTTTTATCTGTCTTTTGTATTATGATTTACTACAGTGTATGGCTTACCATGGTTATATTACTTGGTGTTACTGCCATGTTATTTGTAACAAGAAAAGTTGGTGGGGGTTCTGCTAAATACTTTATAAAACAGCAAAAAGCCCTTGGTCGTTTGGAAGGATTTACAGAGGAAATGATGAACGGTCAGAAAGTAGTCAAAGTCTTCTGTCATGAAAATGAAAGCAAAGCAGATTTTGATAAGATAAATGAAGCTTTGTATAAGGATGCAAGAAAAGCAAATCGCTATGCCAATATACTGGGCCCAATAATAATTAACATAGGTAATGTATTATATGTTATAGTAGCAATCATAGGCGGTATTTTATTAATAACTAAAGTTCCAAACATAAGTATTTCAGGTTTGCCTTTTGGTATTAGTATATTTGTTCCCTTCCTTAATATGACTAAACAATTTGCAGGTAATGTCAATCAAGTGTCCCATCAGATAAATTCCGTTGTCATGGGACTTGCCGGGGCACAAAGAATCTACGGCTTGATTGACGAAGAAGCTGAACATGATGAGGGATATGTTACCCTGGTAAATGTTAGGGAGGAAGATGGAAAGTTAATAGAATGTTCTAAGCGGACAGGCATTTGGGCTTGGAAGCATCCCCATAGTGACGGTTCTGTAACTTATACTAAATTAACAGGAGATGTAAGATTATACAACGTAGATTTTGAGTATGAACCTGGAAAACCTGTTTTGCATGATATTAGTCTTTACGCAAAACCGGGACAAAAAGTAGCCTTTGTTGGTGCTACCGGTGCAGGTAAGACAACCATTACAAACTTGCTCAATCGTTTCTATGATATAGCCGACGGTAAAATTCGCTATGACGGTATTAATATTAACAAAATCAAAAAATCGGATTTAAGAAGTGCCATTGGTATTGTCCTGCAGGATACTAATCTATTTACAGGAACTGTAATGGATAATATTCGATACGGTAAACTTGATGCCAGTGATGATGAATGTATAGCAGCTGCAAAACTGGCCGGTGCCGATGATTTTATCCGTCGTTTACCGGAGGGATATAATACGATGCTTACCGAAAATGGTGCTAACCTTTCTCAAGGACAGCGTCAGTTAATATCCATTGCCAGGGCGGCAGTAGCAGATCCGCCGGTTATGATTTTAGATGAAGCCACTTCATCTATTGATACAAGAACTGAAGCAATTGTTCAAAGGGGTATGGATGCATTGATGGAAGGCAGAACAGTATTTGTTATTGCCCATCGTCTGTCCACAGTTAAAAACTCTGATGTAATCATTGTGTTAGATCATGGACGTATTATTGAAAAGGGCAATCATGAGGAACTTATTGAACAAAAAGGCCAGTATTATCAGCTATATACCGGAGCATTTGAGTTGGAGTAAAATCAAGCTTTAATTATAATATAAATAATAAAAGGCAAGAACACTTTAAAAGTTTCTTGCCTTTTTTATGTTAATGCATATTGGTAGGAGAGGAGAACTGTATTGAATTTTTAAGTACAGTGGACATATTATAAAGTTTTTCTGCTATTGCATTAATTTCTTCTAAGGTTGCGTTTCCTTCTTGTGAAGCTGCTGCAACATCATGGGCTGCTTTTGAGATCACTTCTGAAGCTTGCTTAGTTTCACTAATTGATGAAACAACATTCTGAGAGTTCTTATAAATTTCTTGTACATTATCAGATACAGAATTAGAATATCTGGTAATTTCATTTATGGCTGATAATATTCTAGCAAAGATTTCTCCGGCTGAATTAATAACATCTAAACCTACGTTAACTGAATTATTATTTTCATTTGTCATGGAAATGGCATTTTCAACTTCACTTTGAACATCACTGATTAAGCTATCTATTTTTGTTGTAGCATTTTTTGATTGCTCGGCTAGCTTTCGTATTTCTACAGCCACAACAGAAAAGCCCAAACCGGCATCACCGGCTCTAGCTGCTTCTATGGAAGCATTCAGTGAAAGTAGATTTGTTTGTTCTGCTATATCATTAATCAATGACGTTATTTGACCAATTTCCGTTGATTTTTTTGCCAATATGTTTATTGCATTTGTAACTTCAGATGAATTAGTATTTATTAACTCTATCTGCTTAATCGCAGAAGATATTATATCATTACCGTCGTTAGTCATCTTTGAACAATCCTTGGCATATACAGAAACATCTTTTATACGTTCAGCTATATCCATAAGTTCTTTAGAAATATTTATAAGGTTATCGGAGGAGAGGCAAAATTTATAGGATTGGGAAATTATTTTAAATTATTAAAGGATAAAGAATATTTACTATCATTATGGACAACAGAAAGAGAAGATGACTGATCTTCCTTTCTCATTTTCACCTTATATATGATTAATCTATATATTATTTATCTTGTCTATGGTAAAATCTTGTATTTTATTATATATTAAGAATAATGGGTAAATTTTAAATAGGAGGTGAACTTTGATGAGCCAAGATATATTAGGTAAAATAAAGGGTGGATTAATTGTTTCCTGTCAGGCTTTAAATGACGAACCGTTACATAGTTCATATATTATGTCACGGATGGCTTACGCAGCAATGTTAGGTGGAGCTGTTGGCATAAGAGCAAATACAGTGGAAGATATTACAGAAATAAAAAAGCTTGTAGATATACCTATAATAGGAATTATTAAAAAAAATTATGATGATAGTGATGTTTATATTACACCTACCATGGAAGAGGTAGATGCTTTAGTAGATTGTGGTGTTGATATTATAGCCATGGATTCTACAGCTCGTCTAAGACCAAAATCTCAATCATTAGAAGAATTTTTCTCCAATGTAAGAAAAAAATATCCCAATCAATTATTTATGGCGGATTGTTCTAACTATGATGAAGGGATACAGGCAGCGAAGTTAGGTTTTGACATAATAGGTACTACCATGAGTGGATATACTCCCTATACTGAAGGCACTAAATTACCAAATTATGAATTAATGAGAAGTTTAGTTAAGGATTGTGGAAAGCCTGTTATTGCCGAAGGAGGAATATGGAGTCCACAGGAACTTAAGATGGCACTTGAAACTGGTGTTTTCGCAGCTGTTGTAGGTACTGCTATTACTCGTCCAATGGATATTACAAGACGATACGTAGAAGCGATAAATAATTAATAAGGAGTTAATTGTATGGCAAATGGAAATTTTATTTTAAGTATACAAGCTATGTATAACCAATTTACAAAGGCTGAAAAAAAAGTAGCGGACTTTGTATTAAAAAACCCCAAAAAGGTATTATTTATGTCTATTACAGATTTGGCAGACGCTTGTAGTGTTGGGGATACTAGTGTTTTTCGATTTTGCCGTACCATGAATTTACGGGGTTACCAAGAATTTAAAATGCGGCTTTCCTTAAGTATAACAAATGAAGACAAAGATAATGAGGAACTTGAAGTAGATGTTACACCAAATGATACCTTTGAAACTCTGGCACAAAAGGTCCTAAAGTCCAATTTAGATGCTATAAATGAAACTTATACACTTTTAAATGGGGAAGAATTCTCACTGGCCATGGATTATTTTGAAGCGGCAGAGAATGTATATATCTTTGGTGTAGGTTCATCTATGTTAACAGCTATGGAAGCAATGAATAAATTTCTTCGTATTACACCAAAAGTTCATTGTATTCAAGATCCTCATATGCAATCTATGATAGCAAGCATGTTAACAGAAAAAGATTTAGCTATATTTATCTCATATTCCGGCTCTACAAAAGATACCATTCACGTTGCACAACTTGCAAAGCAGTCAGGAGCTAAGATAATAGCTATAAGTAGGTTTATTAAATCACCTTTAACTAGCTACTCCGATGTAACCATTCTTTGTGGTGCAAATGAAGGACCATTACAGGGAGGTTCTACTTCAGCCAAAATGGGGCTCTTGTATATATTAGACCTAATGTATGCTGAATATTATCGTCGTAATTATGAGGTTAGCCGAGACAACAATCAAAAAACTGCCAGTTCTGTTTTAGAGAAATTATATTAAAAACTGCAATTTAAAGGGGTAATAATGAGAGTATTAGCTTTAGATATTGGAGGAACCTCAATTAAAATTGGTATTATCAATAAGCATGGAGAAATTTTAGAAAGTAGTGAAGTTCCCACTTTTGCAAAAGAAGGTGGAGAAGTTCTAATAAACAGGGTACTAGATATTATCGGAAGATATGATAACATTGATAGAATAGGCATTAGTGCCACAGGTCAAGTAGATCCTATTGAAGGCAAAATTATATTTGCCACGGACAATATTCCAGGATGGACAGGAATAGAAATAAAAAGGAGAATAGAAGAAAAATATAAAATACCCACAGCTGTAGAAAATGATGTAAATGCAGCAGCTCTTGGTGAAGCCTATTTTGGTGCAGCCATAGGAAATGAAAGTTTCTTATGTTTAACATATGGTACCGGAGTAGGTGGAGCCATTATAGAAAAAGGTGAAATATATAGAGGAAATCTTAATTCTGCCGGAGAATTTGGTCATATAATCACCCATGTAGGTGGTAGAGACTGTACTTGCGGGGGTAAGGGATGTTATGAAACCTATGCATCTACTACCAGTCTGGTAAGGCAAGTAAAAGAAAAATTAGGAATGGAAGATGTAAACGGGAGAATAATATTTGATTATCTTAATAAAGGAAATCATGATATAAAAAACATAGTTGATAAATGGTTACAAGAAGTAATTATGGGTTTGGTTAGCCTTATACATATATTTAATCCATCCCTAATAGTTCTAGGTGGAGGGATTATGTCACAAACTTATATTATAGATTATATAAGAGAAAATCTTCCTAACTATGTAATGCCAAACTATAAAGAGGTAAAAGTAGTACAGGCTAGTCTAGGAAATAATGCAGGAATATTAGGTGCTGCACATCTGGCTATGAAGGCTAAGCCAAGAATATGATTTATAGACCTCGTTACCATAACCAAATCGGGAATGGTAATGAGGTCGTTTTTAATTTTTTAATTATTTTACTGAGATAAATGGGTTGTCTTTGATATAAAATCGCCATAGAAAGTCTTTGGCTTCTTCTGCATAATCGATACCTACTCGTTTGGCAGAAACAATTTCAAAATTATTCTCTATTCCATTGGTGATATAAAGTTTACTTACACATAAATCTTCTCCGTTATGATTTCTATTAATGCAAAGAGCCTTACATAATTTTCCGGGACCATTGGTTAAGCCCTTGATTTGGCTTTTGTTTAACTGATTATAAGATTTTTGATATCTATTATAGGCAAAAGCATCAAGTTCACCCATTGGTTCAATAGCCCGAATTAATACAGCCTGTGGAATTCCTTCTTTATTTGTAACAACATTAAAACAATCATACATGCCGTAGATTAAATATACATAGGCATAGCCTGGTGGTCCATACATTACTTCAACTCTTGGAGTTCGCCTTCCCCCATAGGAATGAGCGGCCTTATCTTCAACTCCCATATAAGCTTCAGTTTCCACTATTTTTCCTACTAATTTTACCCCATCTACTATATGAACAAGATATTTTCCTAATAGATCTTTAGCAACCGTAAGGGAATCTCGGTTATAAAAATCCCTGTTTAAAGAATTCATAAATTATTCCTCCATTTATATAAGAACATTTTATTTAGTATTATTAGTACAATAATATCATAACTATTTAATTCAATATCTTCCATATATATTTCAAGTAATAAATATTATCCTAATAATTTGATTATATTTTTGTAGTGACATTTATAAGAAACCATAATATACTAATACAAAACCGACAGACAGTCGGTCTGTATATGGTGATATAAATGTAAGAGTAATACAAGATAAATTGCTTGGAATAAGAACGGTAGGTATAAGAGAGTGGAAAGACAGCAAGGTTCATTATAACCGTTATGAAGCAACACCATATAAGGCTCTTAATAGCCTTTTTAAGCATTATAAGTTTAATAAAACGGATAAAGTTGTAGATTTTGGATGTGGACGAGGCAGGGTTGCATTTTATATACATAATCACTTTCATATACCGGTAACAGGGATAGAAGTCAATGATAAAACTTTTGAGGAGGCACTTGACAATAAAGCTAGATATAGATTTAAAGCAAAGGATATCAGTGCACCTATCAAGTTTCATTATGGTCTTGCCGAACATTATAAAATAGATAAGTCAGAAAATTGCTTTTACTTTTTTAATCCATTTTCTGTTCAGATATTTAAAAAAGTAGTTAGAAATATTCTATATTCCGTAGAAAAGGATTTAAGAACAGTAGATTTAATTCTATATTATCCTATAGAAGAGTATAAAGAATTTCTTAAAACATGCACACCTTTTACAATAATAAATAAAATAAGAATTCCAGGTACAAGGGATATTAGGGAAAAGTTTATTATCTACAGATTAAGAGAAGAGGATTATATATCCTATGAAAATAGATGGCAAGATATAAGTGGCTTCTAAAGGTAATTTCGATACATTAATTATGCATAATAAGCCATACACCCAAATAATAGCAAGTAATGATAAAAAATAGTACAGTTCAGAGCAAAATGTGATATAATACAGTAAGATAAAAAGTAAGATGCAGGAATAATAGCTTTTGCTTTTTTGTGTTTATATAAAAAATAATAAAATAGGAGATAATCTATGGTATGGAGCAAACTAAAGCAAAATCTTGAAAGCTTTCTCTGTCCTGAACTGGTAGGGAGAGTTGAATACCGGGCTACAAGTTATCATTATCTGCCTGATAAATTGGGAAGATGTTATATAACAGTAGATAAGAATGAAGTCCTTAATATGAGCGATACCAATGCTCTAATTCGTTGCTACCAGACAGAGCAGGAGATAAAAAACAACCCTGATATTGATATTCCTATCACTGAGGAAGATATTAATGAGGTAAGAAGGGATTCTTTTAATCAAATTCCTGAGGATCGCTTAAAAGTTGTAGCTAGAAACCGTAAGATATCCACTTACGCCAAAGAACTACTTGAAGCACAGGCTATATTATTGAGGTCGGATTTCTATGATGCAGCTAAAAGATTTTTAACCATGCCTATAGATGACTGTCTTAAGAGTAATGAAATCTTACTGAATATCTTTGCCTTAGTAGATAGAAGAGTGGGCAAAAGACGTCTTATGAATTTGGAAGAACAGATGAGCTTAAAGCATCCAATTGTTCAGTATTTTTATAAGCTTCGTATAGATTCCCTAGGGCTCTAAAACCTCTATTGCTAGATAAATTAGTAAATTTGATTAATCTTATTTATTTTGCTATTATAGATTAGTAAAAAAAACTGGAGGTATTAGAAATGTCAGTATTACCAAACTGTCCAAGCTGTAATTCAGAATATACTTATGAAGATGGTAATATTTTAGTTTGCCCTGAATGTGCTTATGAATGGACTTTAGAAATGCAGGATATTAAAGATAATAATGATATCATAAAGGATGCCAATGGAAATGAGTTAAATGATGGTGATTCTGTAGTTGTAATTAAGGATCTTAAAGTAAAAGGTAGTTCATCCTCCATTAAGAAAGGAACTAAGGTTAAAAGCATTAGGCTTATACTTGATTCCCGTGATGGACATGATATTGATTGTAAAATTGATGGATTTGGTGCAATGAAATTAAAATCTGAATTTGTAAAAAAGATATAAGCAAAGCAAAATAATAAACAGCCCTTGATAGTAGGAGATAAGCTACTGGGCAAGTGGCTGTTTGGTTATTATTTTAATGACTTCTTATCTAATATATCTGAGTATTTGAATGGTATTTTTACCGATAAATATATTACTTATATCGATTGGTTAATTAGATTAAGAAATTAAATGTCTGACAAAAGATTAATTAATTATTAAAGCCATATTGAATCTTAATAATAAACAATTAATATAAAATTAAAGTTATAATTAACAGAAAATATTGAAATATGTATATTTATGTTATAGAATTAATTTAAATAATAGGGTGATTAATCACCCTATTTTATTTTAATATAGCATATAAAAAGATAGCTTTACCTAAGGAGTATTAATTATGTTTATTTATACATTAATATGATTTTAATATTATAAGTGATTTATTAGTCAGTTAAGGAGGTGGCTATGCTTTTTACAGAAAAAGGAGACAAAAGCTTACCTACTATTATACTACTTCATGGTAATGGATTATCTGACTGGTCATGGGACAGGGTAGTTAAGGAGTTACAAGAGGAGTATCATATTGTGACACCAATAATTGATGGACATGGGGAGGATTTTGAAACTGAATTTACTAGTATTGAAGATTCAGCAGACAAATTAATACAGTATATTGACAGATATCAGTATGGAAAAGTTTTTGCAATCGGTGGTTGTACATTAGGAGCACAAATTGTTATTGATATATTGTCAAAAAGAAATGATATTGCCCAGTATGCAATAATAGAAAGTCCATTAATCTACCCTATTAAGCTACCATCTTCTACAATGAATAGCCTATCATTTAAAGTGGCATACAAACTGGCTAAAAAAAGTTGGTTTGCTAAATTACAGGCAAAAAGTTTAAATATTCCTAAAGAATTATACGACAAATTTTTCGAAGATAACAAAAAATAACAAAAACATCTATTCTCTGTATTTTTACCTAAGAGCCACCACAATAATAATAAAGTAGTTTAGTCTTACGGTGCCCATCTACGGGTCTTTCCAGAGTTCTATAAAGTATAGTGTATAAAAGTAAGATAAAAGATATCATAAACAGGATTAAGAGTCAATGAAATAAAATGTTTTTTTTATTTCCAAATTTGTAATAAAAAACTCCTATGTGGGATAATAAGATTAATGTTTTTAGCTTAAAAAAAGGAGTGTTATTTTAATGAGTATTAACTTAGCTATAATTTATTACAGTATGGGTGGTTCAAATTATCAGCTGGCTAGATGGGCTGAAGAAGGAGCTAAAGAGGCAGGAGCTGATGTTAGGGTATTAAAGGTACCGGAACTAGCTCCTCAATCTGTAATAGATCAAAATCCCATATGGAAGTCCCATGTTGAAGCAACAAAAGATGTTCCTGTTGCCACCGATGAGGATATTATATGGGCTGACGCAATTATTTTTAGTACCCCTACCAGATTTGGTGTAATGGCATCACAGATGAAGCAGTTCTTAGATACAAAAGGGGGACTTTGGGCTCAAGGAAAGACAGTTAATAAAGTAGTAAGTGCTATGACATCTGCACAAAACCCCCATGGTGGACAGGAAGCAACTATTTTATCACTTTACACATCCATGTTTCACTGGGGAGCTATAGTTGTAGCCCCGGGATTTACAGATTCGGTTCTATTTGGAGCAGGAGGAAATCCCTATGGAACAAGTGTATCAATAAATCAGGACGGTAAAATGGTTGAAGATGTAGAAGCAGCAGTTAAATATCAGGCAAAAAGAACGGTTAGTGTTGCCCTTGCACTTAAAAAAGGTTGGGAGAATTAATTACCTAATTAGCCTATGTGAAAATCACATGGGCTTTTTAATTTAAAAAATAAACTTTATATTGAGCTGGCATATAATTAAAAGGAATAATTTGTTTATAGAGAAGTGATTTGTTGAATAGTTTTAATCCTAATAAGCTGTATGTTGAATTTAGAGATGGTGTAACACAAAAAGAGCCGGTGAATAATCGAAAATATACTCTTACGCACTCAGATCAAACAGGGGAACTATTTCTTACTATAGGTCTTAACTATGCTTATGACAAGATAAGCTATTTACGAGATGAAGTTCTTGCAGAATGGAGAGTGGGTAAGGGATATGCTTTCCTTTATGTATATGTTTATATTGATGGTTTTATGGATCCTGCCATATCTATAAGGCGAGAGGCAATATTTCGTCGTGAACTGCCATTAGCCTTACAAGCAATTAAGTATGGAGATAAGATATTCTTTGATACTCATCCGGAATTACTCTATGCCCCTATATGGATAAATTTTTCTTCTGAAAATTCAAAGTACAATCGTGTTGAAAAATGGGGAAATATGAATATAAACTATTGACACAGAGTGTATCAATGTTTATATTTTAATTAGGACTTTGAAAAATATTATGTATTAAGGAAATTATTATGAATAGTACATTATTAGACAAATTAAAAACATTAAAAGAAGAAGAGAAGGAAATTCTAAAGGGGAATAATGTTATTAATCTTAATTTATATATGAGTCCATCTTCCAATATTGTTGATAGCAATAAAATATTAGGACAGAACAAACTGATTTATGTACAAGCTCACACCCGTTTTATACATTTTTCTAAACATGGCCATAATTATGTTGAATTTGTTTATATGTGTCAGGGTCATACATTTCATATTGTAGATGATGAAGTTATAGAGCTTAAGGCTGGTGAACTACTTTTTTTAAGCCAGAGTGTCATGCATGAAGTTTTTCCTGCAGATTTTGAAGATATAGCAGTGAACTTTATAATTCTTCCTGAATTTTTTGACTATACTCTTAAAATGATAGGTAGCGAAAAAAGTCTGCTACGAAATTTTATAGTAGGTTGTCATAAGAAGAATAACAATCATGTTAGCTATCTACACTACAAGGTGTCTGATGTTTTGCCAATCCAGAATTTAGTTGAGAATTTGATTTGGAATATATTAATAGAAAAGCAAAGTAAAAGAAGCATAAACCAGATTACCATGGGACTTTTATTTTTGCAATTAATGAATTTTACTGATAAACTATATGTAGGTAAAACTAATTTTGAAGAAGAACTTATGATTAAACTATTATCATTTATTGAAGAAAATTATAAGGAGGGTAGTCTTACTGATTTTGCCAATATACTTCATTGTGATCTTCATTGGTTAAGCCGTATGATAAAAAAAATTACAGGGAAAACATTTACCCAACTAAAGCAAATCAAGAGGTTAGATCAAGCAGCTTATCTACTTACTACAACTAATCTGACAGTATCTGATATTAGTTATGCGGTGGGGTATAGCAATGTAGGTTACTTCCATCGTATATTTCAAAAAAGATTTTCTACTTCACCAAATAATTATAGAAAATGCAAATAAGGACACTTTTTTATACAAATAGTGTACTTTCATTTATTTAAGTTTTAATTTATACTTATAGTAATAGTTATAGCAATTTGATATTTATTTTAAAGTACAGAAAATTCAAGATATGATTTGTTATTTTTTAAGAAAGGCGTGAGGGTACTTATGAAAAAAATTGGGGTTTTGTTAGAAAAAATATTAAATTGTAAATTATTTAGAAAAATCAGATTTAGATTAATAGCTTCATTTATGGTACCGGTAGCATTTATACTACTATTAGGTGTTTTATCATTTTCAAGGGCCTCTGATGGTATAACTTCAAATTATGAAAAGTCCACAACTCAAGCTTTAAACATGGCAGGAAAATATCTTGATTTTGGTTTTGAAACTGTAATGGCCACTGCAAACCAATTTATTAATGATGATACTCTTAATAAATATTTGGAAGGGTATTATAAAGAAGATAGAATAGAACAAGGTAATAAGCAAAAAGAAATCAGAAATAGCTTCACAACAAAAGAAACACTTGATAAATTTGTAGGAAAAGTTTATGCTATATCGGAAAGTTATGATCCCATTTCCTCCAATTCCGATGTGGCAAATGATACATATCAAGGTTTTATAGAAACTGATATTGGGCAAAGTGTGATAGAAAATCAGTACGAGAATTTTTGGATCGGTGAAAGTGAGTATTTAGATGAAAAATTGGCTGTCTCTTCTGATAAATATGCAATTCGTCTAGTTCGTAAGATATGGAAAAATAATGCGATACTTATTATAGAAGTAAGTATGGACACTATAAAAGAAGTCTTAAGAGATTTTGAATTTGACAAAACAGGTATTGTTGGATTTGTAACTCCTGATGGGAAAGAAATTATAGCAACAGCCAAATCCGGTAAAGTGGAAGTAACCCTAGCAGACAAACCGATATTTTCAAATAATAAGTTCTATAAAGAAGCCTTACAAGGTCAAGAAAAAGAGGGGTCTGACTTTGTGCCATATAAGAATAAATCCCACTTGTTTATGTATTCTAAAATTGGTGACACAGGGGTAATGCTTTGTGGTTTGGTTCCAAAGGCTTCTATTATGAGTCAGGCTGACAGCATAAAGAACTTAACAATTGTAGTTGCTCTAATTTCTATTATAGTAGCAGTAGCAATTGCTATTTTCATATCATTAAGAATAGATAATGCAATTAAGAATATTATAGCAAAGCTTAGGGTAGCAGCAAAAGGAGACCTGACTGTTAAATTTAATATTAAGAGAAAAGATGAATTTATGACTTTAATAGAAGAACTACAGTATACCTTCTCCAATGTAAAAAATTTAATTATGCAAGTCAAGGATCGTAGTGATGAGGTATCCGGTTCTTCCTCAGAGGTATCAAAAACCGCTGAGAATTTATTAAAGGCAACGGAAGAGATATCAGCTGCAATCAATCAGATAGAATCAGGTATAACACAACAGGCTAAGGACGCAGAAGAATGTCTAAACCAGATGGATAACTTATCAAAGAAAATGTTGTTGGTAACTGAAAGTACAAAAGAAATCAGCAATATTGCTGATAATACAAAACAAAGTGTTCAAATAGGTACATTTACGACTGAAGCATTGAACACACAAACAAAAGAAACAATTAGGATTGCTGCAGATATTATCAATGAGATACAGAATCTAGAGAGAAAATCTTCATCAATTGGTGAGATTATTAATGTTATTAATGAAATCGCAGACCAAACAAACCTGCTATCATTAAATGCTTCCATTGAAGCTGCCAGAGCCGGAGATGCCGGTAGGGGATTTGCTGTTGTTGCCAGTGAAATCCGTAAATTAGCCGACCAATCTAAAGAATCAGTAAATAATATTATATCAATTATTGAAGGTATTCAAGAGGATACTCATAAAGCAGTTAATATTGCAAGAGAAGCTGAAGAAGTATTGCGCTTACAGGAAAATGCTGTAAGTAATACAACTCAATCTTACTTGAACATTAATGATAGTGTAGAAAATCTTGTTGTTCAGTTAAGACAAATTATCGAAAATGTAGATAATATTGAAGAAGCAAGAGTAAGTACCCTAGGTGCAATTGAAAGTATTTCAGCAGTACTAGAAGAAGTTGCGGCATCTGCAAATACCGTTAATCACTCAGCTTACGAGCAATTATCTTCAGTGGATGTATTAAATAGAACAGCTAATAGCTTAAATAATAACGCCGGAGTACTTGTGGAGGCAGTAGAAAAGTTTAAGGTTTAAAATACCTTATATAAAATAAATAACTAAAATTCATGACTCTTATTTCAAAACTGTTTAAATACAGGATAATGAAATAAGAGTCATTTTTTGTTTAGCTATGCTTTTATTTTGTGAATACTTCACCAAATTCAAAATTATAACATATCATATCGTAATGATACTTATTGTAGTTGCTTAAGATATGACTAAAAATTTGAAATTATGTGGGGGATTGTTTTCTATGGAATTATCGCTAAAAGAGATAATTGAACTAATATATAAAAGATTGAAGCTAATTATAATTTTTGTTTTAATAGGTGCAGGTCTTCTTTTTGTCGTTAATAGATTTATAAGAAGGCCTATTTATACAGCTTCAGTACAGTTATATGTTAATCCCAATGATACTACACCCGCCGCAAATTTAAATGAATTAAACTATGCACAAAAGGTAGTAGCAACTTATGTTAACTTATTACGTACCCAAAAATTTTATAAAAAAGTATTAGAAGAAACCGGTCTTAATTATTCTGAATCTCAGTTGAAAAATATGACTAATATACAATCTGTAGGAGACACTGAAATATTTAAAATAAGTGTTAACTCTCACAGTGCTTCTGATTCCTATGAACTTGTGAAAGCTATGGAATATATTGCACCCCAGATAATCAGTGAAGTTAAGAATAATGCAAAAATAACTGTTATAGACCCGGTAGTATTTCCGACTGGACCTTCGGGTCCTAATATCCTTTTAAATACCATGATTGGCGCCTTGGCCGGATTTTTTCTAGCATTTACTTTTGCATTTCTATGGGAGTTAATTGACGTTAAAGTAAAAAGCAAAGATGATCTAATGGAGAAATACCAGATTCCCATTCTGGGAGCAATACCAAGTTTCAACGATATGATTCCAAGAAAAAATGTCTTATTACAAAAAATGTCTTTTCTAAATAGGAAAAAGAAAAAATCAAATCTAAACCAAATGATAAATGAGCAAGCTAATTTTATAATAACCGAAGCCTATAAAGCCCTAAGGATTAATTTGCTATATACCATAAGAAAGCAAGGATGTAAAAAAATATTAATTAATAGCCCTAATCCAGAAGAGGGAAAAAGCACTACTTGTCTTAACATTGGGATAGCCCTTGCAAATGCGGGAGCAAAGGTTTTATTAATTGATTGTGACCTTCGTAAAGGAAGACTTCACAAACCACTTAATGTAAAAAGCACTCCTGGCTTAAGTAATGTCCTATCGGTAATGAAAACTGATGAAGAAGTAGTTCAAGATACTGATTATGAGAATCTTCAGCTAATAGCTTGTGGCACTATTGCTCCTAATCCAACTGAACTTTTATCCAGTATTCAGATGGAGGAGTTATTATTAAGACTTGAGAAAAGATATGACTATATTATATTAGATTCTGCCCCGGTTAACTTAGTTGCTGATGCATTAAGTTTAGCAAAGTTAGTGGATGGAATCTTGATGGTGGTTAGGGAAAATGGCACAACCTACCCAAATATAGATAGTGCACTAAATAAATATGAGCTGATAGATGGCAAATTACTTGGTTTTGTAATAAACGGAATAACATTTAAGCAGGGAGAGAAATCTAAATCCAAGTATTATTATAATGTAAATCAAGATGATTGATCTTCATACTCATTTACTACCTAATATAGATGACGGGGCTAGTGATATAAGTGAAGCTTTAATAATGACTAAGCTTCTTAAAGAAGAGGGCATAAAAGGGGCCGTATGTACGCCCCATTATGATCCTACCTCCATGTCACTTAATGATTTTACTAGCTTACGTGCAAAATCTTTAAATCTATTAAAAGAAACATGCATTCCGCTAATCCCTGCCAGTGAAACCTACCTTCATGAATACTTATTTTATAATTGCAACTTAGACCCACTAACAATTGAGAATACAAATTATTTATTGATAGAGCTGCCCTTTACTAAGAAGTGGGGTAATGATATTTATAAAAGTCTTGAAAAACTTATGATTTACTTTGATGTTATCCCCATTATTGCCCATATAGAAAGATATCCGGCAGCTAGTAAAAAAAATATAAATAGACTTAAGGAATTAGGTTGTGTGTTGCAGCTTAATACCTCCTCATTACTGCAGTCAAAATTAAAGAAAAAAGCATTAAGCTATATGAAAAAGGAATTTATAGATGTTTTGGGAAGTGACTGCCATAATTTAAAGAACCGTTCTCCTCAAGTAAAAATCCCTTTAGAACTGATTAGAGAGCAATTAGGGCAAGGCTTATGTGATGAATTCGCAAAGCGTTCGGAGAAAGTGATAAAAGGAATAGATATTAGATGAATATGAACACCATTTAATAGTTTGAATATAATATACTATTAAAAGTAAAACGACAAGATTAAGCATTAATCGAGTGCTTAAGGGGGCGAGTGGTTTGAGAATAAATAAAAAACAGAAGGAAAATGTTTTAAAATTGGAATATTTAAATCAAAAAAAATCTCATTGGAGCAGTGAGAAATATGCATATATAGATGAGCTTCTGGGAAGAAAGAAGGTAAATTTATATTGCCGTGATATTGAAAAATTTTTAGCTAATAAGGTAATATTAGTTACCGGTGGTGGAGGTACTATAGGTTCTGAGTTGTGTAGGCAGATTGCAAAAGCAAATCCAATAAAACTTATAATTGCTGATAATTATGAGAATAATGCCTATGATATCCAACAGGAATTAATTTTTAAATACAAAAATAATTTGAATTTAAAAGTTGAAATTGTTTCTGTGCAGAATAAGGAAAAATTAGATATAATCTTTAACAAATATAGACCTAATATCGTATTTCATGCTGCAGCATACAAACATGTACCCTTGATGGAGGATTGTCCGGAAGAGGCAATCCGTAATAATATTTTTGGTACTTATAATACAGTGATGGCAGCCCACAGATATGGGGTGGAAAGGTTTGTATTAATATCCACTGATAAGGCGGTAAATCCGACTAATATTATGGGGGCCACCAAACGTTTTTGTGAAATGATTATTCAAAGTATGAAAGGGTATAGCAAAACTGAATATGTTGCAGTACGCTTTGGCAATGTTCTTGGCTCCAATGGGTCTGTTATTCCTTTATTCCAAAAGCAAATAGAAATGGGTGGTCCTGTAACTATAACAGATAAAAGAATTGTTAGGTATTTTATGACAATATCAGAGGCGGTACAGCTGGTACTTCAGGCAGGGTCTATGGCCAATAGTTCTGAAATCTATGTTTTAGATATGGGAGAGCCCGTTAAGATACTGGACTTGGCGGAAAATTTAATTAAACTATCTGGGCATATACCTTATAAGGATATTCAGATTATAGAAACAGGTCTCCGCCCCGGAGAAAAACTATACGAAGAGATACTAATGAATAGTGAGAAACTTATAGCTACCGCAAATCATAAGATTTTTATTGAACACCAAGACACCATATCCAGGCAGGAAATAAAAGAAAAAATAAAAATCTTAGAAAATGCTTTAAAAACAAAATCAAAGATTAAGATAAAGCAGGCAATGAAGCAGGTGGTAAATACCTATAAAGATCCCCATGAAGTCAATAACAGATTGTATAGAGCTTTATAAATAAGTATAGAGAAAACAGCCGTATTTCATATGCATTGAAATACGGCTGTTTAAGTTAAGAAGCTTAGCTAAAGAAAGGTCTTCTCCTAATCCAAAAGAATATTCTCCGTAAAATTCCTGAGATAATACCATAAAAAATAGCAATTAAGACGCTGAGGAGAATGTATTTTCTGGTGAAGCTTAAGCAGATGAATTGTGATAATAAAGCTTCAACTGTAGTAATGTCTTTGAAGAAGAAAAGTCCGATAATCATGGTTACAAATGTAAAAAGATCAAGGATTAAGGCTACAGGCCACTCAATTTCCGTAGTTAAACGGGCAAATATACTAAAAAACAATGCACCGATTAGACCCGGGACTATTAATGCAAAGAAAAATTGAAATATTTGAAATATCATTAGGCACCTCCCATATTTTTTTTACTAATATTAAAATATGCGAGGTGTAATTATAATGTTACATAAAGGATGGGGGATAAAGTAAAATAGTGGAAAATCAATCAATGGATCGAATTTAAAAGCTTTATGTTGAAAAAAATATCACTAATAAATGGCAGGAAAATGGTAAAAGAATGGTGAAATTAACAAAAAAAGGTTGACAGACTTTGATATGAAGGATATACTTGTATATAAAATGAAAATATTAACATATATTTAGTGTTAAAACTTACTAATACCCATAAAAAATAGCTCCATAAACAGCTGTAATATGTTTTGTCAAAGTTTCAAGTATTATAACGAACGTTGACAAATATAATTGGAAGCCACCAATTATTATAGCTTTAAAGGCAAAGGAAATAAGATTTTTTGTGGTGAAAAATTTTATATTGTTTCTGACATAAAAGCTTGTATCTGAATAAGATAGAAGCTTTTTCCACTAATAGATACCAAATTGTATTTAGGAAATCTAACATTTAGCTAATGTGATAATCAAAGGATTTGTTTTTAAAATCTTACTTTATTTTTTCGGACAAGGGAATAAAAGCTGCGCAAAGGTAGGTGATGAAAAGGAAAATTAGCAGACAGCCTGTGACCGGAGAATAAGTTGGATAAATAATTAAGAAAGGGGATAATGGTTATGAAGAAAAAAAGCTTTAGAAAAGTAATATCGTCTGTACTAGCTTTGACCTTATTACTAAGTTTTGTGTCTCATTTGACATTAAAAGGTGGCGTATCTGCAGCCACTTCATCCGAAGATCTTTATAAGCAGAGATTCCTTGAGTTATGGGAAGAACTTCATGATCCTGCTAACGGGTATTTTAGTTCCCATGGGATACCTTATCATTCAATCGAAACTATGATTGTTGAAGCTCCGGATTATGGCCATGTTACTACCAGTGAGGCCATGAGCTATTATCTTTGGCTTGAGGCCTTATATGGAAAGTTCACAGGGGATTTTTCATATTTTGAAAAGGCCTGGGATATTCTCGAAAAATATATGATACCTAGTGAAGAGGATCAGCCTAATAGAAGTATGGCAAGATACAATCCTAGTTCACCGGCTACATATGCTCCCGAATGGGAAGAACCCAGTATGTATCCTGCACAACTGGATTTTAATGCTCCTGTTGGAGTAGATCCTATCTACAATGAGCTAGTAAGAGCTTATGGTACAAATACGATTTATGGTATGCATTGGCTCCTTGACGTAGATAATTGGTATGGATATGGAAGACGTGCTGATGGAAAAAGTTCACCTTCATATATTAATACTTTCCAGAGGGGAAGCCAAGAATCAACTTGGGAAACTATTCCTCAACCTTGTTGGGATGATTTAACTATGGGTGGAAGAAATGGATACCTTGATCTGTTCACAGGTGACAGTCAGTATTCTGCTCAATTTAAGTATACCAATGCCCCAGATGCTGATGCCAGAGCAGTTCAGGCAACTTACTGGGCTAATGTATGGGCAAAGGAACATGGTGTAGATATTAGTGATGAAGTAGCAAAAGCAACTAAGATGGGAGATTATCTCCGTTACTCTATGTTTGATAAGTATTTTAGAAAAATTGGTGACTCTAAGCAGGCAGGAACAGGTTATGATTCAGCTCATTATTTGATGTCCTGGTATTATGCATGGGGCGGCGGTATTACAGCGGATTGGTCTTGGATTATTGGATCTAGCCATAATCATGCCGGTTACCAAAATCCTATGGCAGCATGGATTTTATCAAATGATTCTGAGTTTAAACCCAAATCAGAAAACGGTGCCAGAGATTGGGGTAAGAGTTTAGAGCGTCAGTTGGAATTTTATCAGTGGTTACAGTCAGCTGAAGGAGCTATCGCAGGGGGAGCCAGCAACTCCTATAATGGTCGTTATGAGACCCTTCCTTCCGGTACTTCCACTTTTTATGGTATGGGCTATGTAGAGAATCCGGTTTACTTAGATCCCGGTAGTAATACTTGGTTTGGTTTCCAAGCTTGGTCCATGCAAAGGGTAGCAGAGTATTATTATCAGACCAATGATGCCAGAGCAAAAGATCTTATGGATAAGTGGGTTAGTTGGATAAAATCTGTAGTAAAAATCAACAGTGACGGAACTTTTGCTGTACCTAGTAATATTGAATGGTCAGGTCAGCCTGATACATGGACAGGTACCCCTACCGGTAATCCAAATCTTCATGTAGAAGTTGTTTCTTACGGTACAGATCTTGGTGTTACAGGATCTTTAGCTAATGCATTATTATATTATGCAAAAGCTTCCGGTGATGATGAAGCAAGAGAATTAGCTAAGGAATTACTAGATCGTATCTGGACATTGTACAGGGATGACAAGGGTGTAGCAGCTCCTGAGTCTAGAGAAGATTATAAGAGATTCTTTGAACAGGAAGTATATGTACCTGAGGGTTGGACAGGAACCATGCCTAATGGGGACAAGATTGAACATGGAATTACCTTCCTTGATATTCGTTCCAAGTATTTAGATGATCCTGATTATCCTAAACTACTAGAAGCATATGAAAAAGGAGAAGCTCCGGAATTTACATATCACAGATTCTGGGCACAATGTGATGTTGCAATTGCAAACGGAATTTATTCTATACTCTTTAGTGAAAGTGATGATCCTGCAAACAATTCTTCAATCACACCTAGCAGTGCAACTTTTGATAAAAATGAAGAAAATCAGAAGGATATCGATGTAACAGTAACCTTAAACGGCAACACTTTAGAGGCAGTTAAAGCCGGAAATTCCACTCTTGTAGAAGGTGTTGATTATTCTATAAGAGGTAATACCGTAACAATCAAGAAAGAATTCTTAGCAAAACAGGCGGTAGGAAACCTATCCATAGTATTTGATTTTAGCGCCGGTTTAGACCGTACCTTATCTGTTAAGATTGTGGATACCACACAGGGATCTGAAGATCCTGAAGAACCGGTTAAGGGAGATATTCTTCTTGAAAGCTTTAATGCAGGTACACAAGCAACAAGTAATTCTATCTTGCCAAGATACCGTATAACTAATACCGGTAACAGCAGTATATCCTTATCTGATCTTAAGATTAGATATTATTATACAATTGACGGTGATAAGTCTCAGACTTTCTGGTGTGATTGGTCCAGTATCGGAAGTAATAATGTTGTGGGCACATTTGTAAAAATGAGCAGTCCTAAAGCAGGGGCTGATTACTATCTAGAAATCAGCTTTACCGATGGGGCAGGAAATCTTGAACCCGGTGCTAGCATAGAGGTTCAAGGAAGATTTTCAAAATCCGATTGGTCAAATTACACTCAGACAGATGACTATTCCTTTAATTCAAGCAATAGTTATTACGGTGAAAATAATAAAGTAACTGTTTATCTTTCTGAAAAGCTAGTTTATGGAATGGAACCTTAATTAAATCATTAAAAGTTTATTACTTATAATGTTTGATTAATTATGGGTCTGTGCAAAAAACAATGGATCCATATAAGGTAAAAATTAAAATAAAATACGGAAGGAGGATATTAATATGCGTAAATTTTGGTCAATGATACTTGCTCTTAGCATACTTTGTACTTCTTTAATATCTATAACTGCTCCAAAGGCAGAAGCTGCTGATTTTAACTACGGAGAAGCCTTACAAAAGGCTATAATGTTTTATGAATTTCAACGTTCAGGAAAATTACCGGAGGATAAAAGAGATAATTGGCGGGGAGATTCCGGTCTGAATGACGGTGCAGACGTAGGACTTGATCTTACCGGTGGATGGTATGATGCCGGTGATCATGTGAAGTTTAATCTTCCCATGGCTTATTCACAAGCAATGTTAGCATGGGCTGTCTATGAGGCGGAAGATGCACTTGCAAAAAGTGGTCAGCTAGAATATCTCTTAGACAGTATAAAATGGGTTAGTGATTATCTAATAAAGTGCCATCCTTCAGCCAATGTGTTCTACTACCAAGTAGGAGATGGCCATAAAGACCATGCATGGTGGGGACCTGCAGAAGTTATGCAGATGGAAAGACCATCATACAAAGTAGATCTTTCTAATCCCGGTTCTACAGTAGTAGCAGAAGCGGCAGCAGCCTTGGCATCTGCGGCAACAGTATTTGCTGATAGGGATCCTGCTTATGCAGCAACTTGCCTAAAGCATGCAAAAGAACTTTATGCTTTTGCAGAAAACACAAAGAGTGATAAGGGTTATACAGCAGCTAATGGATTCTACAGCTCTCACAGTGGTTTTTATGATGAGTTATCTTGGGCGGCTGTATGGATTTATATAGCAAGCGGAGACGAGACATATCTTGAAAAAGCAGAGGATTATGTGGAATATTGGGGAACCGAACCTCAGACTGATATAATAGCTTATAAATGGGGTCATTGCTGGGATGACGTTCACTATGGTGCATGCTTACTATTGGCAAAGATAACTAATAAAGCTATATATAAAGAAGCAATTGAAATGCACCTAGACTTCTGGTCCGTAGGTTATAACGGTAATCGTATTACTTATTCTCCTAAGGGTCTTGCATGGTTAGATACCTGGGGAGCACTTCGTTATTCTACAACAACGGCATTCTTAGCAGCAGTTTATGCTGATTGGGAAGGCTGTAGTGCAGAAAAATCAACTATCTATAATGATTTTGCTAAAAAGCAGATAGACTATGCTTTAGGTAGCTCCGGCAGAAGCTACGTAGTGGGATTTGGTAAAAATCCTCCACAACGGCCTCATCATAGAACAGCTCACAGTTCCTGGGGCGATAGTATGACTACCCCTAATTATCATCGTCATGTACTTATCGGAGCCCTTGTAGGTGGTCCCGGTAATGATGACAGCTACAGTGATGATGTAAGTAACTATATCGATAATGAAGTGGCCTGCGATTATAATGCCGGATTTGTAGGTGCTCTGGCAAAAATGTATGAAGATTACGGCGGAAAACCTATAGAGAATTTAACTGCATTCGAGGAAATAACCAATGATGAGTTCTTCGTAATGGCAGGTATTAATGCATCCGGTTCTAACTTCTTAGAAGTTAAGGCCTTACTCCATAATCAGTCTGGTTGGCCTGCCAGAGTTGGAGATAAGCTTTCTTTCCGTTATTTTGTTGATATCAGTGAAGTAATAGAAGCCGGATATAGTGCAGATGATATTACTATATCGACAAATTATAACAGTGGTGCTAAGGTTACGGGCTTATATCCTTGGGATGAAGCCAATAATATTTACTATGTAGATGTAGACTTTACAGGAACCAAAATATATCCAGGGGGACAGCCTGTATATAAGAAGGAAATTCAATTTAGAATTGCAGCTCCCCTAAATACTAATTTCTGGGATAATAACAACGACTATTCCTTTAAGGATATTAAGGGTGTAAGCTCAGGAAATACTGTGAAAACAATTTATATGCCGGTATATGATGATGGTGTATTAGTATTTGGTAAGGAGCCTGACGGTAGCGGCGAACAGAATAATTCCAGTATTTCTGTTACCAGTGCTACTTTTGATAAGAACCCTGCTAAGCAGGAAGATATTGAGACTGTAATGACCTTAAATGGCAATACTCTTAAAGCCATTAAAAACGGTAATGTTACTCTAATATCAGGAACTGATTATACAGTTAAAGGTAACACAGTAACAATTCTTAAGAGTTATTTAGATAGCTTTGAGACCGGTACGGTTCGTCTGACCTTTGATTTTAGCCAAGGTGTAGATCCTGTTCTTACAATAAAGATTGTAGATAGCTCACCAAGTATTCCAAGCGCTACAATCAGCCCGACGGTTGCAAGCTTTGATAAAAATCCTGAGGCCCAGAAGGATATCAAGGTTACTATGAATCCTAACGACAATACTTTTGTTGCACTTAAAAAAGGCAGCGAAGTCTTAAGAGAGGGCAGAGATTATATTATAGACGGTAATGAAGTAACTATTTTAAGTGAATATCTTGCAAGCCAATCAACCGGCAGGATTACATTAACCTTTGATTTTGATGCCGGGTCAGATCCTACTTTAACTGTAAATATTACTGATTCTACAGTAGTAGAGCAAGATGGAAATATTAAGCTTGAAATGTATAGTGGCAATACTGCTGCAAATCTTAACGGTATTATGCCTAGATATAAGCTTACTAATACCGGAACAACACCTATAAAGTTATCTGATGTTAAAATCAGGTATTACTATACTATCGATGGAGAAAATGGTCAAAGTTTCTGGTGTGATTGGTCCAATGTGGGATCTAATAATGTAACAGGTACCTTTGTAAAGATGGATCAAGCCACAGAGGATGCAGATTATTACTTAGAGACAGGTTTCACAGAAGCTGCAGGCTATCTAGAACCTAATCAGAGTATTGAGATACAGAATCGTTTCTCAAAATCAAATTGGTCCAATTATAATCAGAGCAATGACTATTCCTTTAGCGATAATAGCAGTTATGGTGAGAATAATAAAATAACTGTTTATATTTCAGGTGTATTAGTCAGTGGAATGGAACCATAATAAGTTTAATTAATAATAGGGTAGGAGGTAGCTGATTATTTCAGCTGCCTCCTACTTGGTTATAAGTGTTTTAAAGTTTCATATACCGTCATAATAAAGGGCTTATAAGGAAATAACTATGTTAAAACAGAAAAATATCTTGAAATTTAAATTTTAATATGTAATAATAGTAATAGCTATTAATATCATAGAAAAAATAGAAAACGGAGGAAGATATATGAGCAAATTATATGATAATTTAAATGAGCAAATGAATTTTGAATTAGAATCGGCCTACATTTATGCCACCATGTCTGCATATTTAGATGAGCTGAATATGAAGGGTATGACACATTTTATAGATGAGCAAGTAAAAGAAGAAATGGAACATGCTGAAAAAATAAAAAAATTTCTTCAGGAAACAGGATATGGAGTTAAGTATCGTCCACTAAATCCTGGAAGCGGTGAATTTGATTCTATTTTAGACGTATTTAAAAAAGCTCTTGCCCATGAAAAACTTGTAACATCCCGTATTCATGATTTAGTTAAAGAAGCAAGAGAAGAAGGAGACCAAAGGGTTCTTAATCTTCTTGCTTGGTTTGTGGATGAACAAATAGAAGAAGAAGATACATTTAGTGTATTGGTTGAAAGATTGGAAAGAATTAACGGACAGTGGAGCGGTCTATATATTTTAGATAGTGAGATGTCTAAAAGATAAAGATAAGATAGATTTGTCTTAGGAAAAATAACACCTCTTAAGTAGATAGGAAAAGCTAGAACTACTTAAGAGGTACTTTTTATATCCGAAACATTACATACTCATGATATAGATTAAAGATTTTATATTATTTTCTCAAAATCTTCTCCATAGCTTTTCCCCTTGCCAGCTCATCTATTAATTTATCCAAATATCGAATCTCTCTCATAAGATCTTCTTCAATCTCTTCGACTCTGACACCGCAGATAACACCTTTTATCAATGTCCTAGAAGGATTAAGGCTTGGAGCTTCTTTAAAGAAGGTTTCTAAGTCGCTTTGTCTTGCCAAGTGTTTTTCTAATTCTTCTTGACTATATCCTGTTAACCAACGGATGATTATATCGACTTCTTCCTTAGTCCGTCCTTTCTTTTCTACTTTTTCAATATAAAGGGGATAAATTTTTGCGAAACTCATTTTATAAATTTTATGCTCGGCCATAAATTTGCTCCTTATATTTTCTTTATTCTTTATTAATTATAAACCATTTCAATTAAATTTACCAAAATGGATTTATTTCTTTCCCTTTCATGGAATAGTTCACTTAAAATTCAGATTCAAAACAAATTTTTTTCATTATCTAAGTATAGAATTAATATATTCGAATAAAAAGAAATGGGGTGATTTATTGGGAGAATCTAAAGGAAGACATGAGCTGAAGCATTTTATTAACTATGCTGATATATTACAACTAAGATTAAGATTGCCATATGTGGCCAGTATCGACAAAAATGCCATAGATGGTAAGGGATACCGGGTTAGAAGCCTTTATTTTGATAATTATAATGATAAGGTATTAAGAGAAAAAATAGACGGTGTTAATGAGCGAGAGAAATTTCGCCTCCGTTTATATAACGATGATACATCATTTATAAAATTAGAAAAAAAGAGTAAAAAAAACGGTATATCCTATAAAGAAAGTACCAGGCAGCCAAAACTGGCAGCATATTTATTAAAGGAAAGGTGGGAAGGACTGCCCTTAAATTATAAAGGATAAGGTATTTTAAAAAGCAGTTGGCCCTAATTTTACTTTTGTATAGTGGAGGGATTATCGGTAAAAATAATACCGGTAATCCCATTTTTTTTAATCTATAGCTAAATAATTTATTGAAATTTTAGGAAATAAAAATAAGTTCTTTATATATATTCTCCTTTCTTGTGATAAACTTAATTCTAATAAAATTAAGCCAAATTAAATCAGGGAGGTTTTTTAACTGTGAGCCCATATGTAAAATTTGAAAATGTTAATAAGATATATCAGACAGGTTATGTAAAATTATCGGCATTACATGATGTTTCTTTTGAAATAGAAGAAGGAGAAATCTGTGTAATTGTAGGTCAGTCTGGTGCCGGAAAGACAACACTTCTTAATATATTAGGGGGTATGGATACTCTTACTTCAGGCAGGGTTATGCTGCAAGATAAGGAGATTTCCTCTTTAAATAAACATGAACTGACTAGATACCGCAGGGAGGATATTGGTTTTGTATTTCAATTTTATAATCTTATTCCTAATCTTACGGCTCTAGAAAATGTAGAGATTGTAACACAGATGATAAAGGAGCCTTTTCCTGCCAAGCAGGTACTTGAAAGTGTCGGTCTAGGAGATAGACTCCATCATTTTCCTGCACAGCTATCCGGTGGAGAACAGCAGCGGGTAGCCATTGCTAGGGCTTTGGCTAAGAAACCGAAATTGTTATTATGTGATGAGCCAACCGGAGCCTTAGATTACCAGACGGGAAGGCAGATTTTAAAGCTTTTACAAGATCAGAGCCGTAAACATGGAATGCTGGTAGTTATAGTTACCCATAATTCTGCCCTAACAGCTATGGCAGACCGTGTTATCCATGTAAAAAGCGGAACTGTGGTATCTGTTGAGAAAAACGAAAAAGCTTTATCAATAGAGGAGATTGAATGGTAATGATAAAAAATTCAGCTTGGCGCAAGAACAATATACGGGAAATTAAATATACACTTGAACGCTACCTTGCTATTGTGCTTATTATTGCCCTGGGGGTAGGTTTTTTTTCCGGATTAAAAATCACACAGACAGCCATGGTAAAAACCTTAGATTCTTATGTTTTAAATCAGCAAATGTATGACTATAAACTGATTTCTACTTTAGGTTTGTCTAATGAAGATGTGGAATACTTTTCCTCTCAGGATGGTATAACCGCTGAAGGTGCTATTTCCATGGATTTTATTGCAGATATGGGTATAAAAAATGACCTTGTATTAAAGGCCCACTCCATAACTGATAAAATCAATCACTTAGCAATCAAATCCGGAAGAATGCCGAAGGCGGCAAATGAATGTGTACTAGATGCCAGAATTTTTTCGGAAGATATGATTGGGACAAAGATTAGGATGGCTTCTAGTAATGAAGAAGATATTTTTGATGCATTTACATATAGGGAATATATGGTGGTTGGTATCGCAGATTCCGTTAATTATCTAAATTACGATAGAGGAACTACCAGTCTTTCAGACGGTTCCATATATGGCTTTGTTTATATGCCTATAGAGGGATTTTCAACTGATTACTATACAGAGATTTTAGTCCGTTTGGATGGCTATTATGAAGTATATAGCAAAGAATATAATGATTTTATTGCCCAAAAAGAAAAAACATTAAAGGAAGACTTGGAAATGAGGGGGGAGCTTCGCCATCAGGAAATAGTTGATGAAGCCAGCCAAAAAGTATTAGAAGCAGAAAAAGAATATAAGGAAGCCTATGAAGAGTATTTGTCTAAAAAAGCTGACAGTGAAAAGGAACTGAATGAGGCTTATAAAAAACTAAAAGAAGCAGAAGAAGAAATCAGAAAACAGGAAGAAAAATTAAAAGAGGCCGAAGATAAGATTGCTGAAGGGGAAAAGGACTATAAAAAATCACTGAAAGAATATGAAAAGTCCTATAGGGATTATGAAACACAAAAGGCTAATAGCTTAGCCCAATTAGAAAGTCGTCAAAAAGAACTTGATTTAAATCGTGAAACTGTAACCAAGGCCATAGAAGAGATTGAAGAGAGCGGTATAATCAATCAGCATAATCAGCTTTCTGAAAATATCCTTAAGCTAGAAGCTGCTCTTTTACAAATAGAAGATGCTGAAAGTGAAGAATATATAGCAATTAGCAGTCAGCTTAAAGAAGCAAAGGCAGGGCTTACAGATATAGAAGCCAGTGGTGTTTTAGAAAAATATTCAGAACTTAAAGAAACTCTTACCAAGCTTGATAAAGGGCAATATGAGCTAGACAGGGAAAAAAAAGAAGCAAATAGAAAATTTGAGGAAGCTTATAAGCAACTTGCAGCAGCAAAAGAAAGTCTTAATAAGGCTAAAGTCCAGATAGAAAACAATAAAGAGGAAATTGCATCTGGCTGGGAAGCTATTAAGGAAGCTAAGGCAGAATATGAAAAAGGCCTTAAGGAATATAAGGAAGGAAAAGAAGAGGCCCATAAGTCTTTTGCTGAAGCCAAAGAGGAGTTTAAGAAGGTAGAAGAAGAAATTGATAAGGGATGGAAGGAAGTTGAGGATATTCCCACAGCCAAGGTTTATATGCTAAATCGCAATCAGAATATGGGATATGCCAGTTTTGAAAATGATTCAGCTATAGTAGACGGGGTTGCAAAGGTTCTTCCCTTTTTTTTCTTCTTAGTGGCCGCCTTGGTATGTTTAACTACAATGACTCGAATGGTGGATGAGCAGCGTACTCAAATAGGTACCCTAAAGGCCTTAGGCTACAGTGATGCTGCAATTAGTGGAAAATACGTTGCCTATTCAGGCAGTGCTGCCATAGTGGGCTCAGTTCTTGGATATTTTCTAGGAACCAAGTATTTTCCTATGGCAATATGGAAAGCCTATGGTATGTTATACGGCTTTTCATCCATTGAGTATGTATTTGATCTAAAATTGGCCCTCTTTTCCTTGGCAGTAGCTTTGATTTGCTCTGCCGGTGTGACCTATATTTCTTGTAAATCAGAGTTACTTATGATGCCTGCACAACTTATCAGGCCAAAAGCTCCAAAAGCCGGGAAGCGGGTACTTTTAGAGTATATACCATTTATATGGAAAAGAGTAGGTTTCCTTCATAAGGTTTCAATCCGTAATATATTAAGATATAAGCGGCGATTTTTTATGACAATCCTGGGTATTGCAGGATGTACCTCATTGGTAGTGGCAGCAATGGGCATCAGTAACTCAATCCGTAATATTGTAAATGATCAATTTGATACAATTATGAAATACGATTATAATATTTCTTTTACCGAAGCATTTAATAAAGAGGAAAGAAAGAATTTTATAGAGAAAAATTCGGATATATTATCAGAATGTGTATTTATCTTATCCGATGAGATAGAAGTGGTAGATGATAATAAAATAAAAAAAGCAACTGTGGTAGCAACTGATGATCCAAATATTACAAATATAATAGGTTTGCATATGGATAGTAAGACCTTGCCATATCCGAAAGATGGTAAAGCTACTATAAGCGATAGGTTGGCAGAGGAATTTAAGTTAAAGCCAGGGGATACTATTACTATTAAGATTAATGAAGTTGATACTACAGATATAGAAATAGGCAGTATCTTTGAAAATTATGTAGGTAATTACTTATTGATGACCGGGCAAACTTATAAGGCCTTATTTAATAAAGAGGTCCAATATAAAAATGCCTATGCCACCAGTAATAATGAGGATTTGTACAAGGTATCTGCAAGCTTATCAAAGGATGAAAATGTGGCTACTGTATCTGTAACTGATGATTTAAGAAATATGGTTAATAATATGATGCAGAGTCTAGACGCCATTATATGGTTGGTTATTCTCTGTGCCGGTGCCCTAGGCTTTGTGGTAATCTATAATCTGAATAATATTAATATTACTGAACGAAGCCGTGAGATTGCCACAATTAAAGTTATCGGCTTTTACTCTAGAGAAACAAAGGAATATGTTTTTAGAGAGACGGTCATATTGACTGTAATCGGCTCCCTTCTTGGCCTTGGCCTTGGTAAGCTGCTTCACAGCTTTATTATGGATCAAATTAAAGTTGAAGCCATATCCTTTAAGGAGCAGATATTTGCTTCTAGCTATTTAATAGCCCTTATAGTAACATTTATGATAACATTTTTGGTTAATTTGATTTTAAGAAGGAAGATAGAAAGAATAAATATGACGGAATCTCTAAAATCGGTTGAATAACAAGAAGAAGAAATCCCCCTTGTGAAACTCGTTAAAATATTGTTCACAGGGGGGTAAATTTAGTTATTTCTAATAATTACCTAGAGATTTTTTATTGATATTGTGATAATTAAGTGTATAGTTTATAAATTTTTTTTCGTTGTTAGTCATACATAAATCTTTATTTGTAACAAGACATATTTCCCACACAAAAGTTTCATCATTAAAAGGTAACACCTTAGTGTTAGACGAACCAATCTCATCGACAACAAAGTATGCACTTATACCAACACAATCATTAGAACGACTGAATCTATGAACCGTCAAAATTCCACCAACAGGATAAGTAATATTAGGAGTAAGACCTGCCTTTTCGCATCTACTAACAAAATTATAGTAAGTTCTAAACTTATGATTAAGAATTACAATATTTTCATCTTTTAAATCCACAAAATCCAAAGTGTTTTTTCTTGATAGGGGATTATCATCATTAACTAGGGCACACATATTTTCTTTTTTAATAGTTATTGAATTGAATTTTGATTTATCTATAGGCCCTATCAAAAAAGCCATATCCAATTTATTATCAAGAATTAATTGTTCGCATTCCAAATCAGTGTGTTCTGAAATATCCAATTCGATATCCCTGTGATTTTTGCTAAAATCTGCAATGAATTCAGTGGATAAAGCATTTAAAACACCATTGGAAAATCCAATTTTAATACTTTCATGATTAGATATAGACATTTTATTAAGATTTTGCATTAGGATATCATATTCCTGGATTATAGGTATGGAATGCTTATATAAATATTCTCCATACTCTGTTAATTCAAGTACATTATTTGATCTTACTAAAAGGGGCAGTTGAAGTTCTTCCTCCATATTTTTTATAGATTTACTTAATGCTTGTTGAGTGACAAATAGACTTTTGGCGGCATTTGAAAAACTCTTATCTTCACAAATCTGCAAAAAATAACGTAACTGTTTTAAGTCCATTAAAAACCACCTTTAACTAGCAATAATAAATTCCTATTATAAACCCCATGAAAAGAAAAATCAAATCATAAATAATTGTATTTGTTTACCTATCACTAAAAGTTGTGATCTATAGAAATTAAGTTGCTTTTCATACTATAAAATTTAAGATACAATACTGATTGTATTGTTTTTTATTTAACAAACTTTTTATAAAAAAAGATTTTACATAAAGTAATATAAATTCACAGCTGTGCTAATATTTGTTATAAATTTATAGTTGATTTCTTGCTGTTAATATGGAAGAATAACAGTTAATTACGCTTGCCATTAGATTAAGGAGGTTAAACATGTACAAGATAGTAAACAAAAGGCAATTAGGATCACAGATTTATTTAATGGATATAGAAGCTCCTAGAGTCGCCAAATCTGCTAATCCCGGTCAATTTGTCATTGTTAAGATGGATGAAAAGGGTGAGAGAATCCCTCTAACTATTTGTGATTATGATAGAGATTTGGGTACAGTAACAATCGTATTCCAGACACTTGGAGAGTCAACAAAAAAGATGGCTCAGTATGAGGAAGGAGAATTTTTCTCTGATTTTGTTGGCCCCCTTGGTATGCCTTCTGAATTTGTCAAGGAAGATATAGATGAATTAAGAAAAAAGAATATTCTATTTATAGCAGGTGGAGTCGGAACTGCACCGGTTTATCCTCAGGTTAAATGGATGTTTAATAACGATATTAAAGTTGATGTAATAATCGGTACCAGAACAAAAGATACTCTTATACTTGAGGATGAGATGAAAGCTGTGGCAGGAGAACTTTATATAGCCACAGATGACGGCTCCTATGGTTATAAGGGAATGGTAACTAATCTTCTTAAGGATTTAGTAGAAAAAGAAGGTAAAAAATATGATTTGGTAGTTGCTATCGGCCCCATGATTATGATGAAATTTGTATGCCAGCTGACTAAGGAATTAAATATTCCTACAGTAGTTAGTTTAAATCCTATCATGGTAGACGGAACCGGTATGTGTGGTGCATGTAGAGTAACTGTAGGTAATGAAGTTAAATTTGCCTGTGTAGACGGTCCGGAATTTGACGGACATTTGGTTAATTTTGATGAAGCAATGAGAAGGCAGGCAATGTATAAGACCGAAGAAGGACGAGCTATTCTTAAAATTGAAGAAGGAGATACACATCACAGACCAGGCTGTGATTGTGAGTAGTAAGGAGGAAGAATAAATGGCAGTAGATAGAATGGTAAGAACTCCTATAAGTGAACAGGACCCTAAGGTAAGAGCTACTAATTTTGATGAAGTATGTTTAGGATATACAGAAGAAGAGGCAATAAAAGAGGCAAGTAGATGCCTAAACTGTAAAAAACCTTTATGTGTTTCACAGTGCCCTGTAACAATTGATATTCCTACATTTATTCAATATGTAAAGGAAGGGGAATTTGAAAAGGCTGCAAGAACCATAGCACAGGCCAGTGCACTTCCTGCTGTATGCGGAAGAGTATGCCCTCAAGAGGTACAATGTGAAGGTAAATGTGTTCTTGGTATTAAAGGAGAGTCTGTAGCTATAGGTAAGCTTGAAAGATTTGTAGCTGACTGGGCTAGGGAAAATAATATTGATTTAAATGAAACAAAAGAGAAAAATGGTAAGAAAGTTGCTGTAATAGGAAGTGGACCTGCAGGTCTTACCTGTGCAGGTGACCTGGCAAAGCTGGGCTATGAGGTAACTATTTTCGAAGCATTACATGAGCCGGGGGGAGTTTTAATTTATGGTATTCCAGAATTTAGACTTCCCAAAGATACAGTGGTTAAACATGAAATCGATAATGTAAAAAAATTAGGAGTAAAGATTGAGACTAATGTTATCGTAGGCAGAACTGTTACTATTGATTCTTTACTGGAAGATGAAGGATATGATGCGGTATTTATTGGATCCGGAGCAGGTCTTCCTAAGTTTATGGGTATCCCGGGAGAGAATTCTAACGGAGTGTTTTCTGCCAATGAATTCTTAACAAGAAGCAACCTAATGAAGGCTTACATAGATGATTATGCTACACCTATAAAAGTCGGTAAAAAGGTTGCTGTGGTTGGTGGCGGTAATGTTGCTATGGATGCTGCCAGAACTGCCCTAAGACTTGGAGCAGAAGTTCATATTGTTTATAGAAGATCAGAAAGTGAGTTACCGGCAAGAGTTGAGGAAATTCATCATGCCAAAGAAGAAGGAGTAATCTTTGATCTTCTAACCAATCCCGTAGAAATCTTAGCAGATGAGAACGGTTGGGTTACAGGTATGAAGTGCGTAAAAATGGAACTGGGAGAGCCGGATGCATCAGGAAGAAGAAGGCCTATGGAAGTTGCAGGTTCAGAATTTATAATGGATGTAGATACAGTTATTATGTCACTGGGAACATCTCCAAATCCCCTAATTACATCTACAACAGAAGGACTTAAAACCAATAAATGGCAGTGTATAGTAGCCGATGAAGAAACAGGACTTACTTCAAGAGATAGGGTCTATGCCGGAGGCGACGCTGTAAGCGGAGCAGCTACAGTAATTTTAGCTATGGGCGCCGGTAAAAAAGCTGCAAAAGCTATTGATGATTTTTTAAGTAAAAATTAATCATATTAAATAGGGTTATCTGATATGGGATTAACTATATCAGATAGCCCTTTAATTTTCTGCTTATATGAATTTGCTATCAAATATACACATAAGTTTTTTCTAAGAATATGATAGTATATATTCCTTCATTAAGGTGAAAATATGGGCTATTATATTAAAGTAAAAGACAAGGTAAAAATATATGTTGAAGATTTAAGACCGGAATGTAAAAAAACAATTGTATTTTTACACGGTTGGCCTGCCAATCATAATCTTTTTGAATACCAATTTAATAAGCTGCCCAAGTTAGGTTATAGGTGTATTGGAATTGATACAAGAGGATTTGGTAAATCTGATAAGCCATTTAATGGGTATGATTATAATACATTGGCAGAGGATTTAAAAGATGTGGTAGAGGCTTTAGGTTTAAGTGATTTTACCTTAGCAGGCCATTCTACCGGTGGTGCAATAGCAGCAAGATATATGTATCGTTATAAAGGATATGGAGTATCAAAACTGGTACTTATAGCAGCCGCAGCCCCAAGTTTAATTAAACGACCTAATTTTCCTTATGGTTTAGATATAGAAACAGTATTACAAATAATCGAGGGCACTTATAATGACCGCCCCCAAATGCTACAAGATTTTGGTAATAAATTTTTCTTTCAACATAGCTCAGAAGCTTTCTCAAAGTGGTTTTTCCGTTTAGGCTTGCAAGCAGCCGGTTGGGCCACTGCAGCAATAGCAAAAACTTGGATAAATGAGGTACTATTTGCCGACTTAGAATCAATATCAGTACCTACATTGATAATTCATGGTATTCATGATAAAATCGTACCTTTTGAACTGGGTAAGATACAGCATAGTATGATAAGAAATTCTATATTAATTCCCTTTGAATTTTCAGGTCATGGATCTTTTTATGATCAGAAAGATGAATTTAATAATGTAATAGATAAATTTATCGGAAATAGATTATAATCATAAAGCACAGGTATCAGCCTGTGTTTTAGTTTTATAAAAATCTTGTAAAAGATGTAAGATATGATTATAATTAGAAAATGAAATAAAAATTGCAAACCTATAAAAGAAAATCTATGGAGGCGTATTATATGATAAAAAAAGTAAATACAGAAAAAGCCCCTGCGGCTATCGGACCCTATTCCCAAGCAATAATATATGATAATATCCTATTTACTTCAGGACAGATACCTATTAATCCCAAAACAGGCGAAATAAATGGAGATGACATTGAAACTCAAGCACAACAGGTAATGGAGAATATATCGGCTGTTTTAGAAGAAGCAGGATCATCTTTTGAGAAAGTTATAAAGACTACATGTTTTTTAAAGGATATGGATGACTTTGCTAAGTTTAACGAAGTATATGCAAAGTATTTTACCGGCAAGCCTGCTCGTTCATGTGTAGCTGTACAAAGGCTTCCCAAGGATGTACTATGTGAAGTTGAGGTAATAGCATTGATAAAATAATGTATAGATATTTAAGGTGTACTAAAACATTCTGTTAGGTTTTAGAAGGAATGTTTTGGTACACCTTTTTTTATAAATGAGTAAAATCAACTTAATTTACAATCAATTTTTTTTTACAAATATAAGCATTTGAAGGCTTATAAAATAATATAGTATCAATAAAATGGATACAAGTAGAGATAAAATAAATTGTTCAAGCATATAATACTATGGATAATGAAAATTATTTTCAAAAAACTCGTTATTTTATTGACAAAGTTCGACCGGTGTGATATATATATGTAAGTTAGACGTGACTAACTTTTATAGTATATGAATAATCCATAACAATATAGAAGATAAGGAGAGAGTTTAAGTGAGAAAGAAAAACTCCGAAAAGATTTCTAACAGCCTTTATTATGCTAAAGATAATTTACAATATACTATTACCAGCGCACCGGAACTTGGTATTTTAAAAAGCTTAGGTATTGTAAAAGATGCCCGTGTTTGCAAGAAGATGACCCATTGGATGGGTGGACCGGTGTTAGTTAAGATAGAATCCAGTGAGATTGCAATCGGTAAAGATATAGCTGAAAAAATTATGGTAAGGGGGTAGCTAAAGTGGCTGCTTGTCATGAAATAAATTATGATGAAAAGATTTATGAAAAACCCAATAAAATTCTTCTGATGGGTAATCCAAACGTTGGAAAAAGTGTATTTTTTTCAAATCTGACAGGAATTCATGTGGTTAGTTCCAACTATGCGGGAACCACAGTTAGTTATACAGAGGGAACATTGAAATTAGGTAATGAAAGCTATACTTTAATTGACGTTCCCGGTACATATTCTATGGAAGCGACTTCAGAAGCAGAAGAGGTGGCAGTACGTTTTATGAACAGCAATCCTATTGCTGTTTTATGCGTATTAGACGCCACTAATCTGGAACGGAATATTAAACTGGGACTAGAACTTCAGAAATATAAGGTGCCTATTGTATATGCACTAAACTTAACCGATGTTGCTAAGAGACATGGTTACGAAATTAATGTAAGCTTATTATCAAAGGAATTAGCTGCCCCGGTTATTCCTACGGTAGCCGTTAAAAATGAAGGCCTTAATCAGTTAAAAGACGAACTGCAAAAGGTAATAAATAGGCCAAAAATGGCCTGTGGCAATTGCTCATCTTGTCCTGCTTGTGCCTCAAATATGTTAAATACCTGGGATAGGGCAAGAGAAATAACAGCCAAAGTAAGAAAAAAAGTGGACACTAAATTATCCTTCTTAGATAGATTAGGCAGCAATATGCTAAAACCTTGGCCGGGAATTCCCATAGCAATCCTTGTTATTTTATTATCATTAGGTGTTATTGTAGGTGGAGGTAAGGCACTTAGGGCAACCCTATTATTACCCTTAGTAAATAAAGTGTTGGTTCCATTCTTTAAGATGGTGTTTTCATCATTTGTACCGGAAGGAACTTTACTAAATGTTCTAATCGGTGAGTATGGTATATTTGTAATAGGATTTGAATGGATTATAGCATTGATTTTCCCTTATGTACTATTGTTTTACATAGTATTTTCATTTTTGGAGGATTCCGGTGTATTACCTCGCTTAAGCGTCTTATTCGATAACATAATGCGTAAGATGGGAATTCAAGGGGGTAGTATGATAACTATCTTATTAGGATATGGTTGTGCTGTACCTGCTATTATCGGATCTAGGGCAGCAACAACTAAGAAGGAACGCTTGATTATTTCTTCTATTGTCTGTTTTGCAGTGCCTTGTATTTCTCAGACAGGAGCCTTAATCAGCTTATTTGCAGGATTTTCACCGGTATTATTAATACTTATGATATTATTGTCCTTATCAATTATGATGATTGTTTCTTCTGTTTTATCCCGTCTCTTAAAGGGAACAGTGGATCCTATGGTTATTGAAATTCCTAATTTACTTATGCCAAACGGCAAGGCCTATGGAAAAAAATTAATGTTAAGGATGAAAGGTTTCTTACTTGATGCGGAAGTTCCTATGTTAATCTCAATTGTAATTGCTGCCCTATTAAAAGAAACCGGCCTTTTAGCTCAAATAGCTGTATATCTTGAGCCAATTGTAAGCGGATGGCTTGGATTACCTAAGGATGCGGTAATAGCCTTGATTTTAGGAATTGTCCGTCGTGAGATGGCAGTTGCTCCCCTACTTGCTATTGAAGGATTAACAGCCCTACAAGCATTTGTAGGTGGTACAGTAGCGTTATTATATTTGCCCTGTTTATCTGTATTTGGTATTTTAACAAAAGAATTTAGCGTAAAAGTGGCACTTACGATAGCTTGTTCTACAACAATAACCGCATTTGTGGTTGCAGGACTTATAAATCAATTAGCACATTTATTTATGTAAAGGGTGGTTTTATATATGGTTAAATTTATACCCAAGATTACCAAGTCTTTAGAACGTTTAGCAGCAAAGAATACTTCTATATATAGAACCATATCCCTATATTATAAAAATGTTGTTAAAGAAGAGGTTGCTTTAGCAAATATTAAATCTACAGATAAAGTTTTATGCATAGGGGGAGGACCTTGTCCTTTTAGCGCTATATTGTTACATGAGTATACACAGGCTCATGTAACAATTATTGATAATGATATTAGCTGCGTACAAACATCTAGGGATTTAATAAGAAGATTAGGATATGAAGATTATATAGATGTTTTACATAGTGACGGAAGCAATATTTCTCCTAAAGACTATAGTGTAATTCATATGGCAGTACAAGTCTGCCCTATGGAGCAAGTATTTTGCCATTTAAAACAAGGGTGTAAGTTTGGTGCCAAAATCTTGGTACGGCTACCAAAAAAGACCTTATCTAATTTTTATTCCATAGGTGATTCTTCCATATTTCATAACTACTGTGGTATGGCTAGTTATACTTGGAGGAATATAGACCGTACGGCATTGTTTATAAAATATTAAGGAGCATTTTAGATGAAAAAAGTGGGGCTGATAATACTTTCTATCCTATTGTTGGTAATGCTTTGGCAATTTGATTTTACTGAATTTTTTATAAGTATTAGGAAAGTGTCCCTCCTAGGATTTATAGCCTTGTTATTTTTGCAAGTAATTAGCCAGCTGCTTGTTAATTATCAATGGTGTAGAATTAGTAAGATTATGGGTGGGGAAAACAATTTCTTTAAGATGTTATACATAAATACCAGAGGTATGATTATTGAATGTGTTACCCCCGGAGTAAAAGTAGGTGGAGAAGTTACCCGGGGTATATTATTGAAAAAGGAATTGAACTATTCCACACAAGAGGCGGCAACCTTGGTTACAATTCAAAAGATGCTTAGTTTCTCCAGCTTTTTTCTAATCAATATATTTGCTTTTGCTCATATATCAAATGAGTTTGAAATTTTTCAAGCTGTTTTTATAAAAGTCATTATCTATTTCTTTCTTATAGCTTTATTAGGGATATTAATTTTAATATTTGCATGTAGCAGCAGCTTAGAAAATAGAATAAGGACAAGCAACCCTAGATATAAATGGTCAGATGTTATCAAGCAATTTATGCTAAGCTTATTATCTAATATAAAGGTATTAAAAAGTATTAAAGGGGAAATCTATAAGCAATTCTTATTATCCTTAATTATATGGATAATATTTCCCATGAAAATGATATTGTTGGTTCACTTATTTACTAGCAATTATGATCCTATATTTTTGGCTGAAGTTACATTTATATCATATCTGGTGGGAATGATTCCTTTGTTGCCCGGTGGTATTGGAAGTTTTGAAGCTACCATGGCAAGTTTACTTATGGTTATGGAGATAAAATCCGGTGATGCCTTGGCCATTACTTTACTATTTCGCTTTATTACTTTCTGGTTTGTTATTCTTATCAGCCTTTTATATATAGCTATATGGAAATTAGGAGGAAGAAAAAATGAAGGCCACAAAGTTAAAACATCTACCTAATATACTTACTTCCTGCAACATGGCTATAGGAATTTTAGTTATATGTTCAATGATACATAATGATAGCTTATCAGATAGAAAGTTAGCATGTTATTTGGTTTATGTGGCCGTAGTACTTGATGGATTTGACGGGTATTTTGCCAGATACCTAAATGCTTCTTCAGATATGGGTAAACAACTAGATTCATTTGCAGATTTTGTTACCTTCGGAATAGCTCCGATTACAATATTTATATCCGGTCTTAAATTTATCCCTTGGTATGTTATGTTAATTTTATTGTTATATTCTCTTGCCGGGGGATTTCGATTGGCAAGATATAATTTACAAAATCATAGTGAATATTTTACCGGCCTTCCCATAACTGCTTCAGGTTTTATTATGGTAACCGTATTACTTATTCGAAGTTATCTAGATAGGGAAATTACAGGAATTTTTTTAATCTTATTTTTAATACTTACTGTAATCTTGTCTATATTGATGGTAAGTAAGTTTCCTGTTAAACGTATTATAAAAAATAAAAAGGGATATAAATAAGGGTACCTAGATTTAGGTACCTCTAATTATTGTTATTAATCTGTAAATAGTCTTTCATGGCACGGATGGAATCGTTGCTGATAACATGTTCTATAGAACATGCATCCTCATCGGCAATTTCTTCATCAATTTTAAGCACCTTGGTAAAAAACTCTCTAATAATATTATGCTTTTCCGAAGTGAGTTTAGCTTGTTCAAGGCCGGCGGGAGTCAAAAATACTTCTTTATATTTCTCATTAATAACAAATCCTTTATTGGCCAGGGTTACCATGGCATTATTAACGCTTGCCTTTGTAACTCCTAATTTTTCAGAAATATCTGATACTCTGGCTCCACAACTGCCTCCTGACAACTCATATATGGCTTCAAGATAGTTTTCCATTGCATATGTAAGTTTTTTCATCATATTCCTCCGCAATATGGGGACACATAAAGTGCAGTTAATTATTACTAGATATAATTATATTATACACAATATTATTTCTGACACAAGGCATAAGGCTGTTACATAATATGTAAATATTAATTTTAAGTAAGAAAAACTTAATATAATTATAGTTGAACATGATTCTTTATTATTATACCATACATGTACATAAAAAATAATTAAAAAATGTGCTCATATAAAGGGACACATTGGGAGGAGTAGTAATGCAAATGAAAAAAAGAATGAATATAGCTTTATCTATTATGGTATTAACAATTATATTAGGAGCTTGTGGTAAAAAAAATAATATAGATAATAATAAAGCTCTTATAGAAAGTGAAAATTCAATAGAAGAAAACGATACATTAACAGAAAAAGAGAATAATAATAGTACCCAGGAAAAACTTATTCAAAATAAAACAGCCGGATATCAAGGCCAGCAATTATTAAGGGTGGATTTCAAAGCTAAAACCCATGTAGAAATTGTAGATAAAGAGAGTTATTATTCCAGTATGGAAGATAAAGGTGAATTTACAAAAAGCAGTAATATTCCCTCCCAACTGTGTGATATAATTTTGGAAGCAATGGAAAGTGGTACTGAGATAGAAACTTTTACTCCTTTAGAGGTTGGTACTGAGATTAGTCAGGAGGAATTCTGTACTAATACCGGTATTACACCGGAAAATATGGAAACAGTAGCAGCCCTTAAAGTAGATGTAGATAATGACGGTATTGAAGATTTGATTGGGCAATATTTCTACGGCGGAACCGGTGGTTTTAGCAGCATGATGTTGTATAAGGGATCAGTTGAGGGACAATATATCCTAAGTAATTCTTTTGAATGTTTTCTTCAGAATTTTTCTGTTATAAAATATCAAGATAAGAATTATTTACTTATGGAAGAATTCGACTATTATACAAAATATTATAACGGATATTCCCTATATCTTTATGAAGAGGGCAAATTGGCTGATGGCAAATTATTTTCCTTTGTAATAGATGATTATGATATGGATATTGTATATGAGGATAAATCCTTTGAAGCAATTGATACAGTTAAAAAAACCTTATGTAATAGTAATCTCTCTGATATTTTATACAGTAATGATGGAGTCATTATAGGTACCGGGGAAACTTTATATGAAGATTCAGATTATGCCTACAGTGCGGATATAAACAATGACGGTAATGAGGACTACTACAATAAAAATATGTGGTATCCTTCAAATATGGGAACTGTCATGAGCTGTATATATGACTTTAAGGATTCCATAATCCTGGAGGATTTATGCAGAAACTTGACAGATGAGATAGGTAATGGCAGGTTATATACCTTCTGGCTTGATGAGGTAAATGGTAATAATCTATTATATTTGTACTTTGGAGATAATCTAGATTATTCCCTATATGGATTTTTAATCAGCCAATATAAATAGAAAATATCCCCTTAAAAACAGTGACCGGTAATTCATAAAATTACCGGTCATTTTTCTTGTTTTTATCAGAAAATCCGTATGGGTCTCCGTCACCGTATCCTTCCCTGCTGGCCATGTCTTTTACAGAATTATTGGCATTTGAGTTCTTAGCCCGTTCTTTATGATTTAATCCAAGTTCTTTCCTATATCTTTGATTTGATTGTTTACTCATAATTTACACTTCCTTTATAAGAGATTATAGACTTATTGTGCCTATGGACTTCTTTAGATATTCATATAATACTGATAAATATTTTAAAGAAGCATAGTCTTAGAGTTATTTAATTTCCTTTAAGTCATAAATAAAAGGAATGATGAATATGCTTGTTTAGTATAAATCTTAATTAAAATATTAAAATATATATGGTAAATTATGGTTCTAACTGTATTAAATAAATTAAAAAATTTAATGCAGTTATTAAATAATAAAAGAGGACAATAGCAAATATTAAAGCTGAATTTGAAATACTATTTTCTGACCCGATTAATCTTATCCAAGATCGTAGCATGGCATATACCAGTGCTACATCTAGATACTATAATTATCTCAATGGATTAGATTATTATAATTTTATCTTATCATTGGAAAAAGAGCTTAATTCTAATCCGGACCGGATATATAAAAAATTATTATCAATACGAGAAAAAGCATTTATGTGTAATAAACAAAATATGGATATATTATTTGCAGGTAATATAGCTACCCTAGATAAGTTTAAAAGTGCCATGGCTAGTTTTACAGGTAAGTTTATAAGTTCTAGTTTTATGAAAGAAGAATACGACTTACCTAGACCGGCAAGGAGAGAAGCAATAGTATTTAATTCTCCGGTACAATATCTATTTGTTAACGGCAGTTTAACTGCCAATGATGTCCCTATAAGCCCTAAGGGGAAGGTTATTAGTACTATATTAAATAACCTTATGCTTACTCCAGAAATACGGTTAAAAGGTGGGGCTTATGGAGGTTCGTCAGCTTTTATTAATAATAATTATGTAGTATATACATATAGGGATAGTAATTTTGTTAATTCCCTTAATGTTATTGGTGCTACTGATGAGTTTTTATCAGCCATATCACCTTATATGACAAAAGAAACATTAGAAAGTTATATACTTTCAATATTCGCTTCCCTAGATCAAAGTGAGGGAGAATTAGACGATGCTATGAATACCCTAGTAGATAAATATATTAATCCAATGAATTAAAATCCAACTTCATTATAGTTTACCGATTCTTTTTAAAAGATAAGGAATACCTTCTTCAAAATTAACACCGTACCAACGGCCTTTTTCATCGGCCAGGGTAAGTTCGATACATTTGGCTGTATAATCAGCGGCAATCGGTATTGCCTCTTTCCAAGTAAGATTATTTCCTAATGCTCCTACAAAGGTACTGGCAAAGATATCTCCGGTACCATGGTAGCAAGTATCTATTTTTTTATGTTTGTAGTAAAAATATTCATTATTTTCTTTATCGTAGCCCATAACACCTAAGCTGCCCTCAGAAAAGCTTACCCCTGTAAGAACTGAAATTCTGGCACCTAGATTGGCTAGTCTAGACAGCATTTCTTTAATATATGCCTCATCGTAGGACTCTTTATATTCCATACCGGTCATAAAAGAAGCCTCTGTTATATTAGGTATTATAATATCGGCCTTGGCACAAAGGGTTGCCATTTTAGCGGCGAATGCTTCATCAAAAGCAGGATATAGCTTGCCGTTATCAGCCATAACCGGATCTACTATAATAAGGTTGTCATCTGTCTTAAATTCATCAAATAAATTTGAAATTATATCAATCTGATCCATGGAGCCTAAATATCCGGTATATATACTGTCAAAGTTAATATTTTCAGATTTCCAATGGTTTGTTATAGGTTCAATCTCCTCTGTTAGGTCTTTAAAAGTGAAATTACTAAACATGGTATGGGTTGAGAGGACGGCAGTGGGAATAATAGCTGTCTCAACACCTAGTGCGGAGATAATGGGAAGAGCAACTGTAAGGGAACATTTTCCCACACAGGAAATGTCTTGTATGGTTAAGATACGTTTCATCATAATTCTCCTTTACAAATAATCTTTTTGTCATTATACTAAGATATGACCATAAAGAAATACTCAGAATGATGAAATTTAATATGGTCAGATTGGAGGAAATCCTTATGCTAACTTATTCCTTTGATAATAGAGGAAAGGATACCCTATACGAATACTTATATAAACAGATAAAAAATGACATATATTCAAATAAATTAAGACCAAATGAGAAGCTACCATCAAAAAGGGCCCTGGCTAAACACTTAAATATCAGCACTATTACAGTTGAGAATGCTTATAGCCAGTTGGTAGCAGAAGGATATATCTATTCAATTCCCAAAAGTGGTTACTATGTCAGCGATATTTCTGCAAATATTTTAAAATCAGATAATCATATTGGTGATAATTTGACTGATGATAAAACTGAAAAAAACAGATCAGATAACTATTTTATCGATTTTGTTAATAACTCTACAGATCCGGAGAATTTTCCTTTTACTATCTGGACTAAACTGATGAGGGAAACCATGTCAGAAAAAAGAAGTGATCTTATGATTAAGTCCCCGTCTATTGGGGTTTATCAGCTTCGTCGTGCCATAGCAGATTATTTATATCAATTTAGGGGAATTGAAACCAAGCCGGAGCAAATCCTTGTAGGAGCAGGAACAGAGTACCTATATGGACTTATAATTCAATTACTGGGTCATAATAAAAAGTATGCGGTTGAAGATCCGGGATATCAAAAAGTATCCCGTATTTATGGTGCAAATAAGGTAGACTGTGTCCATATTCCTTTAGATGATAATGGTATCAATGTGGAGGCATTAGAAGAGTCTAAGGCAAATGTTTTACATATAACTCCATCCCATCATTTTCCTACGGGTCTTGTTACTCCTATTAGCAGAAGATATGAATTGTTATCCTGGGCTTCAAAGTCTAAAGACCGCTATATAATTGAAGATGATTATGACAGTGAATTTAGATTATTAGGTAAACCCATACCTGCATTACAAAGTATTGATGCAGCTGAAAAGGTAATCTATATAAATACATTTTCTAAGAGTTTGACATCTACCATACGTATCAGCTATATGGTGTTGCCAAAATCCTTGATGGAACGATATAATAAAGAGCTTAGTTTCTACTCCTGTACAGTATCAAATTTTGAGCAGTATACCTTGGCAAAATTTATAGAACAGGGATATTTGGAAAAGCATATCAACAGAATGCGTAACCATTATAGAAATATCAGAGATGATATTTTAGAAAATATAAAGAAAGCCCTAGGTAAAAAAAAGGGCAAGATCATGGAGGAAGATGCAGGCTTGCATTTTCTTTTACAAATAAGTACTGATTTGACAGATAAGGAATTAATATCCCGAGCTGCCAAGAATGGTATAAACATATCATGTTTAAGCCAGTACTATTATGACCAAGCAAATGCCATAAAAAACACTTTAATTATTAACTATTCAGGGGTAAATCCTGATAATATTGAGGAAGGTATAAAGCGGTTGTTCCAGTGTTTCTAATTATTACATGATAGCAACTTATGAAAGATTTTTATAATAAATCTCCTTCATAGGTGACAGCTACTTGACTATTTGCAAGCTGTGCCAATTCTTCCTTTAAAATAATATTTTCTTTATGTAAGTTTTCATTTTGCTCTTTTAACTTAGCATTTTGCTTGTTTAAAGACTCGATTTCATTAGTTAAAATAGAAATTTGAGTCTTTAATTCTTTATTTTCAATTTTAAAGTTTATTATATCTTTTTCATAGTTTTTTAGATCTTCTTCTAAAAGAATATATTTTGCATTTTTATAATTACCATTATTTTTATTATGAAGCTTAAGTGTGACAATAGTGGCATTTAAGTTTTCATTTTCTTCCCGTAGATTTTCAATTATTTTATTTACTTCTGAAATTTTATAACCGAATATAGTCTTTCTCATAAAAAATACCTTCTTACATATTTTATTACAAACATCAGTCTACCAGTATGATATTAACTTAGGAGTTAAAATATGTCAATATTAACAATTACTTATTATAAATTTATAAAGTCAATGGAAAATAATTGAAATTATATACAATTTGTACTATAATATATTTAAAAGATGATAGGGGAGATGGTAAGTGAATACCATCCTAATTATTGGACACTACGATTCATTTACTAAAATGTTAATTAATAAATTTTACTTAGAACAATGGACAATTTATACACTGATAAACAATAAAAATATACACAAACCAAAGCATGTAATAGAACAGTATGTATTTGATTACAGAAGTGATAGGATAAGGGAAATTATAAAAAGTTGTAGGCCGGCAGTAATCCTATATACGGGAGCCTATGATTCTTCATATAAATGGGACGGGGATAATATTAATGATACCGGTATAAACTTCACAGCAGATTTAAATAATATTATAATTTCCGCCTCAATGGAAGGGGTAAAGCACTTTGTTTATATTTCTTCTGAGATAGTTTTTCAAGAGGAATATATGGTTGATATTAAGGAAGATATGCCCGTATCTCCTAGTAGTTATAAAAGTATAGTAATCTCTTTGTGTGAAAAAATAGTCTTACATTTTTCCAATACTAGCAATATGGAAACCACTGTAGTAAGGCTTGATAATATGTATGGCATCCCAAAAGATAGACAAAGTTGTATTGATCCCTTTTCTAAAATGATTATTGAAGCTATGGTTAAGGGGAAGATAAGGGTTAATGGAAAAAGGATATTTTCTTCTTTATATATAAAGGATGCAGTAGAGGCCTTATATTTATTTATTAAGGCTGATAAAAGAAAGTATAATTTATATCATATCTCATCAATGGATGAGATAACTGGGGACAAGCTTGCCAAGTTAATTAAAGATAATTTTACCTATCCTATTGATATTATTGATCAGACCCTTGGCCTTACTAAAAGAATTGTTTTATCGAATAAAAGATTTTCCAGTGAATTTGATTTTGAAGTCAGAAATCATTATGAAGAAATAATACCTATGATGGTATCTTATATGTTTAATCATAAAAAACAATTTCTTAATAGTGATGAGACTAATAATATTAAAAATAATAAGCCTTGGATTTATAGCTCTATTAGGAAAGTTATTCCCTTTCTTGAATGCACCCTTATATTTATACCTGTTTTTATGTTAAGCCATGGGTTTATAAAAATCCCTTATTTTACGGCTGTTAATTTTTATCTTTTATATGTCTTGTTATTTGCTATTGTCCATGGCAGGCAGCAGGCCATATTTGCCTCCCTTCTTAGTTTAATAGGCTATATTCTAAGTCAAATGATAAATTCAATAAACTCTGCTTTTATTATTGATGAATACATATATATGGAGATTATACAAATCTTTATTGTGGGTCTGTCAGTAGGTCAAATAAAAGATAGGAGCAAAGAGATAGAAATTAATTTTAATGAAGAAATTGATTTTCTCAAGGAAAAGTTAAAGGATATTACTGCTATAAATTCAAGCAATAGAAAAATTAAAGATTATTATACAGATAAGTTAATTAGCAGTAAGGAAAGTATAGGGCGTATATATGATATAACATCAAAGATACATAATTCAGAAAAGGGAGAGGTTTTATTTGCAGCCCTGGATATACTTACAGAAATAATGGAAACTAAGGATGTTTCAATATATTTTGCTTCAGGTATGAAATATTGCCGCCTGGCATCTGCCAGTAGTTCAAAAGCAAGTTCACTGGGTAAATCATTTGAAATGAGCAAATATCATATGATTTTCGATATATTAAAAATGGGGCAGGTCTATATTAATAAAACCCTTGATGCCACCCTTCCTATGATGGCCAGCGCCCTATTTGACCATGAAGAAAATATGAGAATAGTAATTTTTCTTTGGGATTTACCTTATGAAAGGATGACCTTATATAATGCTAATTTATTAACTGTAGTAGGCGCTCTTATTTATTCAGCCTTTGTCAGAGATGTTAATTATATGGAAGCCTTAGCATACCAAAGATATATTCCTGAGACTACTATTTTACAAGAAGAGGCTTTTAGTGAAATGCTTGATATATATAACCGTGCCAAGGATAAAGGATATTCAGAATCATCAGTTTTATATATTCAAAAAGATGATAAGTCAATATATGAAATTAACAAAATTGTAAGTCCTATGCTTAGAGCAACAGATTATATTGGTTTAAGACCGGATGGAGGACTTGCTATATTGCTTACTAATACCAATGAAAAGGAAGCTGTTCATGTTATTGACCGCTTAAGTATGGCCAAAATTAAGACATATTTAAGTTACAGTATATAGTTAGTCAGTCGGCAAAATATTCATAAAAGGAGATAGGATGAATATAGAACTTTGGCCCCTACTTTTAATATTAATAGTAAATAGCTTGGTTTCAATTACTGTTTTTATACTTGCTTTTTTTAGTAAAAATAGAAGTAGAATGTTTATCTTATCCTGGTTTATCTTTATCGTACCTTTGATTGGAGGCTTGTATATATTATTGGGATTATTATTTAATTATCTGACGAAAAAAAGGAATGTAGATTTAAGTGAAGTTAGTTTTAGCAGGGAAGGTGAAAAATTAATACTTCCCCCCAATAAGGAAGCCGAGATGAATTATGTACCCATATATGATGCAATAGCTGTTTCCCATAGGGCAAGCCTTAGAAATCTTTTATTAAACACTATGTTAAGTAATGCAAAAAGTAAGATATCCAGCATTGCAGTTGCCATAAACAGTGACGATACGGAATCTTCTCATTACGCAGCTTCAATGATTATGGATCTTTTATCTGACCTACGTAGAGATGCTCAAAATATGATTGAGATTGTAAAAAGGCTGCCGGAAGATGTGGAGATGAATCTCATTACCTTTGAATTTATATATGATTTTATTAGTCTCAATATTATGTCAGCTGTAGAACAGGAAGCATTTGTCTATACTTTAGATGACCTTGGAGAAAATCTGTTTAAATATAATCTTTGGTATATGACAGCAAGTCATTACTTGAAACTTACAGATTTATTTATTTCTATAAAAGATTATCAAAGGGCAGAAAAATGGTGTCAAAGGGCTGATAAGTACCGTCCCAATATGCTAGATACTTATAAGGCAAAATTGCATTTGTTTTTTAACCAGCATAATTACAATGCCTTCTTCCAATGCTTAAAAAGCTTAAAAAATTCAGATATAAGTATTGATAAAGAAATTATTGATTTAATACGAACATATTATGGTTAGTTTATTAAAAGGGTGAACAAATGATTTCTAAAAGAATTTATTTTATTATTTTATCCTTAATTGTTACGATTTTTATAATGTTTATGTCTGTAGGGATTTCATCTAATTATATTTTAGATAAGGCTAAGATAGGTAACCATGGATATATACAGCTTTACCATAATGATGTTCAAACAGGAAAACACCTTAATCTTAATATAGACAATAATATAGATAATAAGCCAGATAAAAATCTACATAATAAGATGGCTGTAGCTATAGTTGCTGATAAGATTGAGGATATAGATACTATTATCCTTATAGAATGGTGTCTATATCATAAATATTTATATAAGGTCTATTCATCTCTTCCAAGTATAGATGAGATTAATGATTATGATTTGCTTCTTTTTGGTGCTATAAGTCTTTCAAGTGCTGATTGTGAAATTTTATATGATTATGCAGATATGGGAAAGACTATGATTTTTACGAAACTGCCGGATTATGAGCTTATTAAATCTTGTAAACAGCTTGCTAATTTTTTTGGCATTGAAAAAGCAATTAGCAGGAAGGTAGTAGCAGATGGATTTAAGATATTTTCCAACTATATGATAGGAGGGGAAAAGATATACGAGAATAGTAAATTTAGTCTACCCTACTTTTACTTATCCCCTGGTTATGAGGTATATTGTGTTGGGCTTTTTGATAATCAAAAAGAGCTTGGGATTGAAAATAAGGAATTACCTCCTCTTTTATGGAGGACAAGAACCGGTAATTCATTTGTCTTTGTAGTTAATGGCCAGATTTTTAAGGGAGCCCCTTTACTTGGTATACTGACAGGTTTTATGGCACAGGAAAAGGAATGTTTTTTATATCCCATAGTAAATGCCCAGACCATTTCTTTGCTAAATTATCCTTATTTATCTAATGAAAATGAAGAAAAGATTAAGGAGATTTATTCAAGAAGTGCAGATGATTTAGCCAGAGATATTTTATGGCCCAATATTGTACAGATATTAAAAAATTACAAGTCTCCATTTAATTTTTTTACTGCAACACAGCTAGATTATTGGGATAGGGTTGAAGCTAATATCAACTATCTTGATTTTTACTATAGAGAAATAGGTAAAATGTCCGGAAGTATGGGTCTGTCTCTTGACCAAGTTTCCCAAGCTAATTTGGATTATATCTTAAATGAAAATTATAGCTTTTATAAGGAAAACAATATAGATTCAAACTTTAGATATTTGTACTTAGGTGAGTTTAATAATAATGAAATAAAAGAGAAATTAAATAATGATTTTCTAAAAAACATCAGTATGGTTATGTCAAATTACAAGAGAGGAGATAAGTTAATTGATTTTATAGATAATGATGTTTTATCAATAAAGTTTAATCTCTGTGGATATAAACATGATACCATAGATGATTTACAGATGATCTGTATCGAAAATGCCTTGGGCATGTGTAATATGAAAGTTGATATTGGCCCGGTTATATTTCCTGATAGTAGCTTAGATTGGTGGAATAATCTTAGCTTGACCTGGTCTAAGAAGGATACATATTTTAAAAAGTTTTCTTATTTTGATATGGTGTCCATATCTGATTTAGAAAAGAGGGTAAGACGTTTTCTGGCTTTGGATTTTACCTATGAATATCTTCATGACAAGCTTAATATCCGGATTAAGAATTTTGATGAAGAAGCATTTTTTATTCTTTGTATTTATGACAAAACCATTGAAGATATCATAAACGGTGAAGCAAAAGAAATAGCTGCAAATACATACTTGATTAAGGCTGTAGATGAAAAGGTGCATATTTGTCTTAAAGAAAAAAATGTCTTACAAGCACCCAATAGTAAAGTAACAATCCAAGGTTTGCCAAAGGGTTAATCTGAAGGAGGTAGGCTATGAAGGTGTGTATAATTGCAGAAGGCTGTTACCCCTATGTTATAGGTGGGGTATCTAGTTGGATAGATAATCTTATAAAATTATTTCCTGATATTGAATTTAATCTCCTTACCATAATAGCTGACCGCAGTATTAGCGGTAAGTTTAAATATGAAATACCTAAGAATTTGACCGAGATTGATGAGGTTTATCTTCAAGATGTAGAAAGTATAAAAAGGACTTGTAAGAATAAAATTCATCTTAGTAAAAGGGAACTAGAAGCCTTAAAAAGTTTAATTATAGGGGAGAAGGTAGATTGGGTTAGGGTATTTTCTATATTTAACCGGAAGAATATATCCGTTAATAATTTATTAATGAGTAAAGAATTTTTAGATATTACAAAAGAATACTATACCCTTAAATATGTAAATATAACTTTTTCAGATTTTTTATGGACACTTCGTTCTATATATCTTCCCCTGTTTTTTGCACTGAAGACAAGTCCAAAAAAGGCAGATATATATCATTGTGTTTCAACAGGATATGCCGGTATTATAGGCTGCAAGGCCTTATCAATCTATCCCGATGCTAAGCTACTTATCAGTGAGCATGGTATATATACCAGAGAAAGGGAAGAAGAGATTATTAAGGCAAAGTGGGTTCAGAATATATACAAAACCATATGGATTGATCAGTTTCGAAAGATGTCTAAAGGGGCCTATTATTTTGCAGATTTGGTAACCTCCCTTTTTGAAGATGCCAGGTCCCTACAATTAGAACTAGGCTGTCCTTTAAGTAAGGCTATAATAACACCTAATGGTATTGATACTAATCTATTTAAGGATATTCCCATAAAAGATCCAAATGATCCTTATATTAATCTGGGAGCAATAGTTCGGGTGACTCCCATTAAAGATATAAAAACCATGATAAATGCATTTTACTTTGCCCATAAGAAGATGGCAAAATTAAAATTGTGGATAATGGGACCTCTTGATGAAGATTCGGAATATGTAGAGGAATGTTATGAACTTATCAGAAAGTTAAAAGCAGAAAATATAATTTTTACAGGAAAGATTAATACCCAGGATTATATAGGAAAAATGGACATAATGCTTTTAACCAGTATCAGCGAAGGGCAGCCCCTGACCATATTGGAGGGGTTTGCAGCTAAAAAGCCTTCCATAGCTACAAATGTGGGGAATTGTTATGGATTAATCTATGGGGAAAATGACCCCTTTGGTGCTGCCGGAATAGTAGTGCCGGTTATGAATATTTCAGAAATCACCAATGCTATCCTTAAACTGGTAAGTAACCCAAAGCTTATAAAGCAAATGGGGGAGAACGGATATAATCGTCTTATGTATAAGTATAGGAATGTGTATATGGAAGAAAATTATCGTAGAATTTATAGAACCTTAGGTAACTTCAGTCACACAGATTATACAAAAAAGGAATTTGTATCCTAAATAGATTAAATAATTAAGGTGATAATATGGCTGGTATAGGTATTCAATTAAATAAAATATTTAATAAACATACTGTGGCTACTTCCATATATGGAATAGGCTTTAGTTTAACCTATACAATAGCACCGCTTTTTACGGTAATCGGATGTTTGCTAGGAATGTATAAGGTGCTGGGTTTTGAAAGAGTAGCTTATTTTGAAAGAGAAATATTTTCATGTAGCTTATTATACATTTTTGTTTTTTCATTACTGACCACAGCTCCTTTTAATTCGGTATTATCAAAATATCAAACTGATAAAATATACGAGCAAAAATATGAAGATATCAGACCATGTATATATGTAGGTACAATTACGACTCTAACTTTTTCTTCTTTGCTTGCAATACCTTTTTGCATTTATGCTCTAGTGGTAGGTGAGATTAATCCTTACTATATCTTTACTGCATTTATGGGGTATTTAGGATTTACCCTAACTTTATCTACCATGGTATATAATTCTGTTTTAAAACAGTATAAGAAGATTTGTCTTTATTTTCTTGTCTCTATGGGACTTACTTTTTTATTATCTATGATATTTCGTTTTGTTATAAGACTTAGCATTAGCTATAGTATGCTTTTGGCATTAACAATTGGATTTTTATTAATAGCTTCCTTAGAACTTTCCAATGTCCTTAGATATTTTCCTGCAGGTAGTCATAAATATATGGAGGTTACCGGTTATTATCGTATTTATTGGAAACTTATAGCTTCTAATTTCTTATATGCCCTTGGATTATTTGCACATAATTTTGTATTTTGGATCAGGCCGGGACATTTAGTGGTAGCCGATACATTTGTTTGTAATCAGCCATATGATATGGCCTCCTTTTTAGCAGTTATTACAAATATATCGGCCGGTGTGTTTTTTTTATCTAAGGTAGAAATGCATTTTCAAGAAAGATACAGAGAGTATATGGAAGCAATTATCGGGGGTAAATTAGAAACAATTGAAAAAACAAAAAGGAGAATGTTTCAGGTACTCTCATCCCTGATACTTTCATTAGCTTATCAACAGTTTATTGTAACGGTTATTATTTATTTTATGGCCAGGGTTTTTTTACCTATCTGGGGATTTTCAGGATTAATAATGGAGATTTATCCTCAGTTGGCCTTAGGCTATTATATAGCATTTTTAATGTACTCTGAATTATTATTTTTATATTACTTTGAAGATTTAAAGGGTTCTTTAATAAACTGTCTGATATTTGCACTTGTCTCCATAATTGGCTCTATTTTAACTGCAAATTTAAGTGCTATATGGTACGGGCTAGGATTTACTATTTCCTCATTTTTTGCATTTACCTTTTCCTACTTTAGACTTCGCTGGCTTGAAAAAAATATTGACAGTCATGTTTTTTGCAGAGGATCGATTTTTAATTAAACTTAAGTTAAAGAAAGGAAGATATTATGTCTATACCCTTAAGAGTTTTTATATGTCTTTCTGGAATTGGATTTATCTATATTTCAAGAAAGGCTAGCATAGCTAAAAAAATGACTGAAAAGCAAAGTTTGTTCTGGATATTTGGAGGATTATTTATATTTATGTTTGGTCTTTTTCCTAAACTTGTATTTATAATTTCAGATATATTTTCCGTAGAATATCCTCCCTCCATAATATTTACCATATCATTTATGTTTGTTTTTTATGGGATTTTTAGTTGCTATAAGACAAATGCAAAGCTAACTGCACAGGTTAATGAACTGGCCATGCAGATATCACTTCTTAATGATGAGAATATGCAATTAAAAAGTTTTATTAATGAGCACTATCTTAATAATGAAAAGAAAGATGTAGAGAATTTGATAGTATGAAGAAAAAAATCCTTTTTATTATAAATACCATGGGTCAAGCCGGGGCCGAAACAGCCTTAATTGAACTATTAAAAAAGTTGCAAACCATGGATGATATAGAGCTTTTTCTTTATGTCATAATACCTTGCGGAGAGTTGTTTGAAAAAGTTCCAAGGAAGGTAAAAATACTTAACAAGACTTATAGTAAAGCTTCCCTACATTCCTTTTTAGGCCATATGATAATTGCAAAAGAGCTTATTTACTCATTCTTTTATAAATTAACAGGATTTAAGAATTGTAAGCTTATTATCGGTAACATCAAGGAGCAAAAAGCAAAAGGAAATAAACTTCAATGGGATAAGCTGTTATGGAGGCTTTTGGCAGAGGGAAGGCCTATTAGAAAAGACACTTACCATATGGCTGTAGCTTATTTAGAGGGGGCTGCCACCTATTATTTAGGGGATAAAGTTAAGGCAGCCTGTAAAGCTGCCTTTGTACATATTGATTATGAATTGGCCGGTTATAGTCCTTATATGGATAGGGATTGTTATAAGTCTATGGATAGAATTTATGTTGTATCTAAAGGAGTCGGTGAGAAATTCTCTAAGATATATCCTCAGTACAGGAAGAAAATAAGACTTTTTAGAAATCTTTTAGATAGGGAACTTATAGTAGAAAAAGCCGATAGAGGAATTGGTTTTACTGATGATTTTGATGGGATACGCTTGGTCAGTGTTGGTCGTTTGCATTATCAGAAAGCTTATGATCTTGCCATAGAGGCATTGGCAAAAATTTTAAATGAAGGTTATAAGGTCCGTTGGTATGTAATAGGAGAAGGAAAAGAAAGGTCAAATCTTAAGAAATTGATAAAGAAATATGGGGTTAGGGAGGCATTTGTTTTACTGGGAAAGAAGGATAATCCTTATCCTTATATAAATCAAGCTGATATATTTGTCCAGGCTAGTCGATTTGAAGGAAAGAGCATAGCTATAGAGGAAGCCCAGATTTTAGGCAAGGCTATAATTGCTTCTGACTGTACAGGGAATGCCGAACAGATAATATCCGGACATGACGGCAGCTTATTTTCTCTTAATGTTGATAATTTGGTAAGGGAAATAAAGAAGTTAATAGATAATCCTATCCTAAGAGGGCAATATGAAAAAAATACAAAGGAAAAAAACTTTGAAGATCCAAAAGATATGGAAGATTTTTTATATTTAATAAGGGCTAGGAGATGATTTGATTTGAAAGAGCTATTAGTTATAGTTCCTGTATTTAATGAGGAGAAAAATCTTGCTAATTTATTAGAAAGCCTGTCTGAACCAAAAATCAGAAGCTTTGCAGATATTTTAATTATTAATGATGCCTCCAGTGACAGGACTGAGGCTATTGCAAAATCCTATAATATGCCTTTAATTACCCATGTATTTAACCTAGGTTACGGTGCCACACTGCAAGTGGGCTATAAATATGCAGTAAGAAATAATTATAAATATGTTATTCAAATAGACGGGGACGGCCAACACTCTGTAGACAATATAGCCCATATATATAGATGTCTTCATTCAAAAGATGCAGAGGGTAATACACCGGATATTGTAATAGGTTCAAGGTTTTTAGCCGGAAGTAAGGCTTATAAAATTTCTGCAATTAAGAAATTATCTATATCTTATTTTTCCTGTTTAATTAAAAAAAAGACAGGAGTTCTTATTACGGACCCCACTTCCGGTTTACAGGGACTAAGTCGCAGAGCTTTTAAGTATTATTCCCAGTATGGCAACTTTGATTGTTCATATCCTGACGCCAATATGATAATCCAGATGCTGCTTTTAGGCTATCGAATTAAGGAGACTACATCGGTTATGTATGAAAGAAAGGCCGGAGTCAGTATGCATAGGGGACTTATAAAGCAGCTGATTTATATGTTAACTATGCCTTTAAGTATATGGACAGTAACAGTTAGAATCAAAAAGGGATTACAAAAAACATGATTAATAAATTCAAATGGATCCCCTATCCCAGTATAGAAAAAGCAGATATTTTAAATAATCCCTATTGCGGTCTTTATTCAATCTATCGTTTTTATGCAGACAATAAATATGATATAAATTTAATTTCAAACCATCAGATTTGCCTTCTGGAAATTAATTTGATTAATTTTAATGATAGACCCTTATCTATGGAAGCATTAGGGAATATTGAATGGATATTTAGATATTTTACATTACATAAAAAGCAGATGATAGTAAGATTCTTATATGACTGGGAGGGGAAAGGTTTAGATAGTGAGCCAAAAAATATAGGAATTGTATTAAATCATATGGAACAGCTGTCAGATCTCCTTAAAGAATTTGAAGATAGCATTTATATAATACAAGGACTTTTTATCGGTAGTTGGGGTGAAATGCATAGTTCCAGGTATTTAAGTGAAGAGCATATGACAAGGCTGGCCTATAAATTGTATGATTGTACTGGAGAGGGCACACAAATAGCCCTAAGGTGTCCTAGTTTTTGGCGAATGATATTTAAGACCAATCAACCCTTAGATGATAAAACCGCATATAGTAAGCTAATCAGGTCCAGATTTTCTCTATTTAATGATGGTATCCTATCTTCCTATACGGATTATGGGACATATGGTTATATTAGAGCAAAAGTTTCTGACAATTACAGTGATAAATGGATTAGAAAGGATGAGCTTAATTTTCAGAATAAGTTATGCAGATATGTCTCCAATGGGGGAGAGGTAATAAATAACTGTAAATATAATGATGTAGAAACTGCGGTTAGGGAATTAAGGATAATGAGAGTATCCTATCTTAATGATGGATATGACAGGGAAGTCCTTGATAAGTGGAAAGCCAGTAAATCCCCTTCCTCAAAACCTATTTGGAAAGATAAATCAGCCTTTGATTATATAGCCGCCCATCTTGGATACCGTTATTTGATTAAGGATATAAAAGTATCTCCACCCTTAAAGGGTGGGATAAAGATAAAAATCAAACTTTGTAATACAGGTTTTTCTTCTTCTTATCATAGATTTGATCTTAAGTTAGCCTTAGCAGCTATCATTAATACTAATTTTTATGAATACCATATTAATACAGATACCCGATTTTGGTTACCCAATGAGACAGTTGAATTTGAAACTTTTATAAGGCTAGATGCCTTAAAAGACAAGCATTATATATTATGCTTGGCCATATATGATCCCCGCATAGGAAAATATATTAAGCTGGCAAATTCATTTTCACCTGGAAGCTATAAGGGCTATTATAAGTTGGGTGAAATTAAACTAGCTAATATAATTTAGTAAAGGATTAATATATATGTCAAATTCATTGTTAAACATAGTTATCATTGCAAAAATGAATACTTCCCTAAATTTTTTAGCTACCTTAGAGGCTATTCTTAATCAAGATTATCAGCCCATTAAGATTGTGGTAGTCGATGCCAATGAAGAAAATAGTCTATATAGTATCGGGCTGCAGGAGGATTTATCCTCATACTTGGAGGTTGAATACATCAAACTAGATCCTTCCTTTTCCATGGCAAAAATCAGAAACCATATTCTTGATTATTTGGACGGAGAATATGTGGCTTTTTTAACTGCCAATGACAACTGGATGAAAGAAACTGCATTAAGCCATATAAAATTACTTACAAAACATCCTGAGGCAGCAGCTTCCTGTATGGGGGGAATCTTGATTGATGAAAGAAAGAGGAATCATTATATGAAGCCTCTGATTAAAAAAGAGGATAAGCCCCTTTCGAAATTAGATTTGTATAAGATGATAAAAAGATCAGCCCAGGTAGTTTATAAAATAAAAGCACTTAAGTTAATCGGTGGTTTTGATGAAGAATTGGATAACTTATGTGATGGGGATATGGTAATTAGGTTAAGTTATAAGTATAAAGTAATTATATACGCAAAATCCCTATGTGAATGCCGTATAACAGAGGCTTTCTTGGATTATGAACTTAGACTTTATCTTGATTACAAAAAGTTTTATATGAAACATATGAATTTATTTATAGTTAATAAAAAAGTACAAGAAGAGTTTTATCACAAAATGATATATCTGACAAGGAAAAATTATATGTGGTTGGATTATCTTTTATATTTGGCCATAAATTTTGTTAAACATCCCATTAAAACCACAGGTCATGCTTGCAATTATATAACTAAGTTACTTAAAAATATAATTTCTTCACTCCGTATGAAGTTTTCAGTAATTAATGAGACAGTTAAGATTAAACTAAATAAGTTAAAAAGTAATAATAATCTAAGTAATCAAATGTATGTTTATAGCCAGAATATTAGAAATATTGTAATTCCGGAATATATAAGGACAATTAAAAAGGGAATGTTCTACGGCTGTGACCAATTAGTTTCGATAGAAATTCCAAGTACCGTAACCACCATAGAAGCCCATGCATTTCATAATTGTACAAATCTACGTTCAGTAATATTTAAGGATAATAGCAGACTAAGTAAGATTGGTGATTATGCCTTTGCAGGTTGTAGCTCATTAGAGGAGCTTAATTTACCCTTAGTATCTTCCATAGGTGCCTATACATTTGCCCGGTGTTATTCGTTGAAAAAAATTACTTTTGCCAGCAGCAGTGTTTTTCCTTCGGATTTAGAGAAAATACCACCCTATGCTTTTGCTGCTTGTAAAAGCTTATTAAGTGTAGAGTTTGGGGCTAATAGCATGCTAGAAACTATAGATAAAGGTGCATTTTTTGGATGTAGCAGCTTGCAGAGGGTTATAATTAGCGGAAGGGTAAAAAGTCTGGGAGCTTATGCTTTTGCATACTGTGGCAAACTTAATTCCTTAGCCTTTATCCAGATTGATGCTTTAGAAAGTATTGGAAAAGCTGCATTTATGTTCTGTGAAAACCTAGCCTATTTTCAGCTGCCCAGTGGATTAGAAAGAATTCCTGCCCGTACCTTCTATGGTTGTAGTAAGCTAAAGTATATGAAAATACCAAAGAAGGTTCTATCTATCAATCATCAAGCCTTTAGAAAATGTGATTTTTTATCAAATGTATTGGTATTATCAGCTGATGTAATAATTTCGCAAACGGCATTTGATAAACATACTCAAATAAATATACAGGGAAATTAGATATCTAATTTACATAGGAGAGAAGATAAGTGATTGTTGATACTGGTGCATATATACTGTCTTTAATATTAGTATTATTAGCTTGTGTGATTAGAGATTTTTTAATTCCGATTTTTATTTGGAGGAAGCATCTTAAAGGCAGAAGTTTTGGCTATTGTTTTTGGTTTGCAATTATCTTTCAGGCTAGTATGCAAATCAATTTAGTTTTATTTTTAGGAATATTTAATATCTTAAATTCATTTACATATATAACTTTTAATATACTGATATATTTATTAATTCTTTGGAACTATTCTGATAAGAAATTCTTTCAACGGTTAAGAAATTTTTTTACTGGTTTATGGATTGCATTTAAGGAAGAGAGGCTGATTGGCTATTTAAAAAGGCATTTGATATTTTTATATAAATCAATATATAGAAAAATATATTACTGGTCTATATGGAGAAAAGTAAAAAACAATTGGATAGAAATCCTGCTTCTTCTTGGAATTATTATATATAATATATGGTTTTTAACCCATAATCTTATGATATACCATTGTTATCAGTATTCGGATATTCCGGTACATCATTCCTGGATATGGGAACTGGAGCAGGGCAATTTATATTCCGATGGGATTTATCCTTTTGGAATGCATATTATGATATATTTTGTTCGTGTATTCTTTGGTCTAAATCTCCGGGAAATTATGCTATATACCGGGGCCTATTATTTTGTAATTTTAATAATAGGGGTATATTTATTAGCTAAGGAAATATTTGTGGGGAAATATAATTCCCTGGCTGCAGTTATAATTACAAGTTTAATGCTAAATCAAGGACGTTACGGAGCAGCACTTCCACAGGAAGCAGGTATGTATGCAGTTGTGGCCATAGGATATTTTATGATTCGTTATCTACATAGGGATAAAAAGAATAATATAATTGAGACGGATTCAAGATTAAGAAATTTTGTTCGTATAAATTCATATATTAATAAAAAATATATAGACTCTGAAATGCTGCTACTTATGCTTAGTGTTAGCTTAGTTATATCTTATCATTATTACACAGCCCTTTCGGCAGTATTTGCAGTAATTGCCATAGGACTGGCCTATATTCCTAAGATTTTTAAGAAGCAGTATTTTATACCCTTATTATTTTGTGGACTTTTTGGAGCTTTAATTGCCCTTATTCCTACCGGAATATGTTTGGCAAAGGGCATTTCCTTTCAAGAATCAATTGACTGGGCTAAAACTGTAATAGCAGGGGAAAGCTGGCATGGAAGGGAAGCTGATTATCAAGAAAAATTGGCCATGGCTCTTGGAGCTGATGAATATCTTATAAATGCTTCTCTAAAAGATGACAGCGAAAAATTAGATAGTTGTATTATGGAAAATTCTGCAGCTGAGTTAATAAAATCTTATATAAAAGCAGTTTATAACTTTACTTCTAGGTCAATGTTTGGCAAAAAGCCTACAAAGCTATATTTTATATGTATGATAACCGGATTTATATCTGGGATAATTATGGTGCTATCTAAAAAAAATAGAGTATATGGATATGACTATATAGCCTTAATAATTATGGTCTTGATTTTCTTTACACTGGGAGCCTCAAAAGAACTTGGAATTGTAGAGCTTATTGCAGCTAATAGAGCTTCAACCTTTGCAGAGCCCTTTACAGGCTTAATATATCTTCTGCCTATTGACTTTATATTTCGAGTTTTACCATACAATTTTTCTATGGGAAAACTATCTTTATTGATTTGTTGTGCTTGTCCCACAATTATTATTAATGCCGGCTGCTATCATGAATTTTTTGATTTTAATCAAACCTATTACAATGAGGCAGAATATGTCCTAAGAAATATAAAAAAATCATATAAGAAGTATTCATATACAATAGTATCTCCGACAGATGAATATTATGATGTTATTGATCATGGTAGGCATACAGAGCTATCTCAGTTTGTAAATATGATTAATAAAAATGAGGACAAGTTTTTCTTTACAACAGATTATGTTTTCTTTTTTATAGAAAAGTTAGTATTACAAGATTACTATTATGGCCGGGTAAAAGTTGATTTAAAATATGCCTTAAAAGATTTTATATATATGGAAGATGTTCAGGATTATTATTATCAGAGGGCTGTTATTGAATCTAAGGCCTACTTTTGGGCTAAAAAATTCCATGAGATGTATCCAAAAAATTTTAAGGTTTATTTTGAAAATGATATTTATATAGTATATCTAATGGAACAAAACACATATTTTCCATATGATTTACAGATAGATTACTTAGAAGATTATAAAGATACTATAGAGAGTAAGGTGAATGAAAAATGTAATTAATATAAGGCTTAGAAAAGGAATGAATTATGGTTGATAAGTTATGTGTAGCCTACGGGGCAGATGATAATTATGCTAAATATCTTGGTATATCCCTCTTATCCTTATTTAGGTCAAATACCGATTTTGCAGAAATATATGTATTTGTTTTGGATTGTGGGATAGGAGAGGCTAATAAAGAAAAGTTGTTATATATAGCAGATAAATATAATCGAAAGATAGAATTTATAGAGATGAAAGATATGGAAGGCAAATTAAATCTAAATATGGGGTTTAGAAAGATCTCAATAGCATCATATGCCAGACTTTTTTTATCATCTGTTATTCCTGATACATATAAGAGGGTTTTATATCTAGACTGTGATACTCTTATCCTTGATAAAGTTAATAAATTATGGAATATAAAGCTTAATAATTATTTGGTCGCAGGGGTACAAGACACAGTAGATAGATTTTATTTAATAAAGATTGGCTTAAATATCAAGAATTATTATATTAATGCAGGGGTCTTATTAATTAATTTAGAGGCCTGGAGACAGCAGAAGCTGGAGCAAAAGTTTATGGATTTTATAAGGAGATTTAGAGGTAATGTACCCCACCATGATCAGGGCATTATTAATGCTGTTTGCCATAATAAAGTACATATCCTATCCCTAAGATATAATGTTAACTCCAATATTTATTCTTATTCTGCAAGGTCAATTAGCAGATTATACTACTTGGATATTTTTTATAGCCAAAGAGAGATTAATATGGCAAAAGAAAATCCAATAATACTTCACTATACAGAAGGCCTTGTAGGAAGGCCCTGGGAAGAAAATTGCACTCATCCATTGAAAGATAAATTTCTACAGATAAAAGACTTATCCCCTTGGAATATGGAGCCAATACAAGCTGATAGTAGAAATATGACTATAAAGGCTTTTACCATCTGTTATAAGTATATGCCTTTATTTGTTTCAGAGTCTATATATAAGATAAGCAATTGGCTTATTCATCTTAGGGATAAAGTTTTTGATAAAATAAATAATAAGTAAATCAAGATAATAAATATATTTTTCTACAAAGAAAACAGATAGTTTAGCAATAACTTATAAAACTTGATTTAAATAACTAAAATCTACTTGAGAGGTGTTTTTGCATCTTTATCAAGTTTCGGGGTAGGATAATTGGCTAATGCTCCTATCATGCATATAATATTAATAATATCAATTGGTCTGGTAAATTAAAATATATTTCATGTTATAAGCTTAAATCAGATATATGGGGGAGGGTGAGTATATCAAAAGAATATCTAATATTCAAATTGCTATGAAGGTTTCATGGCTTAGTATTATTATAAATACATTACTAAGTGTATATAAATTGTTAGCCGGCATTCTATCAAATTCCTCAGCTATGGTTTCAGATGCAGTTCATACAATTTCAGATGTATTAAGTTCTATTATAGTTATTATAGGAATTAAGATGTCTTATAAAGAAGCAGATAGTAAGCATCCATATGGCCATGAACGATTTGAATCTGTGGCAGCTATAATTTTGTCAGTTATTCTTTTTTTTATAGGAGTAAGTATAGGCTTTTCAGGTATCAAAAAAATAATCTTAAATAAGAATGAAGTATTGACTGTACCGGGTACACAGGCCTTAGTTGCTGCCCTTGTTTCTATAATTATTAAGGAAATCATGTACTGGTATACCCGTATAGCTGCTAAGAAAGTAAATTCCGATGCCCTAATGGCAGATGCTTGGCATCACCGTTCGGATGCTTTATCATCTATCGGTAGTTTTATAGGAATTATGGGGGCTAAAATTGGTTTTTTGTTTATGGATCCCTTAGCAAGTGTTGTAATATGCCTTTTGATAACCGTATCTGCCATATCTATTTTTATAGATGCCATAGGAAAAATGATAGATAAATCATGTGATAGATCAATTATTGAAGAAATGAAAAATACTATTTTACAAGAAGAAGGGGTAATATGTGTGGACTTAATAAGGGCTAGAATGTTCGGTAACAGAATTTATGTGGATGTGGAAATCCGAGCTAAGGGTGACGATACCTTATTATCAACCCATGAACTTGCCCATAGGGTCCATGATGTTATAGAAAAAAATTATGAAAATGTTAAACATTGTATGGTTCATGTAAATCCTGAAATATAAATCCCTCCTAGAAACACATTTGACATAATATGTCATATTATGGTAGTAGAAATAGTAAAGGAGGGAAAACTAATGTGTTTTTTTAAAAAATGTAAATATAGCGCAATTGTGAAGAGCTTTAAAGGTCAAACAATTGCTGAAATTTGTCCAAAATGTAAACAGAAGAAAAGCTTTGTTACTATACCTAACTTATTTACTTCACTTACAGTAGATAAACCCCAATATTACACTTTAGGTAATGTTGAATATCTAACGACTTCCGGAACCGGTATAATTAATAATCAAGGTAAAGAAGTAGAAGGAATTTTCACCATGATATTATCAGATTCAAAATCCAAGTTTGAGCGGTTTACTTTTGAGTTTTTGCATGTAACTCCTTCCGGATGTGCGGTTGTCATATTTATTTCATTTACAGCTGATATTAAAATTGAGAAGTGCTCTCTATTTGGTATAAAGAAAAAGCACAGGATATTTAAGGGTAAGAAAGATAAGAATCAGTTTGAAAATGATAAGAAGGAAGAAAAGATTCATCAAGGAAATTGTCAATATGGTCCACCTCTTTATATGAACTATGCCAGAAAGGTTATATTTTATCCTAATGGGAGAGTAGACGAGGAAGACTTAATCAACTGTTCATATTATTGTGAATAGGAAAGAGCAAAAGTCAGCCTAGATTAAATTGAAAGTTAGTAGATAAGGGCTGTTATCCTAAGGTAATGTGCAATGCTTAACAGTCCTTATCTTAATTTTACGGTAAATTTCATTTTCAAAATAAATAGACAAAAATTTAAACATAATATATACTATTCCCATAGTATAAAATTGAATATAAGTATAGATAAGATACCTTTTTATAGAAAATAAAACGTGAAGGAGGAGAATATATGGATTTTTCAGCGGTAATTTTTGCTTTTTTACTGACACTTTTTGCAGGTCTTTCTACAGGAATAGGAAGTGCACTTTCCCTATTAACGAAGAAAACTAATACTAAATTTCTTTCTATAGCCTTGGGTTTTTCTGCAGGTGTTATGATATATGTATCTTTTGTTGAAATATTTACCAAAGCTAAAGATTCATTAGTAGCAGAACTAGGGGAAGTTGGCGGAAGCTGGGCAACCGTAGGTGCATTTTTCTTTGGTATTTTTTTAATCGCCTTAATAGACAAGTTAATACCGGATACAGAAAATCCCCATGAAATTCATACCGTAGAGGAGATGGACGGAAAAAGTGAATCTCACAAAGCTAATCTTATGAGGATGGGTATGTTTACAGCCTTAGCAGTAGGTATACATAACTTTCCTGAGGGATTAGCCACATTTACAGCTGCTTTAGGTGATCCTAGTCTTGGTATTCCCATTGCTGTAGCCATAGCAATACATAATATACCGGAAGGTATTGCTGTTGCAGTTCCGGTATTTTATGCCACAGGAAGCAGGAAAAAAGCTTTTAGACTATCCTTGTTATCCGGGCTTTCAGAACCTGTAGGTGCCTTAATAGGATATTTGCTTTTGTACCGCTTTTTCAATGATATTACTTTTGGATTAATCTTTGCTTCTGTTGCAGGTATTATGGTTTATATAAGTCTGGATGAATTACTACCTGCAGCAAGGGAATATGGTGAACATCACCTGTCTATTTATGGATTAATAGCCGGAATGGCTGTTATGGCCTTAAGTCTATTACTGTTTATTTAAACATATCATAAACTAAAAAGGTTACAATGATTATCCTATTATAAACCCTAGGATAATCATTTTTTAGTATGCTTTACCAATGACAACAGGAGGATAATAATGTACTTGCTTTTACTTACTATTATTTATATGGCTTTTATAAGTCTGGGGCTTCCGGATTCCCTTCTTGGTTCAGCTTGGCCGGTTATGTACGAAGAGTTAAATGTATCAATGTCTTATGCCGGAATAATAACTATGATAATTTCCGGAGGAACAATTGTAACTAGTCTTTTATCCGGTAGACTTACAAGAAAATTAGGTACCGGTCTGGTTACGGCACTTAGCGTAATGCTAACGGCAGTGGCCTTATTTGGTTTTTCTGTTTCTAATTCATTTATATTACTTTGTCTTTGGGCTATTCCCTACGGAATAGGTGCGGGAGCGGTTGATGCTGCTTTAAACAATTATGTTGCCCTACATTATTCTTCCCGACATATGAGTTGGCTCCATTGTTTTTGGGGAGTGGGAGTCACTATCAGTCCTTTTATTATGAGTTATAGTCTAAAAGGGGGATATGGATGGAACAGGGGCTATGGTTTTGTTTTTATAATACAGATAATACTTACAGTTATTCTTTTTATAAGTCTTCCCCTTTGGAAAGATAAAAAGACCTTGGCAAACAGCCAAAAAGATCAAGAAAAAGTATTAAGCCTTCCACAAATACTTAAAATTCCAGGAGTTAAGATAGTACTTATTACTTTTCTTGCCTACTGTGGCTTAGAGGCCACAACAGGCTTATGGGCCAGTAGTTATCTTGTGGAATTTCGTGGTATTGATGCAGAAACTGCTGCCAGGTTTTCCTCCTTGTTTTATATGGGTATAACTTTGGGAAGATTTCTCTCTGGCTTTATTGCTGACAGATTTGGAGATAAGATCCTTATTCGATACGGAATAATAATTATTATCTTTGGAGTAGTCTTCCTAGGCCTTCCCACAGAAAATACTATGGTCAGTTTAATAGGTCTTATTATAATAGGTTTTGGTTGCGCTCCGGTATATCCGTCTATTATTCATTCAACTCCTGCTAATTTTGGATCAAACAATTCCCAATCCATAATAGGAGTAGAAATGGCCAGTGCCTATATCGGAACCACCTTTATGCCCCCATTATTTGGGCTGATTGCTGATAAAATAAATATTGGATTATATCCTATATATCTTATAATATTTGCCATATTAATGCTTATAATGAGTGAGATCTTAAATAAAATAGTTTCTAATCAAAAAAATTAAGAAGACTCAGACAATAATTTACAAGACAGTTCTAATTTTATAATTGGAACTGTTTTGATTTTTTGTTCGTCTATCTATTGTAATTATAATGTTAAAAATAAAGGAGAGAAAAAATGAAGAGAACATTTTTATTAATTTTAGCCATGGTTACTGTATTTAGTTTTACAGCATGCAAAAAAACCAATGAAAAATCAGTCAATCTTGAAGGTAGTCTTGAAGAAATAATGGATAAGATTTATGAGACTGCTGACTTAGACAATGATTTCAGAGAGTATGTTAATAATGATGGGCTAGAAAGAAAAGAGGTTAACACAGAGAATGCAGAGTACTATCTAGGTAAATCCGATATAGAATTTGAAGAAGCTATAGCCGATGAGCCTATGATTCAGCCCGGTGCCTTTTCATTGGTACTTGTTCGTGCTAAAGAGGGGGCAGATATAGAGAAGATTAAGACTGATATAAAAGATAACGTTAATCCTATGAAGTGGGTATGTGTAGGGGTTAGTGAAGAAAATGTAATAGTAGATAGTATTGGGGATATTATATTCTTAGTTATGAGTGATAATCAGGCACAGGCACTACATAATGCCTTCCTTGCATTGGAGAAATAAGTATGCTATTTTCCAGTATAATTTTTTTATATTACTTTTTACCTTTAGTTTTGGGACTATATTTTATAGTCCCAAAAAAATATAAAAATTTTATTTTACTTATATCAAGTTTGTTTTTTTACTTTTACGGGGAACCTATCTATTCTATATTGATGATAACCTCTATTGGTTTAGGATATCTTCACGGATTATGGATAGATAGGATGAAGAACAGTAAATATGCTAAATTGCCTATGATTTCTTCAGTTATAGTAAGTATCGGAAGTCTAGTATTTTTTAAATATTCTAATTTTTTAATAAATAATTTAAATAACTTCTTTTCACTTAATATACCGATTATGGACATAGCCCTGCCCATAGGCATTAGCTTTTATACCTTTCAGATATTGTCTTATAATATTGATCTATATCGTAAGGATACTAAGGTGCAGAAAAATATTTTATATTTTGCAACCTATGTATCTCTTTTCCCACAACTTATAGCCGGCCCTATAGTTAGGTATTCCAATGTAGAAGCAGAACTTTCACAAAGAAAACATTCCATAGAAAAAATTGCATATGGTATAAGCCGTTTTATTATTGGACTGTCAAAAAAGGTTCTTTTGGCCAATAATCTTGGAGAGTTAGAAAAGATATTTTCACTTTCTAATGAAAAAACTGTATTGTTTTATTGGATATCTACTATAGCTTTCACTTTGCAGATTTATTTTGATTTTTCAGGTTATAGTGATATGGCCATAGGTTTAGGCCGAATATTTGGTTTTCATTTTCAGGAGAACTTTAACTATCCATTTATATCAAAATCTATCACTGAGTTTTGGAGAAGATGGCATATATCTCTTGGAACCTGGTTTAGGGATTATGTATATATACCCATGGGGGGAAATCGTGTCAGTAAATTAAAATGGATAAGAAATATCCTTATAGTATGGTTTTTGACAGGTATTTGGCATGGGGCAGAGTGGAACTTTGTATTTTGGGGTTTGTATTTTGCCCTGCTTTTAGTTTTGGAAAAATTGTGTTTTAATAAAATCCTAGCCAGACTACCTGCTGTAATAAATCATATATATGTAATGTTTTTAGTAATTTTAAGTTTTGCTATATTTAATGGACAGGGCATAGGAGAGGTTAAAGAAATACTTATGGGCCTGTTTGGTGGCTTAGAAATACCTTTATATAATCAGGTAACAATATATTATCTAAAAAGTTATGGGATAGTTTTTATTATAGCTATAATAGCCTCTACCCCCTTAGCTACTTATATTATTAAAAAGCTTAATACTTATAGTTTAGGTAAAAAAATAATTAATCTATTACAACCTATAGTAATTTCAGTTTTACTTTTGCTTGTAACAGGATATCTGGTGGATGGATCATTTAATCCATTTTTATATTTTAGATTTTAAATGTGAGGTTTATATTTTATTATGAAAAATCAGATAAAAAACTATATAATAATTGCCCTTTTTATCATAATAACTTACGGACTTATGCTGATAAATATTTTTAAACCGGATAATGAAATTTCATATAGTGAGAGGCGAAGACTTTTACAAGAACCGTCTTTTACTTTGCAGAGTTTTATAAGTGGTGATTATTTTACGGCTTATGAAAAATATGCCCTAGATCAATTTCCATTTCGAGATAAGATAAGAGGTTTAAAAGCATTTACAAGTTATTATATATTTAAGCAAAAAGATAATAATTCTTTGTATATAGTTGATGGATATATAAATAAAATTGAGTATCCCCTAAATGAAAAAGCTATTATAAATGCAGCCAATAAGATAAATGAAGTCTATAATAAATATCTTCAAGGTATGAATGTAAGTTATGCAATAATTCCTGATAAGAATTATTTTCTGGCTGATAAAAAGGGGCATCTGTCCATGGACTATGATAAGTTAATACAAGTAATGAATGGGAATATAATGAATATGAACTATATAGATTTATTTGAGCAACTTACAATAGATGACTATTATAAGACTGATATTCATTGGAGACAAGATAAACTTATTGAGCTGACAGAATATTTACTTAGAAGTATGGGCAATGAATTAAGTTTAACTAAGGATGAATTTAGTAAAATAAGTTTATATCCTTTTTATGGTTCATATTATGGTCAGGCAGCTTTAAATATAAAAGCTGATACTCTTATTTATCTGACTAATGAGATGATAGAAAGTGCCTTGGTATATGACCATATTGATAAGACCTATAGTAAAATTTATAATAAAGATAGATTTAATACAGTTGATTCCTATGATATATTTCTTTCAGGAGCAAAATCCCTCCTTACAATATATAATCCTAAAGCTTTAAATAATAAGGAGCTGATTATATTTAGAGACTCCTTTGGCAGTAGTATAGCACCACTTATGCTTAAAGGATATAGCAAAATAACCCTAGTTGATCTTAGATACTTAAGTACAGATTTACTCTCTAATTATATTGACTTTTCTACAAATCAAGATGTTTTATTTTTATATAATATAGTTATTTTAAATAATAGCTATATGTTAAAATAATAATCATATTAACAGAATCCCCCAATTTTATGTTGACCATTATCGAATTTTATGGTATAATTTACAAATATTAATGTATTATTCCATTTTAATAATAATATTAATATTTAAAGGGAGGAAAATATGAGACAAATGGTAAAAAAATTAAGGGTTTTTCTCTTATTATTATCTATTTTGATAGTCATAGGAGGATGTAAAAAGAAGGACAAAAACCCAGATGAAGTGATTAATCCTGTTGAGGATAATAAGCAAGATACCGGTAATGAAGACAGTGAACCCACACCCGGGGAAGATGATACCAATAATAATGACCAAGAAGATAATACCGAAGATGAAAAGCCAAAAGATGATTATAACCCCAGTGAACTTCCCTTGGTTGAAGGTGGAATAAAAGGGGTTTATGCAAAACATAATTTGCAGGCTGGCACTTGCATAAATGGATTTGTAATTAATAATTATTCTGATCATATTATAGAAAATTATAATAGTGTAACCCTAGAAAATGATATGAAACCGGAAGCTATACTAAATCATGATAAGAGTATTAAAAGCGGAGATATTGTTGTAGAATATCCGGAAAGAACTATTGAACAGCTAGAATGGGCTAAGAAGAATAATATGAAAGTAAGGGGCCACGTTCTTGTATGGTATAGCCAAACCCCTCAATGGATTTTCCATGAGAAATTTGATACCAGTAAGAAAATGGTCGACAAAGATACAATGCTATCTAGAATGGAAAGCTATTTAAAACAAAATTTCAAAATCTTAGATGAACTGGGTTACTCAGATATTTTTTATGCCTATGATATTGTAAATGAAGCAATTATGGATGACGGTTCTTTAAGAGATTGCCCATGGAAGCAGATTATAGGGGATGATTATATATGGCATGCATTTAATTATGCAAAAAAATATGCACCCAAGCATATAAAACTTTATTATAATGACTATAACGAGCAATTTAAGACCGATGCAGTAGTTAAATTGGCAAAATCATTAGTAGATGATAAGGGTAATTCTTTAATTGACGGAATCGGATGTCAAGCCCATTTATATACTGAAGATTCTATCGATAAATATATGAAGACCTTAGAAGCCTTTAGTGCTACAGGATTAGATGTACAAATCACTGAAATTGACGTAAGCTTAGGTACATGGCAGAATATTCTTCAACCTACAGAGGAAAATCTTAAGAAACAGGGACAATATTACTACAAACTTGTAAGTAGTATAATTGAAGCTAATAAGGCTGGAACTACCAATGTAAGCGGCATTACTTTCTGGGGTATTTCAGACGGAGCATCATGGAGAAGGGATCGTAGCCCTCTGCTATTTGATGAAGATTTGAAACCAAAGTATGCTTACTTTGGAGCAGTTTTAGACTACGATCACTCCGGTCATTAATAGAAGTTTAAGGTTTTTTTAGGAGGAATTTGACCATAATTAAACCTATAATATCAGCTATAGCCCAGCCAATGGGAATTGACCACCATATACCAAGGATACCAATCCAAGGTATGGCTGAAAGGGTATAAGCTAGGGCAACCCGGGTACCCAGGCTGGCTATGGTAAGAATAATGGATACTTCCGGTCTTCCATATCCTCGAAATAAACCATAGAACATAAATAGATATCCGATTAAACAATAAAATACTGCTACTATATAGAGATATTGAGTTCCGATATTCAATATCTCTATTTTATCTTTATTTATGAATATATATAATAAGGGTTTGGCAAATATTAGTATAAAGCTAGTAATAATAAGGCAATATATAGTAATTATTTTTAGGGCGGACCGGATACCTTTATGAATTCGTTTAAGTTGTCCGGCTCCCTTATTTTGAGCAACAAAGATAGAAAAAGCATTTCCAAAGTCCTGTACAGGCATATAAGCGAAACTTTCAATTTTAACAACAGCTGTAAATGCAGCCATTACTGAGACTCCAAAGCTATTTACTAGTCCCTGAATAAGTAAAATACCAAAATTCATAATTGATTGTTGAATACTTGATAGTACCGAGTTGTTTGTAATCATTTTCAATATTTTTTTATTAAAATGAAGATGCCTTCTTTTAAATCTAAATTGAGGAACCTTTACTATACAGTATATGCAAAGGCCAATGCCCGAAAACATTTGAGCTATTATTGTAGCATAAGCTGCACCGGCTATACCCATATCTAAGGGTACTACAAATACTATATCTAGCAGGATATTAATAAGGGCTGATATTATTAGGAAGATAAGGGGTGTTATGGAATTTCCCATACTTCGCATAACTGCTGTAAAGTAATTATAAAGATATGTTAAGACGATTCCGTAAAATATTATTTGCAGATATTTTTTTGTATCTATGATTATCTCCTCAGGGATATTTATAAAGGATATTATTTCATCGATAAAAACTAATGATGCGATATTTATTAATAAGCTTATGATTCCAATAAAACAAAATGAAGTAAAAAAACTGTTCTTTAAATTTTCAATGTCCTTCATACCATACAGATAGGAAAATACAGCACTACTGCCCATACAAAGACCAAATATAATAGATGTAAGTAATACCATTACAGAAAAAGCGCTGCCCACAGCCGCTAAAGCCTCAGGGCCAATGAATTTTCCAACTATAATAGTATCTGCAACATTATATAATTGTTGAAATATATTGCCAATTATCATTGGTATGGCAAAACTAATTATAACCTTAGATTCTTTACCTTCAAGAAAATTCGTTTCCGTCTTCATGTGATGTCCTTTCATTTGCTATATTCTTTTGTCAATTTTTTTAATTCGATTTCTCTTTTTTATTGCCCTATTTAAATAAATTTAGACCGATTTAGATTAACATTACAGCTGATTTTTGTCAAATTATGCGATATATATTACAGTTTAAGTTTATTACTTAGTCAAGGTCTAATTATGTGTATAAATTCCAATAGATACAGGATAATATAGATTGAATCTATAATTTGGAGGAATTAAAGTGAATGAAGGATTAGTAGTACTTGTTAGGGCAATAATTAGTTTTTTTACTCTTCTAATATTTACAAGAATATTAGGTAAAGAGCAAATTAGTCAATTAACTTATTTTGATTATATTCTTGGAATTACCATTGGTTCTATAGCTTCTGAGGCTACTGTGGACTTATCTAGTAGGACCTGGCCCCATTTTGTAGGTTTAGCCTCATGGGCAGCTTTAGCCTATATAATGCAATATATCACTTTAAAATGGAGATATGCTGCCAAGGTAATAGAAGGGGAGCCTACTATAGTTATTATGAAGGGTAAGATAATGGATGATGTTCTAAAAAAGATGAAATTCAGGATTACAGATATCCTAGAACTTATGCGTAATCAAGGAATCTTTGATTTAAATGAAGTGGATTATGCTATTTTAGAACCAAATGGAAGCCTTTCAGTACTTAAAAAACCTGAATATCTGCCCTTAACTCGAAAAGATATGAATATTAAGGCAGAACCCACTGGAATTAGCACTGAGTTAGTTTATGACGGAGTACTTATAGAGGAAAACTTAAAACAAATGAATAAAGATAAAAAGTGGCTTATGAACCAGCTTAAAAAATATGGTATTAAGGATGTATCTGAAGCGTTTTTAGTTACCTTAAATGATGCCGGCAGTTTATATGTAGATAAGTATAAAGATAATATGAAAAAGGTTAAGGATATAGGAGATTATAAAGGTCCATTTTAGGAGGGTTCTATGAGGAAGTTTTTAATTACAGCAATTCCGATTTTTATCTTAATTATATTTATATGTATAATGCATAGCGGACATATTCTTAAAAAACCCATAGGTAAAAATGATGATATTATTCAGTCTATTAATGATATGATTGAAATGGTTAATGATGATTCATGGGATGAGGCTGATAGTAAACTTAAGGATTTAAACAAAGCCTGGGATAAGGTTTTAAAAAGAGTACAATTTGCTTCTGAAAGAGATGAGATTAATAGCTTTAGTACTTGTATTGCAAGACTAAGGGGAGCTGTGATGGCAAAAGATAAATCAGCTGCTTTAATGGAGTTATATGAAGCTGATAATCATTGGAGGGAACTTGGAAGATAAAGCATAATCAATTCTAATAGTATAAACTATATACTTGAAATCTAGAAATATATATTTTATCATAGAAATAATATTATTTATGACTTTTTAACTATATTAAAAATTATAATCATACATTTTACAAGAATCTAGTAGTTCTTAACTTACTAGGATTTGATTATATAAATACTAGACTGGAGATTTTTATGAAGAAACTTGTTATAGGAATACTGGCTCATGTGGATGCAGGAAAAACCACCTTAGCAGAAAGCTTACTATATCTAACCGGTAGCATTAGAAAGTTTGGAAGAGTAGACCATAAGAATGCATTTTTAGATAATTATGACTTGGAAAGGTCAAGGGGAATTACTATATTTTCTAAGCAGGCAGTCATCTCATATAAGAATTTGGAAATTACTCTACTGGATACGCCGGGACATGTGGATTTTTCTGCAGAAATGGAGCGGACTCTGCAGGTTTTAGATTATGCTATATTAGTCATTAGCGGAAGTGACGGAATACAAGGTCATACTGAAACCTTATGGAAGTTGTTAAGTCAATATAAGATACCAACATTTTTATTTATAAATAAGATGGATCTTAAGGTTAGGGACAATCAGTCATTAATGGATGAGTTTAAGGAAAAACTTGATGAAGGATGCGTAGATTTTAGCAAAGGCCAAGATATTAATATTCTTATGGAAAACTTGGCCCTTTGTCATGAGAGTTTACTAAATCAATATATTGAAAATGGAAGTATTAATAGAAACTCTATTGTGGAGGCTATTTTTGAAAGAAAAGTATTTCCCTGCTATTTTGGCTCTGCCTTGAAAATTGATGGGGTGGAGGAATTATTAGATGGACTTAACCAATATACAAAATCTAACAAGTACCCAACTGATTTTGCTGCAAAAGTTTATAAAATATCTAGGGATGAGCAGGGAAACCGTCTTACCCATATGAAGATTACCGGCGGCCTCCTTAAGGTTAAGATGGAATTATCAAATAAAAAAGAAAGCAGAATTGTCAGTGATTTAGATCATAAGAAAACATGGGAAGAAAAGGTAGATCAGATACGAATTTATTCCGGTTCTAAATATTATACGGTAGATCAGTTAGAGGCAGGTACCGTATGTGCTGTTACCGGACTTAGTAATACTTTTCCCGGTGAGGGACTGGGTATGGAAGAAGATTTAAATATCCCTATATTAAAACCTGTACTTACCTATCAGCTTATATTACCCCCTGAATGTAATGCTTTTAGTGTACTTTCACAACTTCGCCAATTAGAAGAAGAAGATCCCATGTTACATATAGTATGGCATGAAAAGCTACAGGAAATTCATATACAACTGATGGGGGAGGTACAAACTGAAATATTAAAAACTTTAATAAAAGAACGGTTTAACCTTGATGTAGAGTTTGGACCGGGCAACATCTTATATAAAGAAACCATTGAGGAAGCGGTGGTAGGAGTAGGGCATTTTGAGCCACTTCGCCATTATGCCGAGGTTCACTTACTATTAGAGCCTGGGGAGCCGGGAAGTGGATTGATATTTGACAGTAAATGCAGTGAAGATGATTTGGAAGGTAGCTGGCAAAGACTGATTTTAACCCATTTAAAAGAAAAAGAACACCTTGGTATATTAACAGGATCACCGATTACGGATATAAAGATTACCCTTATTGCAGGCCGTGCCCATCTAAAGCATACGGAAGGGGGAGATTTCAGGCAGGCAACCTATAGGGCAATTCGTCAAGGTTTGAAAAAAGCTAAGAGCATTTTGCTGGAACCATATTATTCATTTAAATTAGAGCTACCCACGGAAAATGTAGGACGGGCTATGACGGACATTCAGAGGATGAAGGGAAGTTTTGATCCCCCACAGATAAATGGGGATATGGCCCTTCTAATCGGTAATGCTCCTGTTGCTACCATGAGCGGTTATCAGGTGGAAGTAAATGCTTATACAAGAGGAAGGGGTAATTTGTTTTGTACCCCGGCAGGATACCAGCCTTGTCATAACTTTGAAGAGGTGATTAGTAAAATAGACTATGACAGTGAGCAGGATTTTGATAATCCAACCGGGTCGGTGTTTTGTTCCCATGGGGAAAGTTTTTTGGTAAAATGGGATCAAGTTGAGGAATATATGCATATTGAAAGTGCTATTTGGAATCAGTATTTAAAAGATAAAGCAGAAGATAAGGCAGTAGAGGAAGACAAGAATACTGAGCCTATTAAGAATAAATCTTTGTCCAAGAATAAGGATTTTTGGCAAGAGGATAAAGAGCTTGAAGAAATATTTACAAGAACCTATGGTCCTATTAAGCAGAGTCCTGTATATACCCAAAGTAGATTGGGATATGAAAATAAAAAGGCTCAAACTAAAAAAGCATATATAAAGACAGAAGCCAATAAAAAGCTTAAAGAATATCTTTTAGTTGACGGATATAATATCATATTCTCCTGGGATGAGTTAAAAGAATTGGCAACTGAAAATATGGATGCGGCAAGGTATAGGCTTATGGATATCCTATGTAATTATCAAGGTTTTAAAAAATGTACGGTAATACTAGTTTTTGATGCCTATAAAGTTAAAGGGGGTCTGGGGGAAGTACAAAAATATAAAAATATTAATGTGGTCTATACCAAAGAAGCCGAAACTGCAGACCAATATATTGAAAAAGTAACATATGAAATTGCAAAGGATAATCATGTAGTTGTTGCCACATCAGATGCCTTAGAGCAATTAATAATACTGGGTAGGGGGGCAGTAAGACTTTCAGCCAATGATCTTAAGGAAGAAATTATAAGAGTAAACACCATAATCAGACAAGATTATATGGACAAGCCTTCAAATAATAAGGCATATATGGGAGAGTTACTTTCAGAAGAATGGTATAAAGGGTCTAATATTATGAAGGAAGATATATAAAAAGGGGAAGATTATGATATCACATAGTATTAAAAGTATTGTACGGACACCAAAAAAATCCATATTGTTTTTTTGCTTAATCGGATTTTTATCTATAATTTTAAGTATTGGAGCCGGAATGTATATGTCTGCCCATAATATGCTTTTAGATGCAGACAAAACCTTTTCTACAGTAGTAGAACTATCTTATCTGGGTAATTCAGATAAGACTCAAGAGGCCTTTTTTGAAAGAATGAATAAGGATCTGTCCGATTTTGATTTTCAAAAATTAATGAAGGATTCTAATGTTCTTTCGGTAAATATGGAAAAATCCGCTTATGCATATGTAGCTGAAAATCAAATTAATCAGAGTCTTTCAGATATTAATAATTATGTTATTATAGAAGTTTTTAATATTAAGCCTTACGACGATACCTTATATCAGGCTATTGTAAATAAGGTTTATTTTGGGAAGACAATGAGAGAAAATACATATGTAATCTTAAATAGTCTAAATGAGTATGGGGAAGCAGCCGGTTATAATTTTGTACAGGGTCATAAGTATTTAATTATAGGAAGTTTAGCCGACGGAAAAAACCCTATGCCTATTATTACACCGCAAATTCCAAATGGTTTAGAAGGTTTCAATTATGTAATTGACCTCCATGAGAAAGCGGACTTTTATGAAACAAAAGAGGGAGAGGAATTATTGGAACTGGCAGAGGCTTTTAATGTAGTTGATAGTTCTCTTCCGGTTACCATGGTTACTAATTTGGAGGCTTGTGAGCCATATTTTAATGGTGATTTGATTATAAGCACGGGTAGGGGTTTTTTACCGGAAGAATATCAAGAAGGAAATAATAATGTTATTTTAATCAGTAAAACCTTAGCAGAGATTTATGAACTTAATATAGGGGATAGCCTTAAGTTAAATCTTCATTATGGGAAAAAAGGAATTGGATTATCAGATTATTTTAAAGATTATAGTTTCAGTTATGAGGCTGCTTATGAAGTAGTAGGTATCTTTGATAATAAAGAGAACAATATATTTAAGATATATATGCCAATGGCAGATTGGATAAGTCAGGATTTTCATTCAACCACATTGGCTAGATATCTTGTAAAAAACGGTACAGGTAATATCTTTATAGAAGCATATAAAAAAGATTTGCTTGCCAATATGAAATTTACCCTATATGACCAAGGTTATGAAGCAGCCTTAAAACCTATAGTTGAGTTAAAGGATACTTCAATTCTACTACTGCTTCTAGGGGGACTTTCGGCTATTATTATACTTGTTTTATTTTCTTATTTATATGTTATTAAGCAGAAGGATACCATAATTAATATGCTGGCTTTAGGAGCAGGTAAGAAGCGAACCCTAACATATATTTTATTTGGTTCAATGCTTTTGCTTATGGTGGCTTCTACCATAGGAGCATTTATAACATCAGTATTTATAGGAAGTTTAACAAAAATAATCTTCGACAGCATGACTTCATCATATAATAGGGATTTAATGTACAGTGAAAGAGCCCTAGGGCTTAGACTAGATTTTGAGACCAAAATCAGAATTAATTATTGGATTCCTGTAATTATTATATTACTAATACTAATTATAGGCTTTATATTGATAAACTGTCTTACATTATATGTATTTAATGGTGATAAATTTAAAGTAAATAGACCAAAGAAGGTATCTCCTAAGAAAAAGAGTATACAAGAAATTCATCCATCAAAAACAAATAAAAAAGATATATTATTTGGCCGTATACGTCCCCTTTCTTTAAAATTTGCTTTAATTTCTTTAGTTAGAAGTGCCGGCAGGAGTTTTATTGTCCCTATACTTGCCTTTATTATGTCGGTTTTTCTTGTGTTTCTTGGCTATCTTTCTAATATGGAGAAAAGTAAAAAGGCAAATGTATATGACAATATACCTGTAAATGCCTATATGACCACATTCAAGAATGAAACCCGTGATCTTGGAGGGTTAAATCTTCAATATGATATTTTTAGGCTTATAGACCCTAATTATTCCTATAGAATGGGATGGGGCACGGAAGTTTACAATGAATTAATAAGTGGGGGCGAATATTCTTCTTCAAAGATTTATGAAGAAAGAAGAAAACTACTGGATTCTTCGGAATTTTTTAAGGAAATGTATCTTTATAATGCAGTACATTATGAATATATGGGGATTTCAAAGACAAAGGATGGTAGGGAATTTCCAGAGCTACAATCATATCCCAATATAAGAAAACATAAGAATGCTTTTGGATTTGATTGGTTTTTAAATATAATACCTAAGATGCCAAAATTAGCTTATGCTGATGATATAAGATATACTCCAGAGTTTTTTGATAATCAAGACTGTGAAGTAGAATTTCTATCAGGCTATGATTATGACTCCCTTAGCTTAAATGAGAATATAGGAATAATTCCAAGAAACTTTGCAAGTGAAAATAATATTGATTTGGGAGATACCATCCGCTTAACCGCTTGGTATATTTATGAAGAAGAATATGCATTATGTAGTGTATTAGATTTAGAAGTGATAGGTATATATGAACAAACTTGGCAATCAGACGTCATTTATACCCCTTGGATAATGAGCTATGACCATGATTACTATGTAGATTATAGCTATCCTATAGATTCTCAAGCCCAAGTGGAAACTATTTGGATATGGAATGAAATCTTACCAAGAAGTGTTAGGGCAGCTACATTTACCCTTAAAAATACAAAGAATTTAGCTGCCTTTAGAGAGTATTTGGATAAGCAAGGTTATAGTGAAGCCGGACAGATAAAAAATAATAGAAGAGCCATAGTAATCCAGGATAAAAAGCTGGAGGAAACCATAAAACCCTTTGATAATCATATTAAGTTAATGAATATATTAAATCCAATTATGTTGATTTTATTTGGAGTAATAGGATTTATGGTTTCATACTTACTGATTCGTCATAGAATAAGCGAGCTAGCTATTATGAGAAGTATGGGGGCAAAAAGAACATATGTATTTTTATCATTTTTTATAGAACAGCTGATACTTTTTTTACTAGGATTGATTCCGGTTTTCATATATTCTCTAATTTTTCCGAAGTACTTTATATATTACGGAGCAAGTGTGGCCTATTTTATTATTAGCTACCTTACCGGTTCAGGACTTTCATTAATATATCTTGGCAAAGCTGATTTATTGGATATATTATTTTCAAAGGAGTAAATTATTAAGGTTTTATCATTGTATATACACAGGGAGGCTAATATGGCGATTTTGAAATTAAATGATGTTTCTTATAGCTATCAAAATCAGTATCAAAGTGTAGAAGCGGTTAAGAATGTTAGTTTAGAGCTTGAACAAGGAAAAGTTTATGCTATTATTGGAAAATCCGGTTCAGGTAAATCCACCTTACTATCATTGATGGCAGGACTTACCCTTCCTAAGTCAGGTGAGATTTTATATGATGGGGAATCTATAAAAAACCTTGATATGGAGGAGTATAGAAGAGATAAGGCCTCGGTTATTTATCAAACCTTTAATCTATTTCCTTTAATGACAGTACTTGAGAATGTAATATTTCCTTTGGAGTTAAAAGGGATGAAGCATCTTGAGGCTAAGGCTATAGCCGAAAGGCATATAGCTAGTGTCGGTTTAGATAAAAACCACTATAAAAGATTCCCTAATATGCTGTCCGGTGGTGAAAGGCAAAGAGTAGCTATAGCAAGAGCCTTGGCTACCGGTTCTAGACTTTTACTTGCAGACGAGCCTACAGGAAATTTAGATATGGCAAATGGTGATTTGGTTGTTAAACTTCTTATAGATCTAGCCCATAAAGATAAGCTGGCAGTTGTAATAGTAACCCACGATCTTTCCATTGCAGATAAGGCAGATGAGGTCTTTCAGATGAATGACGGAATACTATCTAGGATGTAGCTTTAATGTAACTTTATCACATAAAAAGTAGAATTAATCTGATATCATTTACCATATCATAAAAGTAAAGGTGGATAATATGATATGGTAAGAAGAATGGCAAAGGTTGATAAATCTTTATGCGTTGCCTGTGGAAGCTGTATAAAAGTATGTCCAAAACAGGCAATATCCATCTATAGGGGAGTGTATGCCCAGGTGGATGAAAGTAAATGTATCGGCTGTGGATTATGTGCAAAAGAGTGTCCCGCTTCCATAATTACTATAAATAAGTTGGAGGTGGGAGCATGAAAAAACCCTGGTATGAATATATGTGGATAGTATCCGCTTTATATCTTACACTTGGCTTCTTTAATATACTTTTTGCATGGTTGGGTATGCTTTGTTTTATTATTCCCCTAGTAATCTCAGCAGTAAAGGGATCAAAATCATATTGTAATAAGTATTGTGGAAGAGGCCAGCTTTTTTCCCTGCTGGGTAAAAAATTTGCCTTATCAAGGAATAAGCCCATGCCCAGATGGATGGTATCAAAATGGTTCAGATATGGTTTTCTAACCTTTTTTATGATAATGTTTTTACAGATGATATTTATTACTTACCTGGTTTTTAAAGATGTCAGAGGACTTTCAGAAACAGTAAAACTTCTATGGACCTTTAAAATACCTTGGGGCTGGGCACATAAAGTAACCGGTATACCTGCCTGGATATCCCAATTTGCTTTCGGATTTTATAGTGTTATGATGACATCAAGTATACTTGGTATAATTACCATGTTATTATTCAAGCCTAGATCATGGTGTATCTATTGTCCCATGGGTACCATGACCCAATTAATATGTAAGTTTCAAATAACAAAAAAAGAACAAAATCAATGATTTTGTTCTTTTTTGCTATTTTTTATCTGATAATAAATAAGCTATTAATGAGTTTCGTCATCCTTTGTAACATGAATGGTGCCATGGGGATGGTTTGGTGGTGCATAAATTGAATATAATTTAATGGGAGTATGACCGGTGTTAATTAAATTGTGCCATTTTCCTGCAGGAATAAAGATAACATAGTCATCTTTAACAGGTTCCCGAAAATAAAGATCATCTTTTTGATCCCCCATCATAACTAATCCTTCACCCTGTTCGATACGAATAAACTGATCAATATCGTGATGAACCTCTAACCCTATTTCACCACCAACATCAATACTCATAAGTGTAAGCTGCAAAAAAGTGCCGGTCCATAAGGAAGTACGGAAAGTAGTGTTTTGCAATGTAGCTTTATTAATATTTATAACAAATGGCTCCGGACCGTAATCTCTAATACTGCGATAAGGATATCGTCCACGATAAAAACTATTTTTTTTAGGTAAGTTTGGATAAAATCTATTATGTTTATTGTTAAAATTCATTGAATAAATGTTCCTTTCATGATTTTCTAATATATAATATGTTTTTTAAACTAATAGGTGCGATATTGTATGGTGATGATAAGTAATTAAGATATATTAATAATTTACAAGTTTTGTGTTAAGTATATAAGTAATCTAATCAAAGTATACAAAATAAAAATAAATCCTGTTAATTGCTTGACAAATAATATTTTGTGTTT
>Ga0209537_1000118_pt1 | contig 88305 bp, 84 predicted proteins | sample BioPla4DNA1_FD_187698 | JGI IMG/M metagenome (GOLD analysis project Ga0209537, IMG submission 187698) | Biogas fermentation microbial communities from Germany - Plant 4 DNA1 (SPAdes) (version 2) | ecosystem: Engineered > Bioreactor > Anaerobic > Digestate | place: Bielefeld, North... | reverse complement strand
CTCTGGCCTGGATATGACATCTGTTCATAAGGCTTAGGAATATATTTTGGATTAGGTGGCTTAACGGCCATGAGGTTCTGCTTGCGCAGGAAACGATATAGTCCAGCAATAGAGCGCTTATATCCGCAGAGAGCTATTCTCGCTTTAATTTTTTGTTGGTGTAACATATGTATTGTAATCCTACAGCTAAACATGTACCAATTTGAAATTGATATTGCATATAAATGAAAAGGATGATATATTTAAGAGGGTGTATGTATTTTTATAATAAAAATATTTCATATTATATATATGGAATATATTTTTTTAAGGGTCGTGCAACCGGTTGCACAAATTTTACTATATGCTGGTTGGCCCAATATTCCAAAGAATAAAAATTAGGAAGGTGAGCTTGTGGCTAAATATGTTAAAGTCGACGAATGGAGCATCATAGAAGAAGGACTCCATCTCGAAGAAAACAAGATCTATGAAAGTTTAATGAGTATTGGTAACGGACATATGGGTATGAGAGGAAATTTCGAAGAAGATTTTTCCGGTAGCACCCTTCAAGGTACTTACATAGCAGGAGTCTACTACCCTGATAAAACTAGAGTTGGTTGGTGGAAAAATGGCTACCCTGAATACTTTGCTAAGGTTCTTAACTCCACAAATTTTATAGGAATTAAGGTAGTAATTAACGGTGAAAATATTGACCTTGCTAAGGCTAAGGTAACTAATTTCAAAAGACTTCTTAACATGAAGGATGGTTATCTTTTAAGAACCTTCACTGTAGTGGATAAGGATGGCAATGAAACTAACTTTGAGATTAAGAGATTTTTTAGCATGGCTCAACAGGAAATTGCTGCAATATCCTACAGTATTCAGCCAGTAAACCACACAGCACAAATAGAATTAACACCTTATCTTGATGGTGATGTTAAAAACGAAGATTCTAACTATGATGAAAAGTTCTGGCTAGAAGTTGACAAGGGTGCAGATAAAGGCTTCTTCCACATCACTCAAAAAACTAAGAAAACTGAATTTGTAGTTACATGGGCTTCTAAATATGCTCTTTACATTGATGATAATTTTGTAGAAATTGATCCAGATGTAATTGTTAAGCCTCAGTATACCGCTAACAAAATCACCTTTAACTGCGAAAAAGGTAGCAAGGCTACATTATTCAAATATGTTGCTGTGACTAGTAATAGATATTTCTCCGAAGATGAACTGTTGCCAAAGGCTAAGGCACTAGTTGAAAGTGCTTACAATGAAGGTTTCAACAGTTTATTTCAAGCTCACTCTAATAAATGGGCAAATATTTGGAAGGAAAGTGACATAGTAATTTCTGGAGATGAATCTGCTCAACAAGGAATTAGATTTAACATATTCCAGTTGAATTGTACCTATACTGGAGACGACCCAAGACTTAATATAGGACCTAAGGGCTTTACTGGCGAAAAATATGGCGGCAGTACCTATTGGGATACAGAAGCATACTGCATTCCTTTCTATTTAAGTACTAGTGACCCGTCTATAACTAAATCCTTATTAATTTATAGATATAATCACCTTGAAAAGGCTAAGGAAAACGCTAGGAAGCTCGGATTAAAAGGTGCTCTTTACCCAATGGTTACTATGAACGGTGAAGAGTGTCATAATGAATGGGAAATTACCTTCGAAGAAATTCATAGAAATGCTGCAATAAGCTATGCAATTTATAACTATGTAAATTATACTGGCGATGAGAGCTATCTTTATGAGTATGGCTTCGATGTGTTAGTTGAAACAAGTAGGTTCTGGGTTTCTAGATGTAACTACCATAGTAAAAAAGATGTATATATGATACTTGGGGTAACAGGACCTAATGAGTATGAAAATAATGTTAATAATAATTGGTATACTAATACTATGGCTGCTTGGAATCTTGAATACACCTTACAAGTTGCTAAACTGCTAAAAGAAAAGTATACAGACAAGTATTTTGCTTTGATTGAAAAATTAGGTGTCACTGAAGATGAAATGGCTAAGTGGCAGGATGTAGTTAATAAAATGTATAAGCCTGAGGATAAGGAACTTGGTATCTTCCTACAACAGGATGGATACATGGATAAGGAGCAAATGCTGGTAAAAGACCTTTCAAAGGATGATTTGCCACTTAATCAAAAGTGGAGCTGGGATAGGATTCTTCGTTCCTGTTTTATAAAGCAGGCAGATGTTCTACAGGGCTTATACTTCTTAGGTGATAGATTTGATATAGAAACTAAGAAGAGAAACTTTGATTTCTATGAACCAAGAACTGTTCATGAGTCTTCCCTATCACCTTGTATATATTCCATCATAGCCGCAGAAATAGGTTATGAGGATAAAGCTTACGAGCTCTACTTAAGAACTGCTAGGTTGGATTTAGACAATTACAATAATGACACCGATGATGGATTACATATAACAAGTATGGCAGGTACATGGATGTCAATTGTCCATGGCTTTGGCGGCCTTAAGGTTGTTAATGGTGTGCTTTCCTTAAACCCATTTATACCAAAAGCTTGGCAGCAGTACTCCTTTAAAATCATGTTCAGAGGACACCTATTAAAGGTAACTGTTAAGCAAGGTGAAGTAATAATTGAACACCAAGAAGGTTATGACTTCCAGATGAAAGTATGGGATAAGATTTATGACCTCTCAAAAGAAAGCACTATCAATATAAAAAAATAAGTAATATAAAAAATGAAAGGTGGTAAAGTCATAATGACAAATGGAAAAAACTTACCCAAGGTAGCTTACTTCTGTATGGAATATGCTCTTGACACTTCCTTAAAAATTTACTCTGGTGGTTTAGGAGTACTAGCTGGTGACTATTTAAAAGGTGCTAAAGATGGTAACTTCCCAATGGTTGGTATCGGTATTAAATGGAAGCAAGGATACACTGAGCAAAGAATTGGAGAAGACGGCCGTCCATACGATTCCTTCTATAATTATCAATATGACTTTTTGAAGGATACAGGAGTTAAAGTAACTGTTAAAATTCGTCAAAGAGACGTAGTATGTAAGGTTTGGCTTGTAGACTGCTTTGGTAATGCACCTATATACTTATTAGACACTGACCTTCCAGAAAACAGCGATGCTTGGATTACTGGACAGCTTTATGGATACTTTGGAGAAGAAAGAATCGCTCAGGAAATGGTTCTAGGTATTGGTGGAGTTAAGGCTCTTAGAGCTCTTGGTATTAAGCCTGAGGTATATCACTTCAACGAAGGTCATGCTTTATTTGCAGGATTTGAACTTATAAGAGAAAAGATGGAAAGTGGAGCTAGCTTCAAGGAAGCTTTAGCTGCTACAAGAGAAGAAGTTGTATTTACAACTCATACTCCAATAGTTGCTGGTAATGAATCTCATCCTATTGATAGAATTCTTTACATGGGCGCTAACTGTGGCTTAACTATAGAACAATTAGTTGAAATTGGTGGTTCTCCTTTCAATATGACTGTTGGTGCATTAAGACTTTCTAGAATTTCAAATGCCGTTGCACAGCTTCATGGAGAAACTTCCAATAAGATGTGGAAAGATGTTGATAACAGATCTGAAATAATAGCTATAACAAATGCAATTCATAGACCAACTTGGGTTGATCCAACTATGCTTGAACTTGCTGAAAGTTACGATGGTAGCGCTGAAAGCAAGGAAAAGCTTTGGAATGCTCATATGAAAAATAAGCAGGCTCTTATTGACTTCGTATACGAAAGAAATGGTGTTAAGCTTGATGCTGATAAGCTACTTATCGGTTTCTCAAGAAGAGCTGCTCCTTATAAGAGAAGTAATTTAATCTTCACAAAGCCTGAAATCATTGCTCCTCTTCTTAAGAGTGGAAAGGTTCAAATTGTATTCTCTGGTAAGGCTCATCCACTAGATGATACAGGAAAACAGATAGTGGCTAACATAGTTGCTATGACTAAGGAATATCCAAACTCCGTTGTATTTGTTCAAAACTATGATATGACTGTAGGTAAGATGCTTACTAGAGGAGCTGACATATGGTTAAACAATCCAAGAAGACCACTAGAAGCCAGCGGTACTTCTGGAATGAAGGCAGCTATGAATGGTGCTCCAAACTTAAGTATTCTTGATGGATGGTGGCCAGAAGCTTGCAAGCATGGCGTAAACGGATGGCAGTTTGGTGATGGTAAATCTGTTGACGACTTTGCTACAGAAGCTGAATTAGATGCACATGATTTAGAGGGATTATATAATGTTCTTACAAAGGAAGTTATCCCAACCTACTATGAAAACAGAGATAAGTGGATAGAAATCATGGCAAACAGCATCAATGATACAAAGGATTTCTTCAGTGTTCAAAGAATGCTTGAAGAATATTATGACAGAATGTATATAAAGTAAATCTTAAGAGGCTGTTGCACTAGTTTCTAAGTGCAACAACCTCTTATTTCTTATGCTTTGTCCCTTTCCAAGGGATTTCTTCATTGAAAAAGGCTCCTATTATGATATACTATATATACTAATTTTTGATATTGGAAAGGTGTTGTGTTCTAATGAAAATTAAAGGCTGTATATTCGATCTTGATGGTGTTATAGTTGACACTGCTAAATATCATTACATAGCTTGGAAAAGACTAGCTGCTGAAATGGGCTTTGATTTTACAGAAAAGGATAACGAAAGATTGAAGGGTGTAAGCAGAATCCGTTCCCTAGAAATCCTCCTTGAATTAGGGAATAAAACTGTTTCAGAAGAAGAAAAGCTTGCTCTAGCAGACAAGAAGAATAATTGGTATGTAGAATACATATCTAAAATGGATAAATCTGAAATCCTTCCAGGAGTAGAAGATTTTCTTAAGCTTTTAAAAGAAAATAATATAAAAATCGCCTTAGGATCTGCTAGCAAAAACTCCATGCTAATCTTAAACAATCTAGGTCTAACTAAATACTTTGATGCAATAATAGACGGAAATAAGGTATCTAAAGCAAAACCTGATCCAGAAGTATTTGTTCTAGCTGCTAAGGAAATGGGTTTAAGCTCTGAAGAATGTGTAGTTTTTGAGGATGCTCAGGCAGGAATAGAGGCCGCAAAGGCAGGCAATATGAAAGTTGTTGCTGTTGGTTCACCAGAAAGCCTTACTGGCTACGATAAAATAATCTCTGGCTTTAAAAACGCTAGCTTAGAATTAATAAACTTCTAACATAAAGTGGCTGTTACACAAGGGTAACTTGTGTAACAGCCAATATTTTATAAATTCTATTAAGCTTCTTTAGAAGTCTTCTTTTTGCTTTCAAAAAACAGCTTTGTTTCCTTATATACAACACCGCTTAATCCAATCAAACCTATCAAGTTGGGGAAAGCCATCAAGGCATTAACAATATCTGCTACAGTCCAAATTAGATTCAGCTTTAAGGTTGCTCCAAAGGCTACTATAACTATAAATATATATCTATATACCTTAACTCCCTTTACTCCAAATAAGTATTCAGTACATCTTTCACCATAATAGTTCCATCCAATAATGGTGGTAAAAGCAAAGAATAACAAGCCTATGGTAACAATAAAGATACCTATTGCTTCAACGGGTAAACCCTGTGAAAAAGCATAGCTAGTTAAAGCAGCTCCCTGGTAATCAGACTTCCATGCCCCAGTAGTTATTAATACAAGGCCAGTCATAGTACAAATTACAATAGTATCGAAAAAGGTTCCTGTCATTGAGACTAAGCCTTGTCTTACACAAGACTTTGTCTTAGCAGCTGCTGCAGCTATTGGAGCACTTCCTAAGCCAGATTCATTGGAGAATACTCCCCTAGCCACCCCGTTTTGAATAGCCATTCTAACTGTAGCTCCTGCAAAGCCTCCTATGGCTGCGGTAGGAGTAAAAGCTTGTTTTATAACTAGCATTATGGATTCTGGTAATACACTAATATTACTTCCTAATATAATCAAACACCCTACTACATAAAATATAGCCATGAATGGTACTATCATTTCTGATACCTTTGATATACTCTTAATTCCACCAAGTGTTACAAGAATAACTAGAATGGTTATCACTATAGACGAAACTATAATAGGAATAGAAAAACTATTATTCAAGGATTCTGTAATAGCATTGATTTGCGGAAAGGTTCCTATACCAAATAAGGCCACACATACTCCAGCTAAAGCAAAAAACTTAGCTAACCATTTTAAACCAAGTCCCTTCTCAATGTAATACATTGGCCCACCAGACATTTGTCCATTTTTATCTGTTACCCTATATTTCACCGCTAAAAGGCCTTCTGCATACTTAGTTGCCATACCAAAGAAGGCAGCCATCCACATCCAAAAAAGGGCTCCCGGTCCACCGGTTTTAATTGCTGTAGCCACACCTACTATATTTCCTGTTCCAATAGTGGCTGATAAAGCTGTGCAAAGGGCTGCAAAGCTTGATACATCCCCTTCTCCCTGGTTATCATCATCTTTAGCAAATAAATATTTAATCGCTAATGGTAATTTAAAGACTTGAAGTAGACCCAACCTAACTGTTAAATAAATACCAGTACCTACTAGCAATATTAATAGTGGCGGTCCCCATACTATAGAATCGATTTTGTCAAGGATTTGTGTTAGATTTGTCATTAGTATTCCCCCTAAATTCATTTGTGTATAATTTAAACCTTCAAATTTAGGACGGAATGATCTTGAATTATCTTAGATATGAAAGACAGATTCTTTTATTATTACGCCATGACAATAAAGTCTTACTAAAAGCCCTCTTCATTGTCTATTTTCAATTCAAAAAACATTCCCCTGTCCTTTTACCTGAAAGTTTCACTGCTGAAATAGCTTTTTCTAACAGCTTTCTCCTTCGGTGCTCTAAAGAGTCTCTCCAGAGGCTCGTCCGATAACGGTCATCTCCAATATGGTACCTGAAAGATTTTCCTCTTCGGTGGATGAAAATTTCATCTCTCTCCCGCTATCATCATCCGAATATTATTTTCTTTTGTATATCAACTACCCATTATAGCTGTGCATTTCTATCAGCTATATCACCTATTATTGGTAGCTTAAACCAATCACCTTGATAAGCCTTGACCATCAACAAAATCCAAAGGATAAAGGAAGCTAAGCTAACCAAATCTCTAACAATCCAACCAATTAACGGAATCCATCCTAGCACGATATTCACTACCGCTAGGCTAACAAAAAGCAAGATGGATTGTAGGGCATGGAACTTAACAAACCTGCTGCTCTTCTCAGTAAAGAAGAATACGAGACCTGTAATGAATACTCCTACGTAGCATAAAAGTCCAGCAATATTCTCCTCTAAGCCTGTTGATGATTTTGGCCTGTTAAAATTTTGTTGGTTCATATGCACCACTCCAGTATTATTATTCTTTTTAATTATATCAATATAGCTGACTTCTGTCTAGGGAGCAGTATCATACATAAAAAATCCTATCTTGGGAAGACTTACTTAGGAATATATTTAAGGGAGTGAAGTTTTAATGAGTGAAACTATTTTAGAAAAAACAGAAGGAAGAGTTAGCTATCACGATTCTGTTGAAGAAATGCTAAAAAGAATTAGAGAGGACGGAATGTCAAACGTCTTTGATCGCTATGCGCTGCAAGAAAAAATACGCTGTAAATTTTGTTTAGAGGGACTAAGCTGTCAGCTTTGCTCCAATGGGCCTTGCAGAATTAGTGAAAAAAGCGGTCAAGATCGAGGAGTCTGCGGAATAGAAAAAAACGCTATGGCTATGAGAAACTTTTTATTAAAAAATATTATGGGAGCTGGTACATATAGCCACCATGCCTACGAAGCCTTCAGAACCTTAAAGGCTACGGCAGAGGGTAAAACACCCTTTAAAATCACCGATGTAGATAAGCTAAAGTGGTTGTGTGAAAAAGTAGGTATTGACACCAATCAGGATATCAACGATATGGCTATTGAACTGGCAATTTTGCTAGAGGATCAACAGCATATTGGAAATATAGAAGATAACATTATGGTTGAGGCCTTTGCTCCTAAAAAAAGAAAGGAGCTTTGGAGAAAGCTAGGTATATATCCTGCAGGTACTGTCCATGAAGAACAAAATTGTGTAGCCAGCTGTCTTACAAATGTAGATGGTAATCATCTTTCCTTAGCCATGAAGGCCCTAAGACTAGGTATAGCTACAATATATAACACTCAAATAGGTCTTGAAATGGTGCAGGATATACTCTTTGGTACACCAAAACCACATGAAGCTAATATGGATTTAGGCATAATGGATCCTGACTATGTAAATGTTGTTTTCAATGGTCATCAGCCCTGGGCTGGGGTAGCTACTATTTTAAAGGCTCGAACAAAGGAAGTACAAGATAAGGCTAAGGCTGCAGGTGCCAAAGGCTTAAGGGTTGTAGGATCCATAGAAACCGGTCAGGAGCTCCTTCAAAGATTTGAGGTTGACGATGTCTTTGTAGGTCATATGGGCAACTGGCTTTCTATTGAACCTCTTTTAGCTACAGGAACAGTGGATGTATTTGCCATGGAAGAAAACTGTTCTCCTCCAGCCCTTGATATGTATGCTGAAAAATATCAAGTTACCCTGGTGGCAGTAAGTACAATTATCGATTTACCAGGAGTTAAGCATAAAATACCCTATAATCCTGAGGAAGTAGATAAAATGGCAGATACTTTAATTGAACTGGCCATAGAAAACTTTAAAAAGAGAAAAGAAAGAAATATTAAACCAATGGTACCAAAAAAGGTTCAAAAGGCCATAACAGGCTTTTCTACAGAGGCAATTTTAGGAGCTCTAGGCAATAAACTAGATCCCCTTGTGGATGTTATAGCCGCTGGAAAGATTAAGGGCGTAGTAGCATTAGCAAACTGTTCTACACTAAGAAACGGTCCTCAAGATTGGGTTACAGTTAATCTATCGAAGGAGCTAATTAAAAGGGATATATTGGTCGTAGCTGGAGGTTGTGGAAACCACGCTTTAGAGGTTGCTGGCTTATGTACTCTTGAAGCAGCCAATAATATAGCCGGTGAAGGTCTAAAAGAAGTATGTAATATGTTAAAAATACCTCCAGTATTAAGCTTTGGTACCTGTACTGATACTGGTAGAATATCCATGCTTGTAACTGCTTTAGCGGATCATTTAGACGCAGATGTTTCACAGCTTCCAATTGCAGTAACAGCACCAGAATGGATGGAGCAAAAAGCTACTATCGATGGAATTTTCGCAATTGCTTATGGAGCTTACACTCACCTATCTCCTACTCCTTTCATGACAGGAGCTAATCAATTAGTTGAACTACTCACTGATAAGGTTGAGGCTGTTACTGGTGGAAAAGTTGCTCTTGGTGATGATCCAGTACAGGTAGCCAAGGATATCGAAGCTCATATTATTAAAAAGAGAAGAGAGTTAGGATTAAGCTAGCAACTGTGACTTAGTGATGCTTTTAACCGTAGGAAGTTTCAGAGGATTTAGACAATATACTTTTGTCTTATATAAAAAAGATGAGGCTGTTGCACAACAAAAAGATTTACCTGTTGTGCAACAGCCCTTATCATCTAATTTCATTTTTATGTTTCCATAATTATTGGTAGTATTAAAGGACTTCTTTTAGTCTTTTTATATAGAAATGCTCCAAGAGCTTCTTTTATATTAGATTTTATAACAAACCATTCAGTAATGTTATTATCTAAGCATTTATCTAACTCGTCCTTTATTATCTCTCTAGCCTCTCTCATTAAAGCCTCAGACTCTTTTACATAAACAAAACCTCTGCTTATAATGTCAGGTCCAGCCAGTACTGAGTTTGATTCCTTATCTATAGTAACTACCACTGTTAAAATACCATCTTGGGATAGGAGCTTTCTATCTCTAAGAACTATATTTCCAACATCCCCAACACCTATTCCATCTACTAGAACCGCTCCTGTTTTAACTCTGCCTGTTATCTTTGCTTCTTTACTAGTTAGCTCTAAAACTTGTCCTGTTTCCATAATAAAAATATTGGATCTATCTTTTCCTAATTCTTCTGCTAGTAAAGCGTGCTGTCTTAGGTGCTTAAATTCCCCATGGACAGGCATAAAGTATTTAGGTTTTACTAGTGTTTGAATCAATTTTAATTCCTCTTGACAGGCATGACCAGATACGTGAACCTCTTCATTAGAATGATAAACTACCTCTGCACCTTTTTTGAAAAGCTCGTTTATAACGTGTCCTACAAATTTTTCATTGCCTGGAATAGGCGATGCAGATATAATAACTAAATCCCCTTTTTCTATACTTATCTTTCTATGGGTTCCAGAAGCTATTCTAGCTAAGGCTGACATAGGCTCCCCTTGGCTACCAGTTGTTAATATTGTTACTTTATCTGGAGGATATTTGTTAACATCATCTACACTAATAATCATATCCTTTGGTATACTTAAGTAGCCCAAATCTACTGCAACCTTAGAAATATTCTCCATACTTCTTCCACTAAAGGCTATTTTCCTTCCATAAATCATAGAAGAATTAATAACCTGTTGCATTCTGTGAATATTTGATGCAAAGGAAGCAACAACAATTCTACCCTTTCCTCTAGCAAAAATTCTAGTTAGATTTTCACCAATTATACTTTCGGATATAGTATAACCTTTACGCTCAGCATTGGTACTATCCGCCATAAGTAACAATACCTTTTGCTTACCAAGCTTGGAAAACCTTGCAAAATCCATAACCTTTCCGTCAATTGGAGTATAATCTATTTTGAAATCCCCAGTATGTACAATATAACCATGGGGAGTATGTATAGCTAAAGCACAGGCATCTGCAATGCTATGACTTACCCTTATAAACTCAACGGACAGCTTATCAAATTTTAATATATCCCCTACCTCAACAACATTCAATTGACAGTCAGAAAGAATATTATGCTCTATAAGCTTATTCTCTACCAATCCTATAGTTAATTTAGTTCCATATACTGGTACATTAATCTGCTTTAACACATAGGGCAAGGCTCCAATATGATCTTCATGCCCATGAGTTAACACAATAGCTTTAACCTTCTCCTTATTTTCTAACAAATATGAAACATTAGGTATTACTAAGTCTACCCCGTACATATCCATATCTGGGAAGGTCATTCCACAATCAATTACAATAATCTCGTCCTTATATTCAATAACCGTAATATTTTTTCCCACTTCTCCTAATCCCCCTAAAGGGATTACTTTAACTGTATTATTTCTTTTCATAATTCCCCTTTCTTATCACTTCAGCCTTTTATTTTTAGTCTTTTCTTAATTATTCATCAGTGCTTATAGCTTCCTATAGTAAAGCAACTGCTTCTATTTCTACTACAGAATCCTTAGGAAGCCTTGCTACTTCAACACAGCTTCTTGCTGGCGGATTTTCTGTAAAATATTTAGCATACACTTCATTCATTTCAGCAAAATCCTTCATATCCTTTAAGAATACTACAGTCTTCACTACCTTATCCATACTTGAGCCTGCTTCTTCTAGTATAGCCTTTACATTTTCCAAGGCTCTTTCTGTAGCCTTTTCTATATCGTTAATTAGCTCCCCAGTAGCAGGATCTAGCGGAATTTGACCTGAAGTATATACAAAGTTTCCAGCTTTAATAGCTTGTGAATATGGTCCTATTGCTCCTGGTGCTCCCTTAGTACTAATTACTTGTTTCATATAATCCCTCCTACCTTTATATTAACTTTTTGATTATCTTCTATAACGGTTTTTACTTAATATTATATTTTTATACTGGTGTTGTCAAATTATTATGTACTTATACTATTTTATACTAAATAACAAGTATTGGAAAGTAGTATACCAATTTAGTAGTAAAAGGCTGTTGTACAACTTAAAGCTTTCACTAGTTGTGCAACAGCCCCATTAAACTTATTTCTTCATCTTTTTGTAAATATCCGACAACCTATCCAAAGCACTAAATAAGGTCTCATCCTTTTTTGCAAAATGGAAGCGTATAAAATTTTTGATATTCTCTTTGAAAAAACTAGATCCTGGTACTGCTGCCACTCCAACCTCCTTGGCCATCCTTTCACAAAATTCTAAATCATTGCTATACCCAAATTCACTTATATCTACTAAGACATAATAGGCTCCCTGAGGCTCTGTGAAGGGAAGTCCTATATTTTTAAGACCATTTAAAAATAGGTCCCTTTTGTGGGTATAATGTTTTTTTAAGTCTTGGTAGTATTCATTTCCAAAATTAAGACCCACGGTGGCAGCCTCCATTAATGGTGCCGCTGCACCAACAGTTAAAAAATCATGGACCTTTTTCACTCTATCAATGACATTCTCATTGGCAATTACATATCCAAGTCTCCAGCCAGTTATTGAATAGGTTTTTGATAAGGAGCTACAGATAATAGTTCTTTCCTTCATACCTGGCAGAGAAGCTATATAAATATGCTTATGGTTATCATAAACTATATGCTCATAGACTTCATCGGTTATTACATAGATATCATATTTAATTGCAAGATCTGTAATTATTTTTAACTCCTCTTCTGTAAAAACCTTGCCACTAGGATTAGATGGATTGCATAATATTAGTGCTTTCACGCCTCCCTTAAAGGCAGCTTCAAGCTCATCGGCATCGAATTCAAAGCTAGGTGGCTTAAGTGGTATGTATATAGGCTGAGCTCCTGATAGGATGGCATCGGCACCATAATTTTCGTAAAAGGGAGAAAAGATAACAACCTTTTCTCCCGGGTTTGTTACAGCCATCATAGCTGCCATCATTGCTTCAGTGCTACCGCAGGTTACTACAATTTCTTTATCCGGATCTACTTTTATTCCAGAAAATCGTTCCTGCTTTCTAGCCAGTGCCTCTCTGAAATTTTGTGCTCCCCAGGTCAAAGCATACTGATGGGGACCTTCCTTTGCTACTTCAGCTAAACGTTCTGTTAGAGGGGCTGGTGGTTCAAAATCAGGAAAGCCTTGTGATAAATTAATAGCCTTGTACAGATTTGAAATTCTTGTCATTCTTCGTATAACAGAATCGGTAAAAGTCGCTGTTCGTTTGCTTAGCTCCTGCATCAGCTACCCCTCCTTCTAGCTTTAGCCATGGCCAATACTAATCCCAAGCTGGTATATAAGCACCTTTAAAGGTATCAGCAAAAACTTCTTTTACTGCTTCTGATTGATATGCCTTCACAATTTTCTTATAAATTTCATTATCTGCATCCTCTGTTCTAGCTGCAATTAAATTTACATAATTTTTTCCTGAATAAATCTTTACATCATCTTGGAAAATTGCATCTTTACCTGGATTTAATCCATTATCTAAAGCGTAATTGCAGTTGATTACTGCTGCAGTAACATCAGGTAGTAAGGAATATACATTAGCTGCATCTACTTCCACTAACTCTATGTTTAACTTATTCTCAACTATAGCAGTTTTGTCAGGACTATCTCCTGCATCTTCCTTCAGCTTAATTAAGCCCGCTGCTTCTAGCACCTTCAGAGCACGTCCCTCATTAGTTGCATCGTTTGGAACAGCAATCTTTGCACCTTCTCCTATTTCATCTACACTGGAAACCTTGTTAGAATAAATATTCATTGCAGAAATAAACGTGTCCCCAATAGCTTGAATTTTATAGCCATTATTTTTAATTTCCTCATTTAAATATGCATGATGCTGAAAGGCATTTAAATCAGTTTCGCCATCATTTAAAGCCCTATTTGGTGTACTATAATCTGTAAAAGATATTAACTTTATTTCTATGCCTTCCTTTGCTAATTCTTCAATTACAGGATCCCACATTTCGTTGGACTCTCCTACAACTCCTACCTTTACTACTTTTTTGTCCTTATCTCCTTCCTTATCTGCTTTTCCACAAGCTGTGGCTGTGATTAAAATAAATACTGATAATAAAGCGGCAATAATATTTCTTTTTTTCATATAACATTCTCCTTTTCTATTATATTTTTATATTTAAAATTTATAGAGTTAAGGCTAATTGATAATTATCCTTCAATGTCTTGCAGGATGCACTAAAGGCAGCCAATTCCTCTTCAGTCATTTTTAATTCTATTATTTCCTCTACTCCATTAATTCCAAGTACAGCAGGTACTGATGCGTATACATCATGCTGTCCATATTCTCCTTGTAGAAGAACAGATACTGGAAGTACTCGTTTTTCATCAGCAAAGATAGCTCTAGTTACCTCAGCAACGGAAGCTCCAATACCAAATTCTGTGGAGCCCTTACCACCAAGGATCTTCCAGCCTCCAGCCCTGGCTTCTGTGGCTATGGCTTTTAAATCTAAATCTCCATACTTATGGGGTTTTTCTTTCATTAGTTCTAAGAGGGGCTTACCTGCTATAGTAACAGTGGACCATGGTACCATTTGACTCTCTCCATGTTCTCCAAGGACATAAGCATAAATAGATTTTTGATCAATTCCTATATGTTCTGAAATAGCCCTTCGTAATCTGGCAGAATCTAAGGTGGTGCTAGTAGAGATTATTTTATTAGGCGGATAATCAAGCTTTTTCTGAATATAGTGCACTACTACGTCTGCTGGATTAGAAATACTTAGTATGATTCCAGAAAACCCTGATTCTTTAATTTTAACCACTACATCCTTGATTATCTGAATCGTGTCCCTTAGAGTATCCATTCTAGTTTGTCCTTTACTCATGTCTGGTAGAGGTCCTGGTGCTATAATCAAAAGGTCTGCATCCTTTGCATCACTGTAATTACCAGCTATTACATCTACATGATGGGGAAGATATACTGTGGCATCAAATATATCAAGGGCTTGAGCCTTTGCCTTCTCCACATCTATATCAATATATACTATTTTTTCTACCAGACCCTGTGAAGCTAATGCATATCCAGCATGGGAACCAACATGTCCTGCTCCAATAATTATTACTTTTCTTGGTGTCAAAGCCATCTCTTTAGCCTCCTTTTTATCCCCTCTCAATGAGTGCTTTTTCTAGCTATGATGTTACCAATAATCTGAATAATACTTACTAGGATCACTAGCACTAACACAGATACATAAGTAACATCTATCTGATTTCTCTGGTATCCAAATCGGATTGCAAAATCTCCAAGTCCCCCTGCTCCTACAGCACCAGCCATAGCTGTTAATCCAATGAGGCTTATTGCTGTTATTGTAGTAGCTCTTGCAATACCTGACACACATTCCTTTAGATATACTCTAAATATTATTTCAATAGGTCCTGATCCCATGGACTGAGCTGCTTCAATTAAGCCAGGATTAATCTCTGACAAGGCTGCTTCAATCTGTCTTGCGAAAAAGGGTACTGTACCAAATATCAGTGGTACAATTGCTCCCTCTACCCCTATGGCAGTTCCCATTATCTTACGAGTAACAGGAATTAAGGCTGCCAATAGAATAATGAATGGTACTGAACGAAAGAAGTTTATAACCTTGTCCAAAACTTGATATATAAAATTATTTTGAAGGATTCCACCCTTCTTTGTTACTATTAACACAACTCCTAAAATCAAGCCTAACACAAAGGATATAGAGCCTGACCATCCAACCATTATCAAGGTATCTCTTATACTTTCATAAAAAATAGGAAGCTTGTTCATTATGTTTGGTATAATTCTATTTAGAAACTCTTCCATCTAAGATCACCTCCACTCCAACATTCTTATCCTTTAAATAAGTAATTGCCTCTTCTATGTTCTTATTTTCACCTTTTATTATTGCAACTAGTCCACCAATTGGATTTTCTCCAATAAGCTCAATATTGCCGAAAATAATATTGATATCTAGATTGTACAGTCTAGAAACCTGAGACACTAAAGCCTCGGATACGCTTCGTTCAAGATATTTAAACTTTACAATGCATTCATCCTGTGACAGTTTTGTAATTGATACATTTTCATCTATTAATTCATGTATCTTTGATAGATTTGAGGTACTTTCCACAAAATCTTTTGTAATTTGCTGCTTTGGATTTGCAAAGACATCAAATACATCTCCCTCTTCTACCACTTCACCCTTTTCCATAACTGCAACCTTGTGACAAATTTCCTTCACTACCTGCATTTCGTGGGTGATAACTACTATAGTAATCCCTAGCTTTTCGTTTAACTCCTTTAAAAGCTTTAGTATGGACCTTGTAGTTTGAGGGTCCAAGGCACTAGTAGATTCATCACTAAGTAGAATCTTAGGATCGTTGGCTAGGGCTCTGGCTATAGCCACTCTTTGCTTCTGACCACCACTTAATTGCGAAGGATAAGCCTTAGCCTTATCTGATAGTCCTACTAGCTCTAGCAAGGACTCTACTTTCTTTTTAATTTCGCTTTTCTTCATGCCGCTGTACTTTAGTGGATATGCTACATTTTGAAATACATTTCTAGAGGCAAAGAGATTAAATTGCTGAAATATCATACCTATCTCTTTTCTTTTTTTCCTAAGCTCCTTATTTGATAAGGCTGTCATCTCTGTGTTCTCTACGAAAACTTTACCACTGGTTGGTCTCTCCAAGAGATTAATACATCTAACCAAGGTTGACTTTCCAGCACCAGAGAAGCCTATAATACCGCATATCTTTCCTTTTTCTATATGGAGATTTACATTTTTTACGGCTTCAACTACCCGACCTTCCACTTTAAAAGTTTTGCTAACATTTTCGAATCTAATCATAGTATGAATTCACTTCCTTTTCATGCTCAACTTTGGGTCTAAAAAAAGCAGGCACATGCACATGTACCTGCTTGATAATCAATAAAAACACAAATCAGGTATCATAATGCGCACAACAATTAACCATCATTTCACAGTTACCCATGAAACCACAGCTACACATAGACATAACCTTTATCATTGCATTGTGTATTTTTATTGAACGCATTATAAAACTCCTTTCTAATAATTCTAATTAATATTTACTAACTTTCCTTACCGGTTAACTTATAATTGAATTATACATGTTTTTTAAAAAAGGTGTTAATACGCAAATCAAATAATTAGTTATAGCTTTTTTCTATAACACCTTTTCCCTATAGCGTTTTAATTCCTCTACATATTTTCTTCCCAAGGGGCTTAATCCTACATTCTTTCTCATAATATATCCAATGGTCATAATTTCATCACTATCCAGAGGAATTGCCTTATAGTCATTTCCGTTTAACTCCTCACAAATTATTCCCGAACATAAGGTATAACCATTAAGACCTACCATAAGATTTAAAATAGTAGCTCTGTCATTAACTTTAATTATTCTCTTGTAATCATAGGTACTTAAAACTTCTTCTGCAAAATAGAAGGAGTTGTACACTCCCTGCTCAAAGGAGAGACAAGGATAATCTCGTAAATCCTCCATGGTAATTAAGCTTTTGCTAGCTAGAGGATTCCCCTTCCACAAGTACACGTAGGTTTTACATTTGAATAACTCCTTAAATTCTAGATTGTTATCATTTAAAATCTTTGTGATGACCTTTCTGTTAAAGTCGCTAAGATATAAAATACCAAGCTCACTTTTAAAGTTCTTAACATTTTCAATTACTTCGTAGGTCTTTGTTTCATGCACTGCAAATTCATACTCATCCATTCCAAACTGCTTTACCATCTCAACAAAGGCCTTTACTGCAAAGGTATAATGTTGGGTTGATACACCAAATTTCTTTTTTACACTTTTCTTTTCAACAAATCTTTCTTCGATTAACTGATACTGTTCTACCACCTGTCTAGCATAGCCCAGAAATTCCTCTCCCTCTACTGTCATGGTAATTCCTCTGTTAGTTCTCCTAAAAAGTTCAATGCCTATCTCATTTTCTAGCTCCTTAATGGAAGCAGAAAGACTAGGTTGGGAAATGAATAAGGCCTTTGCCGCCTTATTCATAGAATTACAATCTGCAATGGTAATAACATATTTTAACTGTTGTAAAGTCATTTTATCCTCCTTATTAATCCTGTGCTCTAATTATTTCTAAAGCTATAAGGGAGCTTTTTACTAGTTCATCTACATGACTGTATTCTCCCAAGGAATGAACATTATTCATACCGCAGGCTAATACTAACCCCCTAATCCCATTAAGGGCAAAGTTATTATTATCACTACCACCTAGAGTAGTAACCAAATTACTTTTTATAGAAAGCTTGTCACATATATCAAGGAAGCGGGTCACCACTTTTTCATTCTTGTCAATCTTATAGGCTACACAACCGAAGGAATCCATATAATCTATTTGAGCTCCAGCCATATCACCTTCCTGCTGAAAAATCCTACGGATTTTTTGTGCTACTTCTATAGCCTTCTCATGTTGTAAGCTTCTTACTTCTCCCTTAACTATACAGCTATCTGGTACTATATTTCTAGCCTTGCCACCTTCTATAGTACCTATATTAACTGTAGTATTTTCATCAATTCTTCCCATTTGCAGTTGGCTGATAGCTTTAGAGGCAACCATTATTGCATGAACTCCTAGCTCAGGTGAAAATCCTGCATGAGCTGCTCGGCCTTTTATACCTATTTCAAAGGATACTAGAGTTGGTGATTGGAAGGCTGCATTACCTACTGGCCCGCTTAAATCAAAAACATAGGCCTCCTTCGCTTTCAGCCTGCTATAGTCAAAAGCAGCACTGCCTTGAATATAGACCTCTTCTGCTACAGTGAAAAGCACCTCTATATCTCTATGGGGAATTTTGTTTTCCGCCACTGCCTCCAGAGCTTCTAAAATACTAGCAAGGCCTGAAATATCATCGGCTCCTAACACTGCTTTACCATTACCTACAATGGTACCATCCTCCTTAATTATAGCTCCTTTACCTTTTCCCGGCTTTACTGTGTCCATATGAGCTGATAAGAGTATAGGTTCTCCTGGGAGGGTTCCCTTCCAATAACCATAAACATTACCAGCATTTGCTCCTATTTTACTTCCACAATCATCCTCAAAAACTTCAAAGCCAATGTTCTTTAGTTTATCTATTATATAATCCGCTACCTGTCTTTCTTGAAAGGATTCAGAATCCAAAGATACCAATTCGCAAAAACTCTTAATAAGTCTTTCTTTTTTTATCAACATTATCATCCCCTTACTTAAATTTATAACAGGACTTTATGATAAGCTTTAAGTAATTTATTAAATAGTTTTATGATATGTTTAGTATGTTATACTTCTTTAATAGCTTTGTCAATATTTATTTCCTGGGCAATTATGGTCTCCACCAATTATCCACATTTTCTTAAATATATAATTCCCTAGTATAAGAAAAAAGGCCGTAAACGGCCTTTTTAACACTAAGTTCAAATCTAGATTACATCAAAGAAGCAAAGCTGATCGCTTTCTGGCAAGCCTTCTAAACATCCAAACTTCTTAAGTAAATCAATAGTAGAGTTTCCTACCTTAGCACGTTTCTTTAAGTCTTCAATTGAGCTAAACGGCTTTTCCTGTGCTGCCTTAAAAATACCTTCAGCAGCTACAGTTCCCATTCCTGCTATACTACTTAAGGCAGGTCTTATAGCCCCGTCTTCTACTAAGAACTTTGTGGCATGAGACTTATATAAATCGATTGGTAGGAACTTAAATCCTCTTTCGTACATTTCTAAAACCAATTCTAAATCATCATACATATCCTTATCCTTTGGTGCTGCTTGATTTCCCATCATTTCAATTTCCTTCATCTTAGCTTTAACCTTTTCCTTACCATAAATCATCCATTCTGCATCAAAGGCTTTAGCTCTTATACTGAAAAAGGCAGCATAGTAGGCTAAAGGCATATGCACCTTGAACCAAGCTATTCTAAAGGCCATCATTACATAAGCAGCAGCATGAGCCTTAGGGAACATGTATTTTATCTTCTTACAGGACTCAATATACCATTCTGGCACATTGTTTTCCCTCATCATTTTTTCATATTGTGGCCATTTTTCATCCTTCAGTGCCTTACCTTTACGAACTGTCTCCATTATCTTAAAGGCCGTATTCGGTGGAAGTCCCTTTTTAATAAGATAAACCATAATATCGTCTCTAGTACATACCGCTTCACTTATACTAGTAATTACACCATTATTAATTAAGTCTTTTGCATTACCTAACCAAACATCAGTACCGTGGGAAAGTCCCGATATACATATTAAGTCCATAAAGGTCTTAGGCTTGGTATCTAAAAGCATACCTCTTACAAACTTAGTACCGAACTCTGGTACTCCAAAGGTACCTACCTGAGAATTTATTTGCTCTGGTGTAACACCTAACGCTTCTGTAGAAGAAAATATGGACATAGTAGCCTTATCATCCATTGGGATAGTTAAGGGGTCCACTCCTGTAATATCCTGTAGCATTCTAATAACTGTAGGATCATCGTGACCCAGTATATCTAGCTTTAACAGGTTCTGGTCTATAGAGTGATAATCAAAATGGGTTGTGATTATATCTGATTCAGGATCATCTGCAGGGTGCTGTACAGGACAAAATTCATAAATTTCACGACCCTTTGGCACTACTATAATACCACCAGGGTGCTGTCCTGTTGTTCGCTTTATGCCAGTACATCCCTTTGCAAGTCTCATTATTTCAGCCTTGTTTACATGAATACCCTTTTCTTCAAAATACTTTTTTACATAACCGAAAGCGGTTTTTTCTGCTATGGTACCTATAGTTCCTGCTTTAAAGGTTGTTCCTTTTCCAAAGATAACCTCTGTATACTTATGGGCCTTTGCCTGATATTCACCTGAGAAGTTTAAGTCTATATCTGGCTCCTTATCTCCATCAAAGCCTAGGAAGGTTTCAAAAGGTATATCCAAACCATCCTTAGCCATTTTCTCTCCACAAACTGGACAGTCCTTATCAGGCAAGTCAAAACCTATTTTCACACCATAATCGTTAAAATCTGAGTATTTGCATTTTGGACATCTATAATGAGGTGGTAGAGCATTAACTTCTGTTATACCTGTCATATTTGCCACAAAGGATGAACCAACAGAACCTCTAGAACCAACTAGGTAACCATCCTCATTAGATTTCCATACCAGTTTTTGAGCAATGATATACATAACGGAGAAACCATTTTTTATAATAGAATCTAGCTCCTTATCCAAACGAGATTGAACAACTTCTGGCAATGGATCCCCGTAAAGCTCATGAGCCCTTCCATATGCAATATCTCTGATAGTTTGCTCACAGCCCTCAATATAAGGAGGACATTTTTCTGGTGATATAGGACTGATTTGCTGACACATATCTGCTATCATATTAGTATTTGTAACTACTACTTCATAGGCCTTTTCCTCACCTAAATAAGAAAATTCCTCCAGCATCTCCTCAGTGGTTCTTAAATATAAGGGAGCCTGATTGTCTGCGTCCTTAAATCCCTGGCCAGCTTCTAGTATACGTCTGTATATTTCATCCTCTGGGTCCATAAAATGAACATCTCCTGTAGCTACTACAGGCTTATTTAATTTTTCACCTAATGCCACAATTTTTCTATTAATTTCCTTTAGATATTCTCTATCTGGCACTTGCCCTTCCCTTACTAGATACTGGTTATTGTCTATAGGTTGAATTTCAAGGTAATCGTAATCCTCAGCAATAGCTTCAATTTCCTCATCGGACTTACCTAGTAATATAGCTTGATATAGTTCTCCCTCACTGCAAGCACTTCCTAGGATTAAGCCCTCTGAATACTTTTTATACAAGCTCTTTAGTATTCGAGGCTTCTTGTAAAAGTAATCAATATGAGAAAAAGATACTAGCTTATATAAATTCTTTAAGCCTACATAATCCTTTGCCAGGATTATTGCGTGGTAGGTTTTAAGTTTTTTGTATTCTTCCTTCTTAGCTACCTCATCAGAAGCATATAATTCTATGTCATCGAGGGTTTTTACCCCTCTTTCCTTCAACATATCTAACATTACCTTAAAGACCTTCACAGTGGTGTCTACGTCATCTAAAGCCCTATGAGCAACTTCCACCTTTATACCAAGGTTTTTGGCTATTCTACCCAGCTTATATGTTTTATACTCAGGAAATAACTCCTGTGCTAAGGACAATGTGTCTACATATGTAAAGTCGAATTCATAGCCTAATTCCTTAGCTACATGCTTTAAAAAGCCTATGTCAAAGGAAGCATTATGGGCTACTAAAACACTGTCCTTAATGAAATCCATCAATTTAGGAAATACCTGTTCAATAGTTTCTGCATCCTTTACCATATCATCAGTGATATTTGTAACCTCTACAACTCTAGCTGGAATAGGCTTTTCAGGATTTACAAAGGTACTAAATTTATCGATAACCTTTCCATCCTTAAACTTCATGATACCTATTTCAGTAATCTTTTCCGTTACTGGTGAAAAACCTGTAGTCTCTAAATCCAGCACGCAATAGGTAGTATCTATGCTCTGCCCCTTAGAATTCATAACTGAAGGCTTCTTATCTGGTGCCAGATAGGCCTCTACTCCATAAATAACCTTCATGTCGGGATTATTTCTTCCTAGAAGTTTATGAGCTTCTGGAAAAGCCTGCACCACTCCATGGTCTGTTATAGCAATGGACTTCATTCCCCAACTTATAGCTCTCTTTATTAAATCTGTGGCACTGGTCATACCATCCATTTGACTCATCTGAGTATGCATGTGAAGCTCTACTCTCTTCACCGCTGCATTATCCATACGTTTAGCCTTTTTCAAGCCTTCTGTTTCTATAATCACATTAGCAATCATTTCAACTTCGCCAGAGAACTGGCTATAAGCAACGTTACCAGCTAATCTAACCCCTTTTGCCTTCTTAAGCCTTTCCATTACATCCTCTTCTCCTGGCTTTAAGAAGCACTTACAGGTCATAGAGCTGGAACCGTCATATATATCAAAGGAAACCAAGGTTTTTCCACTCTTTAATTCCTTGCTCTCAATATTAGATACTTCACCTTCAATAACTACTCTACCTTCATCTGGTGTTATATCTGTTATTTTTATAACTGGTGACTTAATCTTAGCATTCTTACCTAATATCACTAAGCTATCATTGCTCTTTCCACTAGCTTCAGCCTTTACTTCTACCTTTTTATCTGTAGCTTCTTTAGCAGGCTTTGCTGGAGCTTCATTTTGAACTACATTAGTTTTCTTCTGGGCAAGGAGCATTTCTCTTTCTCTAGCTTCTTGTAGCCTTAGTAATTCCTCCCCACTTACCTTATCCACAAAATTTATCTTAAAGGCTGACCCATACATATTTTTTATGGCACTAGAAATTTTTTTATCATAGCTTAAGGATTTTAAAAATCCAGACACAGGCATTTTGAAGTTAAAGTTAATAACATTATTATCCACTTCATATTCGCTATTATTTAATACCGCCTTTAAGGCAGGATATTGATCACTTAAGGAATGTACAATATTATGTAATTCTTCCTCTATAGGCTTTTTATTCGTTCCTTCAGCATACTTAACAGAGATTTTAGAATCATTTAAGGCAAACCTTCTCCTAATAAACTTATTAAGGGATTCAAACTCCTTAACATCAATATATTTATCAGAGCTAATTTTCATCTCCAAACTCTTTGTCTTTTTCTTTAAAACTACCGATTCTACAATGGCTGTATTTATATTGCCATCGGCTTGATAATCTCCAAAAACTTCGCTTATCCTCTTCATTTTCATCCTTAACCTCTTCTAAAATTCTTAAGTATACCTTTATTATATATAATGTTCTTATATTTTGTCATGTAGAAAAATGACCTGTAAAGTCTTTTCTAAATAAAAAAGCAATCTAAACTCTTAATTTAGACTGCTTTACGTTAGCAATTGCTATTTTATATTTGTGGAGTTAGATTCAAGTAATTGAGTCCTACTATCCCCTAATTTCTCATGGATTCTTTTCATAGGAATATTTTCTTCTACATAGTCTGGTGAAAATTCTTCAAAGTCATAACTTTGAAGCTTTAATTTTTTATTATCAATATAAGAAATAAGAAAATCATAAAATGAATTTAGTTGTTCCTTATCTCTAAAGGATCTTTTGGGAATAATATAAAACTTAAATAAAGATTCTCTAATTAGAAAACAGGGTTTTAAATCCTCTACTAGCAATATATTAAACCAACTTATAAAATTCTTTCCAACAGAGCTTGTACATGCAAAACCTTCCGGCATAAATTCATATCTTTGCAAAGTATCTATTAATCCAGTGTTTAAATAAGTCTTTTTTGCTAAATAAGACATGGTAATCAGTCTAATATTTAATACGGGTATAACAATAATTAAGGCTAATAAAAATCCTAGAATCATAAATATTACACCAAGTATACTTCCATCCTTCAGCTCCTGAATAGATAAGAGGATACCTAAGAAAATAATTAGTATAGTAATAAATCCGCAAAAACACAAATTTATTTTTCCTAGTTGACTTTTAAGTTCATTGGCAATACACATTTTTCTGATATCCTTCAAGGTTAGCTTAACATTTACTCCAATAATATTATTCATTTTATCCTCCTAGTATAGGTAACACTCTAGTACATTATTAGATTAGATTATATCATATCTTGGAAGAAAGTATAATACTTGGCTTCTTAAACTTAATTCTTCTTAATGTGCTTTTAATTTTAGTTTCTTACTACTTCTAACTTTATTTATTATCATCTTTTTCAGTAATTCATATTGGTCAGGGTTTTGGCTAAATGCCCTTTTAGGTATAAGATGAGCTACAATATTTCGATGTAAACAATAAAATCACTGATTTTAGCTTAAGTACTTTTACAACGTCAGACCATACAATAAGATTTGCCTTTAATAATTCTTCCTTTGTGTTTGTAAAAGTAACCTCCATGATAGGTGTACTATTGTCGGTTATATCGGTTTTAGCTCTATATTCTGCTGATTCTGCTTTTGGTAACGCTATTTCCCCAGAATCAGGTGAAAATCCGTCAAACTTATAGCCTTTTACTTTAAACTTTTTTCTGTCAATTTCGGAATAAAGGAAATCTACAAAATTATTGAACTCTTCCTTATTCTCAAAGCATCTTTTAGGAATGATATAGCAATAAACTCCCGATATATGAATGAGAAAACAAGGTTTAGTTCTAGTATTTTAGTTACATTGTCCCAACTAATATTAGTAATACCATTAGGGGATGTGATTATAATGCCGTCAAAAGTAAATTCATAGCTTTCCAACTCTCCCAATGACTTTCTCATATTAAGAAGCCTTTTTGTGGCAGAATACATACTAATAGTTTTTGAGTTCATGATTAATACAACAACTATGGGACTTATTAAGAAAAGCAGCAATAAAATAAATATTAATGTAAATTTTTATCTATTATTAAGCATATAGTAAATGCTATAGAGCCAATTGTAGTAGAAAGCCCTATAATAACAAATAAACTGACTCATTCATCTTTATTCCTCCCAGTAAATGTAATATTGCACAGCACTAATATATTACTATATTTGGGTATACTTATAAATACATAAATTACAATAAAAAAAGAAATTGCAAAAAGTACAAAGCTGCTAGTAACTATTAAACTCTTTAGCATAACACATTTTTCTTATATCTTTTCAGGTAAATTAATATTTATTTCTATATCATTATTCATTTGAATATCCCCCATAAATAAAAGTAAACTAATTATTCAATTCTAGCGTACCATATATTGTTTATCTTGTTAATATATTGCCATATTGCTTATTATGAATTTTTAATGTCAACTACAATAATAGGTAATTATTTAAAATATTTGACATTAAAATAATAGTCACTCAAATTTTTTAAATCAAAAAAATCAGATGAAGACCAATCTACATCTGACTTTTTACTCTATATATATTGATTAAATTCTTCATACATTTCACTTGGTAAAGATACTTCTTCTATATTACAATTTTCAATCAATTTATAAAAATTAACTGTAGGTAATATAATAGCTTGATAATTTCCAGTACTTGTAATAGTTGTCACCATTGCTCTAAGATATGGATAAAGGATTGCAGTTCCATTCTGTAAATAAAATTTACATATGCCATCTAACTCTGTAGGTTCTTTGTCCTCTAATTCAAAATATCCTTTCACAACAACTTCAACCTTAAAAGGTAGCACATTATCATCATAACCTAATCGTATACCGATAATCACATTACATTTTAAAGGATTATCCTTTTTCAAAATTAATTTAAACATGATTTGAGGGGATAAACTAATCGACTCATTATTATTTATCTCCTCAGGACTTTTTCTAATATAATTAAGTTTCTCAACATTGTAACCATTAAATTTTAATACTCCAGAAAACATACTAAGCAACTCCTCTTAATTCGTCAGCAGTGAACTCATACATATTATTCTCTGAGTTAAATTTAACATTTATTGAATTTTCAATTACTGTATTTATATTGAAATCTACATTTTCTACACTATACCATGTTATTGCATTCTCTAATTCTATGCCAAACAACTTAGGTATATCTTCTTTTTTTAATTTAGTTATATTTCCATTAATATCTTCAACTAAATGCTCGTCGGAATTTTCATTTATTTCGATACCGTATAAATTAGCTATTTCAAGTACATATTCTTTATTAATATTGCTCATATCAACCTACTCCTTCTTTTTACAATAACTTTATCTTCAATTTTATTATAATCAAACTCTTTTATAGGATAAACACATCTTTTACCGTCTATGCAATTATTATTACTTATACAAATTTGTGTCTCCTTGTATCTAATTCCAATAAGAAAATTCTCTCTTTCAAATTTTTCCAAATCAAACTCTCCATAAGATGGTTTAGTTTTTTCAAAGGTATATATTACTACTCCTATTTCATATTTTTTCTTTAATAAATCTAACACAAAACATCGGTTTTTAATTATGCTTTTGATTGATGAATCTTTCTTAAATTTGAAAGTACAATTAAGTTGTTTTAATTCTTCCAAAACCTCTTCCAAAGCACTTAAAAAGAAATTTACACCTTCAACACTGTCCAAATTTAATACTTTTACATTATCTTTACAAACAACTTCTATTACTGCTGGCTCTTCATTTAAATGAAGCTTATTAATCTTCGTTTCAATCCACCACTTGCTTAATGCGAATTCTGAATATAAATATATCCCTTGTCCTAGCCAATGATCACTACGTTTTTCCATTTTAAACCCTGAATCTATTATATCCTTAACAACACTTTCAAAAGTGCCATGATAACCACGAACTTTTTCTTTGTAATTCAAATCCGTCATATGCTATTCCTCATTACTAATCTTATAGATAACTGATTATATTAGGATAATTCAATTTTAACAAAGTATCAATTTTAAAGCAATGTATTTCAACAATTTAACATCTAGTATATATTCTTGCCATAATTAACTTCATTAATACAACTGATATACTATATTTCTCTTTTAATCAGTATAGGATTTCATTTTTTCAAACTAGAAGAAAGACACTAGGTTTAACACCTAGTGTCTTTCTTCTATGAGCAAGTCTATAAGCCGAGTTCTGTATTTGACAGTCATCTATCTAGGCCTGCTGTTACCAGACAGGCTCAAGCGACGCACCCGGAGACGGGACGGGCCGCCCCATATGTCTCCCTATTCGGTCTTGCTTCAGGTGGGGTTTACATAGCCGCAAAGTCGCCAATGCGCTGGTGAGCTCTTACCTCGCCTTTCCACCCTTACCAAGCAGATATCAGAGGTCAGAAGTCAGATATCATAAAAAGCTAAAAGCTTTGCCTATTTAAGATAGCATCTGACATCTCACATCTGACATCTGCCTGGCGGTATATCTCTGTTGCACTTTCCTTGGAGTCGCCTCCACTGGGAGTTACCCAGCACCCTGCCCTATGAAGCTCGGACTTTCCTCTCCCCGGCATTACCGGGCAGCGACTGTCTGACTTACTCACAAAAATATATTAACACATCAATATAAGTTATGCAAAGGGAAATTTAAACCATAATCTTATATGGATCAAAATTTCTTTCTGAAACCTTCACTACTAAATCAATTTTCTCATTTTCAAGTAGTTTCTTGAAATTTTCTGCAAAAAGCTTAACAGCTGGCCACTCAGTACCAAAATGTCCTGCATCTATAACAGCAATGCCTTCCTCATAAAAATCACTGACATAATGATATGTAGTATCTCCTGTTATTATGCAATTAGCTCCTAGCTTTTTAGCTAAATAAAAGTAATCTTGACCACTACCATTTATTATTGCTATCTTATTCACCATCCAACTTGGCTCACCAGAATATCTTATATAGGATAATTTCAAATCCTCCTTTACCTTATTGCATAGGTCCTCCAAGGAAATAGGTTTTTTTAGGTCTATAAGCCTTCCTATGCCTTCTTTTTCTTTATTAGAAGCCATAGCACTTCCTTCCATTACAAGGCCTTTATCAAAGCCTAAAAGACTTACAATGAGATCATTAATTCCATCCTCTACCACATCTAGGTTGGTATGGCTAGCATAAATATTTATATTATTTTTTACTGCTAGTCTTATTTTTTTCCCTAATAGTGTTTCCTCTGTAATAGAGTTTGGCTTTCTAAAAAGCAAGGGATGGTGGCTTAGTATAAGTTCACAGCCTTTTTCTTTAGCTTCCTGAATTACATCTAAGGTGGTATCTAAGCTTACTAAAACCGAACTTATCTCAGCGTTAGTATCCCCTACCATTAAACCAACATTATCATATTCTTCTTTAAGCTTTGGTGGTGCAAATTTTTCAAGCACCTTGATTACTTCAACTAAACTTACAGACATACTAACAGCTCCTTTAGCTTCTCATTTATAATAATAAGCTCCTCTTTTCTTTTATTAGCAGCCTCTGTATCTTCATTTATATTTGAAAGTATTTTATCATTAGTTAATATTTTCTTACTTAAGTATTCTTTGAGCAGGGAATGCTTCTTTTCTATAAGCACAGGGCTGATTTCGTAATATATATCTTCTAGCACCCTCTTTATGCCATCATAACTTACCTTCATTATTTCATAGTATTTTCCTTCTTCATAACACAAATCTTCATCTATTATCCTATAGCCATGTTCATAAAGATATTTTCTTAAAACCTTACTGTGCTGTACTGGTTGTAGAATGATAGTCTCTAATTGATGAGCTATATCCTTTTCCTCTTCCAGTATAGATATTATTAAATATCCCCCCATGCCTGCAATTACTGCTGTTTGAGCCTCCTTGGGCTTTAGGGTGGATAGACCAGGCCCCTGTCTACATTCAATTTTACTTTCTAGGCCATAAAGCTTGATATTTTCTTCCGCCCTTTGTACTGGTCCCTTATTAATATCGGAAGCAATAGCCCTATCACATATATCCTTTTTTATAAGAAAAATAGGTATATAACCATGGTCGGTACCGATGTCCGCCATGGTTTTACACCTATCCACCATGTTAGCAACCCTTGTTAATCTATCACTTATAATCATAATATCACCTGTTATAAATAAAGCCATCTAATTTTATATACTGCCAAAACTACTTAAAATCCTTACTTGAATCAAGAAAAACACCATAACTATAATTAAACTTATATATAAATATCTATATGCTGTTTTTCTATCATATTTTGCACAAAAATATGCAGCGTAATACATGCAAAACAATATTATCATATTCATTATCCCATAGATCATTTGCTTAAAAACAAATTCCTTTGCACTTCCATATTCTATGGGTATAAAGGCTGCATCAAAGGATAAGGGCATATTTACCGGTAAGCTACCTCTAAGATATAAAATTGAAGGTATTACCATCATTAAAATGATAATTAAGGCAACCACTGATAGAAGTATAAGGAACTTTTTATCCTTATGTAACTCCACCCTTGAATCCTCATTATGCTCATCTATATAATTTGGAATATTGCAGCTTATTAAAGCTTCCTCAATTGGTTCAATTAACTCTGGTGAAATAGCATAACACATTTTCTTAGTTTTAAAAAACAAAGTGTTTTTTTCAGAAGATACAAACATTCGGACGGTACCAATTTTATCTACAATATCCCTGCCATATGAGAACTTGCTATTTCCCATACCAGCAAGCTTTACTCCATGTATAGGCTCCTTAGTAATCATATAACCTTCTATATCATTAACATTCACTGCAACTTTTTTTAGGTCCCAAAAAGATCTAATAATAATGTGATTGTCAATTAAAGTATATTTCATAGTTAAATCTAAGAAAAAATAGTACAAGAAATATAAGTCTACTACTATTAGAGTTACTAATAATATAGTACTCAATAGATATGTATTAACGACAGCAAACAGTAGACCAATAATTAAATTTGTAATTAAGGCAACAGAGAACATATATAATGTAGCTTCACCTCTTATGGGCTTAATATCCATATTTATATCACCCCTGTGTTTTAATTATAACATAGGTTAACTACTTTAGAAACTCCAAATGCTAACTCCTGGAGTTAGCATTTTGTTAAAAGGTGCTTTTAAATTTTCATAGAACATTAATCAAGATAGTCTTTCAATTTCTTACTTCTACTTGGATGTCTCAATTTTCTTAAGGCTTTAGCTTCTATCTGTCTTATTCTTTCTCTTGTTACATTAAACTCCTTGCCTACTTCCTCCAGAGTTCTTGCTCTTCCATCATCTAAACCGAATCTTAATCTAAGTACCTTTTCTTCCCTAGGAGTTAGTGTATCTAGCACATTTATCAACTGTTCCTTTAACATTGTGAAAGCTGCAGCTTCTGCAGGAGCCGGAGCCTCATCATCAGGAATAAAGTCGCCCAAATGACTATCTTCTTCTTCACCTATAGGAGTTTCTAGGGAAACTGGCTCTTGAGCGATTTTCATAATTTCTCTTACTTTGTCCACAGGCATTTCCATAATCTTAGCAACTTCTTCTGGTAGAGGTTCTCTACCTAATTCTTGCAACAGTTGTCTTGAAACTCTAATAAGCTTATTAATAGTTTCAACCATATGCACTGGTATTCTAATAGTTCTAGCCTGGTCAGCAATTGCTCTAGTTATTGCCTGTCTTATCCACCATGTAGCATAAGTACTAAATTTAAACCCTTTTCTAAAATCAAACTTCTCAACAGCTTTAATTAAACCTAAGTTTCCTTCTTGAATTAAATCCAAAAATAACATACCTCTGCCTACATAGCGCTTAGCAATACTTACAACTAATCTAAGATTAGCTTCTGCCAGCTTCTTTTTAGCAGCTACGTCTCCTTGCTCAATCCTTGTAGCTAATTCTATTTCCTCTTCTGATGTTAGCAAAGGTACCTTACCTATTTCTTTTAGATACATTCTTACAGGGTCATCTATGGCTATACCTTCCGGCACCGATAAATCAAGGTCCTCCTCGGTTACTTCCATGTCCCCCATATCCCCTATAACATCTATACCCATGGATTCTAAAACTTCATATATTTTTTCAATTTGCTCAGGGCTTAATTCAATTTCGTCTAATTCATCCATGATTTCTTTATAAGTTAGTGAGCCACTCTTTTTTCCTTTATCGATAAGTCTCTTAACGATAGCCATTTTAGCATCTTTGTCTTTCATATTGTAACCTCCTTCCGCAGAACTACGACTTTTCCATTTTTCTTTTGATTTCCATTAGTTCTTGTGCTAGTTTTAAGGATTCTTCTATCATTCCTTTAGCTTCGCACTCTCTAATTTTTTCAATAATTTGCTTCTTTGAATTTTCAAGTTGATATCTTTTGATTTCACTAATGTAATCTATAATAAGTTCCTTGTTTTCAAAATCATCTTCTATAAGCTCTAAATTGCTTATTTCAACCCATTCCTTTGAACTTTCTACATCATCACATCTATCTTCAACATACTTACTAAGATCAGCTATTTCTTTGCTTTTGCCTTCAACTATTAAATCATATATTTTTTTATGGCCCTCCATTATACACATATCTTTACTTAAATTTTCAATTATATACTTATAACATTCATCATTTATACTCATTAATTTTAATAAATTTCTTTCAGCCTTGGTATGAGCCGGTTCCACATATAATTTTTGTCCAAAAGTTGGTATAGTATTCATACCACTAGCTTCCTCTAGACTGTTATTTAATTGATTTTTAAGCAAATCATAAATAGCCTGCTCTTTTATTCCTGTCTCCTGTGAAATTTTCTTTATATAAACATCCTTTTCTACAGGATTTAATTCTGCTAATACATCAGTTACTGTTTTTATATACTTGATTACTTCTTCACTATCGTTAAAGTTAACACCCTCTGCTGCCTTTTTTATTTTGTAATCAAGCAAGGGCAAGGCATTATCAACAAGCCTCAAAAAAGCTTCTTTTCCATTGGCACGTATAAACTCGTCAGGGTCCTTTCCAGAAGGTATTGTCAATATCCTAACATCAAGTCCTTCCTTTCTCAAAACTTCCATTCCTCTAATAGTAGCCGCCTGACCAGCACCATCTGCATCATAAGACATAACAATCTTATCTGCATATCTTCGTAAAAGCTTTGCCTGCCTTTCCGTTAGAGCTGTTCCCAAGGATGCTACCACATTGGTTATGCCATATTGGTGGAGGGAAATACAGTCCATATATCCCTCTACAATAATAAATGTCCTATCATTTTTATTTTTTAGTGCAAAGTTAAGACCATATAGATTTACACCCTTTTGAAATATTAAGCTTTCAGGCGAATTAAGATATTTGGGCTTTGAATCATCTAGTACTCTTCCTCCAAAACCTATTACCTTACCGCTATAATCAAACACAGGAAACATAACTCTATTTCTAAATCTATCGTACATATTTCCCTTTTCACTCTTAATTATGAGTCCCAAGCTTAACATATCTAATTCAGTATAACCTTTTGCTTTAAGTGCATTTAACAAGCTATGCCAGGAATCTGGTGCAAATCCTAATCCAAATCTTTTCATAGTACTTACAGAAATACCTCTAGCAGTGAAATATTCCTGTGCTTTTTTATTCTTTACCAAATTACTATAGAAGAATCGAGCTGCTTCTACATTTAGCTTATAGAGCCTCTTTTTTTCTTCTTCAAAAGCTCTTGTTTTATCATCATCATACTCAATAGCTATATTTGCCCTGTCAGCTAAATATTTTACAGCTTCGATAAAACCCATATTTCTATATTTCATTAAAAAGGTAAAGACATTACCAGTTTCACCACAGCCAAAACATTTATAAATTTGCTTATCTGGCGAAACGCTAAAGGACGGGGATTTTTCTTTGTGAAAAGGACATAAGCCCATATAGTTACGACCGCTTCTTTTTAGTCTTACCACCTCTGAAACTATATCAACCACGTCGTTTTCACTTTTAACTTTTTGGATTATTTCATCAGGTATCCTCAATGAAACATTTCCCACCTATCTATTAAAATTAGGAATTAAACCACAAGTTTTTATATATTCGACATAAAAACCTAGATTCCTTCTTTATAAATTATTTTTTATATTTTGTATTAAAATTCATTCTACTAATAAATGAAACCATATTGTATTATATTATGCCCTTAAAATAATATCACACAGATTATATCTTTCCCTCTAAATACTATAAAATATTCCTAATTTTTAGTATATAACTAATTTAGGAACATAAATATCATTAAACAAGTGTAAACAATAGTCATCGCTCATTCCAGAAATATAATCTGCTACTCCTTGATACAAGCCCTCCTCCTTTGCAATTTCCTTATAAAAGTCAGGTAATTTATCAGGATTCTTATAAAAGTATTGAAACACTTGAGATAGGACAAATTTAGCTTTGTCTCTCTCAACCTTTAATATAGGCCCCTTATATATATTTTCAAATAAAAAGCTTCTTAATGCTATCAGCTCCTTTTCAATTTCATTACTAAGGCCTACTTCCAAAATACCTTTCTCAATATTATCTAGGGTGGTATAAATGCAATCTTTTACTAGGGTGTCTATTCTTTTGCTATGGGTATCTCCAAGGGTATTGGTAATACTTGCAGGCAGGTCTTCAATTTTCAATAATCCCGCTCTGATAGAATCATCTATATCATGGTTTACATAGGCAATCTTATCACTGTACTTAACCACTTGACCTTCTAAAGTATAAGCCTTTTCCCCTTTACCTGAAAATCCACTGTGATATAAGATTCCATTTAAAACCTCTGGGGTCAGGTTCAAACCCAATCCACTTCGTTCCAGTTTTTTTAATACCCTTACACTATTTTCATTATGTTTAAATCCATTAGGTAACAAGCTATCAAGTACTTCTTCTCCATTATGAGCAAAGGCAACATGTCCAATATCATGCCCTAATGCTATAGCTTCAATAAGATCTTCATTAAGCCCGATTGCTCTACCAATTGTTTTTGCGATTTGAGCCACTTCTAGAGTATGAGTAAGTCTAGTTCGATAATGGTCACCCCAAGTTTTAATGTATACCTGGGTTTTATGCTTCAAACGTCTAAAGGACTTACTATGGATTATTCTATCTCTATCTACCATATAGTCAGTTCTAACTTCGTCTTTAACTTCTTCCCGTTCTCTTGGTCCTGCATTACAAGAAAGTTGAGCTACCTTACTACAAGATAATTTTTCAGCTTGTTCTATTCTTTCCCTTATGTTCATTAAACCACCTCATTTGAATATTCGCTAAAAAGGTTAAAAGTCCTCCTTTTTGTATCAAAACTATTAACAACTTTATTTGCTAAAAAGCCCATTAATAATAGCTTATTATCTCAGTTATAAAGATATGAAATTTTCTATGACTATAAACTATAATATTTTTCCAATAGATATGTATATTAACAATAATCAAATAATATCTTAATAATATAATCCTTTATAGGAGGTTTTGTTATGCCTAATGAAGCTCAATTATGCAATTATAGCGACTTTTCTGAAGGCACCTTAAAAAGTCAGGTACTTATCCATTATGGTCTTCAAATGGCTGAAATAGAACAAATTAAATTTAAGGATTCTACAAAGCAGAGGGCTGTATTTAAGGTTATGTATTTAAATCAACTCTTTTGTCTAAAAAAGGTATATCTAAGTAAAGAAGAATTACTTTTTGCATATTCAGCCATAGAATGGCTTTATAGAAATGGTATAAATGTTCCAAGATTGCTTCCTACTAAGTTCAACAACAGATTTGTGGAGTTCAACGGTATGCTTTTTATTCTTACTCCTTGGATTGAAGGTTCAAAATGTAGCTACGACATCCCGGATAATATATTTGACTCTATTTCACTATTAGCAGATATTCACAACTGTACGAAATACTTTATGCCTATAGAAGGAAGTGCCTTAAGAAGAGGTTGTGATGATTTAAGCTTATCTATTCAAAAACACTTTAATCAACTATTAAACTGCTCAAACTTAGCTTTTAAATACAAGGATCGTTTTTCGAAAACCTTCTTAAACTACTTTGACAATAATTTATTACTCTCTAAGCTATCAGTGAGTCTTTCCGCTACTATAGACCAAAGTGAACTATATTCTTGCTTGTGCCATCTTGACTATGTTAATAAAAATATTATCTTTGATCCAGAAAATAATCTTTGGATTATAGATTTTGATAAATGCAAGATTGACTACGGGATTCATGATATATCCTACTTTTTAAGGAGAATATTGAAAAGAGACAACACAAAGTGGGACTTAGATTTAACCATTAAGAGCTTAGAAATTTACGAAAGGAAAAGGCCTCTTAATATAGATGAATACAAGTACCTTCTTTCCTATCTTGCCTTTCCTCAAAAGTATTGGAAAATATCAAGAGACTATTACAACAATATAAAAAAATGCAATAAAAAGGCCTTCCAAACCTTAATAAATAAAACCGTTGAAAAAACAGAATATCAAGTACAGTTTATAAGAGACTTTCAACAATACATAGAAAATAAATTTCATAGTAAACTACTTTAACAAATTTTAATATATGAAAAATAAAAGAGACTAAAGCCTAAGCTCTAGTCTCTTAAATTTTTTTGCATTATAAATTACTTTCTTGGGTTCTTAACCTGAGCTTGTGCAGCAGCAAGTCTTGCAACTGGTACTCTATATGGTGAGCAGGATACATAGTCAAGTCCTACATTGTGGCAGAACTCAACAGATGATGGATCTCCACCATGCTCTCCGCAGATACCAAGTTTGATGTCTGGTCTAGTTGTTCTACCAAGCTTAGCAGCCATATCAACTAGCTTACCAACACCATTCTGGTCAAGCTTAGCAAATGGATCTTGCTCATATATCTTCTTATCATAGTAGTAATTCAAGAACTTGCTTGCGTCGTCTCTTGAGAATCCGAAAGTCATCTGAGTTAAGTCGTTAGTACCGAAGGAGAAGAATTCTGCTTCCTTAGCAATTTCATCAGCAGTTACAGCAGCTCTTGGTATTTCGATCATTGTACCAACCTTGTATTCAATCTTCTTACCTTTTTCAGCCATAACAGCTTCAGCAGTCTTAACAACTACGTCCTTAACGAACTTAAGCTCTTTTACTTCTCCTACAAGAGGAATCATTATTTCAGGTACAACATTGTATTCTGGATGCTTAGCATTTACTTCTAAAGCAGCTTCAATTACAGCTCTAGTCTGCATTTCAGCTATTTCTGGGTATGATACAGCAAGACGGCATCCTCTGTGACCCATCATTGGGTTGAATTCATGTAATGATTCTACAGTAGCCTTTAAGTCTTCGAAAGTAAGACCCATATCCTTAGCTAAAGCTGCTATATCTTCATCATCGTGTGGTAAGAATTCATGTAGTGGTGGATCCAAGAATCTGATAGTAACAGGTCTTCCTTCCATAGCCTCGTAAAGATCGATAAAGTCTTCTCTCTGCATTGGAAGTAACTTAGCAAGAGCCTTTCTTCTTTGCTCTTCATTCTTAGCAACTATCATTTCTCTAACAGATGGTATTCTGTCTTCAGCAAAGAACATGTGTTCAGTTCTGCAAAGACCGATACCTTCTGCTCCAAACTTAACAGCAGTCTCTGCATCATGTGGTGTATCAGCATTAGTTCTAACCTTTAATGCTCTTATTTCATCAGCCCAAGCCATAAATGTTCCGAAGTATCCAGAGATTTCAGGCTCAACTGTTTCAATAGCTTCTCCATAAACATTTCCAGTAGTTCCATCTATGGAGATCCAGTCGTTTTCAGTATATCTCTTTCCACCAACTTCGAAATATCTTTCTTCTTCGTTAACCTTTATTTCACCGCAACCAGCTACGCAACATGCTCCCATACCTCTAGCAACAACCGCAGCGTGAGAAGTCATACCACCTCTTACAGTTAGTATACCTTCAGCAGCAATCATACCTTCGATATCTTCTGGTGAAGTTTCTAATCTTACAAGAACAACCTTTTCACCAGCTTCATGTCTTTCCTTAGCTTCTTGAGCTGTGAATGCAACCTTACCAGAAGCAGCTCCAGGTGAAGCAGGAAGTCCCTTAGCTATAACAGTTGCCTTCTTTAATGCAGCAGCATCGAAAGTTGGGTGAAGTAATGTATCAAGCTGTTTTGGGTCAACCTTTAATATAGCTTCTTCCTTAGTGATTAAGCCTTCTTCAACTAAGTCAACAGCTATCTTTAATGCAGCCTGAGCAGTTCTCTTACCATTTCTAGTCTGTAGGAAGTAAAGCTTACCTTCTTCAATAGTAAACTCCATATCCTGCATGTCTTTGTAGTGCTTTTCAAGCTTATTTACGATAGCTACGAATTCATCGTAAACAGCCTTATTTCTCTGCTCAAGAGTTGATATATCTTCTGGAGTTCTGATACCAGCAACAACGTCTTCTCCTTGAGCGTTCATTAAGTATTCAGCATATATTTTCTTTTCTCCAGTGGATGGGTTTCTTGAGAAAGCAACACCTGTACCAGAAGTTTCTCCCTTATTACCGAATACCATCTGCTGAACGTTAACAGCAGTTCCCCAGTTTGAAGGAATGTCGTTTAATCTTCTGTAAACATTAGCTCTTGGGTTATCCCAGGATCTAAATACTGCAGTTACAGCTTCTATTAACTGTACCTTAGGATCTGATGGGAAGTCTTCTCCCTTTTCCTTCTTGTATAATTCTTTAAATTGAGCTACTAATGTCTTTAAATCATCAGCAGTTAAGTCTGTATCTAACTTGTATCCCTTTTCTTCCTTCATTTTATCAAGAAGATCCTCGAATAGTCTCTTCTCAACTCCCATAACAACATCCGCAAACATTTGGATGAATCTTCTGTAGGAGTCATAAGCAAATCTTGGATTGTTAGTCTTCTTAGCTAAGATTTCAACTGTGTCGTCATTTAATCCAAGGTTAAGAATAGTGTCCATCATACCTGGCATTGAAACTCTAGCTCCAGATCTAACAGATACTAGTAATGGATCATTAGTGCCGCCAAATTCCTTTCCAGTAATCTTTTCTAATTCTGCCATAGCAGCATAGATCTGATTTACAACTTCATCAGATATCTTCTTTCCATCATCATAGTACTTGTTACAAGCTTCTGTTGTAACGGTGAAACCCTGTGGAACTGGTATACCTAATTTTGTCATACCAGCAAGATTAGCACCTTTTCCGCCTAGAAGGTTCTTTTGATCTTCGGAACCTTCACTAAAAAGGTAAACATACTTCTTGTTTTCCATTATAACACTCCTCCGATATGTAATAATCTATATACTAACGGGACTAGTTTTGTCCCGGTTAGTTCAAATTTAACCTACTTATTTTGTCCCAATCGCACAAATAATTTTGTTACATTAGTTTTAGACACTTTACCTACTACCTTATAGTTTTCCTTTGTGCCATCATATTGCCTTTCTACTACTGGCAAGCTATCCACCTCATGCTCAATAATTCTCTGTGCAGCTAAATAAGCAGTATCCTCTTCTTCAACGAAGACTATATTAGGCATTCTTGTCATTATTATACCTACAGGAACCTTATGAATATTAGTATTTCCTATTGCTATTTTAAGAAAATCCTTTCTTGAAACTGCTCCTATAAGTAAACCCTGATTTACTACGAACAAAGTCCCTGTATCATTCAAAAACAAATGTACTATAGCATCGTATATAGTAGCTTCTTCACTTACTGTAACAGCCTTTGACATTATGTCCTTTACTTTTATGTTCAATATACAATCAAGCAATGGATTCCCCACTTGCTTTTTAGAATATATGTACCCTACCTTAGGTCTAGCTTCTAATACACCGCTCATAGTTAATACTGAAAGGTCTGACCGTAAAGCAGATCTTGTTAATCCAAGGATAGACGCTATAGCTTTGCTCGTAATAGGACCATTATTTTTTACAATAGAAATAATTTGTTCCTGCCTAGGCGTATAATTAATAACCGGCACCTTCCTTTCAAAAGTCCTAGCATTCTAATTCCAAGAGAAAGTTTTAAAAACTTTCTCTTGGAAAGATTATTACTAGTTATCCAATTACTATTCTATTATATCACGTAATTATCATTAATCTATAGTATTTATTGAATTTTAGAGTAATTTAAAACCAACCTCTTTAATTATATACAAATTAGCTTTGTTTGTCACTTTCTTCTTCATTATTCTCTTCAACTTCTTCAAAATCTACAGTATATTTGTAGACATTTTCTTCGGAGTCGTTGTCATTCTTTGAATGATTTGATTTATTTTTCATTTTTTCTTTAATGTCATCAGCCATATCACTTATAACGCCCTTAACCTCTTCAGCTACTCCACCAATCTTTTCTGAGATGGTTCCAATTTTTTCTTTAACGTCTCCTACTGTATCCTTAATATACTTGTTTACTACTTCAACAGAGCCATCTTCTTTAGTTATTTCTACTGTTACTTTTGTAACTACAGCGCTAACTACACCTATAGCTAATAGTGGTGCAGATAGTATAGCAGTTAAGCCAGTAACAGCTATACCTGCTGTAACAGGTAAATCTACTAAAACAGTGTCATCTTTCTTTATTCTTATTCTTGTAACATTTCCTTTATTAATTATGTCCTTAATCCAATTGATAAATTCTTCTTTTGTTTGATAAAAGGTGCTTTTGCTTTTCTTCTTGTTTTCAATATAAATTAATGCATCTACAACGTCGCCATTACCAGCCTCTAGAGCTTCTTTTGCTTCTGTATAAGAAACCCCAGTTCTTTCTCTTATTAAGTCTACTTTCTCAAGAGTAATTTCACTCATTTTCTTCACTCTCCTTTATAAAATTAAGAATTTGTAAGCTTTTAGGTGCTCTTGAATAGTTATTGGTAATAAATATATTAAGCAATTTTTCTAGTTCCTTTTTTATATCCTTAGGTATTGTTAATCTATATATATTTTCAATAGAAATATTATTTAACACCCTTAAAACCTTATAGGCTGCTTTAGATATTTTAAAGCTCATGTCTTTAGGACATTCATGGCAAATACCTCCATGATACTGCAGGCTGATATATTCACTATGGTCTATCTTCTTTCTGCATATACAGCAATTATCTATATTTATTCCATATCCTGTACTTTTTAATACGTTTAATTCATACACTCTAAGTAAGGTATCTATATCTACTGCTTGCGTATTAAGTAAGTAAAAGGCACTCACAAGGGTCTTGAATAAATACAAGTTACTTTCCTCATCTAAAGTGGAAATATCAATTAATTCACACATGTATGAAGCATAGGTTAATATGTCTAAATCCTTCAAAAAACCTTGAAAGGATTCAATAATTTTTCCTTCAGTTAATACATACATGCTATTTCCCTTGAATAAAGAGTATTCACCAAAGCAAAAAGGTAGGGTAATAGAAAATAATTTGCTTTTACTTTTTTTTGCCCCTTTTGCAACAGCAGATATTTTCCCAAGCTTATCGGAGTAAAGCCACACTATTTTGTCATTTTCCCTATAATCATACACCTTTAACACTACTGCTTTGCACTTAATTACCGACAGAAAATCATCCCCTAGTTAATCATAAAATTAAATTCTATTTTTTAAGATTGTACCCTAAATCCTTTAAATATGCTGGATTGTCTCTCCATTCTTTTCTAACCTTCACCCAGATATTTAGATTCACCTTTGCTCCTAAAAGCTTTTCAATATCTGCCTTTGCAGCCTTCTTTATTTTTGCAAGCATCTTTCCTTCTTTTCCAATGATGATTCCTTTATGTGAATCCTTTTCACAAAGCATATTTACTTCTATATTAATATTGTTTTCATCCTGTTTAAATGAAATTATTTCAACTGCAATACCGTGGGGCACTTCATCCGACAAGGATCTCAAAGCCTTTTCTCTTATAATCTCAGATATAACAAATCTTTCTTGAACATCTGCTAGCATATCCTCGGGATAATACATTGGTCCCTCTGGTAAATTATCTACAATCAGCTTAATTAAAGTATCTACATTTTTACCTTTTAATGCCGATATAGGAATAAGCTCTTTGAAGTCAAAATACTCTCCATAAGTCTGTAGGTTTTTTGCCACTCTTTCTGGTGTATTTTCATCTATTTTATTCAATACTAGAAAAACAGGCTTATTGATTCCCTTTAGCTCTTCAAGAATCATGGCATCCCCTTTTCCAATCTCATCGTCAAGCGTTGTTAAAAACAATATGAGATCAACATTTTTAAGGGACTCCTTAGCACTTTTCACCATTACCTCCCCCAGCTTGTGTCTCGGTTTATGCAAGCCAGGAGTATCTACAAAAATAATTTGATAATTCTCTTTAGTTAATATAGTATGTATATTATTTCTGGTGGTCTGAGGTTTGTTAGACACAATAACCAGTTTTTCTCCCATAATCTTGTTTATTAGTGTAGACTTACCCACATTAGGCCTACCAATAATCGTTACATATCCTGATTTAAACATTAGTCTTCTTCTCCTTATCCAAATCCTTTTTAGTGAAGGCCCCTGGTAAAATCTCTTTTAATTTTACCACAATAAACTCCTTTGTATTCTTAGCTAATATTATATCTATATTTTGATCCAAGGCAAACTCTACAATTACTTGTCTGCATATTCCACAGGGATAGGTAAAGCTATTTAAATCTCCTACCACAGCTACAGCGGTAATTTTTCTGCTTCCCTCAGAAACCGCTTTAAATATAGCAGTTCTTTCAGCGCAATTTGTAGCACCGTAAGAGGCATTTTCTATATTACATCCACTATAAATCTTACCTTCCTCTGTTAAAACCGCAGCTCCAACATTAAATTTTGAATATGGGGTGTAAGCTCTTTTTCTAGCCTCCAAAGCTTCTTTTATCAGCATTTCGTAATTCATAAAAACACCTCGTTGTTTAAATTATAACACTAAATGAAATCTTTGCAACGTATAATAAGACTAAGTAAATATCTTGAATATAAACAAAGTTAATAATGTTCCGAATAAAGCTCCAACGGTAACCTCTAGAATGGAATGAGTTTCTGAATCCACTCTACTTTGTGCTACAATAAAGGCTAATAAGTAGCTTAGCATTATACATAGGGGTTCCTCTGTAATTAAAGCTATAATAGTAGCTATAGAGAAGGAAATAGTACTGTGTCCACTGGGCATACCTCCACGTAGAGGTGTACCTTCTCCATAGATAGCCTTTACAACTATAGTAGCTATACATACTATCACTAGCACTAATAAAATCATATAAGGATTAGACTGCTTTATTTTATTAACAACAACAAAGGTTATATCTGTGAGTTTATCCCAAAAGATTACATAGCCTACTATAACAGCGTTAATAGCTGTTACTAGCACTGCACCTGCTGCAGTATTCTTAGCAATCTTAGCTAAGGGATGATAAAAATTCGTTGTGGCATCTATGGCACTTTCCACTGCAGTATTAATAAGCTCTGCCACTATAACCATAGTTATAGTAATAGCTATAATTAACAATTCTATTTTGTTAAGATCATAAAAGAAACAAGCTGTCAATACGCATAAGGCCACAGCCATATGTATTCTCATATTTCTTTGTGTCCTTACTGCATATATTATTCCCTCAATAGCATAATTAAAACTATCAACAAGCTTTTTAATTTTCATAGCAACTCCTTATACATCAATCTCTATTAATATTAAATCTAGATAATATATATTCTTCTCTTTCTCTCATTCGCACCTTATCTTGTTCTTTTACATGATCATATCCTAAAAGATGCAAAATAGAATGTATCACTAAATAAGATATTTCCCTCTTAAAAGAATGTCCATATTCTATACTTTGCTCCTCTGCTCTTTCCAAAGAAAGTACAATATCCCCTAAAACAAGCTCTCCGTCATCTAACATACTTTCATGGAAGCTATTGTCTCCATATACCTCTTTAAAAACCTTACCTTCAGGATAGTCTAAAAGAGGAAAAGACAATACATCCGTAACCTTATCAATATGTCTATGCTTTCTATTGATATCCTTAATCTCTTCATTATTCACTAAAAGAACACTAACCTGATAGGGATGGGTTACGCCTTCCTCTTTTAAGGCAAAATCTATAACTTCTTTAAGATTCTCCTCTTCTTCCTCACTCCAATTAATTTTATTTTGCATATTATCAACGTATATCATTCTTGCCCTCCTCATTTTTAAGCATTCGTTTGTCTTCTGGGTATTCTATTCTCTGATGATACATACCAGTTAAGGTCTTAAGAAAGGCTTTTTTAATTTTCTCCAAATCTGAAAAGGTTAAATCGCAACCATTTAACTGACCATCATATAGCTTATCCTTAAAAATCTTATCAACCATGGTCTTAACCCCTTCACTAGAAAAATCCTTCAAGGATCTAACTGCTGCTTCAGTGCTATCTGCCAGCATTACAATAGCCGCTTCCTTGGATCTAGGGATAGGACCTGGATATCTGAAATCCTCTTCTTTTATATCTTCTTCATTTTCAGCTGAGTTTTTTGCAGTAATGTAGAAATACTTAACCAATGTATTACCATGATGCTGCTGTATAATCTCCTGTATACTAAGAGGCAACTTATATTCCTTTGCTAACTGCATCCCATCCTTAACATGAGATGTAATTATTAAAGCACTTAAATTTGCAGCTATTTTATCATGGGGATTGTCTGTACCCATTTGATTTTCCTTGAAAAAGTAAGGTCGCTTTATTTTACCTATATCATGATAGTAGGCTCCTACTCGGGCTAAGGTTGAATTAGCCCCTACCTCCTCTGCTGCAACCTCTGCCAAATTAGCTACCAGTATACTATGATAATAGGTCCCCGGTGCTTCTACCAGCAATCTTTTTAGCAAGGGCTGATTAGGATTTGCCAATTCTAAAAGCTTCATAATAGTTACAATACTAAAGGTAACTTCAAAGAAAGGCAACAGTCCTACTGTCAATACCACAGAGGTTATACTTCCTACCGCTGCAAAGCCACCTCGCTTTAAAACTTCCACAAAATTATTGCTTAAAATAGAACCTATACTCAAAGTACAAATAACATTTACTACTAATATAAGTATAGTTGAGTAAAAAATATTGTTCCTATTTTGAACCTTCTTTAAAACAATAGCTCCTAGTACTGTATTAACTATAGCTAATATAATAGCTTCCACATTAAAGCCTAAGCTACAACTCAGTAATATTATATTTAAAGCATTTATTACTAGTGACACCTTATAGTTTACAAGCAAGGTCATTAAAAGTGGTATTGCAGTAAAAGGAATTAAGAATGGTGAAGCTATACCAATTATTCTTGCCAAAATGACAGAAAAACAATTTAAACCATTTATTAAAATCAGCTTTTTATTTTCTCTATATATAGAATTAGAGAATCGATATACATAGTACCACTGTAATATCATTACACCGAAAATAAGTACACCTAAGCTTAAATACAAACGCCATTGAATTGATGAGTTATTATTTAACAGACCTAATTCCTTCAGCACTTCAATTTGATTCTTTGTTACAGGCTCTCCATACTTTACTATCAGCTGGTCCTTTTTAATTATAACCGGTTCCACATTTTTTAAAGCTTCATTCACCTTCTGCTCTGTTGCTTTCTCATCTTCTAAAAAATTCGGTCTAATAAAATTCTTACTTTGAACTATAGCGCTTCCTAGCACCTTTAAATCCTGTGATAAATTAGAAGCATCTAACTTGTTTAATATTGTTTCCACAGCATTTTGCAAATCTTCACTTTTGCTTTCTATATTACGCTGGTCATAAACCTCACTTATAGCCAAAACCAAAGCGTCTTGTAACTCTTGCTGCTCATTAACAGTAAGGTTTAACAATTCTATATAGACATCTTCTGACAAAGCTATTGGTGATTTGCTTTTTAATTGATTAATTTTATATTTATTATCGCTTAAAGATAATCTTAAATCTTTAAGAGCTGTAAAAAGCAAATCCATCTCTTCTATAATTTTAGTTTTAACCTCATTACTTTTTGCATATTGCGGATTAATGCTTTTTCTAACCTGCTCATACTTCTCTTCCGTCGCTAATTTATCTTGAACTTCCCTAGGTGCTTTAATATCATTTTTTGCAATATCTCCCACTTCTAAGCTATACTTGGGCGAAATTAAGGATGTTATTAGTATGGAAAATAGTATAATGAATGTTAATATAAAAATCGTTATCTTATTTATGACATTTAGTTTATCCTTTTTCTTCTTTTTTTGCACCTTCATTTTTTCACCTTCTCCTGATTTTACATTTATTCAGTGCTTTTCTCTTTAGCTATATCCATTTCGACCACAAAAACCATTCTTATTTTCAAATTTTCCCCATTTACTTCCTTCTCTACTGTTTTATCTATAAGTTTAGCAGATTTATCAAAGGATTCCATAGTTTTTTTAAGAAATTCCTCGGAAGTTTTACTTACTAGCTCTTGAGGATCCAAATTAAAGTATATAGTCTTTAATTCGTTGTAAATCTCATATTTTATGTGACCTTTATTATCTAATATTCTATCATAGTTGGTAAATTTATTTAAACTCTTTTTAAGATAAATTTTTTTCCCAAAAACTTCTATGTATGCATTTTTAATAGTATTCCCCGCAAGCTCTGTACGTTGGCCCCTAATCTGAATTTCTTTTTCATATTCATGGAAGGTTTTAGCTATCACCTTTCCTTTCGCATGTACTGGATATGTAGCACCTTCCTTACCTTGTTCTCCCTTAATAAGCACTTGACCTTTCTTGACTATGTCCCCCGGTTCCACCACAGGTGTTCCTGCCGTTGAAAATATTTCTATAACTTGTCCGTCCATTGCTGCAACAATATCACAACTATCTGTTTCTTCAACGATTTCTGGAGGTGGTACACGTTCTCCTACAGCTATTTTTAAAGTTGAACCTTCAATTCTTGCTCTAAAATACATTATATTGTCCGTATCCTTTAACATTTTATCCTCTAAGGCTTTTACGTCCACCTTTCTTTTATATATCCCAGGCTTAATACCGTAACTATACAGCTTCTGGCGAATTTCATAAGGACTTAAATACTTATCTGATTCTATTTCTATAGACCAAATAAAAGTAGAAAGGAAGAGCATAACTGCTACAAAAAAAACACAACCACCTATTAAGGATAAATGCCTTTTTAATAAAAATAAGTAGAAAAGGACCCCTTTTCTTCTTAAAATGCTTATTCTAGCATCAGTTTTTTTACATATTTCTTTTATTTGATTATAGTCCTTCCATTCAATTTCCATTATTATTGTGCTTATATCTAATCTAGTTATATTTCTAACCTTAATATTGTTTTTCCAAAGCAGGTTTATAATCCTTTCAGGAGCCATCGCTTGGATCTTAATCTTTACGATACCATTGGCATACTTCCCTATACTCATAACTCATTCCTCTCATAATTAATTGTTTTAAATTTTCCACTTATGGTTATGGTACTTCCTCCTAAAAATAAGATCTCAAATTCTTCTCCTAAAATGGATATTAAACCTACATTCGAATTTATTTTCACTTCCTTATCACCAAAAAAGACTATCCCCTTATGGTTTTCTATTGTGATTTCATTATTTCCTGTAACGCTTATCTTAGGTATATTTAACATTACATCTCTTGGCAAATCTAATTGATTTGCAAGACTTTCCTTAGCCTTATTTATTTTGTCCTCCACAATTTCACCTCAAAAATTACTTTCATACTAATTTATGAAATATGGATAAAATAAATGACTAAGCAGTAAACTTAGGTATTGCATATATCTATAATGATACTTCTCAATAATTTTTACCCTCAAGCTAAAATATATTAATTTCAATTCTATCTACAACAGTCTTACAATGATCCACAGTAGCATAAAAATGGAGATTGCTCTAACAATCCACACAGATTTTTTCACACCAACTAGCTTTACCGTTTCAGGAGTAGCAAAGGGAAATAAGAACATAGTCCTCATATATCAAACCACCCCTAAAACTTATTTCTAGAACAAAAATAAGTTATTATTTACTATATTATACATGAATTATTATCACTTTTCAAGTGATAATAATAGTCCTTACTATTAACTTTTAGAGTAACAGTTTTCGTAGTAGGATTTTAAATCACAAAAAAGTAAGAAAGGAATACCCTAGCGGATATTCCTTTTGTACATTGGTTATTTACTTAAATGTTCTTTAACTATGGTACTAACAACCTTGCCTTCAGCCCGGCCTTTAACTTTTTCCATGACTGCAGACATAAGTCTTCCCATATCCTTCATGCTATTTGCCCCAACTTCTGTGGCTGTAACTCGTACTATTTCATATATTTCATCTTCACTTAGCTGCTGAGGAAGGTAACTTAGCAAAATCTCGATTTCAGCATTAGCCTTATCTACAAGATCTTGTCTGTTTCCTTTTTCAAATTCGATAATGGCTTCTCGCCTTTGTTTTACTTCCTTAGCTAAAATTTCAATGATAGCATCATCATCAACACTAGCAGCGCCCTGATTTTTTTCAACCAGTAATATGGCCGCTCTAGCACTGCTTATAGTGTCTGCTCTAAATTTATCCTTAGCCTTTAAAGCTTGCTTCCAATCTTCCTGAAGTCTATCTTTAAGTGGCATATCGGTCCCTTCTTTCAAAGAGTTCTATTTAAATTTTCTTTTTCTTGCGGCTTCAGATTTCTTTTTTCTCCTTACACTTGGCTTTTCATAATGCTCTCTTTTTCTAACCTCAGAAAGAACACCAGCCCTTGCGCATTTTCTCTTAAATCTTCTTAAAGCACTTTCAAGAGTTTCATTTTCTCCAACTTTAATTTCTGACATCTATTATCCCTCCCTCCGCTAGCTATATCTTATTAAATAATAAAATCAGCCTTTGGGTACAAATAACACAGTGAATATTATACCTTATATCCTGACAAACTGTCAAGAATTTCATTAACTTTGCACCCTAGAATATATTACTTTTTATTAGCCTGGAGGCCAAGTCAAGGATCTTCCTCCTATTAAATGATAATGTAAATGCATTACGGTTTGGCCAGCCTTTTCTCCACAGTTGCTAACAACTCTATAGCCATCTTCAGCAATACCGAGTTGTCTAGCTATCTCCTTAGCCGCTAAGAATATTTCTCCTATAATATTTGAATCCATTTCTTCTATATCATTTATACTACTAATATGTTTCCTCGGTATAATAAGTATATGCACTGGTGCTGCTGGATTTATATCCTTAAATGCAATTACATTTTCATTTTCATAAACTTTTTCAGAAGGAATTTCCCCTTTAATTATTTTACAAAAAATACAATCTGCCAACAAAGTCACCTCCTCTTTACCATATTATAACTCTACAGCTTCTCCATATGCAAATTCTTCTTCAGCCTTTACTAATTTTGTTTTAATTATTTTACCAATTACATCTTCATTTTCAAAAGCTGCTACTACTTTAATATAATTTGGAGTATAACCTTCATAATATCCTGAATCCCTTGAGGATTTTTGCTCATATAGCACTTCCATCTCTCTATCAATAAAGCTTTCTATGAAGCTTCTTTCATTTTCATTGCTTAGCTTAATTAGCTCAGAACTTCTTCTTTCTTTTTCAGTAGCAGTTACATTATCTTTAAGCTTAGCCGCAGCAGTACCTTTTCTAGGACTATACTTAAACACATGAGTTTTTGTCAGCTTGATATTCTTAAGGAAGTTATAGGTTTCTTCAAACTCCTCTTCTGTCTCCCCAGGAAAGCCTACAATTACATCTGTAGTTATGGATACGTCAGGAATTCTTTTTCTCAATTCTTCTACTATATTTAAATATTCCTCTGCCGAGTATCGTCTATTCATTCTTTTCAAGGTAGCATTGCAGCCACTTTGTAAGGATAGATGAAAATGAGGACATAATTTTTCAAGCTTACTAATTCTATCCATAACCCCTTCTGTAAAGAAGGTTGGATCTATAGAACCAATACGTATCCTCTCTATACCCTGAATCTCATTCATTTTTTCTAATATATCTACTAAGTTGATATTTTCTTCTAAATCTGCTCCATAGGAAGCAATATGAATTCCAGATAAAATAATTTCCTTAAAGCCATGCTTAGCCAGCTCTTTAACTTCTTCAATAACCTTCTCAGGATTTTTGCTACATACACTACCACGGGCATAAGGTATTAAGCAATAAGCGCAAAATCTATTGCAACCATCTTGTATTTTTAAGAAGGCCCTAGTTCTATCCTGATAGGTTTCTATGCTAAGCTCCTCAAAAACCTTGTTCCTTAGCACATCCTTAACTTGTACTATTTTACTTTTTTCATCTCTAGCTCTATTAACCCAATATACTACATCACCTTTATTTCTGCTACCTAATACTACATCTACTCCATCGATGGAGGAAACCTCCTCTGGTGCCACCTGTGAATAGCAACCAACTACTGCTATTACAGCATCATTATTAAGTCTCCTAGCACGACCTATCATCTGCCTAGACTTTTTATCCCCCATATTAGTAACGGTGCAAGTATTTATAACATAAACATCTGCAAATTCATCAAATTTAACTATTTGATACCCATCCTTTATAAATTGCTCAGCCATGGCTTCAGACTCATACTGATTAACTCTGCAGCCCAAGGTGGCAAACGCTACCTTCATTCTTTCACTCCTCCTAAGTCCCCCAATTCGTATTGTAATATAGCAGCGGTTACGATACCTGCTGTCTCTGTTCTTAATATTCTAGGTCCTAAAGTTACAATATGAGCTCCTTTACACTCCATAGCTCTAATCTCTTCTTCTTCAAATCCACCTTCAGGTCCTATAACTATAGCAACAGTCTTAACTTCATCTTTTATACCTTGACACATTTTTTTAATGCCATAATGCTCCTTATTTTCGTAAGGTACTACAATTAAATCATAGTCTTTTAAGCCTTCAAGGAGCTCATCAAAAGTAATAGGTCCCTTCACCTCTGGAATTATTGTCCTTTTGCATTGCTTACAAGCCTCCAAGGCTATTCTTTTCCACCTATCTGTCTTTTTAAATTCACCAAGCTCACTTTTTACCACTACTCTTTCAGTTATGATAGGTATAATAGAATTCACTCCTAGTTCTGTGGCCTTCTGTACTATGTAATCCATTTTTGAAGACTTAGGAAGACCTTGATACAAATCTATTTGGATGTTGCTTTCTGCATTTTGATCCAGTGTCTCCAGTAAATCAACCGTTACAGAGTTTTTATTAACATCAGAGATCCTCCCCAAATACTCTTGGCCTTGGGAATTATTAATCAAAATTTTATCCCCAACATCCAATCTTAATACCTTGTAAATATGTTTAACATCATCACCTTGGATAATAGCTTTTTGTCCTATTATATTATTAGGTGTTACGAAAAACTTATGCATAACTAATCTCCTTATAGATATTCAGACACTATGCAAACCCATTCTCCATCATATAGGGTTTCCTTGATAGCAAAGCCTGAATTTTTTAATTTTTCAGCTACCATATTTTCTCTATCCTTAATTATTCCAGAGGCTATAAAAATACCACCCTTTTTTAAACAATCCTTTACCTGGTCAACAAGAATAACAATAATCTCTGCAAGTATATTAGCTATTATTAAGTCTCCTTTTCCTTCAACTACATCCATTAGATTACCTTCAAGTATTTCTATGTTATTTAAATTATTTAAAGCTACATTCTCCTTCGCAGAATCTACAGCCACTGGATCTAAATCAACACCTACTACATGGTTTGCTCCCATTTTAGCTGCAGCAATAGCTAAAATTCCTGAGCCAGTACCAATGTCAAAAACCGTTGTATCAGCCTTTACATACTTTTCTAGGGCTAGTATACACATTCTAGTAGTTTCATGGGTACCTGTACCAAAGGCCATACCAGGATCTAACTCTATAAGTAGCTCATTTTCTGCAGCCTCATATTCTTCCCAAACAGGCTTTATGACAATTCTATCTCCTATTTTGGTGGGCTTATAATACTTTTTCCAATTATTAGCCCAATCTTCTTCCTTCACTAATTGACAGGTTACTGCGCCCTCTCCAACATCTATTCCCATATCTATTAGCTCTTGAATTTTATCTTTAACGTAGGCTAACAGCTCTTCACCGCTTTCAGTTTCATTAAAATAGCCTCTGACAACGGCAGCCTTACCACCATATTCTAAAATATTTATATCTGCAAAATCCCAAGTTAGCGGCCCTTGCTCACGATTAAGTATATCATTGGGATCCTCCACTGATACCCCCTTTACATCCATACCATAAAAAATACCGCTTATTGGCTCTATGGCTTCACTCTTTGTAACGACCTTAACTTCATACCATCTGCCGTTCATTATTTTACCCTCCTAATTAAAGCTTCTCATTATAAATATCATACTACCATACTTATATAAGTTTAATCTATACCAAAAAATTTAAACATACAATTATGGATAAAGTTCAGAGTAATCCCCTGAACTTTAAAACAATAAACTCTATTTATCTTTACCAAATATTTTGCCCATAAACCCGCTGCTTTTTTTGTTCTCCTTTGGTTGCTCCCACTGTTCTCCACTAGCTTCCATAAACAGCTTTAAGGCTTCTACCTGCTTTTCATTTAATGATTTAGGCACATCCACAATTATATTAACATATTGGTCTCCCCTACCGGAAGAATTAACTTTAGGCACCCCTTTACCCCTCAATCTAAATATAGTACCGGGTTGAGTTCCTGCAGGAACACTATACTTAACCTCTCCATCAACGGTAGGCACTTTTAGCTCAGTTCCTAAGGCAGCTTGTGCGAAACTTATATGGGCGTCTATATAAATATCTATACCTTTTCTTTTGAATATTGGATGAGTACCAACCTTTAACCCTATATACAAGTCTCCTGGAGGGCCTCCATTAACACCATGTTCTCCTTGTCCTCTCAATGGGATAATATTATCATTATCTACACCAGCTGGTACATTAACCTTAATTTTTCTGTGCTTTCTTTCCTTACCCTTACCCCGACAGGTAGGACATGGCTCATGTATAATCTTTCCTTTACCTCCACACTTATCGCAATTAGAAGTAGTAACAAAACTACCTAGCGGAGTATTTCTCTGAATTCTGATTTGACCAGTACCACCACATCTATCACAGGTTACGGGGCTTGTTCCAGGTTTTGCACCGTTTCCGCCACAGGTTTCACAAGTTTCATGACGGGTTATGCTAATCTCTTTTTCAGCTCCAAATACCGCTTCTTCAAAAGTAAGCTTTAGCATTATTTCTATATCATCACCCTTTTGAGGTGCATCTTTCCTTCTTCTACTTGAAAAGCCTCCTCCAAAGAAGCTTTCAAAAATATCACCAAATCCCATATCTGCGAAATCAAAGCCACCAAAACCGTCAAAGCCCCCTTGGAAGTCTACAGTACCAAACTGATCGTACCTAGCCCTCTTTTCAGGATCGGATAATACTTGATAGGCCTCATTAATCTCTTTGAATTTTTCCTCCGCCTCTTTATTCCCCTTATTCTTATCGGGATGGTATTGAATTGCTAACTTTCTAAAAGCTCTTTTAATCTCATCGTCACTGGCACCCTTTGATAATCCTAGCACTTCATAGTAATCTTTATTTGCCATCCGCATTTCACCACCTAATACAATCTCAACCTATATATTATATACTGAAACCTAAAATAGGGAAAGGGTATTTTCTCCCTCTCCCCTTAGTAGTTTATTATATTACTTATTTGTCATCAACCTTGAAATCTGCATCTACAACATTATCATCGTGAGGTGCTGAATTTCCTGCATTATTAGCATCCCCACCCATGTTGTTTGGATCAAAGCCTTGGCCACCAGGATTTGCATTAGCGTATAGCTTTGAGGAAATAGCATAGAATTCTTGAGTTAATTCCTCAGTAGCCTTCTTTATAGCATCTACATTATCGCTATCCTTAACAGACTTAAGAGCCTGTAATTTACTTTCGATCTTAGCTTTGTCCTCTGCAGATACCTTATCACCAAGCTCATTTAATGTTTTTTCTGTCTGGTAAACTATCTGATCAGCATTATTCTTTGCTTCGATAGCTTCCTTTCTCTTTCTATCCTCTTCAGCATATCTTTCTGCTTCCTTAACAGCTCTATCGATTTCTTCCTCACTAAGATTTGTAGAAGCAGTTATAGTGATATTAGCTTCCTTTCCAGTTCCCTTATCCTTAGCAGATACATTAACTATACCGTTAGCATCTATATCAAAGGTTACTTCAATCTGTGGAACTCCTCTAGGAGCTGGAGCTATACCAGACAAGGTGAATCTTCCAAGAGTCTTGTTATCTGCAGCCATTTGTCTTTCACCTTGAACTACGTGAATTTCAACGGATGTCTGACCGTCTGCAGCAGTAGAGAAAATCTGACTCTTTCTTGTTGGAATTGTAGTATTTCTAGGAATTAAAGGAGTTGCTATTCCTCCCATAGTTTCAATACCAAGAGTTAATGGAGTTACATCAAGAAGAAGAATGTCCTTAACATCTCCAGTTAATACACCAGCCTGAATTGCAGCACCTACTGCAACACATTCGTCTGGGTTTATACCCTTTGAAGGTTCCTTTCCAGTAAAGTTCTTAACAGCTTCTTGTACTGCTGGAATTCTAGTAGAACCTCCAACTAATATTACCTTGTCTATATCATTTATAGTTAATTTAGCATCATCTAAAGCCTTTCTCATTGGCTCAATTGTTGCTTCTACTAAATCATGAGTAAGCTCATTAAATTTAGCTCTTGTTAAGTTCATATCAATATGCTTAGGACCAGTTGCATCTGCAGTAATAAATGGAAGATTTATGTTGGTCTGCATTGAGGATGATAATTCAATCTTTGCCTTTTCTGCGGCTTCCTTTAATCTTTGTAAAGCCATTTTATCATTTCTTAAATCAATGCCTGTATCAGCCTTGAAGGTATCAGCTATATAGTCCATAATTCTTTGGTCAAAGTCGTCTCCACCAAGCTTTGTATTACCATTTGTAGCTTTAACTTCAAATACACCGTCACCTAATTCAAGGATAGAAACGTCAAAGGTACCTCCACCAAGGTCGTATACAAAGATCTTTTGATTAGATTCTGTTTTGTCTAGACCATAAGCAAGTGAAGCTGCTGTAGGCTCGTTTATGATTCTTAATACTTCTAAACCAGCAATTCTACCAGCATCCTTAGTAGCCTGTCTTTGGCTGTCGTTAAAGTATGCAGGTACAGTTATAACTGCTTGAGTTACTGGTTCTCCTAAATAAGCTTCTGCATCTGCCTTAATTTTTTGAAGGATCATAGCAGAAATTTCTTGTGGTGTATATTCTTTACCATCAATGTTTACCTTATGATCAGTTCCCATATATCTCTTAATTGATATTATAGTCTTATCTGGGTTTGTTATAGCCTGTCTTTTAGCTACTTGACCAACTAATCTTTCTCCGCTAGCCTGGAAAGAAACTACTGATGGTGTAGTTCTAGAACCTTCTGCATTTGCTATAACTACAGGTTCTCCACCTTCCATAACGGCTACACATGAATTTGTAGTTCCTAAATCAATACCTATTACTTTTCCCATTTATTTTTTCCTCCTTAAACTCTACAAAAATTCAAAATCTTAAAGCTTATTTAACCTAATTTATGTTAACAAACAATAATTCTGATTACTAATTTGCTACTTTAACCATACTATATCTAATTACCTTGTCGCCTCTCATATAGCCCTTTTGGAACACTTCAGCAATAACATTTTTGCCATAGCTTTCATCTTGTACATGCATCATGGCATCATGTAAATTAGGGTCAAATTCACCATCTGTAGGTATTTCTGTAACCCCTAATTTCTCTAGAGAATCCTTAAATTGTCTCAAGGTCATTTCTATACCCTTTTTCATATCTTCTACACTACCGTCCACAGTAAGGGCTCTTTCTAAGTTGTCAGCTACAGGTAATATGTTCTTTAATACGTCAATACAAGCGTCTGTATAAATACCTTCTTTTTCTTTAGCGGTTCTTTTTCTATAGTTTTCATATTCAGCGGTTGTTCGTAGCATTCTATCCTTTAAAGCCTCTAATTCATTGCTAATTCTTGTTAAATCATCATTAAGCTTTTTATTTTCTTCCTTAAGCCTTTTATTCTCTTCCTCTAACTCCTTGCAGCATTGAGCTTCATCGGATTTAATATCTTCCTCATTTATACCTTCAAACTCTTCATCTTCTCTTACTTCTGCCTCTGTAACAGTTTCAGCTTCATTGTCACTATTCACATCCATATTGTCAGTGGTCTCTTCAACCGTTGTGTTTGCTTCCTCCTCTTTATTTGATACATTATCCCCTTCCCATACTCTTTTATTAGTCATACCGCACCTCCATTATTTACTACACTAATGTAGTATAGTTACCATTTATCATAATTTTTTAAGCTCTCATTTAGGAGCTCAATAACTTTATTTAATAAGGAAATCACCTTAGAATACTGCATTCTAGTAGGACCAATAATTCCTATTGCTCCTAAAGTTTTACCATCCGTTCCATAAGCTCTAGAAACAATGCTGTACTCTTTAGCCTCTGGAATATAATTTTCCTCTCCTATGCTAACCTTAGTATCCTTTGAATCTGAAATCAATTTATTTACTACTTCTTTGTTATCTAAGAAAGATAAGAATTCCTTAGCCCGATTTATATCGTTATATTCAGGATACTTAAGAATATTAGTTTCTCCTTCTGTTATTACTTCGCAGCTATCCTGGTTTAAGCACTCATATAGTGGAGGGATAATTGCATTAAATATATCATCATGTCCTTTAAGATCATTTTTCATATTATTGATAACTTCAAGATTTATATCCTCTATGGTAAGATTTCTAAGTCTTGCATTAAGCATATTATTCAATCTGCTAAGTATATCTGAACTAACTGGGCCTTGTACTCTTATCATACTATTCTTGATTATTCCACTATCAGTAACAATAACCAATAACATATTGTTATGTTCAATATTAATTAGTTGGATAGCCCTTAGGTAGCTTTTCTTAACCGATGGAGTTTTCACCACACAAGTAAGTTGAGTCAATCTTGATAACACAATACTTGCCTGCCTAATTACTCTTTCCACTTCAAATAAAGCAGCATTAAGCAGCATCTTTTTTATAAACAAATCTTCTTCAGCAGTAACTTCACGAATTTTCATTAATTTATCCACAAAAAGCCTATAACCTTTATCAGAAGGCTTTCTACCAGAAGAAGTATAAAGTTGCTCAATATACCCCATCTCCTCCAAATCAGCCATCTCATTTCTTATAGTGGCTGAGCTCACTCCCAAATCATATTTGCGAGCGATTGTTCTAGAACCTACAGGTTCTCCGGTATTAATATAGTCACTGATAATAGCCTGTAGTATTTTTAGTTTTCTATCATCAATTTCCATATACTCACCTCTTTGTTAGCACTCATTCACGTTGAGTGCTAATCAGTACGTTTTAAAAATACCATTATCATATTTTTTTGTCAACTATATATTGAAATTATTATATGGAAGTTTATTAAAAATATAGTGATTTACAAAATAAAACCTTTCACAATCTCAATTTTTCTTTAAATTATTATGTTTTATAGCATTTATCTTTCCTTATCTAAGATAAATTCACACATAATACTGTTAGATATACCTAAGGCCTTAGATTTAATTGAAAGATGTCTATCCTTATATTCAAGGTAATTTAACTTAATAAACTTGTTAATGACTTCTTCATATAACTTCCATATGGAAATTCCAAACCTATTATAAAACTCATCCTCGGACACCCCTTTTGTCATTCTTAAGCCCATAAACATAAATTCTTCAATATTATCCTTCATAGTATTTTTATAGCTTTCTACTGTTGAAAGCCCTGTTTCATTTACTATCTTAATATATTTTTTAATATTTTCTTCATTTCTATACCTTACTCCATCTAGATAACCATGGGCTGCAAGACCGCATCCTATATATTCCTCCGCCTTCCAATATTTAATGTTATGCTTACATTGAAAGCCCTCTTTAGAAAAGTTTGATATTTCATATTGCTTATAGCCGTTTTCACCTAAAAGTCTTACTGATTCATCATACATTTCTCTCTCCAAGTCTTCGTCAGGTAGCTTAAGCTCACCTCTTTCATACATCTTACCAAAGGGCGTATTCTCCTCCACAATTAAACTGTAGCAGGATATATGCTCTGGATTAAGCTTAGCCACCTCCTCTATAGTTTCCTTTAAATCTTTTAAGGTCTGATTAGGTAGTCCAAACATAATATCTACATTTATATTATTAAAGCCATAAGCTCTCACCATCTTGAAGGATTCAGCAAACTGATCCTTAGTATGAATTCTACCTATACCTTTTAGTAGCCTATCTTGCCATGCTTGAAGGCCTATGCTTATTCTATTAACACCGATCTTTTTTAGCATATTAAGCTTATCAACTTCAATAGTTCCTGGATTACACTCCACTGTAAATTCTGCCTTATCCTTAATATTTAATTCCCTTAAAGATTGTCCAATTAATTCCCATGCCTCTAAAGACAAATAGGTGGGAGTTCCCCCACCTATAAAAACTGTTTCAATGCTTCTACCTCTTCCGGCAATAAGTATCTCTTTACTGAGAGCATGGGTGTATTCCATCATCATATTTTCCTTACCACTGAAAGAGCAAAAGTCACAATACATACATTTACTCTTACAGAAGGGTATGTGTATATATAAACCTACACCCATAGTCCTATCCTCCTATTCTACCTTCAAAACAGCCATGAAAGCCTCTTGAGGCACTTCTACGGAACCAACCTGCCTCATTCTCTTCTTTCCTTCCTTCTGTTTTTCTAGTAGCTTTTTCTTTCTGCTAATATCTCCTCCGTAACACTTAGCTAATACATCCTTTCTCAAAGCCTTAACCGTTTCTCTAGCTATTATCTTAGAACCAATTGCTGCTTGAATAGGAATTTCAAACATTTGTCTTGGAATTATCTCCTTTAGCTTTTCAGTCATATTTCTGCCCTTAGTATAAGCTCTATCTGCAGGAACAATCATTGATAAAGCATCCACTATATCGCCATTTAACAATATGTCAAGCTTAACAAGCTTTGTTTCCTTATAACCCTTAAACTCATAATCTAAGGAAGCATAGCCTCTGGTTCTAGATTTTAAAGCATCAAAGAAATCGTAAATTATTTCATTAAGAGGCATTTCATAGTTTACCACTGCTCTAGTGGCCTCAATATAGTTCATATCAATATAGGTACCTCTTCTGTTCTGACAAAGCTCCATTACAGCCCCTACATAATCAGAAGGTGTAATTATTGATGCCTTTACAACAGGCTCTTCCATAAATTTTATTTCTGAAGGCTCTGGTAAATTAGTTGGATTAGTTATCTCAATAACCTCTCCGTTGGTTTTTGATACTTTATAAATAACAGAAGGAGCAGTAGTAATTATATCAATATTATACTCTCTCTCAATTCTCTCTTGTATTATTTCCATGTGAAGTAATCCTAAGAAGCCACATCGGAAACCAAAGCCTAAGGCTAATGAGGTTTCTGGCTCAAAGTGGAAAGCCGCATCGTTTAGCTGTAACTTTTCCAAAGCTTCCCTCAATTCTTCATAGTCTGCTCCATCCACAGGGTAGATACCACTAAACACCATAGGAACAGCAGGTCTATAACCTGGCAAAGGCTCCTTTGCTGGATTGTCAAATTCAGTAATGGTGTCTCCAACCCTAGCATCTCTAACATTTTTTATAGAAGCAGTTATATATCCAACATCTCCAGCCCTTAATTCCTGCATTGGCATAAAGCCTGGTGCAAAAACTCCTAGCTCAGTAACCTCATAAACCTTGCCAGAAGCCATAAGTTTTATTTTAGTTCCGGGCCTTACAGTACCTTCCTTAACTGCTACATAGCAAACAACGCCCTTATAGCTATCATAGTAGGAATCAAATATTAATGCCTTTAAAGGTGCATTTTCATCCCCTTCTGGTGCAGGCAATTTTTCTACTATATGTTCTAAGACCTGATCGATATTTAGTCCAGATTTTGCTGATATCATAGGAGCATCCTCTGCATCCAAGCCAATGATATCCTCTATTTCATGCTTTACTTCCTCAGGTCTAGCACTAGCCAAATCAATTTTATTAATTACTGGTATAATTTCTAAGTCATGATCTAAAGCCAAGTAGCAATTAGCCAAGGTCTGAGCTTGAATACCTTGGGTAGCGTCCACTACTAATATAGCTCCTTCGCAGGCAGCTAAACTTCTTGAAACCTCATAGTTAAAATCTACATGTCCTGGTGTATCTATTAAGTTTAATATGTACTCTTCTCCATTTTTACTCTTGTATATTAGTCTGGCAGCCTGAGCTTTGATAGTAATTCCTCTTTCTTTTTCCAGATCCATATTGTCCAGTACCTGATTTTCCATTTCCCTTTCGGTTAAAGTACCGGTTTTCTCTAACAATCTATCTGCTAGAGTTGATTTTCCATGATCTATATGGGCTATAATACAAAAATTTCTAATATGTTTTTGTCTCTCGCTCTTCATAATATATTTCCTAAAAGCTTTTAGGAAATCTTCACCCCCATTACTGAAATAGCATTAGTATATATGTACCTATTTATGTTATAACAATGGATTTCAACAAATTAGTCTATAGTTCATTATTCTTAAAAAACTATTCTTGCCTAAGCCAAGTTAAATTATATCATAGACACCTTAGATGCTGTCAATAATAAGTGAATTTCCTTCAACCTTCCTAAAATTTTCACTATTTTTTAGAGCTAACCTTAGGTTCTTCTTTTTTGTCCCTAAAAATACTTTCGTTAATATAAATAACTTTATTACCAATGGAAAACCTAAGATCAAAGGGATGCGCAGTATAATAGATTCTTAATTGAACTCCCCTTTTATTGTCTAAAGTAAATTCTGCATAAGCATCTGCCCTCTGTCTATTATCTGAATAGACATTTTTATAGGTATCTTCATCATAGGCCTTTCCATTTATCCTATTGAACTCTATATTAACCTTCAAGATTCCTAATAAAACAATTATTAGGCTTAACCATAATATAATAGTATATTTTTTCCCTACCAAAACTAAAGAACACCCCCTAGTATAATGACTACCTATAAGGATGCTCTTATTTTTTATATTTTATTCAATTATAAATCTCCAGCTTCAACTTTTATTAGAGTCTGAAGCTATTTTTGCTTACTTAAATACTCAGCTATAATTCTAGCTGTGTATTTGGCGGAATTTTTAGCTTCCTGATGGGTGTTTACATTGGCTCCTACTTCTACAAGGATTGCATTACTGCTTTTATCTTGATTAAAATACTTATTGCCATAGTTATAATAATATGTCCCTCTGCAGAAGCCAGGAAATAAATCATTACTTATTTTTATTAGCTCGTTTGCCACCGCTTGGTTTTTACTGAAGGATGGATTTTTCTTAGTCAACACGAACATAATCTTAGCAACATTTTCTCCATTCATAGTCATTGTAACACTATTTTTGCTATATACAGCATCTCTATGCATGTCTATAATCAAGTCAAAATCCTTGTATTGACTTAAATACCTTTCTACTGTTACCCTTGATTTACTATAAGAATTATTAAAGTCAGAATCATGAACGGTCTTATCATGTATAACTTCAACGCCATAATTTTTCTCTAATTCTGTCTTTAGTTCTTCACCTACGTCTACTATGCTTTTATTAGGATCTGAATTATAATTACCATTTGGAGAAAATGCCTCAGTAGTATGGGTATGATAAATTAAAACTCTAGGTTTTGATTTAGCTAAACCTTCCTTTAAGGATGGATTAATCACCGTAGCATTACTGCCGGAGTTTCCCCTAGAGGAATTGGTAATATCATATCCTACTTTACTGGCATTTGCAGTAATCTGTCCTTCTGATAAGTTGAAGGAACTTATATTATAAGTATTGTCTGCAATAACTGACCCCGTATTTCCATCATTTGATAAAGTCTTTACTACGGGAAGCTCTCTACTCAATATGGATATGGGGTTATTCATATCAATACCCAACAGCTTAAAAAACTCACCCTGTATAGTGATATTGTTTTCCGCCAGTGCTTCTTCTTCAAAGGTTGTTACCTCTATTACAGGCATAGAATTATTAATAACCTGAGCATAAAGCAAACTGTTGTATCTTCTGTTGTTTCCATTGTTTAAAAACAGTACCTTAAAACCATATACAGTTGCAACAATCAATACTAACAGTGATATCACTGTAGCCATAAAAGCTTTAGTATTATTGTTCTGTCTTATGGTTACTCCATATAGCATAAACCTCACCACTTTCTTTAGTAAATCTATATAAATATATTAGTGGGTTGGTTTATATATACCTAGGTTTTAGGAATATATTTCCACAAACCTTAATAGTTCATAATTACAGCGAGTGTTTTGAGAGGTTAAAAATTATAGGATAAAAATTAGGGCAGCTAGTCTAGTAAAGCCTTATCTAGACTGTTGCCCTGAAACTTTCTGTCTTATCAATTAAGAAATTTATTGATGTCATCTAAATCTAAGGCTGGCTGTAATGCTATATTAATTCCATTAGCTAAGATAACAGACAAAGAATCTATAATCATATCCACTTCCTTTGGCGTAACCATGAGATTTCCTACATAGGGATCTAGTACTTCTCGTATCATTCGTCCCCTTTCATTCTTATCAATGGATTGAAGCATTTCATAGAATTTACTTCCTTGAGTTGCTTCTTTTAGCATAGCATCTATAACCAAATCAATAGTGTCATTGGCCATAGTAGCAGCATCAACTACTGTTGGAACACCAACAGCGATGACCGGAACTCCTAAGGTCCTTTCACTAATTTCCATTCTCTTATTTCCTACTCCCGATCCCGGCGATATGCCTGTATTCCCAATTTGAATAGTTCTATTTACTCTTTCCATTTTTCTTGATGCTAATGCATCTATACATATTATTAAATTAGGTTTAATTTTCTCCACTATTCCCTTTATAATTTCATAGGTTTCTATACCTGTAATACCTAATACACCTGGAGCTATGGCACAAACTGGTCTTATACCTTCATCAATGCTATCAGGAACCAGCTCCTTTAAATGTCTAGTTATCATAAGCTTTGATACTACCTTTGGCCCCAAGGCATCTGGAGTTACATTCCAATTACCTAAGCCTACCACCAAGGCAGTCATGCTATCCTCAAGCTTAATCATTCCTTCAAGAGCTTGTGCCATTACCTTACTAACCTCATCTCTTGCCTCTCCATCATAATGAGTAAACTCCGGTAAATCTATAGTAATATATGTACCTTTAGGCTTTCCCATATTACGTTCGCCAACTTCATTGGTTATAGTTACATCTGTAACAGTAACATCTCCAATCTTATACTCCTTATATTCTACCCCTTGAGGATTACCGTTACTTTCTTCGTTATATATCTCTCTAGCTTCCACAGCTAAGTCAGTGCGTATGCTTTTCATATATCCACCTCTTTCTATAATTAGAAAATCCCTTTTATGTGCTTTAACCTATAATTATTGTTTGAATTTAGCAATAATTTATTCCAATCTTTTTAAAGGATAAGATATGGACATATCTTTATATAAATTCGTTATAAAAAATCATGATTCTGGATAAATTATGCTTGAAGTGATGAAATATTAATGTTATAATATCATTTGTTGAATAACGACTCGTGCAGAGTTTTCCCCAAAACTGCTGAGACCCTATAATACCAAAGGGGGTGAAGATAAATGGCAAATATTAAATCAGCTCAAAAAAGAATAAGAGTTATAGAAGCTAAGACCCTAAGAAATAAAATGATTAAATCAGCTTTAAAAACAAAGATAAGAAAGTTTGAAGCTGCTCTTAATGCAAAAAATGCCGACGAGGCTAAGGCAGCTTACATAGAAGCTTCTAAAGCTTTAGATATGGCTGCTTCCAAGGGTGTAATCCATAAGAATAAGGCAGCAAACAAAAAATCAAAACTTGCTTTAAAATTAAATGCATTAAATGCATAATAATAAACCGGTATTAACTACCGGTTTCTTATTTTTATTCTAAATCATAACTGAATTAATTAGCAGCATTTCCATTTCAATTTTCTTATCGCTTTGACTACTTTTCAAGGCTTTTTCAGTATCCAAACACATCTTCATACAAGCTCTTAATTGATTTAAGCTAAACTTTCTACTTTGATTTATTAGCTTTTCACATACATAAGGATGAAGCTTTAACTCCCTAGTTAGTATGTCCTTATTTTTTCCTTCCTCTAAGCCTAGCTTTATACTATATAAGAGCTTAAATTGTCTCTCTATCATAAATAATACCCCTGTGACACTTTCGCCCTTAAATAGCAGCTCATTAAGAATATTAATAGCCTTTTCTGGCTTTCTTTGAGATACAAAATCCACTAAATCAAAAATATCCTCATTATTAGTTTGAGGTAATAAATCAATTATATCCTGCTTGGTAATTTCCCTTCCCTCAGTGTAATCTAATAGCTTATTTATTTCATTATTTATTATCTCCATATTGTTTTCTACATTATCGCAGAAAAACTGTAATAAAACTTTACTTATGCTTCTATGTCTCTCCTCAAATATATCCGCTACCTTTTTATACAACCTATTCCCCTTCAATTTATCCACTTGGACCAAGGTAGCAAGCTTATCTAGCTTTTTTATATTATTACTAGCCTTTTCCCTATCATCACCAAAAACATAATACATTATTAGTATTGTGTATGGCGGTAAAGTAGATAAATAATCATAGAAATCCTCTACCTTCTTTTTACTTTCCCTATCATCCCTTGCTCCTAGAAAATCCGCCCTAAATACTATAACCACCTTTTTTTCACTCATAAAAGGTAGGGTTTCACATGCATTCATAACATCTTCAAATTGCACCTTCATACCATCAAATTTAACAAGATTCAAGTCTCTAAAGGTATCCTCCACTACAGAATCAACTGCTTTGCTTATGGCATCCTTGATTAAATTTTCATCAGGACCGTAAAGTATGTAACAACCCTTTAAAGCATTTTTCTTTATTTGTTGCTCAAAATTATCTAAATCCATTTGCATCTTCCTTTATTCTATTATAGGCCTATGAAACATTAATCTAATATTATAAAGGCAATCATAATACTGATAGGCTTCCTTATCATAAGGCAAATATATTATATCATATTTTTTATAACTGATTACAGGTATATTTTCTTTAGTAAATACTATACTTAAGTCTCTACTTCCATCAAAATATGCAACCTGAATTTTACTATTGCCACTGGATATGTTAAGCTTTTTATGGCCATCAAAATACTGAGCTTTACTTATATCCTCTATTTTCCACACCTCAAACTTCTTTTTCAATAAGGTTTCATTTTCCTTCACCCTTTTTCTGTCTAAGAAAAGCACAGACTCAAAGCCACTGCGATAGATAATCCCTCGATTAGCTCCTATTTTTACATACTGAAAGGTTGGAGTAAAGGAAAAGTTATATACCGTATAAAATACTAAGGAAAACAAGGGTAACCAAAGGAACATTTTATAGCCCTTTTTATAAAGAAAGTAGCTAACATACATAAAAATCAAAATCCATGCTTCGGCGTAGGACATATATAAAATACCAGTAGAAGCCTTCAACAAGAAGCATTTACAGCCTTCAATAGCTGTATAGGATATCTTAATAGCTAAACACAACCTTTTAAATATAAAATCTATATTGAAAAAAAGTAAAGACACATTTCCTAGCACCATTAGCAAGGAGTATAAGGGCACAAGAAATATATTACCCTGTATTAAAGCGGTACTAATTGAATTAAAGGCAACAATACATAAGGGCAAGCTAAAAACCTGGGAACTAAAAGTAAGGCTAATAGATTCATTCAATTTTACAGGCAATCTATATAGTAATTTTTTAAATCTCTGGTAAAAAACAAAAATGCCAAGCACGGATAAGAAAGATAAAAGAGTGCCTAAATCTAAGACATTGGCAGGATATAAGAATATCACAATTATAGCAGCCATACTAAGAGAGGAAAAGGGTTCGTAATTCCTATAAACCTTTTTGGATAACTTAAAAACAATAATCATAATTAAGGCTCTAACAGTAGAAGATGCAGCACCAGTAAATATGCAGTATAATAGAGCAATAATTACTGAACTTCCAAAGCCTAAAATATACTCACAAATTCTATAAATCAAGGCCATATGGAGTCCTGAGACACTGACTACATGAATCACTCCTAAATTACTCATAATTGCTTTTGACTCAGCGCTTAGGTAGCTATCATGGCCAAAAGCAACAGCCATAAGCTCTCCAGCAGCTTCCTCTCCAACTTCCTTCTTGAAGCTATTATATAGCTTTTCTTTAAATTCATATATTTTAGTGATATAATCCGATTCAATATTCCTAATACTGATAATATTAATTTCCCCAATTATTCCTCTATCATATTGAGCTATCCCTTTAAATGTGCTAGCCACATGAAGTTGTTGACCCAATTTACACTGGGCTAAATCTCCTTTTAATATAACCCTTCTTCCCTTGTAACTACCAATGGAATAAAGGCCTTCAGTACCAAGAAAACGAACCTTACATACAGTTGGTGGCTCAATTTTATAGTAGTTATAGAATCTTATAAAGCCTATTAGCAGAAAGATAGGCAAAATATATACTACTGAACTCTTGTTTGATGTTAGCATAATAAGTAAAAAAGATGCAGCAAGAACTGCACCTAAGATATTTCTATTCAATAAAAATAATGCAGAATAAGATCCAATCAATTGGGCAAAGCAAAAATAGATTAAAGGCTTTTTATCAATCATATCTATTTTTATTTATTACGTCCGGAGCACTAGCAGGTTCTAATTTGAAATCTCTATCATAATCCATATCTACAGTAATTTGAATTCGGCGTGTTTGTTGATTGTAATCAATGTCTGCTACTACCGGAATTCCGTCCCTTCCTTTGAATCTAAAATAATTTTCTACTAGATCTTGAACATTTTCTTTATTTAAGTCATCATAGGTTAAAAAGAAATCTTTTTCATGTATAAACAAATTAATAGTATTACTGTCATTACTAACTATTTCATAAATGCTATTAAACATGCTGTCACCTCCATATTAGTATTTTGCCCTGTCTTTAATACTTTAAACTGGATTTTATTTTGCATTTTCCAATGTTAATTCAGCTTCTTCAGAATTATCCACCATTTCATAGCCATCTTCTTTGTATATTAAATAGGTGTCACTATTGCCTTTAAGTAAATAGAAGGCCTTCAGCACATCTTCTGTACTTTTAAATAGATTTAATATTAAAACCACTCCGCCTAGCCATCCAGGTATAAGCTTTGCAAAAATTGATATTACTGTAACAGGAAGCAATAATACCATAAGAAATTTAGTTCTGTGTATAGGCACTTTAGATACCTCTTGAGCTTGCATATAAATTCCCTTCCACTGATATTTTACCTGGCCGCCAAAAGCCTTAAGCAAAATACCATGACACCATTCATGAACCATATTAATAGGAATCATTAGAATGATGAAAAATATTAATATGTCCGCAATTAAATTGTTAGTAATTGTCCAAATTAAATTCTTATATAAAAGATTAAACAAAAGCAAATTTACATAGCCTCTCATAAAATAGTAAATAATATAAGACATAGAAAAGCACATAGCCTTTGTTTTTAAAGAACGTTTAAAATTCATTTACTCCACCTCCTAGTTAAATTATTGACAATACTTTTCTTTGATATACATTAGATTTTTTCTTTTTTTGAAGATTTTTCTACTTTTTATTACATATTTCAAGGATAATACTGGTTGTTATGTTGCTTTATGGTGTGTTTTAATGTATAATTAAATTAGATTATATAAGGAGGTGTTGTCTTATGCTATGGGGGATGGACTTGCTAGAGCCAATTAAAAAGGTTGTTCTATGCAACGGAATAGAGGATCCCTTAGCAAGTCAAACTGCTGAATCCATCAATGAGTTCATACAGCATGCCCTTATTTGCATGGAAAGGGAAAATAAAATGGACCAGTCTGAAGGTTACGAGTCCCCTAGAAGACAAGCTAGAATTGAAGTAGAGAACTATATTGACAACATTTGTGCTACTGTGGAAAAAGGGATTCAATCAACTCACTGGGCTCAAAATCTCATAGAGTTATCTCGTGAGTGCTTGGTTGAACTAAGTAAATACCACACATTTATTGACATCCTTTCTGAATCCTACAATTGTTATGTATTAAATACTGCATAATTTTATATATATATGTTTATATTGAATGGGTTGTTACTCAATTAATACACCAATTGCGTAACAACCTATTTTTTTAAATTGGATTTAAAATAAAGTTAATCAACTGTTACTTTATCCTTCATATTTTCAAAGGTCTTTTCTCCTATTCCTTTGATATTTTTCAATTCTTCTATACTCTTAAAATAGCCATTTTCTTCCCTGTAATCTATAATTCTTTCAGCTGTCACTGGTCCTACACCAGGTATTTCCTCAAGCTGTTCCTTATCAGCTGTATTAATGTTTATAATACTTACGTCCTCATCTTTATCACTAGAAATAGTTGCTACTGCTTCAGGTTTATCAATATTAGGTATTATTACACATTCTTCGTCTCTTAATTTTTTAGCCAAACTAGGGATTCTATCTGTATCCGCCTTAGCCGTTAGTCCGCCAGCCTCTTTAACTAAATCCTCTATACGACTACCTATTTTCATAGCATAGACCCCTGGTTTATTCACCTCTCCCTTTATCTCTACCTTGATAATTTTTTCACTTATCTTTTCCTTTGTCTCAGTATTATTAACTACAGCCTTACTTTCCACAAATATATCATCATAATCCTCCATCCTATTATCCTTTAAATACCCTATAAATGTGAATATCAGAAAAATACTAGCTATTATTATGGATCCTATTATTTTATTTTTCTTATTCAAACTATACCCCCTCTCTAATTAAGCACATTAACTTTGAACTATTGGTTAATTATTAACTAATATCCATCAAATTATTACACTCAATATGAATTTTTGATATACTTTTATATATGTATATTTTTTCCATATCCCTTACACCATTAGAGGAGGTAACTTTCTTGAAAAAACTTATAAGTATCCTTACTATAAGCTTTATAATAGTAAATTTATTTCCTAACATCCTCAAAGTAATAGCAAAAGAGCCTACAACTTTTGCAGATAGCGTAGTTCTAATGAATGCAACCACAGGAGAAATTCTGTATTCTAAGAATCCAGATACAGCTTATCCTCCTGCATCCACCACTAAGGTCCTAACTACCTTGTTAACCTTAGAGAACTGTAAAATGACAGATATAGTAACCGTAAGTCAACAAGCAGCATCAACGGAAGGGAGCTCTATTTACTTGATAGCTGGTGAACAGATTACTGTAGAAGACTTACTTTATGGTTTAAATCTGCAGTCTGGTAATGATTGTGCTGTAGCCTTAGCAGAACACATAGGAGGTTCTATTGAAAACTTTTCAAAAATGATGAATACTCGAGCTAAGGAGTTAGGTTGTACAAGCTCCAATTTTGTTAATCCCAGCGGCTTATATAACATCAATCATAAGGCTTCTGCAAAGGATATAGCCCTTATATTAAAGGAATTAGTAAAGCACCCTGAATACTACAAAATTGCCTCTACTGCCAAGCATGTTATAAAAGCAACTAATAAAAACTCCAATGAAAGAATAATATGGAATAAGAACAAGCTAGTCCTACCTGGTTCAGAATACTATTACCAATACGCTAAAGCAGGTAAAACCGGCTATACAAAACAGTCCCAATACTCATATGTAGCTGTGGCAGAAAAAGATGGTGAAACCTTAATATCTGTTCTTATACATGACAGCTCCGGTAGCTTTTACAAGGATACCATAAATCTATTTAACTACGGCTTTAGTAACTTTAAAACGAAAACCTTATTTAAAAAGGGTGATGTACTTTTCCAATGCACCTTATTGGATAATTCTACTTTGCCCTTAGTGTCTGAAAAAGCCTTTCACTATACTTATAATGTAAATACACCTACTGAATGTACATATAAATTAGACTATGATTTAGAACGTCTAAATTCTACATCCATAAAAAAAGGTGACGTAGTTGGCAAGGTAATTTTAATTAGGAACAGTAATGTTATTGGTTCTATAAAGCTTTTAAGTGGAGTAGATCATAAGCCTGTAAAAAATGCATCAACTATCCTAACCTTAGATTCAAACCCATCAAACTTTTTTTTAAAAGTTCTACCCTATTTCTTTTTTACTTACTTAGGTGCATTAATTATTTTTATACTGATAAGACATTTGAAAAGGCGTATTAAATACTATATTGGATAACTCGAAAGTGGGGACCAGTATTTTTTGACTATATTGTTTTGATTCAAAATAGAGTTGAGAAATTATAAGTTACAAATTAAGGATAATTTACTACACAATAAAATAGGACTGTTGCACAAGGATGAAATTCGTTCTTGTGCAACAGTCCCTTTTTATTTTAATAAATTCGTCTAATCAATAATAGTCATTCAATTAAATTGCGAATTATCTATTTTTATTTTAAAGCCCTTATCAAACTCTTCATGTCCTCTGGTAAATCACTGCTTAGATTTATCCGTTCTTTTGTTCTAGGATGCAGAAAACTTAAGTGGCTGGCATGAAGAGCCTGCCTGTTAATTAATGATTCTTCATCCCTACCATATAGAGTATCTCCTATAATAGGGTTGCCTAAATAGCTTAGATGTACCCTTATTTGATGAGTTCTACCTGTTTCCAAACGGAGCCTTACAACATCTGCCTCCTTCAAGGACTCAATCACTTCATAATGAGTTATGCTTTCTTGCCCTCTAGGGTCTACCACTCGTTTTATTGAATCATCAGTGGGTCTATATATCGGTTCATTAATGGTACCCTCTTTTTCCTTTAAATTTCCCCAAACTACAGCAGTATACCCTTTAATTAAAGTATTTCTTTCCATTTCCTTGGCTAAAAACATATGAGAGTATTGATTTTTAGCTATAATTATAAGGCCAGAGGTATCCCTGTCTAACCGACTCACCAATCTTACAATACAGTTTTCTCCCTTGCTTCTAAAATGATGCAAAACACCATTGGCAAGGGTACCAGTTGGGTGACTTCTAGTTGGATGTACCACTGTAAAAGGAGGCTTATTAACTACTAGTATATCATCATCTTCATACACTATATCTAAATCCATTTTTTCTGGCTCTATATCTTGATTTTCCTCCTTAGACAGCTCAATTTTGATAATATCTCCTGCCTCTAAGGTGTAATTTAGTTTTACTCGCTGATTTCTTATCCTTATCCTGCCATCCACCGCAGCCCCTCGCATGAGTCTAGTGGATAAACCTATCTCAGTCTTCAAATAATCTCTAAGCTTTCTACCACTATCTTCTTCTTTTATTTCAAACTCCAATACACTAGCCATTTCAATAACTCCTTAATTTAGCATTGCAGTAACTTCCTTATTTTTCTTTTCATCATAGATAAAATAAGATACCCCTTCAATATCTTGAAGATCTCCTTTTATAGTAACAAAATCTAACTTTTCACGCTTGATATTCTTTATACATAAACCATATTTTAATAGATCTTTTGCAGTCATATTAGTCTCTATATAATCTGGCAAAGTGCTCAACAGTTGAGGCAAACTTAACACCGTTGACGGATCCCGTAACTTATCTATAACCTTACTTAAAAACATATGCTGATTTTCTATCCTATCTAAATCTCCCATAGCCAAGCCGCTACCATCATTATTCTTTCTCCACCTAAAAAACTGCTCAGCACCTTCCCCATCTAAATGGACCTTTTCTCCCTTATTAAAATGAATATGAAGACCTTGTTCATAATCATCATAATGCATATCTTGCTTTATCTCCATATCAATACCACCAATGGCGTCAATAAAGGCTTTAAAGCCTGCATAGTCAACCTTACCATAGTAATTGATTTTTACGTTTAAAAGTTGTTCTACTGCCTCAATAGTCCAAGGCACACCACCATAAACATGGGCCGAATTTATCTTCTCATTTTTATCGTTTATGTTTATTAAAGTATCTCTAGGAATAGAAATTATATTTACCTTATCATCCTTATAAGTATAATTTACTAGCATTATTGTATCTGTCCTACCTTTACCACCATTGCCCTTATCTTCTCCCAATATCAAAAAATTTACTGGCTCACTGTCATCCTTCACCTCATAAGGTGTAACTGTAGAATCCTTATTAAATTTATGTAAATACAGATATAATCTTGATCCTCCATATACTACTACAGTAATAAAAATGATTAAAAAGCAGGAACCATAAAACAAAAGGTTGCTGGAAGTCTTTTTATTCATTAGAGCTTCCCCCTAAAACAAGCTGTAAAAAATAGTTCCTTGCTTCTACGGTATTAGAATGAAGAAGCTGCCCTCTACTAATAATATATTTTATGGTATTTTCTAAGGACATTAGCATTGCCTTATCTAAATTTGCGAAGGCTTCCTTTCTTAAGTCCTCAACACCAGGAAAGCTACGAGTTGGCTCTATGTAATCAGCTATATAGATTATTTTTTCTAATAGGGACATACCTTCTCTTCCTGTAGTATGGTAGATTACTGCATCACAAATAGAAGTATCTCCTATACCCATTTCATTTTTAGCAATAATAGCTGCTGCTCTTCCATGGAGTAGTTGAGGAGCTTGCATTTCTATTTTATCTGGAACATAACCATAATCCTTTACTAGTTTGATTAACTCTAAATCCCCCATATTCTTGGCACAATCATGCAACAAGGCTGCTAGAGAAGCCTTTTTTTCATCTTCTCCATAAGTCTTAGCCAATTCCACAGCTGTGTCTCTAACCCCTAGAACATGCTCATATCTTTTAGCCGATAATTTATCTTGTAGATAACTAATTATTTGAGCCTCATTCCACATAAGCAAAACCTCTCTTTTATAGATATAATCCATGCTGTTTTATTATTTCATATACTCCCTCTGGTAAAAGGGAGCTTACATCCTTATGTTCTTTTACAGCGGATCTTATGTAGGTGGAGGAAACATCTAATAGTAAGAAATCTAAAAATATAATGCTAGTATTATACTTTTCCTCCACAACCTTCTTTTGTTTGCGGATATCTTCGTCTTTATACCCAGGTCTGTTAAAAACAACAAATTTGCAAGCCTTCATTATTCTGTCTACATTTTTCCATTCTTCTAAAGAAAAAAGGCAGTCACAGCCGGTTATAAAATACCATTCAGTATTTTTTTCTCTTTCCTTAAAATACTCCATTGTTTCATAGGTATAGCTGTAGCTTTTTTTCTTTATTTCATAATCACTTATATCTAAATTGCTCTTACCCTTGATTGCTGCCTTTACCATTTCATAACGAAGTTGGGAACTGGTAATGTCCTTTCCTTCCTTATGAGGAGGCATTCCACTTGGCATAAAGATAACCTTATCTAACCCCAAATGCTGCTGAGCCTTTGTAGCAATATACATATGGCCAACATGAATGGGATCAAAGGTACCTCCTATTATGCCCTTCTTTAACATCTTCCTCACTCCTTCTAAATTAAGGAAGCTCAATTCGTGGCTTTTTTGAAGATTTTCTATACAAAACAATTTTATTACCTATAGCCTGAACACCTTCACAGCCTAACTCTTCACAAATAATGTCACTGGCTTCTCTGGCCTCAAAACCACTATTATTAAGCACAGTTAATTTGATTAATTCCCTAGCTTCTAGAGCATCATCTATTTGTTTTAAAAAACCTTCTTCAATGCCATTTTTACCTAGCTGAAATATTGGATCCATAGTATTAGCTAAAGATCTTAAATAACTCCTTTGTTTTGATGTAAGCATTACAATACCTCCATGTTGTAACTATAATAAAAATTCGAACTCAAAATCATTTAATCGAACTAAATCGCCATCCTGAATGCCCATTTCAAGCAATTCATCAATAATACCCTTATTCTTTAATACCTTGTGGAAATATTTCAAGGAATCAGGATCATTTACATTAACGGCTAAGAGAAGTCTGTCTACAAAGCTTCCTTCTATTACAAAAATACCCTCTTCCTCTTGTCTTATAGTATAAGTAAATTTCTTCTCCTCAGGAACAAATCGGTCTTCATCCTTAATTTCTAGTTCTGTAACTGGTATTTTACTTAGAGCTTCTGCCGTTGCCTTCATTAATTCATCTACACCTTCTCTGCTGGCGGCAGATATTTTAAATATTTGAGTATAGCCCATTTCATTTAGCTTAGCTTTAAAGTTTTCAAATATTGATTCATCATAAAGCATATCACACTTATTAGCAGCAACAATTTGAGGTCTATCCCACAGTTTTACACTGTACTTCTTCAACTCTTCATTTATCTTGATAAAATCATCTACAGGATCTCTACCTTCAATACCAGAAATATCTACTACATGAATGAGTAGTCTTGTTCTTTCTATATGTCTTAAGAAGTCTAAGCCTAAGCCCACACCTTCTGCAGCTCCTTCAATTATTCCAGGTATATCTGCCATTACAAAACTAAAGCCACCAGGTACACTTACCACTCCTAAATTAGGCTTCAAAGTAGTAAAATGATAGTTTGCAATCTTAGGCTGAGCCTTAGAAACCACTGATAGCAACGTAGATTTTCCTACATTTGGGAAGCCCAAGAGACCAACATCTGCTAAGAGCTTTAGCTCAAGTTCAATCCATCTTTCCTCTCCAGGCATTCCTGGTTCTGCAAAGTTTGGTGCCTGTCTAGTGGGAGTTGCAAATTTAGCATTTCCCTTGCCACCTTTTCCTCCCCTAGCTACCACATATGAATCTCCGCTATGGGATAAATCTGCCATAATTTTATTGGTTTCTACATCCCTAATAATAGTTCCCATAGGAACCTTAATGTATAAGGTTTCTCCGTCCTTACCAAACCTTTTAGAGCCGGATCCATTCACACCATTTTCAGCTACATATTTTCTTTTATATTTAAAATCCAGGAGTGTTGTCATATTAGGATCTGCTACCATAACAACGTCTCCGCCTCTACCGCCATCTCCTCCGTCTGGCCCTCCAAGAGGCACATATTTTTCTCTTCTAAAGGACACTGCTCCATGTCCTCCATTACCAGATTTAACAAAAATTTTAGCCTTATCTATAAACATACTCATCTAATCATCATCCTCTTATTAATATGTATTTTGAAGCTTGTCACAATTTTAAAAAAAGCACCCTTGCGGGTGCCCTTTTTTATTCTGCAATTGCTTCTTCAACATCAACAGGATATACGCTTGCCTTTTTCTTGTCTTTTCCTAGTCTTTCATATCTAACTATGCCGTCAACCTTAGCATAAAGTGTATCATCCTTACCTATACCAACGTTAGTTCCAGGATGTATCTTTGTACCTCTCTGTCTAACTAATATATTACCAGCTAAAACGAATTGTCCATCAGCGGACTTAACACCTAATCTTTTAGCTTCACTGTCTCTACCGTTTCTGGAGCTACCTACTCCCTTTTTATGAGCACATAACTGAAGGTTAATTTTTAACATATGTCTACACCTCCTCCACCGACACTTTTATATATTCACCGTAATCTTCTTCAATATTCTTAAGTCCTAAAAGCATTGTTTCTAAAAGCACACTGCATTTATCTATTTCTTCTGAACTTAACTTAGAAATATCCAATTGAATATCTCCGTCTTCTGCCACATATGGAACATCTATCTTAAGCACCTCAGTAACACCTATTATGGTTACTTGAGCTAAACTAGAAACCACTCCACATACAACATCATCATAAACTGTTACATCTCCTTCATAATATTCGGCATGACCGCTTACCTTGAAGGAAACTAATTTATCACTTTTTCTTAAAAACTTTATGTCAATCATAATTAAGCTTCAATCTTTTCGATAAGCAATCTAGTGTATGGCTGTCTGTGTCCTTGCTTTCTTCTATAGTCCTTCTTTGGCTTATACTTGAAAACTATAATCTTCTTAGCCTTATCCTGAGCAACAACCTTTGCAACAACCTTTGCTCCTTCAACAACAGGCTTTCCAACTACTAATTCTCCATCAGCCTTTGAAACTGCAAGAACATCTGTTAATTCAACAGTTGAATTAACCTCAGCATTCAATTTTTCAACGTTTAAATAGTCTCCTTCTTGAACTCTGTATTGCTTTCCACCAGTCTTTATTACTGCGTACATAAATACACCTCCTCTATCCAGTCTCGCCATTACGGGTACATGGAGCAAACCATGTTTTAACAAAACCCTATCTGTGCGGTCTACAAAAGCCATTGTATCACATGGTACTTAATTTGTAAAGAAAAAAGTAAAAACTTAAGAGAAACTTCTTAAATAACTGTCAATTAATTAGATATTTTTGGACCTCATCTATCTGACTCTTAAAAATCATAGGCTCCACCTTAAAGTTTTCAAATTCCGATTCAATATATCTAAGGTAAATCCTCTTGCCTTCTGCCTCTATACTATTAAGAAAGCCCTGGGGATTTTCTTCCACTACCCTTTGATAGTAACTGTTTAACTGAATAAGTATATCTTTTATTTTACTTTCATTATCCACCCTTAGTATTTCGTTTTTTATAAGAATACAAACATAAGAAAACTTTAACCTTTTACCATGGCCTTTACACTGCTTGCACTCTTCTAAAATATAACTATCTATAGGTAAGGATTTTCTTCTTCTAGCGATTTGAACAAGACCTAACTGAGTAAAAGGATATATGGTAGTTTTATTTTTATCCCCTTCAAAACCCCTTTGCAATTCTTCTAATACCTTACTTTTATGATTTTCGTCCTCCATATCTATAAAATCTATTAGAATAATTCCACTTAGATTTCTAAGTCTAATTTGCCTAGCACAAGCTCTAGCAGCCTCCAAGTTTGTTTCAAAAGCTGTAGTTTCTCGAAGACTACTAGCAACATTTTTACCACTGTTTACATCTATAACATTCATAGCTTCAGTTTTTTGAATAACTATGTATCCGCCACAGCTTAGGTTAACTCTATCGTTTTTTAATAAGGTAATCTCCTTTTCAATGCCATATAGATCAAATAAGGATCTATGGCCTTCATAAAGCTGAACCTCTGTACTTACATCCTTCTTATCCATAACATATTCCCGAATTGCATTAAAATCCTCCTTAGCATCCACTATTATTTTGGACACTAAGCTATCTAAATTATCTCTAAGGACTTTACCAATGGTACCTCCACCGTTATATAATAACCCTGGTTTTATCTTATAATTGCCATCCTCTACAATTCTCCTGTATTGCTTATATAGTTTATCAATCTCTTGGTTTACTTCATCTAAGGATACATGCTCTGCAACAGTTCTAATCTTTATTCCTATTTCACTGGGCTTCTTAATACCTTCTCTAACCATTTTTATATATTCCAGAGATGATATTTTTGAAGAAAAGCTTATATCACAGCTGTCTGTTAATAAGACACAGTATCTTCCTGGAATAGAAAAGGCGGAAGTAACCTTAGCTCCTTTTTGCCCCATTTCCTCCTTAACTACTTCTACTATTAGCTCCTGACCCTTTTTAATATTTCTTTTCTCGAATTTGCCTTCAAGATAAAGATAGGCATTTTTCTCTAGTCCTATATCTAAAAATGCACTTTTAAGGGCTGGAATAACATTTTTTACCACTCCCTTATAAATTTGACCAGGATAAGGGGCATGCTTATCTTCTTCTATGAAGCAATCTGTAAGGACTCCATTATTTTTAATGGCTACCCTTAATATTTCTTTACGGCGTTCTATAAATATTTCTTTCAAATTTAACACCTCTATATTAAACGAAGCTGTTTTTACATGATAGATAATTAATGCTAATATACCAACTTCTTTATAATATTTTTATTTGAAATAAGAAGCTATGGAAACATATTTACCTTCCTTTATAGTATACATCTCCTGTCTCTCAACTTCTACAAAGCTATTTTCCTTTACAGCATCTGTATTAGCCTTTATATAAGAACTCAACAATTCTGGCGAAAGGTTTTCCCTGCTTCCACAAGCTATTAGGGCCTCTATAACTATACTGTCACCTTCTATATCAAACTTAAATTCCTTAATCAGTCTTTTAACATCTATTTCTTTTTCGCCCTTCTTGCCTTTCTTAATAGTAATCCACTGTTCCTTTTTAAGCAGATTTTTTAAATCCTTGTAGCCCCGCTCTACATCATCATATTTTATCTTTATTGTATAAAGTGCTGCCTCTATTATTGAAGCAACCTGTGGTATCTTTTTGCCATCTGGAAAAGCATCTGGTACCCTAACAGCCTGAAGGAATTTTATTGCTGGAGGAGCACTATCGTTTAGCTTATTAATTATAAGTTCTTCTGCTACTTCCTCTGTCAATACTATATCCATATATTCTCCCTTTGAGTATACACCAACAGAAAGAGGCTGGGCGATGGATAAATTCATATGAGGATTAAAACCCTTGGAATATTCCACTGGCAAACCTGCTCGCCTAATTACTCTATGGATAGTCCTCATTAAATCCAAATGAGATATAAACTTTATGTCTTTTTCTTTAGCGAACCTTATTACATACCGCACCTTGGAAACACTTCCCTTCTTTAAAGTTAACATTTATGCCACAAAGCTTACAGCCTAATCGGCAATCTGGTGTTAACTCCATATTTTTTGCTCTTTCATTTTCCTTGATTAAGAATTCCTTATCTATACCAATATCAATGAAATCCCAAGGAAGTATTTCACTATATTCCCTTTCTCTATAAGCATAAAAATCACCATCAACACCACATTCCTCAAAGGCTTCCATCCATATGTCAAAATTGAAGTATTCCGACCAACCATCAAATCTTGCACCCTTTTCAAAGGCTTTAATTAGTACATCGCAAAGTCTTCTATCCCCTCTTGCAAATATGGCTTCTAAATAGCTTACCATAGAATCGTGCCAATTATAGGTTATGGCTCTATCCTTTATATTTGCTCTTATAGCTTGAATTTTCTCCTTCACTGCATCCATTGTATCTTGAGCTGCCCATTGGAAAGGAGTAAAGGGCTTTGGCACAAAAATTGAAGTACTTATAGTAACCTTTAAACCCTTATGTCTAGTCTCTTTAGGCACCTTAAAATATTCATCTACCACCTTTTCCCCTAGTTCTGCAATACCTACTACATCCTCTAAAGTTTCATAGGGCAGTCCTATCATAAAGTACAGCTTTATTGTAGACCAACCAGCTTCAAAGGCATGCTTCACAGAAGTTAACAAATCTTCCTCTGTAACACACTTATTAATTACATCTCTCATTCTTTGGCTTCCCGCTTCTGGCGCAAAGGTAAGCCCTGTTTTTTTAACCTTTTGGATTTCCTTGATTAAATCCACTGAAAAAGCATCTATTCTTATAGATGGAAGGGATATTGATACCCTATCCTCCTTATGCTTTTCCATTAATGAAAATAATAGGTTTTGAATATCAGAGTAGTCGCATATACTTAAGGATGTTAGGGACAACTCTTCGTATCCAGTAGTCTTTAATAAGGTTTCTGCCTGCTCCATAAGTTTTGGAAGCTTTTTCTCCCTAACTGGTCTGTAAATCATACCTGCTTGACAAAATCTGCAGCCTCTTGTGCATCCTCTAAAGGTTTCTAACATTATTCTATCATGGACTATTTCTGTATAAGGCACTATCATATCCTCAGGATATGGGTTATCATTAATATCTGGTATAAAACGCTTTACAACCTTAGCTGGTACATCCTCGTACTTAGGCCAGAAGGATTTTATAGTGCCATCCTCCTTATACTCCACTTCATATAGGGATGGTACATATATACCTCGAATTTTAGCCATCTCTCTTAAAATTTCACTCTTACTATATTTACCCTTCATGCTGTTGTAAAGGTCTAAAACTTCATCTATTACTTCTTCCCCCTCACCAATCTGAAAAAGATCTCCAATATCATAAAGGGGCTCTGGATTATATGCACATGGCCCTCCAAGAATAACTATTGGATCATCTTCTCCTCTTTCAGATGCTCTAATTGCCAGCCCTGCCATATCCAACATATTAAGTATATTGGTATAGCTCATTTCGTACTGCAAAGTAAAACCAATAAAATCAAAGTTCTTTATTGGCTCCTTACTTTCTAAAGCATAAAGGAGTACCCCATTTTCCCTCATAAGTTTTTCCATATCTGGCCAAGGGGCAAAAACTCTTTCACAATAGGTATCCTCTCTTTTATTCATAATATGATATAAAATTTTCATTCCTAAATGGGACATGCCAACCTCATATACATCAGGAAAGCACATTGCAAATCTTATGTCTACCTTTTGGGGATTCTTTATTATGCTATTTAATTCCCCACCGATATATCTAGCAGGTTTTTCAACTCTGAAAAGTATATCATCATTAATCTTATTCATAGTACATCCTCCTAAGCCACAATTAGACAATAGTTTCATTCTACCATAAAGACAAAAAATAAAAAAGTGGCTTCCCTTGAGTTAATCACAAAATTTCAACTCATATATCCGCCACCTTAACTATTTTCATCACGATATCTTATAAATTCTTCTATAGTAATATTTCCATAGGTTTTTAAGCCTTGAACTATCTCTTCCTCATATATTACATCCATAACCCTCATATCTTCATCCAATACAGTGAAAATATTGTACTTATTTTTATCCATGATGCTAAGAAGATTTATTAATTCCCCCTTGTAATATACGGATATGTTCTTGTTCTCCATATACTTGGTATTAATGAACCTGTTCTTCTTCCGAATGATGTCGCTCATTATGATATATACTATTCTTTCCCTCTCCTTATAAGAGGAGATTATTATAAAGATTCCGATTATAGCAAAATTGTATTCTGGTCTTTTAAGGGCTATGGAGATAAGAAAGGCAGACAAGATACAATAACCAAGCACCATACTGACCTTAACGGTTATTTCATTGGCCCGCCGATATATTATTTTCATACTTAAGCAGTCCCTCAATACTCTTCCACCGTCTAAGGGAAAAGCAGGAATTAGATTAAAAATTCCTAAAGACAAATTACTTTTTATTAGAAAACTTATAGTATCACTAGGATAAATGGTGCTTATATAAAATAAAACAGCCGCTAATACTAGATTAAATAAGGGGCCAGACAAGGAAATTACCAAATCCTCAAATGGAGTAGCTTCATCTAAATCCTTAAGTCTCAACACTGCTCCAATTGGCAGAATTTTTATATCAAAGCCCGAAAAACCAAAAGCAACAGCGGTTAAGTAGTGAACAATTTCATGGAGAATAACAAGTATGAAGGAAATTAATAGTTCTCCTCTAAAGCCTATAACTATTAATAAGAATATATATGGAATAAAGAACTTATTAAATTTTATCATCTATGTCTCCTAAAAAGATTGCTAAGTATCACTTGAAAATTGTAGGTACTCCTGAGGATCCTTGTTATCTGCCATATAAATCAGCTCAAAATGTAAATGTGGCACTTTTGAATCATCATTGTTACCAATTGTTGCTATAACATCTCCAGAGTTAACTGACGCACCTACTTCTACCTTCATCTCCTTTAAATTTCCATACTTGGTTTCTACCCCTAATCCATGATCTACAATTATATATTTCCCATACTCCTTATCTTCACCTACATATTTTACAGTTCCATCTGCACAGCTTTTTACCTCTGTGTCTATAGGAGCTTCTATGTCTATACCATAATGAAAATTATTCTTATTAGTAGCTTTGTCCACACTCTCGCCATAAGGTTTAATAATTTTCCCCTTAACAGGCTCTACAAAGGATCTTCCAATAGTTTCTTTTATTGTAGCTTCACCAGTTATATTAGCCTTTATTTCTTCTATGTAACTGCTTATGGTATTGTTTATATTATCTATGTTTAGATTTGTAATACTAGTATATAGCTCATTATAATCATAGCTATAATCAACTATTAATTTACAATACCTATAAAATTCTGTTGTCCATGGTGATTTAATTAGCTTACAAAATAATACAATTATCACCAGACAAAAAACTCCAACTAACTCTCTCAGCAAACGGTTCAAAAGCTTGCTATTTTTATTCTGTGATTTCTTACTTTTGGCAAAGGAATTTGCTCTTCTATTTGGTAAATATCTTTGATTTACAAGTGATTTATAGTAGGCTTGATATTGTGACCTATAACTTCCCATCCTCTCCTCCATATCATGGAATACCAGCAGAAAGCCTTAACTTATACTAGTCCCAAATCTTTAGAGTAATTCCATTAAGACATGGCTTAGCTAAAGTTACTGCACTGGCACCCCTTTAGTATTACAATTATATATATTACTTTTGCATAATATTTATGCTTTTTATTTCAAACAAAAAAATCGACTAACGTCGATTTTTTGCTGAAAGTAATATTAAATTCTACTTTCTCTTAACCTCAAGGCTTGAATAAAGATCTCCGCTGAACCTACATTGGTAGCTAAAGGTATGCAGTGAACATCACTTAATCTGAGCAAGGCAGTAACATCAGGTTCATGAGGTTGTGCTGTAAGAGGATCTCTTAAAAATATTATCATATCCATTTCACCTTCTGCTACCTTTGCACCTATTTGCTGGTCCCCACCTAAAGGTCCAGATAAAAACCTGTGTACCTTAAGTCCAACTATTTCAGAAATCAACCTTCCAGTGGTACCTGTAGCATAGAGTTCATGTTCTTTGAAAACCTCTTGGTACCTTTTTACAAACTCAATCATATCATCCTTCTTCTTATCATGTGCTATTAATGCTATCTTCATATATTTCCTCCTATGTTTTTAAAAGTTAATCTTTTTCTTTCTCATACCAATATTTAATACTAGGCCTAAAGCTATAAAATTGGTTAAAAGAGAGCTTCCCCCATAGCTCATAAAAGGAAGGGTTATTCCAGTTATAGGAAGTATTCCAATAGTCATACCTATATTTTGAATTATGGAAAAGAGAAAGGATGAGAATACCCCTACGCAAATTATATTTCCAAATAAATCCTTACTTCTTCTTGCTATGGAAATTATCCTATAAAGTAGAATGAAATATAAAATTAATAAGATTATACCTCCTACAAATCCCCACCTTTCTCCTACCATAGAAAATATAAAATCTGTATGGGACTCTGGTACAAATTGAGATACAAATCCTGTAACTGCTCTTTCTCCAAATTTTGCCCCATTTCCAGTTATGCCACCTGATCCAATGCCAATCTGTGACTGTATAAGCTGAAGACCATAACCTAGTTCATCAGATTCGGGATTTAAAAATATGGTCAGTCTCTTCTTCCAATAAAATGGCATAATGCCAGAATTCCAAACCCCTACTATCAACACTATTATTGCAATAAAACCAGCTACAATCACCTTTAAATTCAGTCCAGAAATAAAGTATATTCCCAAAACTATAAAAAAACAAACCATGGTCATTCCCATGTCTGGTTGAATGACTATAAGTGCTACTGGAACTAAAGCATAAAAGGATAATATTAGAAAGTTTTTAATGTTATTGATATTGCCCTCCATGTCATCTAGTTTTCTAGCTAGCATTATAATCATTCCAAGCTTTGCAAACTCAGATGGCTGGATAGCTCTACTACCGATACTAATCCATGATGAAGCACCGTTAACAGCACTACTTGTAAGATCATTATATAGCAAAAACAAAACACCAGCCCAATAAATCAATGGAGCATAGTTTGATAGGATTGTATAATCTATAAGAATTACTACATACATAACCACAAGGCCAACTAACAGCCATAAAAGCTGAAGCTTGACATAATAGTAACCAAGACTAGCCCCTGTAGCACTATATATATTAGTACAACCAAAAAGAACTATTAATATAACTACAAAAACAATACCAAAATCAAAATCTCGAATAAGTTTTTTATTTAAACTAAATCTTCCAAGCATCTCACACCCTCCAATACCATAAATTATATCAATTAATAATATAAAATGCTACGTAAAATACATAAAAAAAGCGCGGTTGTTTTCCGCACTCTTTCTATAGAAATTTACTTATCTTTCCTTAGCCTTTCTTATTGGAATATTTGCTACTAAGGCAGGCAAGTTACCCTCTTCCGCATCTGTCTTGGTTAAAGCTATTTCAACCTCTGAACTATCAATTTCAACATACTTTGAAATTACTTCTAGTATTTCTCTTCTTATTGATTCTAAAACCTGTGGTGAAAGGGACGATCTATCGTTGATTAATATTAATCTTAGCCTATCCTTTGCCACATCTTTAGATGACCTGTTACCCCCAAATAATTTCAATAAATTCATACCCCTAACCTCCTATTTTAAAGAGCTTCTTGAAAGCATTTAAAAGACCGCCACCTTCGCCCTCTAAATTCATAAGAGGAACTTGTTCTCCTGTAATTCGCTTAGCTATATTTTTGAAGGCCTGCCCAGAAACTGCTTTTTCATCCAAAACTATTGGTTCACCCTTGTTAGTAGAAATTGTAATATTTCTATCGTCTGGAACCACACCTAATAGCTTAATTGATAAAATGTCATTTATGTCCTCAATATTAAGCATTTCACCCTTTTTCGCCATATCTATATTCAATCTATTTATTAGAAGCTGATGGTCTTCTATACCCTTTGCATCTAACTTTCCAATAACTCTGTCTGCATCTCTTACAGAAGTTACTTCTGGATTAACAACTATAATAGCCCTATCAGCACCGATAACAGCATTTTCAAAGCCTTGTTCTATACCTGCAGGACAATCGATTAAGACATAATCAAATTCTTCCTTAAGCTCATTAACTAGATTTAGCATATCCTCAGCCTTAATATCATTCTTATCCCTAGTCTGTGCAGTTGGGAGCAAATAAAGGTTGTTAAATCTTTTATCCTTTATCATAGCTTGCTTAAGTCTACATCTATTTTCAATTACATCAACTAAAGTGTAAACTATTCTATTTTCTAATCCCATTAATACGTCCAAATTTCTAAGACCTGTATCACCGTCAATAACTACTACCTTCTTGCCCATAGCTGCCAAGGCTGTTCCTATATTTGCTGTAGTAGTTGTCTTTCCTACTCCACCCTTACCGGATGTTATTACTATTGCTTCTCCCATTTTGCTACCTCCGTGCTATAAAAATTTATTTGGTAAATATGGTTCCACTATGATTGAATTATCCTTAATCTTAGCCACCTCTGGAAATTGAGGTCTATCATTATCCTCTGGAGCTCTTGTTACCAAGCTCCCAATCTGAAGTATTTCTGGTTGAAGGGAAAAAGCTGCAACAAAAGCTCTATTATCTCCACCCATACCAGCACGTACACAACCCTTTAAATTTCCTAATACTATTACATTCCCTGCTGCTTGAATTTCTGAACCAGGATTAACATCCCCAACTATTACTAAGTTTCCAGGATATTCAACCTTTTGTCCGCTTCTAATAGTTTTTCTAACAAACTTTGTCCTTCCTTCATAGACTCCTGTAAAACTCTTAGGACTTGCTTCCTCATATTCTTCAAAAATACATTCCTTAATGGCAAAATCCTTAAGCAATACATCTCTTAATCTTACAGCGTCTCTATCAGTTATTTTTTTTAATTCTGTAGTTATTTTCAAGGTTGAGCCTTTATAAAACCTTCTTCCTCTGGAAAGCTTTTCTATGAGTGCCTCCAGCATATCATCAAAGTTGTTAAATTTATTCATATCAATTACTGTAACCAAGCCATCTCGATTACCTTTTATTAATATCCTGTCCTCCATAGAAAAAACCTCCAAATGAACAATAAGCACAACAGATATATATTTCAATACAGGGTGATTAAATTCCTTCTTAAATTTTAAATAATTTTATATATCTACTAAAATTCTAACAAAAATTTCGAGGAAATTCAACGTAATATGAATTTCCTCGAAATATAATCTAAAACTTATGGATTCAATGTATAATCAAATTTAGGCTGATAACCTGGGATTTGCTTTAACTCGTCTCTAAAGTAAGCTTCATATATAGCTCTTGCAACATCAGATACATAACCACCGTGACCAGCATCAAATATAACGATACAAACAGCTATTTCTGGATTATCATATGGAGCAAAGCCTACATACAATCCGTAAGAGGTTCTACCTACAGCCTCCTGTCTACCACCTTCCTTATAAGTAGCTGATCCAGTTTTACCGGCAGTCTTAATTGGGAAGTTTGCAAAGGAACCAGAAGCAGTACCAAATTCATCTGTAACCAAGCTCATTCCTTGCTTTATAGCTTCTAAATTTTCAGCCTTTATTTGTATTTGATCCAATATTTCAGGCTTGCTCTCATAAACAACCTGACCAGAAGCATCAATAAACTTATCTACCATATGAACCTTATATCTAGTTCCACCATTTGCTAAGGTTGCTATATAGTTAGCCAGCTGAACAGGAGTAAAGTTATTAGTACCCTGACCTATAGATGCATTAAGAATATTACCTGGTGTAGTAATTTGAGTAATAATATCGAAGGTAACATAGGTAGAAATGGCCTCCGCCATATTCTCTGCGTCGTTATCCTTGTAATTACTTCGTGTTTCTTTTGGTTGGGCATTTATTAAATTCTGAAATAAAGGAGTCAAATCCCTTTTTAGCTTTTGATATATAGAGTAGGAGTTGTTTATATCATAATCTCCCATTATATATTCCTTAACCTTATCCTTAATATCAGCCTTTGCCTTAGCTAATTCATCGCTATCTTCATTGTTAGTATTAATGTCAATAGGAGTAAAGGTTATGGTAGCACCACTTGCCTGGTATACACCAGCACTTAGCTTTTCTGCTATATAAAATCTTGAATAAAATGCAAACTGATTCTTATTATAAGTGTTATTATAAGTTTGGCCAAAGGATTCAGCTATTTCTATTCCAGTACTTGCCTTAGCTTTTGAATTAGGATCCGTTCCCAAGCCAAACTTCCAGGCGTACTGAGCAATAGCATCTAAGCCATTCTTTTTATACAATCTGTTTCCAACCTCATAATAGTAATAGTTACAGGACTTTTGCAGTGCTGTCTTAACATTAACATTACCGTGGGAGCCATGACATTTCCAAACACCATTAACCCCTAAAATATAGTGTACATTATCATGAATTATTTCATTTGGACCAACTACCCCTTCCTCTAAAGCAGCAATGGATGTCATTGGCTTAAAGGTTGAACCCGGAGGTACTAAAGCTGTAGTAGCATAATTATAGAAAGGTTTTGGATATATATCATTTTCATCTCTTCTTATTGTTGTGTTACCATCGGTAGAAGTTATTGGAAATAGGTCATCAACGGTTGTACCGTATTTATCCAGCTGCATACGCTTAATATACTCTTTTCCAAAGGCCTCTAAATCTGGTTGGAAAAATTCTTTACTCATAGCACTAGTTAACTTACCTGGAATTGAGAACAAATTAGGATCATATCCCGGTAAGCTTGCCATAGCGAGTACTCCTCCAGTTTTAACATCTAAGACTACTGCCGCACCTCTGGTAGCATTTCCTGTGTCCATTATTCCTCCAGCTTCAGCATGGAATCGTTCAGTAGTCTGTAACGCCGTCATCCTATCCTGCAAGGCTCTTTCTGTTACAGCCTGAAGCTTACTGTCAATAGTTAAAATCATATCTTGACCTGGATAAGGTTCTAGTCTAAATAGCTCTTCTGTCTTTCGACCTTCCTTATTAACTCTAATAGTAGTTCCACCCTTAGTACCTCTAAGCCTATCTTCAAAGGCACTTTCCAAACCAGCGGTACCTATATAATCAGTACTTATATCATAACCTCTTTCTTCGTATCGCTCTGTATTAGTAGGACTAATTTTTGAAATATACCCTAAGAAGTTAGAGCCTAAGGATCCATTAGGATAATATCTTATAGGCTGCAAGGAAACATCTATCCCTGGCAAGGTATTCTTAACCTGCTCAAATAGGAAGGCAGTTTCTTTGCTCATATTAGCTGATATAGTAACTGGTTTATAACCGCTAAAGCTTTGTAGATAAATTGCATCCTTTACTACCATATACTTTCTAACTTCATTTACATCAAATTTATCCAACACCATTTTAGCGATGTCTGCATCAGTAATTTCTCCACTTCTTTTTCTTTGGAATAAAACCTTCTCCTCTTCCTTAGTTAAATTAAGAAGCTTATAAATATCATATTTTACTATGAGATAATAAAAGACTTCTTCTGCACTAATCTCCATTAGTTTCTTGTTTATTTTTTCCTTCTGCTCATCAGTTAATTCATTAGAAGGAGTGTTTTTATACAATTGCATTCTTACCAGATCATTTAAGCCTCTTTCATTCTTAAAGAATTGTTCTAAAGCTCTTTTTGTATCCGGATCATCTGTGTTAAATTCAAATCTATAGGGATTAACCTGAAGCTGAAACTCGTCTAACAATTGATCCTGACCTTCATCTGTAACTGCATTATTCTTTGCAGCCTCATCTAAAAGCCTAAAAACCTCCTTAAAGGTTTCAAAAAACTTTTCCTTTCCTTCATCATTTTCCATATAAACTAAATTGTAGCTTTGCTTGTTAGTAGCTAATATCACACCATTTTTATCCAAAATCTTCCCTCTTGGTGCTGCTTCTGGTACTTGCCTAATAGAATTAGTATTCGCCCTGTCCATATAATCATCAGCTTTTACAACCTGAATGTAAAATAGTCTAAAGCCTATTAGAGTAAAAGTCATTAGCATAATAATAATTAAGGCCATATACCGATTAAATTTCTTTTTTTTCTTCATGGAGTATCCTCCTTAAAACTTCCATTGTTTTTTCATAAATGGTTTCTGCATCAATCTGTAGGTAAACTTATATAAGAAGATACCTAAAGCCATAGTGTATAAGGAAGTAAAAATAACAGAATAAATGTCTGATTTCATTCCAAT
>Ga0209537_1000117_pt1 | contig 90403 bp, 93 predicted proteins | sample BioPla4DNA1_FD_187698 | JGI IMG/M metagenome (GOLD analysis project Ga0209537, IMG submission 187698) | Biogas fermentation microbial communities from Germany - Plant 4 DNA1 (SPAdes) (version 2) | ecosystem: Engineered > Bioreactor > Anaerobic > Digestate | place: Bielefeld, North... | reverse complement strand
GTGATCCGGCGGTTCCGAGTGGAAGGGCCGTCGCTCAACGGATAAAAGCTACCCCGGGGATAACAGGCTTATCTCCCCCAAGAGTCCACATCGACGGGGAGGTTTGGCACCTCGATGTCGGCTCATCACATCCTGGGGCCGGAGAAGGTCCCAAGGGTTGGGCTGTTCGCCCATTAAAGTGGTACGTGAGCTGGGTTCAGAACGTCGTGAGACAGTTCGGTCCCTATCCATCGCAGGCGTAGGAAACTTGAGAGGAGCTGTCCCTAGTACGAGAGGACCGGGATGGACAGACCGCTGGTGTACCAGTTGTCTCGCCAGAGGCACAGCTGGGTAGCTATGTCTGGGACGGATAAGCGCTGAAAGCATCTAAGCGCGAAGCCGACCTCAAGATGAGGTTTCCCACTGGGTTAACCAGGTAAGACCCCAGCAAGATTAGCTGGTTGATAGGCCGGGGGTGTAAGTGCAGCAATGCATTCAGCCGACCGGTACTAATAGGTCGAGGGCTTGACCTAGTACACGCTCGTAAAACTTGCTTGTGCAGTTTTCAGGGAACCTGAGAAAGAATTCCTGGTGGCAATGGCGGAGGGGCCACACCCGTTCCCATCCCGAACACGGAAGTAAAGTCCTCCAGCGCCGATGGTACTGCAAACGTGGGAGAGTAGGTCGCCGCCAGGAGCTGATATTAATCCTCGAACATTATCCGGTTCGAGGATTTATTACTTTCTTGCCCGCGAAGTGCGGTTCCTCCGGAATTCAAAGAAGTTACGCATAAGCAGGCGGGAAGCACGGACCTCTCCCGCCTGCACGCTCCACCTGAAGCAAAGTAAGTCGCACGAATCCTCCACGTTGGATTCGGCTCCCTGCTGCAGCCGCCGGGAGCAAGGGAGTAGGAACCCAGACTGCATTATGGAGTTACGAAGAATTGATGGGGCTGGAATATGCAGATGTTGGCTTCTTCCTGGACGTTGCCATCGGTTATTTCTACGAAATAACCATAGCTCGTTTTCGGCTTGAGTTCGCTGGTAATGACGACTTCACCACGATTGATTCCGGCCTTGGCGTCTCCCCGCATTCTTTGGACGTAGATATTATCCCACCAGGCGAGCTTTTGGGTGTCAAACTCCATTGATGTGGAAGCCTCGGCAACTCTGGTTACGTAATAGGCATCCACGTCAGCGACATCCTTAAGCGTCTTCCACTTGCATTTTATATCCTTTAACGGAGAATCAGCCGGCAGTGGTTTTAATCTTGACGGCTCAAATGAGGTATAGAGTTCGTACTGGTTCTTCAAATAGGCGTTTAATATTTCATCGGACTTTCGATTATCCTGATAGCGAGATTTTTTGACAACATCTCCATTCTTGCAGGTCACCTCAATGGTGTACTCGCCATCTTTCATAAATCCGGCGTCAAGGTTAATCATGTACCAGTAGTTGTCATAGGTAGGGTCATAGATCCAGCCGTCTTTGTTTTCATTGTCAAACTTCTGGTCTTTGGAGAACTGAACTTTATAGTCATCAGGACCATAGGCGATAATCGTTTCAATCAGATCAGGCGCAAAAGCCCCGGGTGTCGGATAGAAAGAAATGAGAAACTTGTGCTGAAACTTACCACGAGGAGATTTTTCAAAATCCCAATAAACATTGCAGGCCATGATGCCGTAAATCTGGATCTTAGGTTGATCCATAATTACCCCTCCATTCCATTTATGGTATATAATAAAAATACTTCATAAAATTTAGATAATTACCCGCAAAGGCATCACCAACTTTCCTAAATATGGATAAATCATAGCACATTATTGATAGCAAATAAACACAATAGAAGCAAAATAATGAATAATGGGAATATAATGAAAACAACAACAAATATATACCGTTTGGGAGGGAAGCATTATGTTTGGTTGGATTACCCTGGCAATCATCATCTTATTACTGATCCTGATTTTTTATCCCGGAAATCTGTTCAGGTTGGCGATGTGGTCAGTACGGCGCTCGGCAGGTCTTGCCTGTAAGAGGGTTGCGGTTGGTCGACATCAAATTGTGTACCTTGAAGGAGGCACTGGTCCCCACTTGGTGCTGCTGCACGGTTTTGGAGCCAATAAAGATAACTGGAACCGTTTCGCGAAACACTTTACGTCTTCATACCATGTGATAATCCCTGATCTCCCCGGTTTTGGCGACAGCAGCTATTTCCCCGACGAGGAGTACGACGTGGAGAGTCAGGTAGAAAGGCTGATAGATTTCTTCAAAGCTCTGAAGCTTGATGAATTCCACCTGGCGGGGAATTCAATGGGCGGGCAGATAGCTGTGGCCTACACCATAAAACGCCCGGGCCGTGTTCTCAGCCTGACACTTTTTGATGCCGCCGGTATCCAGGAGGATACGCCCAGCGAGATGAGCCGGCTCCTGGAAAAAGGGATAAACCCGCTGGTAGTTAAGGAAGCTTCTGATTACAGCGAACTGCTGAAATTTGTGTTTTTCAACCCGCCTGAATTTCCAGCGGTGGTAATGAAAGGGCTGGCCGCAGATGCTGTACGCCATACTGCAAGCAATGAAAGGATTTTCCAGCAGCTCCTGGGCAAGTGGGTGCAGCTTGATCCGCTCCTGCCCAGAATAGAGTCACCAGCCCTCATTATCTGGGGCGACAAGGACCGGGTGTTTGATGTTTCCTGTGCGGATCGTTTTGAAAGGAGTTTGAAGTACTCCAAAAAGGTGGTTTTCGAAAACTGCGGTCATATGCCGATGCTGGAAATGCCGGATAAGAGCGCCGAAGTGGTGCGCGATTTTATCGGAAGTATACGGTATTAGTCGGTCTCCGCCCTTAAGCGTCGGGGTGGGAAGTGGATGACCTCAACAAAAGGCTCGCAAGAAGGATTTTGATCGGGCTTCATAAATGAAAAAGCGGGGTCTCCCGGAAAGGGACGGCCCCGCTTTAGTTTACAGACCGCAGGCCTTTGATTATGGTTTGTGTACCCTGATGATTTCGATGCAGTTGAGGTGCTGCTCACCTATCTGTAATGACTTAGCTGCTGGAACAAAATCTCCGCCAGGCCCGTGCTGCGCGACTGAGCCATAATTTTGGCATACTCGGTGTCGAGCATGCTTTGAAAAACATCCTGTCCGAAGGACTTTGCCAGGAGGCCGCCCTGGGGAATGGTCTTCCGCATCGATTTGAGCAGCTCACCCAGAAATATGGCTTCAAAATCGCGGCAGGTTTCCATGAGACGTTTTTCGTCCTCACTTGGAACCGGCTTTTCCTTCCCCGCCGCGGTTTTTTCAGTCCAGGTATTGAGTTGACGGGGAATGGAGTAGCTGTAGAGATTAAGGGCCAAATCGGATACTCTCATTCAGCGCTCATCCTTATTAAACGTTTTTGCAGGCAGACAGGTGGTGAACCTGTCTGGTGAATATATCTATGCGAATACTGTTATCTCTTAAGATTCGCTGCCATGCCCAGCATCTCATCGGCTGATTGAATCGATTTGGAATTGAATTCGTATGCTCGCTGGGCGGTAATCAAGTTCACCATTTCTTCAACGATCTGAACATTACTCATTTCCAGATAGCCGCCGTGTAATCTGACCGTACTATCACCCTCCGGATCCCAGTCTTCCGGCTCGCCGGATACTTCAGTTGCCCGGTACAGGCTCCCGCCAACCTTTTCCAGGCCGTTGGGATTGATGAACCGGGCTAATTCCAGTCTGCCGGCTTCAATAACCTGATCATCATCCGGGAGCTTGTAGGTAATGGTCCCGTCAGTAGCGACCGAGATATCATGAGCACCCGGCTCAATAGTGTCCGCCCCTATTACATAGTAACCATCGCTGGTTACCAGATTGCCTTCCCCATCGATCATGAAGGCGCCGTTTCTCGTATACAGGGGTTCATCATAACCGGGGACTTCGACCTGGAAAAAGGCATCACCGCTTATGGCTACGTCCAATGGGTTTCCGGTGGGAGAAAGGTTGCCCTGGGGAAAGAGGGTCTGAATTGCTGCCGGCCTTGTTCCCAGCCCGATTTGCAGGCCTACCGGCTGCATGATTTCTTCAGACGCCACCGGCTTGCGGATGGTCTGATACAGCAGATCCTGGAAGTTGACCCGGGATTTCTTAAAACCAATAGTGTTAACATTGGATACATTGTGGGCAATAGCATCGATGTTTAACTGCTGCCCGTACATGCCCGTACTGGACGTGTATAGAGCTCTGAGCATAAAAAATCCTCCTCTTGGTGCCGGCGTATCGATCAGTCAACGCCGCGGGGCCCCTCAAGAAGAGTCCGGCCCCATTACATATTTCATAACTCTTATCGAGAAAACTAATGAAAAACTTTAGCATGTTTTGAGATATTTTTACTGAAGGAGAGTTGGTTATGTTCCGTTATGCATCAACCGACCTGGTGCCTCCGGCGGGCAGGCAAAAAGAGTGGCTGCTCACAAATGGAATTGGTGGTTTTGCCGCCTCAACCATATCGGGAATCAATACCAGGCGTTATCACGGTTTGCTGATTGCATCTCTTAAACCCCCGGTTGACCGCCGCCTCCTGCTGGCCAAGCTGGAGGAAGAGGTTATCGTTGACGGTAAGAGGTATAAGCTGTTCGCGTCGCAAACCCTGGGAGGGTTTTCGGGCTATGGCTTTAATTACCTGCTGGAGTTCAAAAGATTCCCCTTTCCTACATATGTCTATGAAATCGAAGACTGTATCCTGAAAAAGGAGATTATCCTGGTATCAGGTCAGAACACAGTCATGGTTAGGTACAGTCTGGCCAATGCCAACGAGAGGCCGGTACGCCTGTGCATTTTTCCCCTCATCACCTGCCGTGATTACCACTCTACAATCCGCAGGAATGATTGGCGGTTCGAAATAGTGGAGGATAACGGAACCAGCGTGGCCATAGAACCCTTCCCCGGAGCGCCTCTGCTTTATATGGGCAGTGATGGTGCCCGCTGTGAAAAAACAGGGTTTTGGTATGTTGATATTTTTTACGAAAGGGAAGCAGAGAGGGGGTTGGATGCGGTAGAAGATCTGTACTGTCCTCTCTGCTTTGTGGCCGAGGGTGCAAAGAGTACGGAACTGTGGATATGGGCGGGTACGGAACAGGTGGAGGGCAGCACCGCCTGTATGCACCGGTACCGGGATCAGGAAATATCTCGTATCAAGGCCGTGGCCGATAACGTTTCCACTAATAATAAATACCTGAGACTCCTCAGCCTGGCAGCCGACTCTTTCCTGGTAAGGCGTTCCGAGCTGGAAGGTCTGACGATAATAGCCGGTTACCCCTGGTTTGCCGATTGGGGGCGGGATGCGATGGTCTCATTACCGGGGTTAACCTTGACAACCGGTCGGTTCGAGGATTTCCGGCAGGTTATGAAGACTTTTCTCACCTTCGAAAAGGATGGACTGATTCCAAATCTGTTTCCCGATAACCCGGGACCGCCGGCCTACAATACCGCAGATGCATCGTTATGGGTTTTCTGGTGTCTTTACAAGTATTATCAGTACACCGCTGATCTCAACTTCCTGGCGGAGCAGTACCCGGTGTTGCTGCGCATACTGGAGGGTTACATTAACGGTACTACCCTGCACGGCATAAGAATGGACAGCGATGGTTTGATAATCCAGGGCGAGACTTTTCAAGCCCTGACTTGGATGGATGCCCGGGTAGGCGGGGAAGCGGTTACGCCTCGCCGCGGGAAAACCGTGGAAATAAACGCTCTCTGGTGTTTTGCCCTGTATTTTACTGGATTTCTGGCCTCTCGTTTGGATGACACCGCCAAAGCCCGCAGCTTGAAGGAACTGTTTAATAACTCCCGTAACGGCTATCGGAGGGGATTCTGGTTCGCAGACGGGGGTTACTTGTATGACTGGATAAGTGAAGATGAGCGGGATGAATCGATCAGGTGTAACCAGGTAATCGCCTTGAGCCTGCCGATAAGATTACTAACCGTTGATCAGGAAAGGAAGGTACTGGGTACGGTATGGCGGCATCTCTGCACCGGTTACGGTTTGAGGACCCTCTCACCTGCGGACGACAAATACCGGGGACAGTGCACAGGCAATCAGTACCAGCGGGATAGCGCTTACCACCAGGGTACCGTTTGGGTATGGCCCTGGGGACATTTTATTACCGCCCTTAACCGGATTTACAGCGGACACCCGGGAATTGACAGCCTGATTCGCCGTCTGGTTTCTCCCCTTATTGCCCATCTCCATGAGGAGTGCATAGGCACGGTCTCAGAAATCTTTGACGGCGATCCTCCGCACCATCCACGGGGATGTTTTGCTCAGGCCTGGTCGGTGGCGGAGCTCTTGCGGGTCATTTACGAGGAGGTAGAGCGGCGGGCGCCGAAGAGAACACTGCCTGAATGGGTTGAAAAAAGACCATTGCCTGAAGGATGATAAAAGGGTAAAATTATGGGCAAGCCGTTGGTCGGCTCATTAGATTGCTTGCTCATGGCCCGGTGCGGGCAGGTTTATATACCGTTACATATTTGCCTGCCAGGGAGGGATACGAAGTGTTTGGCTTTATTGGCAATATTGGACCTTGGGAATTGGTTCTGGTTTTAGTCATTGCTCTGATTATTTTTGGACCGGGGAAACTGCCCGAAGTGGCCAGGTCGGTAGGGAAAGGAATCAACGAGTTCAAAAGGGCTACCAACGAGGTTAAACAGCAGGTACAGGAAGCTGTCAGCCTGGACGATAACGATAACAAAGCCTGACTCAGCAAGGGCGGAGCAACCGCATACTATTATTGCTCTTATCAAGAGTGGCGGAGGGACTGGCCCTATGAAGCCCGGCAACCCCCGGAACGGGAAGGTGCCAATTCCTGCAGGACATGGTCCTGACAGATGAGAGGAGGATATCCAGGTGATAAAAGGCCTCTTCTGTGGAGGCCATTTTTAATTCTTGAGGTTAGTGGGGAGTGAGTGAGAGCATGAGCATCGATCTATGTTCAGAACTGCAAAAAAGGATTTTCATCCTGGATGGAGCTATGGGAACCATGCTGCAGCAGGAGGGGTTGGGGCGTGGTGAATGCCCGGAGATGTTTAACCTTACCCATCCTCATATTCTGGAAGATATTCACTCCGCCTATATCGAGGCGGGCTGTGATATTATACAGACCAACACCTTTGGTGCCAATCACTTCAAACTGAGTGAGTATGGCCTGGGGGATAAGGTGGAGGAGATCAATTCCCGTGCCGTAAAGATTGCCAGGAAAGCCGCCGGAACCAGGGCTCTGGTCGCTCTGTCCGCAGGTCCCTCGGGAAAGCTCTTCAAGCCTTTCGGAGACGTTGAATTTGATGAGCTTTTTGAAGCTTTCTCCGTCCAATTCCGGGCGGCGGAAAAGGCGGGAGCGGATCTGATTTCCATTGAAACCATGACCGATATTGCAGAATTGAGAGTGGCGGTTATTGCAGCCCTGAGCACTACCCGTCTGCCGGTGCTGGCCCACCTTACCTTCGAGCCTGATGGCCGCACCTTGATGGGTACGGATCCGGTTAACGCCGTTCTCATGCTGGAAGCCCTGGGGGTAACGGCAGTTGGAGCCAACTGTTCGGGTGGAGCCACTCAACTGCTGCCTGTTATTGAGCAGATGGCCCGGACCACCAGCCTGTTTATCTCGGTGGAACCCAATGCCGGGATGCCGACGCTGGTGGGCGAGGAAACCGTCTTTCCTGAGACCCCGGCAGAGATGGCCCGGCATGCTCTGGCATTAAGAGATGCCGGAGCCAACATAATAGGTGGGTGCTGCGGCACCACTCCGCAGCATATAAAAGCTATATCTGAAACCCTGCGAGGGCTGACGCCGGTCAGCCGAAAAACAGCGCCGGTTTGGGCATTCTGTTCCCGCACCCGTTACCTGGTAATAAGTGATGAGGCTTATCCGGCTTTCATTGGAGAAAGAATCAATCCCACCGCGCGCAAAAAATTGGCAATGGATATAAGAGATGGACGCATGGAAGTGGTGGTGGGTGAGGCCAGAAGACAGGTGGAAGCCGGGGCGGCCATGCTGGATGTGAACATGGGGGTCCCCGGTATTGACGAACCGGCGGCCATGAAAAAAGCCGTGCAGGAGATCCAGACCGCGGTCGATGTTCCTATCGCTATCGATTCAACCGATCCGGCCGCAATCGAGGCGGCATTAAAAGCTTTCGTCGGTCGACCACTTATAAATTCCACCACCGGTGAGGAAAAGAGCCTGGACCGCATTCTGCCCCTGGCGAAGAAATACGGCGCTGCGGTACTGGGATTGTGCCTGGACGAAAACGGCATACCCAGCAGGGCCGAGGAACGGCTGGCCATAGCGGAAAGGATCTATCGCCGGGCCCGGGAGTACGGATTAAGGGACCAGGATGTATTTATCGACTGTCTGGTGAAAACGGCCAGCGCCGAACAGGAACAGGTGATGGAAACCCTGAGAACGCTCCAGATGGTAAAGTCCCAGTTGAAGCTGAAGACGGTCTTGGGGGTCAGCAATGTGTCCCACGGTCTGCCGGCCCGGGATATTATGAATTCATCTTACCTGGCAATGGCTATGGCCTGTGGTTTGGACCTTCCCATAATGAATCCTTTTGAAGAAAGGATGCAGGATGTTATTCGAGCCGCAGCCGTACTGATGAACCGCGACAGCTATGCATCAAGTTACATCGAGTGCTATAAGAATCGAACAACGCCGGAGAAAACGGCCCCACCGGTGACGGCTTCGGGAGTTCCAGAGCCGCCGACTGTCGCGACTGATACCGGTGATCCCATTAAAGACGCGGTAGTCAAAGGACAAAAGGGGCAGATAGTGGACTTGGTCAGGAAGGCTCTGGACGACGGCCAAAACCCGATGGACATTATAAACCGGCATCTTATCCCCGGGATCGAAGAAGTGGGAGAGCTTTATGACCGCAAGGTGTACTTCCTGCCGCAGTTGATGCTTTCAGCGGAGACGATGAAAGAGGGATTTGAGTACCTCAAGCCCTTGCTGGTGAAGGAAGCCCAGGTGCAGCGGGGTACTGTGATTCTGGCCACGGTGGAGGGCGATGTACACGATATCGGCAAAAACATAGTAGGCATAATGCTGGAAAACTACGGTTACCGGTTAATTGATCTGGGCAAAGATGTTCCGGCCTCCCAAATCGTTGCCCGAGCGATTGAAGAGAAGGCCGATGTGATTGGCTTGAGCGCTTTAATGACGACTACCATGCCGCGAATGAAAGAAGTGGTTGAACTGGTCAAGAGCAGAGGTCTCAATACCAAGGTTGTAATAGGGGGGGCGGTGTTGACCGGGGATTATGCAGAAAAAATTGGTGCTGATGGGTATGCGCCCGATGCCCGGGCCGCAGTGGTCACCGTCAACCGGCTTATCAACAGGTAACAGCGGCATTGGCAGGTCAAATACCTATAAAGATTTCAGATAGATACGGAAAGGGGGATTTTGCAAAGGATGGGAGTAACAAGAACCTACGAGGAGATCAATGAAAAAATCCGGAAAGGGCAGGCGGTGGTGGTCACCGCGGAAGAGGTTATTGGCATCGTTGAAGAGAAAGGGGTAGAAAGGGCCGCCCAGGAGATTGATGTAGTTACAACGGGCACCTTTGGTCCCATGTGTTCTTCCGGGGTATTCCTGAACTTTGGCCATTCCAACCCGCGCATCAAAATGCAAAAAGTATGGCTGAACGGGGTTGAGGCCTATTCCGGTATAGCGGCCGTCGATGCCTACCTGGGAGCCACCCAACTTCCGGAAAACGATCCTGAGAACAAGGTTTTTCCGGGCAGGTTCAGCTATGGCGGGGGACACGTGATCCATGACCTGCTGGCGGGCAAGGAGATAAGACTTGAGGCGGTAAGTTACGGAACCGACTGTTATCCCCGCAAGAGGATTGACACCCTGATTACCTTAAAGGACATTAACGAGGCTATTCTGTTCAATCCCCGGAATGCCTATCAGAATTACAACTGTGCGGTTAACTTAAGTGACCGAACCCTCTATACCTATATGGGGATTCTTAAGCCCCGACTGGGCAATGCCAGTTATTCAACCTCCGGGCAGCTTAGCCCGCTGTTCAATGATCCCTATTACCGCACCATTGGAGTTGGCACCAGGATATTCCTGGGAGGAGGGACAGGATATGTGGCCTGGCACGGCACCCAGCACAACCCCAACGTAGCCAGAAATGAACTGGGAGTACCTACCGGGGGAGCCGGCACCCTGGCAGTAATAGGCGATCTTAAACAGATGAGACCGGAATGGCTGGTGGGAGCCAGCCTGCTCGGTTATGGTGCCAGCCTGATTGTGGGCATCGGCATCCCGATTCCTATCCTGGACGCAGAGATAATGAGGTTTGTATCTGTCAAGGATGAGGACATTGTCTGTCCCATCGTTGATTACAGCGAGGGCTATCCCTTGTGCAAGCCTGGTAATTTAGGTCTGGTTAACTATAAAGACCTGAAGAGCGGCCAGATCATCATTGAGGGGAAAAAGGTTACCACTACTCCCCTGTCAAGTTACCCCAAAGCCCGTCAGATTGCAGGGATACTGAAAGAGTGGATTAAAAACGGCCAGTTTGAGCTGACGGCCCCCGTAGTAAAACTGCCCTCGGCAGGAGACCCAGTGGTAATCAACTCTCTGCCGGAACGCGATGTGAACGGGCGTAATGGTAGGAGGTGGTAGGAATGTACAAGAGCCGTGTGGTATGTTTTTTCTCGGAGGCCCAATCTGAACAACCCATAATTTACCGTTTGGTCAAGGACTATAACCTGGTTATCAATATACTGAAAGCGGACATCAATCCGCGCAAGGAAGGCTATCTGGTGGTTGAGCTTTCCGGGAATAGAGAAGACTATGAATCAGGTATTGGGTTTCTAAAGGATATCGGGGTAAGGGTAGAACCCCTGAGCCAAACCGTGGTCTGGCAGGAAGAGATCTGCACCCAGTGTGGGGCCTGTGCCTCATTCTGCCCCACCGGAGCACTGGACATTGATCGTTCCACCATGGAGATCAGTTTTGATAACTCCAAGTGTGTTGTTTGCGGCATGTGTCTGGATTGCTGTCCCACCAGGGCTATGACGGTGTTCTTCAATATTGCCGCGCCGTTATGAACTCGATGAATAATGATTTCGTGAACAGGAAATACAGGAGGTACCAGCGCGGGCAGGATCTGGTGCACTTCCAGGTGAAGGTCAAGCAAACAGACCTGTTTATCGGGGTCACTAAAGAGCGGTACAACCAACAGCTGGCGGCTGAGATTGAGCAGAGGGTGTACCGGGTTCGCGCCGGACTGGAAACATACATTGCCTCCCATCCAGAATTCTTAACCTCTTTGGAACCGGTGACTTTGAAACCGGGAGCACCGGAGATAGCCCGGCGGATGGCCCGGGCCGCGGTGCTGGCTGGTGTAGGCCCCATGGCTGCAGTTGCGGGGGCTTTTGCCGAAGAGGTTGGTGAGGTTTTGACCGACTGTCCCGATGTAATTGTCGAGAACGGTGGCGATTTATATATAAGAACTACCCGGGAAAGGCTGGTTATGGTAGCGGCCGGTCTCTCCCCCTTCAGCCATCGCATCGCCGTGCGCATTACGCCGCGGGAATCACCGTTAGGTGTGTGTACCTCCTCAGGAACAGTGGGGCCGTCTCTAAGTTTCGGTCAGGTTGATGCGGCCATGGTCAAGGCCACCAGTGCTTCTCTGGCTGATGCGGTAGCCACCGGAGCCGGCAACCGGGTATCAACCGGGGACCAGCTCGGGGCAGCGATTGAATATGTGCAGAGTATAGCCGGAGTTACAGGAATCCTGGTGATAAAAGATGACCGGATGGCCGCCTGGGGCGATATAGAGCTGGTGCCTGTTACCGGGGTGGGTGAAACCAATGAACATCGTTAAAGGGGGAAAGCGGATGGAAACAGCGGTTATCGCGGAAAGACTGACTGAGTGGATCAGGGAAAAGACGTCTGCAGCCGGTTGTGAAGGTGTAGTACTGGGGATCAGCGGGGGTATCGATTCAGCGGTGGTGGCAGGACTGGCGGTGCGCGCTTTTCCCGGGCATACTTTAGGGGTTATTATGCCCTGTGAGAGCCTGCCCGAGGATATTGAACACGGGCACCTGGTAGCACAGAAGTATGGATTTGAACTGAAGGTTATTGATCTGCTCCCGATTTACAAGATGTTTACTGAGCTTCTGGGAGAGGAGGAGGGTCCCCGAAGCGGTTTGGCCCGTGCCAATATCAAACCGCGTCTGCGGATGATTACCCTCTACTATTATGCACAGAAACGGAACTACCTCGTTTTGGGTACTGAGAATAAATCTGAACTGACTATAGGGTATTTCACCAAATACGGAGATGGCGGGTCTGATCTCCTGCCGATTGGAGGCCTGGTCAAATCCCAGGTGAAGGAACTGGCCCGGCACCTGGAAGTTCCAGAGGTTATTATCGATAAGCCTCCTTCAGCCGGTCTCTGGGAGGGGCAGACAGATGAAGGCGAGATCGGGCTGTCCTACGAGGAGCTGGACCGGTTTATCCTGTCGGGACAGGCAAGCGAAAGGGTTAGAAATAAGATCCAGCACCTCGCTCGTATCAGTCAGCATAAACTGCAGCCGCCGTCAATAGCAGTGCTCTAGATGCCGTTTACGGCCGGGTTATGGGTCCTCGGTTGTTGAATGCATTTTTTTTGGTATGCTAGAATATTGTCAAATTGGGACAAAGGGGAGAAAACATGGCAGGACATTCCAAGTGGGCCAACATTAAGCATAAAAAAGCCAGAACTGATGAAAAACGAGGCAAGATATTTACCAAGCTGGGCAAAGAAATAATCATAGCTGCCAGGGAGGGTGGCGGGGACCCGGACGGGAACCCACGTTTGAAAATGCTTATTCAAAAAGCCAAGGCCATGAACATGCCCAATGATAATATAAATCGGGCCATTCAGCGGGGAACCGGTGAAATCGAGGGGGAAGCTCTGGAAGAAATCAATTATGAGGGATACGGTCCCGGCGGAGTGGCTCTGATGCTGAATATCACCACCGACAACCGAAACCGTACCGCGGCGGAAATTCGCCACCTTTTTTCCAAGTACGGCGGCAATCTGGGGGAAGCAGGCTGTGTTGGCTGGATGTTCAAACGCAGGGGCCTGCTGGAGGTGAACAAAGAGGATCTGCAGTCTGACGTGGATGAGGTGGAACTGATCGCTATCGAGGCCGGAGCCGAAGACATCAGGGATAGCGGGAGCAGTCTCGAGATCGTAACCACTCCGGATTCATTTGAATCGGTAAAGAGTACCCTGGAGGAGGAGTGTGGTGTCCAGTGGGCTTTTGCGGATATTACCATGATTCCTGATACTACTGTTGAAGTACTGGATCTTGATACCGTCAGGAAGATCATTAAACTGGTGGATGTGCTGGAAGACCACGATGATGTACAGGACGTATATGCCAACTTTTCCATCCCCGATGAGATAATGGAGCAGGTTTAGATGACATGAAATAATTCGCTGGGAAACCGGCGGTGAAGGCATCGCTAATGGTGGCGAAATGATAATCAACACTAAACCCCCGTTAAATCTGGGCTTTAACGGGGGTTTTTGACAGTCTGAGCCCTCACTTTATGCGGGGACGTCTTGAAAATAGCATAGGCGGGTTTTGTTTACTTGACGGCTTTTATTAAAGCGCCGGCGAAGGCAGCATCAGCCATTGCCCACTGCTCTTCGGTTAAGCTGGTGTCATCTGCACCCAGACCTTGCAGCACTTCCCGGGTATAATAGTTTTCCGGGGTAACGCTGATCTGCTTAAGGCCGGCTTGCGTCAGCAGTTCTTCATACTCCCGCACACTCAGGCTGCCGGCAATACAGGATACCCATAAGGAAGTAACCTGCCGAATCTCTGCGGGCACTTCCCGGGTCGATACTATATCGGCAATGGCTAATCTCCCCCCGGGTTTTAAGACGCGGTATATCTCACTCATTACCTTGCCTTTGTCACCGCTGAGATTGATTACACAGTTGGACATTACTACGTCCACACTTTCATCCGGCAGGGGTATTTCCTCGATATAGCCTTTCAGGAACTCGACATTGGCGACTTCCATGCGTTCTTTGTTGCTATTGGCCAGGGCCAGCATCTCATCAGTCATATCCAAACCATAAACTTTACCGGTCGGCCCTACATATCGTGAGGCTACCAGGACGTCAATACCTCCGCCGCTGCCGAGATCCAGTACGGTTTCTCCTTCCTTTAATCCAGCCAGAGCATGGGGGTTCGCACAGCCCAGGGAGGCCTTGAGCGCTTCTGCTGGCAAAGCGGACAGGTCTTCGTCTTGATAATTAATGTCTATGCGGGTAATGGGGCTGCAGCAGGAACTGCTGGGTCCACAGCAGCATCCCTGCCCTTCCGTACTTATCTGCCGGGCTATTTCTCGATAGTGTTTCTGCACTTCCTCACGAATTTTTTTCATAATATTTCCTCCCCTTAATTATTCGATATTTACAGTTGAACCGGAGTTAAAATACTTCTTCCTCCAGTACAGGGCTACGTTAACCAGACCAATTATTACCGGTACTTCTACCAGCGGCCCCACCACTGCTGCAAAAGCCTGGCCGGAATCGATGCCGAACACAGCCGCAGAAACAGCTATGGCCACAATGGGAATGGAAGTAGTCCCGATAGATAAACTGTTCAGGAATCCAGCAAATCCGGGGAGAACATAACCTAATACTACCCCCAGGAACATGGCCAGGAAGATCCATACAGTAAGGTATCTATCCAGAAATGATAATTTTGCCGCTACTGAGTCTGCCAAAATAACAACACCTCTATTTCTAAAGTCTTTATGCGGATCTGTACAGCCATTGCTGATGCGTTTAGCAATTTTCACAGCCTTTGACGTTCTCAAGCCGCAGGATATCCTGCTGACAGCATGGGATTTTGCTAGCTTCTTCTTTAATTATCATGCTCAGGAAAGGATAACGCTGTAGAGTTTCTTCATTCATCCGATAATATACCCACTGGGCTCTCTTCTCCGAACAGACCAGTCCGGCGTTCCTGAGTTTATCGAGATGCCGGGAAGCATTGGACTGCTGTATGCTCAAAACCTCCTCGATTTCACATACGCATAATTCCCGTTGATTTAATAGGTGCAGTATCCTTAACCTGGTTTTATCAGCTAGAGCTTTGAGTATTACTATCAGATCCAATTTATCACCACCCATGAGTATATGCAGCTATACTCATATACTATAACTAAGAACACATTTGTCAACACTACCGGTTTCTTATTGGATAAACTGGTACTGGCGTCACTGAGGTGGCAATTAGTAAAGGAAATGCTTTATTCTAAAACACACGGACTTTGTCGACAGTGTGCAAAGGCCCGTCAAACGGGCCTTTTTTTGATGAGGATCATTAACGCTTAAGCACAGTGGGGTGGGAGGATGGGAGATGGTCATCCGCCCACCCGATGGTCTTTAGCTTGAAATTGACAGCATTTGTTTTTTAATCCTCGATGGACAACCTTCTGCCGCTGTCGGTGGGTGTAACCTTGGGCAGGGTAAGCTTTAATATGCCGTTCTTGAAGGATGCGGTGGCTCGATCGGAATCTATCTCTTCGGGAAGGGGTATGTTCCGTGAGATGCTGCCGTAGTACCTCTCGGAACGATAGAACCTGTCCTCTTTGAACTCTTGTTCCTGTCTTCTTTCGGCTTTGATCCGGACTTCATGGGGAAAGACCCGGACATCCACATCCTTGCTTTCGACTCCGGGCAGTTCGGCATTGACGAATACGTTTTCGTCCGTCTCGAAAACCTCCACCTTCGGATGACCCGCACGCAGGGATTCCAATCCCGGAAGGCCGCGAGCTAATTCGTCAAACCAGCGATCGATCTCGTGGTGCAGGTTATCCAGTCCGCTGATCAAAGGGGTCAGCGGGTTGTCATTTCTCCGCACATCCGGAAGCCTACGTCTCATAATGCAAGCACCTCCTGTTTTCAATAGTTTAGACACCTCTGTCCAATAATATGAAAAGAAAGCGCAAGGGGTAACGCCAGGAAGAAAGCGCAGTCCCAGCTTATCAGGTTTTGACCGGTTCAGATCCGGCAATAATTGTGGAGAGAGGTGGTTTACATGAAACGGTTAACTACAGGAGTTGTAGTGATCCTGGCCTTGGGAGCAGGTTTTATGCTGGGACTGCTGGTTGCCAATTATCAGGACATAACCGGGTTTTTTCAGCAACAGACAATCACCAGGGTTATCAATCAGCGGGTGCCTCCAGTTACCACTGAAACCCCGGTTGTTCTGGAAAAGACTTATACGAAATGCGGGCATACCATAACTTCGGAGTATGAGCAGCAGGATAGACTGACGGGGAAAAGCCTGATGGAGATCCAGCAGGAGTTCTCCGATGGTGAGGGCTGCCTGGTATGGACTGACGAAGAAAACGGGACCCTGATGATCCATCAGCAGGTTGATGATTGGTGCCCGGAAGACCTGAAACGAGTTCATTTGGGGCTGTTCAAAGGACACGTAGCCGTTTTTCGAGGTCCGGCCGGAAGTAACGATGAACTGCTGCGCATAACCGGAATCAAAGCCGAGCGTCTGCCAGAACAGCTGCGGCAGACTCTGGAGAGCGGAACCCTGGAATACGACAGCGAAGACGAGGCCAATTTTGTACTGGAAAACCTGGATGAGTTTGATTAAGTTCTGCGGGTTCGGCCAACGATCCCGGTTAAGGCATATGACTGAGCAGGATGTTGCCCGGGTGCGGAGAATGATTTATTAGGAGGATAACCGCACCAATTGCCGAAAAACCTGCGGCTGTAAGAGCGCCCTGGAGGCAAAAACGCGGTTTAGCGATTTTTTGGGGAGAGAAGCGGAAATGCTGGTTTTGGGGATAGATCCGGGTACCGCCTTGATCGGCTTTGGGCTGGTGGCCAAAGCCGGTGCGAGGTTAACGGCGGTCGAGCACGGGGTTATTCGCACCCCGGCCGGGCTCGGAACTGCGTTAAGACTGGTTCAGGTACACGAACAGGTTAAAGAACTGCTGGAACGTTACCAACCGGATGCAGTTGCAGTGGAGGAAATCTTCTTCCACCGTAATGCCAAAACCTTTTCGGCGGTGAGCCAGGCCCGGGGCGCTTTGATCCTCACTGTGGCCCAGTACGGTATTCAGGTCTTTGAATATACACCTCTGCAGGTAAAACAGGCGGTGGTCGGATACGGAAGGGCCGAAAAAGAGCAGGTGCAGAAGATGGTCAAAGCCATATTAAAGATGGATGAGATCGCCCGACCGGATGATGCGGCTGATGCTCTGGCGATTGCCATATGTCATATCCATTCCTATCGGGGAGGGGATACACCATGATCGGGTTTCTTCAGGGCAAGCTGATTGACATAACCACAGACAGCATTTTGCTGGATGTCCACGGCATCGGCTTTGAGGTTGCGGTACCTACCCGCGCATTGCAGGCCATGCCCGCCATAGGCCAAACTGTCAAGCTTTACACCTGGCTGCAGGTGAGTACCAATGAATTAAGGCTCTACGGGTTTCCGGCTCGCCAGGAGATGGAGCTCTTCAAAACGCTGCTTTCCGTTTCCGGCATCGGCCCCAAGGTGGCGATGGCCATCCTGGGCCATTTTGATGCTGCCGGGTTTTATCGAGCAGTTGCCGGTCAGGATCTCAAGACTCTGACTTCGGTCCCCGGGGTAGGGAAGAAGAGCGCGGAACGGATTGTTTTCGAACTGAAGGACCGCATTCTTTCCGGGTTGCCCGATTCTGGCTCCTCCGCGGGCTCAGAAGTTGCAGCCCTGCTGGATGCGTTAATGGTTTTAGGTTATAGTAGGGAAGAGGTTTATCCCCACATCATGAACCTGGTGGAGAAGGGTGAGATGAGTACTCTGGAGGAAAACCTTCGCCGGGTTCTCAAGGCCCAGGGGGAGAGATTTCAAAGATAAACCCGGTTTCTCGCGATTCTTGGTTTGATGGAGATTACCGGTGGATTGATTCGACCGGGAGATGTGGTGAATCAGCACAACTTGTTGGGGGAAGGTTTAGTGGAAAGACTGATGGCCTCCGCTTATCAGGAGGAAGATGGCCTGGAAGCGCATATCCGGCCGATGCGCCTGCGGGAGTATATTGGCCAGCCTCGGGTTAAAGAGAATATCGCGGTTTTTATTAAGGCGGCCAGGGACCGCGGCGAACAGCTAGACCATGTGCTGTTAAGCGGCCCTCCGGGGTTGGGCAAAACCACACTGGCGGCGATTATCGCCAATGAGATGGGGAAGCCGATTCGTAAGACCTCGGGGCCGGCCATTGAACGACCCGGGGACCTGGCGGCGATCCTGACCAACCTGGAAGCCGGGGAGGTGCTGTTTATTGATGAGATTCACCGGTTAAACCGTGCGGTGGAGGAGATTCTGTACCCGGCAATGGAGGATTACGCGCTGGATATTGTGATCGGCAAAGGGCCCAGTGCCCGTACCTTGAGGCTGGAACTGCCTCCCTTTACTCTGGTAGGAGCCACTACCCGGCCAGGTTTGCTGACGGCTCCGTTACGGGATCGTTTTGGCATTGCTTGTCGTCTGGACTTTTACACCCCGGAGGAACTGGGGGAAATACTGATGCGGGCGGCTAGAATCTTGAACATCAGCGTTGACGAATCAGGGGCTCAGGAGATAGCCCGCCGCGCCCGCGGGACCCCGCGTATTGCCAACCGCCTGCTGCGCAGAGTCCGCGATTTTGCAGAGGTAAAAGGCAATGGAGTTATAAACCGCCAGGTAGCCCGGCAGGGGCTCACCATGCTGGAGGTGGACGAGGAAGGACTGGACAAACTCGACCGTGCCATTCTGAAAACAATTATTCAGAAGTTTGGCGGGGGACCGGTGGGACTTGACACCCTGGCAGCCGCGGTTTCGGAGGAGCCTGATACCCTGGAGGATGTGTACGAGCCCTATCTGCTGAAATTGGGATTCCTCCAGCGTACTCCCCGGGGTCGGGTGGCCACGGCCCGGGCTTATACCCACCTGGGACAGCCGCCACCGGTGGAGCCGGGGGGGAGTCTGTTTGCGGAGGAAACGGAATGAAAGTACTGCTGCACGCGTGCTGCGGGCCCTGTGCCTCCTATCCGGTACCCGCCCTCCTGGATATGGGCCACAGCCTTTATGCCTTGTATTACAATCCCAACATACATCCCTTCACGGAGTACGAAAAACGCCGGGAGGGGTTCTATGAGCTGGCCCGGAATTATGACCTGTCGGTGGTCGGTGAGGAGGATTACGACCCCACACCTTATCTGCAGGCCATAGCTTTTCGCGAGCCCCAGCGCTGTAAAATGTGCTATCAGCTGAGACTGGAACGGGCGGCTCAGATCGCCCGTAAAGGCAAGTTTGAGGCCTTTACCACCTCACTCCTGGTGAGTCCCTATCAAAAGCACGAACTGATAAAAGAGGTGGGTCTTAACTGCGGTGAAAAGTATGGAGTCCCTTTTCTGTACTTCGATTGGAGACCGTATTATCCGGAAACGGTGAAGAGATCCAGAGAACTTGGCCTTTACCGTCAGCCTTACTGCGGCTGTCTCTACAGTGAATGGGAGCGTTACCGTCAGAAAGGAAAAAAGGAGCGGCACAAGCCATGAATCCCTGGGAGAGTATTTCTCGTTTACTGATGATTGGAGGCGTTATCCTGCTGACCCTGGGGGGGATAACCTACCTTCTGTCCAGGAGCGGTATCTCATGGCGTCTGCCGGGAGATATTTTCATTCAGAAGGGCAACTTTACCTTTTTCTTCCCGGTGATGACCTGTATCGTGCTAAGTATTGTTTTGACTCTACTCCTCAATGTCTTCTTTCGGCGTTGAGATTAGGGCGAAGTATTCCAACAGCCGGTGTCCGAGCTCCCGGGTGGGAGCGGTTCTTTGCACCGGGGTTCAGCGGTATGCAGACTGATAGGACCGGGATGATCCTGGAGGCGAAAATTGGAAAAGGGGGCCCGGCTGTTTATTGGGAGATTTTTCTGATAATAGCGGTACGGTTTGAAAGGCGGTCGGTCGCTGTGAAGTCAGGGGAGCACGAGATTGCTGCCCGCGAGGAAGTAAATAGATTTCTGCACCTGCTGGCCGAGTACGGCTTAAGCCTGGAAGGTCTGGTTCGAAACAACCCCCGATCCTGGCGGGAGCGGGAAAGAGCAAAGAGGATCGCAGGCATGCTGGCTGACGATCCGGAATTGATGAATTACGTAAAAACCAACCACTGTCCACCCCCGGCTTTAAGCCGGATAATCGATCCGGCGGACCGGAGCATTCTGGAACGCAATTTCCAGTATATCACCGCCCTGAGCTGGATCCGTTCCAGGCCGTTCCCGGTATTGACCGGATATTTACAAGGGGCGGACACGCATACAATGCTCAGGGTTAAGGGGATAGTCCTCCAACAACACGGCCGCCGGGTTACGATATTAACCGAAGATGGAGAGTTCAGAGACTATCCATCCCGCAAGGGGATTAAGCAGGGTCAGGAGGTGGCGGTAAGGGATTACAGCGAAATTGGTACATACGCCTTGGCGTTCTTTCTGCTCTTTGTCCTGGCGGTTGCGGTTTTCTATATACTTATGGTTTCATCCTAAGCTATTGCTGTTTATCGCCGGGATAATACCGGTGGGGAAGGGACTATGTTTTCAGCTTTCGGGTGCCGCCACAGCTTTATCCGGGTCTCCAAACACGGGAGTAAACAGTTGACGATTCCTTATAATTTTAGACCGGAAAGGGGCCCGGTCTGCTTGACCAAAAATAATGAAATGGATGTAATGAAAACTGGGTAAGGTTTTGCTAATGGACCGGCACGATATCAACACTTACAATTTCTATCTCCCTGCCGAACTTATCGCCCAGCACCCTCAGTCGCCGCGGGATCATGCACGTCTGCTGGTGGTGGATCGAAAAACCGGTGAATTCAGGGATCTAATCTTCCAGCAGATTGACGAGCTGCTCAGCGAGCAGGATGTCCTGGTGCTGAATGAAACCCGGGTAATGGCGGCTCGCCTCGAGGGAAGAAAGCCGGCTACCGGTGGTCGAGTGGAGGTGCTGCTGCTGCGGCCGCAGGGAAAGGACTGGGTATGCCTGGGGAGGCCCGCCAAGCGGATGAGGCCCGGCACCATCATTGAGTTCGGAGACGGCAGAATGCGGGGGAAGGTACTGGCGGATCTGGAGTTTGCAGGAGGCAAGCTGATCCGCTTTGAGGGGTATGAGGACTTTTTCCAAACCATAAATGAAGTAGGCCGGGTTCCGCTGCCGCCTTACATAAACCGTCCGGCAACGGGGAAAGATGCGGATGATTACCAGACCGTTTATGCCCGGGAATATGGTTCAGCCGCCGCTCCCACCGCAGGTCTGCACTTTACCCCCCAACTCCTGAACCGGATTGAGAAGGGGGGGACTGAGATTATAAGGCTGGTCCTTCATGTGGGTTTGGGGACTTTTCGCCCGGTGGAGGCGGCGGATATCCGCGACCACGTCATGCACAAAGAGTTTTATGAATTAAAGGAGGAGGCGGCCGGGAAGCTCAACCGGGCCCGCCGCCAGGGTAAGCGAATTGTCGCCGTAGGAACCACCTCGGTTAGGGTGCTGGAATCTACTCATAAAGCCGGTGAGGGGTTTAACGCCGGAGCGGGAGAAACCGGGCTCTATATTTATCCCGGTTACTCGTTCGCAGCAGTAGATGCCTTGGTGACCAACTTTCACCTGCCCAAATCATCCTTGTTGATGCTGGTATCGGCTTTTGGGGGTATCGAGCTGATAAAAAAGGCTTATCAACATGCCATCGCCAATAATTACCGTTTCTTCAGCTATGGTGATGCCATGTTTATCATCTGAAGCAGGTTAAGGGGATATGCCATGTTCGAGTTTCAACTGATAAGCAGATGCCCGGCTACTGCAGCCCGGCGGGGAAGGATATTGACTGCCCATGGAACCGTTGACACCCCGTTATTCATGCCGGTGGGTACCCAGGGCACGGTCAAGACCCTGACCCCGGAAGAACTTTATGAGATCGACACCGGTATTATCCTGGCCAATACCTATCACCTCAATCTGCGGCCGGGTCCGGAAATCGTCAGGAAAGCCGGTGGTCTTCACCGTTTTATGAATTATCACCGTCCTATTCTGACCGACAGCGGCGGCTTTCAGGTCTTCAGCCTGGCCAAGCTGCGGCGTGTTACCGATGAGGGAGTGGAATTCAGCTCCCACATCGACGGTTCGCTTCACTTTTTCAGTCCCGAAAGGGCTATAGATATTCAGCAGGCCTTGGGTGCGGATATCATAATGTGTTTTGACGAATGCATACCTTATCCCAGTACTTACGAGTATGCCGAAATTGCGATGGAGAGGACCAGCCGCTGGGCCCGGCGCTGCCGGGAATATCATAAGAAGCCGGAGCAGGCACTGTTCGGCATTGTACAAGGAGGGACCTACAAGGACCTGCGGCTTCGAAGTGCACGGGAAGTTGTAGCCCTTGACTTTCCCGGGTATGCGATTGGAGGGCTCAGTGTTGGTGAACCCAAAGAAATAATGTATGAAACTGTAGAGCTGCTGGAGAGCCACCTGCCGGCCGATAAGCCCCGTTACCTGATGGGCGTAGGCGAACCTGAGGACCTCCTGGAAGGGGTGAAGCGGGGGATTGATATGTTTGATTGTGTCCTGCCCACCCGCCTGGCCCGTCATGGTACGGCCTACACCGCTACCGGCAAGCTGGTGGTGCGCAACGCCAGGTATGCAGAGGACTACGGCCCTCTGGATCCTGAATGCGATTGTCCGGTATGCCGTCGGTATTCAAGGGCCTACCTCCGGCATCTTATCAAGAGTGGAGAAATGTTGGGCTTGAGATTGCTCAGTTATCATAATGTTCATTTTCTGGTAGAATTGATGGAGGGAATCAGGGATTCGCTGGAGAATAAAAGCTTTCAGCTTTTTCACCAGAGTTTCCTGAACAAGTATCGAATAAAAAGGGAGGACGACAGTTAATGTTTTTTGGACAGACCGCGTCTCAGACCTGGACGAGTTCGCTGATGTTCCTGGTAGCCTTCTTCGCTATCTTCTACTTCTTGATTATTCTGCCCCGCAAGAAGCAGGAGAAAAAGCATAACGAAATGGTGCAAAATCTCAGGGTTCATGATAAAATAGTTACCATTGGTGGCATCCACGGAGAAGTCAAAAAACTGAAAGAAAAGACCCTGATTTTGAAGGTTTCCGATGGTGCCGAGATCGAGATTCTAAAGAGCGCGGTTGCATACCTGCAGGAAGAGGACTAAAAGTGGCTCGGCTGGTAACTTTGCAGGACCTCAGGAATGACCCGCTGATTACAACACTGATTGCCAAGGGAAACGATCACCTGGGGGCACTTGGTTACACGAATCATGGGAAATTGCACGTTACTCTGGTGGCCGACCTCTGCTACGATATACTGGAGCAGTTGGGAAGTCCAGAGCGCGAGAGGGAACTGGCAGCAATTGCCGGCTACCTTCATGATATCGGAAATGTTATAAATAGACGGGGACACAGCCAGAGCGGTGCCCTGTTGGCGATGACCATTATGCGGCGCATAGGAATGGACCCGGCGGAGATCGCAGTTGTCGCCGGAGCGATTGGCAACCATGATGAGGGAAACGGCCAACCGATTAGCCGGGTGGCAGCGGCTCTTATTCTGGCTGACAAGTCTCACGTGCACCGGTCTCGGGTCAGAAACCGGGATATTCCCACCTTTGATATCCATGACCGGGTGAACTATGCTGTAAACGAGTCAATCTTAAGGGTTAACGGGGAATCTCGGGTAATAACCATGGAGCTGTGCATTGAAACGGAGATATGTCCGGTGATGGAATACTTTGAGATATTTCTGACCCGGATGGTGATGTGTCGGAGAGCGGCGGCCTTCCTGGAATGTCAGTTTGAGTTGCTGATTAACGGAGCCAAGCTTTTGTAACCTAACCCCGGCGAATCCGCGTTAAACTGTGGGAGGAGGAACACCGATGGAAAGAGTCAATGCCACCAGCCTGGTTAAAATGATAGCCGTGGTACTGGCGGTGGCCTTATTGGCTGGATTTAGCTATAACCCGCTAAAAGAACGAATCAAACTGGGTCTTGACTTGAAGGGCGGCCTGCATGTGGTCATGGAAGCCCAGGAGAAAGAGGGCCGGGAGGTTACCCCGGATACCATCCAGAAATCAATTGGCATCCTGCGCCAGCGGGTTGACGAATTGGGAGTGGAGGAACCGATTATTCAGGGTGAGGGTAACACCCGGATAATCGTTGAACTGCCGGGAGTTGATAACCCGGAAGCAGCCGCGGATGTCATCGGGCAGACCGCTGAATTGGAGTTCAAGGATGAGAACGGGAATGTGATATTAAGCGGCAAAAACCTGAAAGAAGCCCGGGCGGAACTGGATCCGGCGGGTAATGAGCCCCAGGTATCGCTGGAATTCGATAAGGAAGGCGCCGAAATATTCAAGGATTTTTCGGCCGCCAACATTGGTAAGGTGTTGGGAATTTACCTGGATGACCGTATGATCAGCAACCCCACGATTAGAGAAGTAATCCCCAATGGAATGGCCCGGATATCCGGGGGATTTGAAACCCTCAAAGAAGCGGAAGAAACGGCAGTTCTTCTCCGGTCCGGGGCCCTGCCGGTAAGCCTGAGCATTGAGGAAAAGCGAACTGTGGGACCAACCTTGGGCAGCGACTCACTGGCCAAGAGCCTCAAAGCTGGAATCATCGGGATAATCATGATCCTGGTGTTCATGATTGGCTACTACCGGGTACCGGGAACAGTAGCGGCGGTATCTCTGATCCTGTACGCATGCATCGTCCTGTGGACTATGGTACTGCTCAAGGCCACGCTAACCCTGCCGGGAATTGCCGGATTTATATTATCTATCGGTATGGCGGTTGATGCCAACATAATCATCTACGAACGGATCAAGGATGAACTGCGGCACGGCAAGACGCTCAAAGCCGCTATCGAATCCGGCTTCAACCGGGCGTTTTGGACCATCTTTGACGCCAATGTTACTACCCTGATTGCGGCCGGTGTATTGATGTTCTTTGGAACCGGTCCGATAAAAGGGTTTGCGGTAACCCTCTCCATCGGGATCATAGCCAGCATGTTCACAGCCATAACCTTTACCCGGTGGGTATTGAAGATGGTATCGGATCTATTCAAGAAAACCGAGCTGTACGTGGCATAGGGGGGGATTGAGATGTACGTTACCAAACTAAGAAAGTACGCCTATCTAATATCGTTACTGCTGATACTTCCCGGGCTGGTTTCCCTGTTTATCCAGGGGCTGAACCTGGGGATTGATTTTACCGGGGGTTCCCTTATACACGTCCAGTTTGAAAAACCGGTAAAGATGGAACAGATCCGAAACGTACTGGGTCAGTATGAAATAGACAGGGGAGTGCCGATTCAGCAGGCAGGGAACAACGAGTATATCATCAGAACCCCGATCCTTACTGAACAGCAGAGTAGTCAGTTGGTGCAGGGTTTCCGTGACCACCTGGGGAATCTGGATGTTTTGCGCATTGACGAGGTGGGCGCGGTTATTGGCAAGGAGTTGACCAATAAGGCCCTGATGGCGATTGGTATAGCCTGTGTCCTGATGCTCATATATATAACCATTCGCTTTGAATTTAAGTTTGGCGTAGGGGCGGTAGTCGCCCTGCTGCAAAACGTGGTGATTGTGGTGGGGGTGTTCTCGCTCTTCCAATGGGAGGTTGACAGCACTTTCATTGCCGCCCTCCTTACGATACTGGGTTACTCTATCAATGACACCATCGTGGTATTTGACAGGATTCGGGAGAATCTTAAGTTGAGACGCAGGGAGCCCTATGACGTGATTGTCGATAAGAGCGTCCTCCAAACGGTTAACCGTTCCATCAATACGGTTCTTACGGTTGTCTTCTGCCTGGGGGCGCTTCTGTTGTTGGGCGGTGCCACCCTTAAGTATTTTGTCCTGGCAATGCTGATAGGCATTGTTGTTGGCTGTTTCTCATCGATATTCATTGCCAGTCCGATATGGTATGACTTAAAAATAAGAGAGAATTAACTGGACTATATAATTCAATAACACTACTGTGTCAGGCGCTCGGCGCCGGGCTCATTATGGGCAGCGGTTTTAACATCGCGGGACTGTTCTAAGTCCCGCTTTTTTTAACCGGGGGTCTTAACCCGGTAAATAGCGTCTTGCAGTTTACGTCTTTTGGTGCCTGGATTGCGATCATGGAGGAAGTACCTGTGAAGGATGAACGAACGATAGCGGCGTTGGTTTCAGTGGCCAGCAATACCCTGCTGGTAATCAGCAAGCTGGCCGCCGGTTTGTATGTGGGATCGGTCAGCATTATTTCCGAGGCCATTCACTCCGCCAATGACCTCTTGGCTTCATTAATTGCGCTGTTTGCGGTTAGGACCGCAGGCAAACCGCCGGATAAAGAACACCCATTTGGCCATGGCAAGGTAGAGAACATATCCGGAACCATTGAGGCCTTGCTGATCTTTCTGGCTGCTTTCTTAATCATTAAAGAGGCGGTGGAGAGACTCTTTCATGGGGTGGAGATACAGACGCTTGGTTGGGGTTTGGGCGTTATGGGTTTTTCTGCGATTTTGAACCTGATAGTATCCCAGTATCTGATGCATGTGGCGAAGAAAACGGATTCAATAGCCCTGGAGGCGGATGCCTTACACCTGAGAACGGACGTTTATACATCCGCAGGTGTCTTCCTCGGGCTCTTGCTGATCAAGCTGACCGGCTACACCATCATTGACCCCATTGCCGCTATCCTGGTGGCGATGTTGATTTTGAAGGCGGCCTACGATCTTACCAGGAAAGCCTTTATGCCCTTGATGGATACCGCGATCTCCGACAGTGAGATTGACACCATCAAGGAGGTTTTGGATGAGTATGCCGATTATTATGTTAGTTACCATAAAATACGCACCCGGCGGGCAGGCAGAGAGTGTCATGTGGATTTCCACCTGGTGGCCAGAGCGGAGATGAGCATCAAGGAGGTTCATGACCTCTGTGACCGGATTGAAAAGGGGATTAGAGACAGAATACCCTTCTCCCATGTGTTGATCCATGCGGAACCGGATGAAGGAAAGCAAACCGAAGGCGGGGTTTAGAAAAATGGCGACCGGACCAACCATAGGGGTACGAAAACCAATTCTTCCCTTCGCATTGATGCACGGGCCCGCTCCGCCTCACTTGTGAACAGACAACGGGGTTATAGACTAATGTCGACTGCTCAAGTAAAATGAATTACAAGACGCGAGGAAAGGGGGCTGCGGCTTGCAGTTTTACCTGATAGGAGCCCTGATATTCCTGACCACCATGCTGGTTTTCGTGTTCCAGAATCAGCAGCCGGTCACGGTAAGGTTTATCACCTGGGTCTCCCCGCAAGTATCATTGGCACTGGTAGTCCTGTTGGCGGCATGTTTCGGAGCCTTGATTGCTTTTCTGGTAGAAAGCTTCCGTAACCTTAAGAAGATGCAGTTGTTCCGACAGAAGAGCTCAGGGGGTAAAAACCAACCGCAGGAGTCCACGAGAACCAAAGGCTCCACCGGTGCTTAATACACGATTTGGGCATTGCCAGGACTCCTTTACTCGGTCTCGGAAAGAATTGGGATCATGACCAAGCACCGGCTCGGCAGGGATGAAGAGTCCGTTCGCAACTTAAGGCTCTAGTATGGCGTCGGTTAGACGTTTTTTTGTTTGTATTGTGCTGAAGCATAGGAGTTTTCAGGATGAGAAGAAACCAGACATGGTCTGTAGTCGACCCGGTTATAGACCAGGAGCACCTGGTACAGAACCTTATGCAGGAACTGGATATCTCACGCGTATTGGCTGGTATTCTGGTAAAGCGGAACCTCTCCGATGTGGAGAAGGCCCGTTCTTTCCTCTATCCCAGGATCGATATGTTATCCTCGCCGTTATCCATACCCGGGATGACGGAAGCAGTAAACCGAATCAAGAAGGCGGTTGACCTTCAGGAAAAGGTGGTTATTTACGGAGACTATGATGTGGACGGGATCTGCAGCATAACCATCTTGAAAGAGTTTTTGGAAAGGCACCTGCCGGTAGTAAATTATTACATACCCAACCGTTTTCAAGAGGGCTACGGATTAAATCCCGATGCGATAAGGGCCATTCGCGGCCAGGGCTGTGAATTGCTGATAACCGTAGACTGTGGCACTGCCTCGGTGGAGGAGGTTGAGTTGGCCTCCCGGTTGGGTATGGAGGTGGTAATTACCGATCACCATCAACCGGGTTCGGCTCTGCCTGAAGCAGCAGCAGTGGTAAATCCCAAACTGGTTCCAGCTGCGGGCCATGAATTGGCCGGCGTGGGAGTTGCGTTCTACCTGATAAGAGCTCTGTGCCAGGTCTTCCCCGGGATCGACCCCCTGCATTGGCTGGATTTAGTAGCCTTAGGGACGGTAGCCGATATTGTTCCGCTTACCGGTGACAACCGAATACTGGTTAAGGAAGGGATGAAACGGCTTAAAGAAACGAGACGCCCGGGACTCCGGGCTTTGATTGAATCCGCCGGCATCAGAGAGAGTGAATTGCAGTACTGGCATCTGGGTTTCATCCTGGCACCCCGGCTCAATGCCGCCGGCAGGATGGAAGATGCCGGGGCCGCAGTGGAACTCCTGCTCAGCAATAGTGAAACCGAGGCTCGGATCCTGGCGGACAAGATGACGGTCTTAAACACCACCCGCCAGGGGATCGAAACCGGTATTCTTAAGGAGGCCCAGGCCGAAGCTTCTCTCAGGGCAGCCCGGGGAGAGAAGGTTCTGGTTGTGGCGGGAGAGGGCTGGCACCAGGGGGTCTTGGGAATAGTCGCCAACCGACTGGTGGAAGGGTTTGGAAGGCCCGTGCTTTTGATATCCTGGGAAGGAGAAACGGGCAAAGGATCGGGCAGAAGCGCCCCCGGCTTTGATCTGTTCCAGGCCCTGAACCAATGCCGGGACCATCTGGAGCGGTTTGGCGGTCACCAACAGGCGGCCGGGGTGCAGGTACATCGCTCGCAGCTTGACGCCCTCCGCCAGGCGTTGAACGAAGTGGCGGCCAGTACCTGGGAGGAGCAGAGCGAATCACACATCGTGATAGAAGGGGAGCTTGAACTTCACGAGATCACCAAGGAATTGGCCCGGGAGATTCTGCTGCTGGAGCCTTTTGGCCTGGGGAACACATCCCCGGTATTCGTTCTGCGCTCGGCGGTGATACTCAACCCTCAGGCAGTGGGGCGGAATAAGGAGCACCTGAAATTCCAGGTTGGGGTTGGTGGATACACCGGGCAGCCGGTGGAGGCCATCGGATTTGGAATGGCTGATTTCCTCGAACAGCCTTTGGCTACTCAGCTCTTTGACTTGGTATTCGAACCGGAGGTCAACCGTTTTCGTGGGCAGGAGCGCATTCAGATGCGGGTTTACGATATGAAGGCCGCCGACTGTTTGGATAATCCCCGGGATTTTACCTTTCATCTTCCGAATTTGGACAAATCCCTCTTTGAACGCATGGAAAACTGTATCAAAGCCGGACTGAGAGACAGCTCACCGGTTCTGGTTGTGTACCCCACGTTAAGATGCCTGCAAAAACACCTTCTGGGACTAAAACGCCTGTTCCCGGATAGGAGCCTGGCACCCCTTCACGGGTGCCTGCCGCAGACTGTGATGCGGCGTACTCTGCAGCAGCTGGAAAACAACCGGCCTTATGTGTTCTTGACTACCGATGCCTTTTTCCGCCATGTGATCAAGGCGCGGAATATCAGTCCGGCAGCGATGGGGATTGCCCTGTGGCCGACGGAAGAAATGCTGAGTGATGATCTCTTGGATTGGCAGTTCTTCCAGCGCGAAACGCCTGAACCAATTCTGGTGACAGGATTCGAGCACGTTGTACCCGTAAGGATTGGCAGTGGCCGCAGGATAATTTACACTAATAGAAGGAAGACATTGCGCACCATGTCTCGCGATGGAGACCTCCAGGAGGCGGGCTTGACGGATATAAACGAGCGGATCAAGTTGCGTCGGCGCTTCCTGGATGAAGAACCGAGATGGATTTTCTGGGATGGCACCTTTGGCGGGGGACTTCCCCAGGTGCCTGCAGATCAAGTGATATTGGGGGATTCTCCTTTTGGGTGGTATGAGGTGGAAAACCTGCTGGCGCAAACAGGCGAGGTCAAGGAAATCGTCGTAGCTTTTTCGGGGGATGATTTGCAGTGGAACCAGAAGCACCTGGAACACCTGTACCCCGATGGCGAATACATATGTTTACTATATGAAAGGTTGCGGCGGCGGCGTGGCAATATAAGATTATCCAAGGATGCTTTGACCGACAGCCGGGGGATGAACGGCCGGAATCAGGCACTCCTTTCCGGGCTGCGGGTCCTCTATCAGTTGGGGCGGTGCCGGATAGTCAAGCGGGCCGATCATTATGAGATACATGCTGTTATCCGTGATCTGAATCTGTCGGACTTGGAAGCATCCCCGTTCTATCTGGAGGGTATTCAGGAAAAGAAGGTGTTGGATAAATGGCGGGGTAAGCTTGTCCGGTAACAGGAGTGGTTTGGGCATGGATTTATCCGTGTTACTGGAGTACATGAAACAGAATAACGCCGACATAGATACCGCTGTAATTGAGCAGGCTTACCATTTTGCGGCTAGGGCTCATGAAGGGCAGTACCGGATTTCGGGTGAGGAATACATCAATCATCCGTTGAAGACGGCTTACATACTGGCCGAACTGGGGCTGGATGTCACGACGATAGTGGCGTCGTTGCTGCATGATGTGGTTGAGGATACCAGTGTAACCCTGGATGAAATTGAAAAGATATTTGGGGAAGAGATTGCCCTGCTGGTAGACGGCGTTACCAAGCTGTCCCGGATTGAGTTTAAGTCCAAAGAGGATGCGCAGGCCGAGTATCTTCGTAAGATGTTTTTGGCCATGGCCAAGGATATAAGGGTAATCCTGATCAAACTGGCAGACCGACTGCATAATATGCGGACCTTGAAGCACCAAAACCCGCAGAAGCAGAGGGAGATAGCCCAGGAGACCCTCGATATCTACGCGCCTCTGGCTCATCGACTGGGGATCTTTCGCTTTAAGTGGGAACTGGAGGACCTCTCCCTCCGGTACCTGGAACCGTCGGTATATTACGAACTGGTCAGCCGCCTCAAGACTAAACGCAAAGAGAGAGAGCAGTATGTGCAGAGCCTGATCGATCAGATTCGGGCCGGTATTGACCGGTTGGGGATTGAAGCTGATATTGCCGGCAGGCCGAAAAACCTTTATTCAATTTACAATAAGATGCTGAAGCAGGGCAAGGACCTGGATGAGATCTACGACAAGATAGCCATCAGGGTGATAGTCAACTCGGTGCGGGAATGCTATGCCATACTGGGGGTGATCCATACCCAATGGAAGCCCCTGCCCGGGCGGTTTAAGGACTATATTGCCACCCCCAAGCCCAATATGTACCAGTCACTGCATACCACGTTAATTGGCCTGGGGGGAGAGCCTTTTGAAGTGCAGATTAAAACCTGGGAGATGCATCAGACGGCAGAGTATGGCATTGCCGCCCACTGGCGTTACAAGGAAGGCTCCCGGGGTGATAAGGACTTTGATGAAAAGCTGGCCTGGTTGAGAAGGACCCTGGAATGGCAGCAGGATGTTAAAGATACCAGGGAATTCATGGAATCACTAAAAATTGACTTGTTTTCGGCTACCGTCTTTGTATTTACTCCCAAAGGCGATGTGATCGAGCTGCCTGCTGATTCCTGTCCGGTAGACTTTGCCTACCGGGTGCATACTGAAGTGGGACACCGGTGCATAGGTGCCAAAGTCAACGGCCGCATCGTTCCTCTGGAATACCGGTTGAAGAACGGGGATATTGTTGAAATCCTCACCTCCAAGCAGTCTAACGGTCCCAGCCGTGATTGGCTGAATTTCGTGAAGACCTCCCAGGCCAAGAGCCGGATCAAATCCTGGTTTAAAAAAGAACAGCGGCAGGAGAACATTATCAAAGGCCGGGACAGTCTGGAACTGGAGCTTAAGCGCAACAATTTGGACACCAGGGAATTCCTCAAAGAGGAAAGGCTGGCGGAGATCGCCTCCAAGTTCAGCTTCAACCGGGCTGAAGACCTCTACGCCGCAATTGGGGACGGTGTGGTTACCGCCAACCAGGTTATCGGCAAGCTTAAGGAGGAATACTTCCCGGAGAAGAAGCTCGATGATTTGCTGGTTTCTCCCACCGTCAAAAGCAGCGGGCAACTGCACCGGGATAAACCTTCAACCGCAGTGCGGGTCAAAGGAGTGGAGGATGTGATGGCTCGTCTCTCTCACTGCTGCAACCCTCTTCCCGGCGATGAAATAATCGGATACATCACCCGGGGGAAAGGGGTTTCCGTACACCGGGTTGATTGCCCCAACATCAAGGCTCATGCCCGGACTGAGGCGGACAGGATAGTTGAGGTTGACTGGATCTCGGCTAACCCCACGGTTTACATGGTGGAGATTGAGGTTACCGCCATCGACAGAGCCCGCCTGACGGCGGATGTGGTGACCATCATAGCCGATGCTCACATTACCCTGCATTCGGTGTTTTCAAGGGCTACCCGCAATTCAATGGCTACCATCAATTTGAAGCTGCAGATCAAGGATTTGGATCACCTGCAGGCCATTATGCAGCGGATCAGCAAAGTAAAAGATGTGGTGGAGGTTAGAAGGGTGGTACCGACCACCCACCATTAAGGATTATGAAAGCAGTTATACAGCGAGTCATTGAAGGGCAGGTTCTGATTGGTGAAAGAATCTGCGCTGCCATCCAGCAGGGATTGGTGGTGTTAATTGGGGTTGGCAGAGGTGATACCATCAAGGATGCGGATTTCATTGCCGATAAAATTGTCAACCTGAGAATATTTGAAGACGGGGCCGGTAAGATGAATCTTTCGGTATCCGATATTGGGGGGGCAGTTTTGGCAGTGCCGCAGTTTACGCTGTATGGTGATGCCCGCAAGGGTCGCCGGCCTAATTTTATGGAAGCGGCTCCTCCGGAATCGGGGGAACCCCTCTTTAACCGGGTTAAGGAGCAGATGCGTGAGCGGGGAATCCAGGTTGAGACCGGTGAATTTGGGGCCCACATGATCGTCAGAATTATCAACGATGGCCCCTGCACAATAATACTAGACAGTCGAGCATAATTTGAGGGAGGTTTATTGGTCATGATTTTAAGAGGGGTGCAAGTCGGCGGCGTAGGGGCCAATTGTTATATCATCGGGTGTGAAGAAACGAGAGAAGGGGCCATCATTGATCCCGGCGGCGGCGCCGAGTCAATCCTGCGGATCGTCAGGGAGGAAAACCTGAAGATCAAGTACATTATCAACACCCATGGTCATATTGACCATATTGGGGCCAATACCAGGATTAAAGAAGCTACCGGGGCCGATATCCTGATACATGAGAAGGATGCCAAGATGCTGACCAGTGCGGCGGCCAATTTTTCTATGCTTATGGGTCAAAGGATTACCAGTCCTCCCGCCAGCCGCCTGCTGAAAGACGGCGATATCATCAAGGTTGGTACCACCATAGAACTGGAGGTTATTCATACCCCCGGTCATACACCCGGTGGTATCTGTCTGAAAACCGGCAACATCATATTCTCCGGGGATACATTGTTTGCCGGCTCCATTGGCCGCACGGATTTTCCAGGAGGCTCCTATAAAACCCTGATCAATTCGATTAAGGAAAAGCTGATGTGCTTTGATGATGACGTCGTAGTCTACCCGGGACATATGCAGCCTACTACCATTGGTTTTGAGAGAAAGCACAACCCGTTCTTATAGATAATGAGGACGGAGGCCCCACCTCTTCAGGGGATTGAGCAGTACACAAAACTGTTTACTTGATGACTGGTCTTGTGCTATCATTTAGCGTAATCAAATATCACCAGAAGTAATGACAAAGGAAAGTAGGCTCGGGGTACTTTTTTCAGGGAGGGGATGTCGTGACTGGAAGCATCTCCAAAAGGAACGAGCTGAAGTTCCCTTTGGAACTCCCAACTGAAACCATCAAGGATGGCAAGTAGGTCGGGGCGGAACTTCCACCGTTAAAAGGAAGGGGGTATCGGATCAGCCATCTCGTACCTTGAATAAGCGGACCTTTGTCAATAAGGGTGGTACCGCGGAAGGAACAAGCCTTTCGTCCCTTGGACGGAAGGCTTTTTTGATGGTTATCCCGTACCCTTTAGAGCAGGGTACATTGTGCCAATAAGGGTGGTACCGCGGGAAAACCAACCTCTCGTCCCTTGGGGATGAGGGGTTTTGTTTTTGCCCTGGTGCTCTTGAGGAAGGAGGGATAAGCTAATTACAATAGAATAGCACTTAGGGTTCGCGATTTCCATGGGTCTATGTCATCGAATTCAAACGAAACCAGCGACAATTAAGGTTAAAATGATAAGGGAATCACAACGATCCGGTGGTGAGCATATGCTGATCGGCCTGCAGGTGACCGGGGGTTACGATGGCGGAATACATGAAATTATACGGCTGTTTTTCCCCCGGTGCCGGGTGACTTATGAGCCTGTCGATACCGACCTCAAGGTGGATATACGGGTAAAGGAAGGTCCGGGGTACCTGGAGCTTACCGGGGAGCTGCGGGGGATGCTGGAAAAAACCGAGCAGAGCCGACTCTTTTCCGCTGAACCCGGGGAGGTAAAAAGAGAGGTGCGGTCTTTCACTTACCGCCTGTTAATGGAAGCCACCTCTATGAACCCCAGTCCCTATGGTATTCTTACCGGCGTGAGGCCGACCAAACTGGTTCACCGCTACCTCGATAACGGGTATTTCGAGGGTGAGATACAAAGGGAACTCAGGGATAAATACCTGGTGGAACCCGAAAAGGCAGGACTGCTTACGGAGGTGGCTGTAAGGAACCGGCCTTTTCTGCTGGGCCCGGAGCAGGTCAAGAGATGTTTGGGGGTCTATGTGGGCATCCCCTATTGCCCCACCCGCTGTCATTACTGCTCCTTCCCGGCTTACCCGCTGGAGCACCGACCCGGCCTGGCCGAGTTCTTCTCCGCACTGCTCCAGGAGTTGAGCCGTATCGGCCGGGTTCTTAATGAGTTGGACCTTGCTGTTGATAACCTTTATGTGGGCGGGGGTACACCGACGGTATTGGGGGCCTTTGAGTGGGAACAGCTGCTCGACGTGTTAAACCGCTATTATTTGGGAACAGAAACCGAATTTACGGTGGAAGCGGGCCGTCCTGATACCCTGAACGGCGATGTGTTGAGGCTGCTGGTGGCGGGGGGAGTTAACCGCATGTGTGTAAACCCCCAGACTATGAATGATGAGACCTTGAACCTGATCGGCAGGCGGCATACCGCCCAGATGGTAAGGTCAGGATATGAACTGGTCCGTTCCGCCGGTATCAAGCAGGTCAATATGGATTTGATTGTAGGATTACCGGGCGAGGGGCCGGCTGAGCTGGAGAAGAGCCTGCAGGAGGTGATGCGGCTTAAGCCTGAGGGCATAACCATTCACCACCTGGCCTGGAAACGGGGTTCCGTCTGGCAGATGCAGGAGGCGGCTCTGGAGCAAAACGGAGCCGATATCGGTGATGATGCCAGGAGCATTATGTCCTCCGCCGGCTACCTGCCCTACTACCTGTATCGTCAAAAATACATGGCCGGCAACCAGGAGAATATCGGCTATGCCCTCCCTGGGTGCTTCAGCAGGTATAATATCCGAGTTATTGAGGAACGGCAGACCATTATCGGACTGGGTGGAGGCGCAGCCAGCAAGTATGTGGATCCGCACACCTGGAAGCTGACCACCTTACATTATCCCAAAGACCCGGCAGCCTACATCAAGAGGGTGGAAGAGTTGATAAATGCCCAAGTTGACAAGCTTAGGGCCTTATCCTAGAATAAATTCTAGTGTTTTTCGGCAAATCCAGCATAACGAACCGGAGGAAGAAAAATGGAAATCTCGGGACCTAGAGGGACCCACGATATACTGCCTGACGAATCCCCCTTTTGGCAGATCATGGAGAAAAACCTGCGCCAGATGGCAGAATTGTACGGCTATTCAGAGGTACGCCTGCCGATCTTCGAACATACCGAGCTTTTTGAACGTGGGGTTGGAGATTCCACCGACATCGTCCAGAAAGAGATGTATACCTTTATGGATCGTGGGGACCGCAGCCTAACCCTGAGGCCGGAGGGCACTGCATCATGTGCCCGGGCGTTTATTGAGCACCGGGTTTACAACCAGGCCCAACCGACCAAATGGTTTTATATCGGTCCCATGTTCAGGTATGACCGCCCCCAGGCCGGCAGATATCGCCAGTTTCACCAGTTTGGCCTGGAGGTGTTTGGAAGCCGGGATCCGAATGTGGATGCCGAAGTTATTGCCCTGCTGGTGCGTATGGTTCAGAGGCTGGGTATAAGGGAAGCCCGACTGCACTTGAATACTGTGGGCTGTCCCGACTGCCGACCCCTGTACCGGGAAAGGATGCTCCAGTACATGGCGCCCTTCGCCGGCGAACTATGCAATGACTGTCGGCAGAGGATGGATAAGAATCCGCTGCGGGTTTTGGACTGCAAGAATTCCCGCTGCCGGGAAGTGGTGAAAGATGTTCCCACCATCAACAGCTACCTCTGTGACCGATGTGGGCAGCACTTTGAACAGGTCCGGAGCATGCTGGCGGCTTACAAAGTTGATTATGTGATTGATTCCCGGCTGGTGCGGGGACTGGACTACTATACCAATACTGCTTTCGAACTGCTGGTCCCGGACCTGGGGGCTCAAGCCGCCGTTGGGGGTGGCGGCAGATATGACGGCCTTATTGAGGAGTGCGGCGGACCGCCTACTCCCGGTATCGGCTTTGCCATCGGCCTGGAACGCCTCCTGCTGGCGGCCCGCAAACAGGACCCCGGAATCTGGAAGCGACCGCCGATGATGGAGGTATTTGTGGCCGTCGCCGACAGGGAATATGATACTCAGGCCTGTCTACTGCTGGATCGGCTCCGTCGGTCGGGGATCAAGGCTGACAAGGACTATATGGATAGAAGCCTCAAAGCGCAGATGAAATATGCCGGTAAAAGTGAAGCGCGGATAGTGGTAGTTATCGGGGAGGAAGAGATCAGGAACGATTCTTATGTGCTGCGAGACATGATGCACAAGGAACAGCAGGAGGTCCCTTCAAGCCAGATTGTTGACAGAATTAAGTCCATTTTGGTCACATCTTAAGGAGGAAGTAGGAATGGCATTAAAAAGAACTCATACTATTCAGGAGCTAAGCCCCCGTATGGCAGGACAGACAGTTGTACTTGCCGGATGGGTCAATACCCGACGTGACCATGGAGGACTGATTTTTGTGGACCTGCGGGACCGCTCGGGACTGGTACAGGTGGTATTCAACCCCGAGATCAGCAAACCCGCCTTTGAATTGGCCGAGAGGATCCGCAGCGAGTATGTCATCGCTATTGCCGGGATTGTGAGAATGCGGCCGGAAGGCACGGTTAATCCAAATCTGCCTACCGGTGAAATCGAGGTTTACGCCTCGGAACTGGAGTTGTTCAACACTGCCAAAAACCCTCCCTTCTACCTGGAGGATAACATTGAAGTTGATGAGCTGCTGCGGCTCCGCTACCGGTATCTCGATATTCGGCGCCAGGAGATGAAAAACAACATGATGCTGCGCCACCGGGTGATTAAATCGATGCGTGATTTCTTGGATCAGCGCGGTTTTCTGGAGATCGAGACCCCCATTCTGACGAGAAGCGCACCGGAGGGGGCGCGGGATTATCTGGTACCCAGCCGTGTACGCCCCGGGGAGTTTTACGCTTTACCTCAGTCCCCCCAGATATTCAAGCAGATCCTTATGGTAGCCGGGATTGAGAAATACTACCAGGTGGCCCGCTGTTTCCGCGACGAGGACCTGAGGGCAGACCGACAGCCTGAGTTTACCCAACTGGATATCGAGATGTCGTTCATCGACGAAGAAGACATAATGGAACTGACGGAGTCCATGCTGGTCCGGGCCTTTGCTGATGGCATCGACCGGGAGGTATCCATCCCCTTTCCCCGGATAACTTATGACGAAGCCATGAAATCTTACGGGAGTGATAAACCCGATATGCGTTTCGGGCTGATCATTCAGGACCTTACCGATCTGCTGCAGGCTTCGGAATTCAAGGTTTTCGCTACCGCTATCAACAGCGGGGGCGTGGTCAGGGCCATAAATGCCCCCGGTTGTGCTTCCCTGTCACGCAAGGAAATTGATGAACTGGTTCAGCAGGCCATTGATCTGGGGGCCAGAGGTTTGGCCTGGATACAGGTCACCGAAGAAGGCATGAAGTCACCGATTGTCAAATTTATCAGTCCCCGGGACCTGGAGGGTATTGCCTCCCGCCTGGAGGCCAAACCCGGCGATCTGCTGCTGTTCTGCGCGGATTTTGAAGATACTGTGGCTCGGGTTCTCGGTGGAATCAGGCTTGAGCTCGGCAGGCGGTTGCAGCTTATCGATGAAGATGCTTTCAACTTTGTTTGGGTTACCGACTTCCCCTTGCTGGAATGGGATGAGGAGGAGAACCGTTATATAGCCGTGCATCATCCCTTCACTTCCCCGCAGGATCCCGATCAGTTGGAAAGTGCGCCCCAATCCGCCAAAGCCAGAGCCTATGATCTGGTTTTGAACGGAACTGAGATTGGTGGGGGGAGTATTCGTATCCATTCCCGAACGCTGCAGGAGAAGATGTTTGCCCTGCAGGGATTGACCGCCGAAGAGGTAGCCGATAAGTTTGGCTACATGCTGGAGGCTTTTGAGTACGGGGCGCCGCCGCATGGGGGTATCGCCTTTGGACTGGACCGACTGATAATGCTGATGGCCAAGCGTGAATCCATCAGGGATGTGATCGCTTTCCCCAAGACCCAAAGTGCGTCCTGCCCTATGACCCATACGCCTTCACCGGTTAAGGCGGAGCAACTTAAAGAACTTAACATAATAACCATAATTAAGTAATGCGCAGAACCTAAAATGGGGTTGGGCGATTATTGAAAACCCCGGCGGGCTGTGATATTATTAGCTTAGATTTGAGATACTAAAGAACAGCCCCTGCTGTGTTCGTGAAAGGCTGGTTTCGTTTTGGCCCAACACCAAAATGAAGGGCGTCTGGTCTCTGTCAGTGGCTTGCGGGCCCTGTTTGACAGGGAGTCATAAAGCTGACAGGAGGATGCCCACCTGCTGTTCCGCAGGTTCAAAACAACCGGCTGCACACGACTCGGTGGGGTTAACTGTTTCTTGGAGGGCTTACCTTGGATGACAGGTGGGTAAGGACCAGAGTGCTGCTGGGAGACGAGGCCTGTTATCTCCTGATGCAGGCTCGAGTCATGGTCGTCGGATTAGGGGGAGTAGGCTCATATGTGGCGGAAGGCCTGGCCCGGGCCGGGATCGGGAACCTGATCCTGGTTGACCCTGACCGGGTAGTCATCAGCAATATTAACCGGCAGTTAGTCGCCCTCACCAGTACCCTGGGTCAACTCAAGGTGGAGGTCATGGCCAACCGGATAAGGGACATAAATCCGGAGTGCAATGTAGAAACATGCGCGATCCGTTGTAACCGGGACACCGTCAATGATCTCCTTAATAAGGAGCCCGATTATGTAGTAGATGCCATAGATTCTGTTCCCGACAAGGTTTGTCTGATAAAAAAGTGTTTTTCAGGCTCCATACCTATAATCAGTTCAATGGGAGCTGGAAATCGCATTGATCCCACCAAATTTGTCGTTGCCGACATATCGCAGACCCACACCTGTCCCCTAGCACGCAGGGTTCGGCATGAACTGCGCCGGGAAAACATATATGAAGGTGTGCGGGTAGTATATTCCCAGGAAAAACCGGTCTCCCTCGCATTTCCGGTCGGCAGTATCTCGGTTGTGCCGTCGACGGCCGGATTGATCCTGGCCGCTTCAGTTATAAAAGATCTTCTAACTGGTATTCAAAAGGCCGATTAATGCAATACTGCGATAAAAAAGAAAAGGATGATGGCATGCAGATCTCGTACCGGGCGCTGGGGGAACTGAAACAGAAGATGAATCCGGCAGAAGGGGTTATTAAAACCGAGGACCAACTGGACGTGGAGACTCTACTTGGCATACTGGGGATCAACCGCAAGGACCTGGTCATTATGGTTAACGATCACAAGGCTGACGTTGGTGATTTGTTAAGAGATGGAGACCGGGTAGTTATCATACCCTTCGTAGTAGGAGGGTAGAGAAAAGACGATAATACGGGAGGGTGTTAAATGTACTGGAACCAGGAAATAGAATGTATGCCCCGGAAGGAACTGGATGAACTAAAGCTGCGGCGCCTTAAGGAAACCGTTTTCCGGGTATACTCCTTTGTGCCCAGCTATAAAGCAAAGATGGATGAAATGGGAGTCAACCCCGGCGACATCCAAAAACTGGAGGATATCAGCAAGCTGCCTTTTACCACCAAACAGGACCTGCGCGATAATTACCCCTTTGGTCTGTTCGCCGTACCCATGACAGATGTAGTGAGAATCCATTCCTCCTCGGGGACTACGGGGAAACCGACCGTAGTAGGCTATACCAGGAGGGACCTGGAAAGATGGGCGGAACTGATGGCCCGAGCCTTAACCTGTGCCGGTGCTACCCGCCACTCTGTGGTCCAAAACGCTTACGGCTACGGGTTATTCACCGGTGGGCTGGGGGTGCATTACGGAGCCGAGAAGATCGGAGCCTCTGTTATTCCCAGCTCCGGAGGAAACACCAAAAGGCAGATCATGCTGATGCAGGATTTCGGAACCACGCATTTGACCTGTACTCCTTCCTATGCCCTGTACATGTACGAAGTAATGACAGAGATGGGGATTGATCCTTCGGAGTTGAAGCTTAAGTCTGGTATTTTTGGGGCTGAACCCTGGTCGGAAAATATGCGGCGTGATCTGGAGAACCGGCTGCAGATCGATGCTTTCGATATCTACGGCCTCAGTGAGATAATGGGTCCCGGGGTAGCGATAGAGTGTCCCGAGAAGAACGGCCTTCATTTCTTTGAGGACAATTTTATTGTCGAGATCATCAACCCTGAAACCGGCGAAGTCCTGCCGCCGGGGGAAAAGGGAGAATTGGTTTTGACTACCATTAACAAAGAGGCTCTGCCGATGATAAGATACCGCACCCGCGATCTCACCTCCCTGAACATTGAGGCCTGTTCCTGCGGCCGGACCCATGTCAAGATGAGCAAGGTATTGGGGCGGTCAGATGACATGGTAATCATCAGAGGTGTTAACGTATTCCCGTCAATGGTGGAGAGCGTACTATTGAATATCGCCAATGTTGAACCGTACTATCTCCTGGTTGTTGAGAGAAGAAACAACCTGGATGAGTTGGAGGTATGGGTAGAGGTTTCAGAAAAGGCCTTCAGTGATGAGGTAAGGAAGCTGGAGCAGCTGGGGAAAACAATAACCAGAGAGTTGGAAAGCAGTCTGGGGGTAGCGGTTAAGGTCAAGCTGGTGGAACCCAAGTCCCTGCAGCGAAGTGAGGGCAAAGCCAAAAGGGTTGAAGACCGCCGACAATTCTAATGTATAATTTAAGTAATATGATACGGCGTCATCCATTTATGGTAATAATAATCCTCCAATCAGAATAAAGACAGCATTCCGGATGATGCGCGGGTAAACGGGTGGTATGATTACAATGAGCGAGGAGGGAGACGGTTATGGTTAAGCAGATCTCGGTTTTTCTGGAGAACAAGGCGGGAAGGCTGGCAAGTGTAACCAAGGTTTTGGGAGACCACAGGATTAATATCAGAGCCCTCTCAATAGCAGATACCTCTGATTTTGGTATCCTGAGGTTGATCGTCAATGACCCGGAAAAAGCCTATGGAGTCCTGAAAAAGGCAGGATATACCGTCAGCGAGACTGAGGTTATCGCGGTTGAAGTGCCGGATACTCCGGGAGGATTGGCCAGGGTTCTGGACATTATGGGAGAAGCATCCATTAATATAGAGTATTTGTATGCCTTTATCGGAAAGGCTTCTGATGACGCCCTGGTAATATTTAAGGTTGAAGACCCTGAACGGGCGGTTCAGGTCTTTGAGACCCGTGGGGTGAACGTACTGGACAGCAGCAAGGTATATACGCTATAGCTATAATCTCACTTAATTATATGGTTTTACCCATGCTATTATACTGGACCGGGGCATAGAGAATACATAGGTATACAAAAGGATTTCGCATAATGTGCGGTGAGTCGGATGTATGACAGTGCGGGAAACATACATATCCATACCCGGTATTCGGATGGGTCCGGGAGCATACCTGAAATTGCCCGGTCCGCGGAGAGAGCAGGCCTTGACTTTATCATCATCACCGATCACCATCACCTGCGGGGGAGACCTGAAGAGGGTTACCATGGAAAGGTCCTGGTCATAGTCGGATGTGAATTCAATACTGAACGCAATCACTACCTGGGAATAGATATAGAACAAGAGGTAGCCGGTAACGATGATCACCCCCAGGAAGTGATTGACGGTGTGCACGGCCGGGGTGGGATCGGGTTCCTGGCCCATCCCTTTGAAATCGGGTCTCCCGTTTATAAACAGGGGAAAACCTACCCCTGGACCGATTGGGAGGTCACAGGCTTCACCGGGATGGATATCTGGAGTTACCTCTCGCAGTGGCGGGATAATGTTTCCGGAATTGCCAAAGGGATCTACCTCTATTTTAATCCTCACCATGCTTTCAGACGGGGACCCCTTGATGCCTCCCTTCAGAAATGGGATGAGTTGTTGCAGCAGAGAATGGTCGTGGGTATCGGTTGTTCTGATGCCCACGCCATCAAAATCAACCTGGGCCCCTGGAAACCGGTGATTTCTGATTACTATACCTGTTTTCGCTGCATCAATACTCACCTGCTGTTAAAGGAACCCCTGTCCGGCGAATTCAAAAAAGATAAGGAAGCAGTCATCCAGGCCTTGCGTGCGGGCAGGTGTTTTGTGGGGTACGATTTCTTCAAGAACTCCAAAGGATTTTGTTTTGAAGCCCATCACCATGGGCAGATAATACATATGGGCGAAAGAGCCCCCGCCGCCGACACCGTGCTTAAGGTTTTTACCCCCGCCAAAGCCAGGGTGGTCCTGGTCAGGAACGGGAAACCATATCTTGAAAGTACCGGCAGAACCCACCGCTTTGCCCAACTGCGACCCGGGGTTTACCGGGTGGAGGTCCGACACCGGCATGGTCTGGGCTACCGCGCCTGGATCTATTCCAACCCTATCTACCTGGATTAATTACAGATATTCAAGTTTCGCCTACAGCGATGGTTGGCAAACATCGCCCGCTTATCTCCTCAATTTAACACCCCGCAGCCTTACCGGGGTTGAGATTCCTCAGGGTAAAATCCTGCCGCCGCCTGCCGATAAACACCGGCAAAAGGGGCTCTTGCAGCCACAGCAACTGCCGGTTTTGTCCAGCATCTGGCGGCGTTGCATCGATCGGCGTTTTTGGACTGCCTATGTCTTCTTCGTAAGTACTGGCTCTACCCGCCCGCTCCCGAACCAAAACGACGGGAACCGGCTTATCATCACCAACCTCCTGCATCATCACTCTGGTTTAATCCGTGTTTAACCGGGAAGGTATGAACCCAACTCTGCCGAAAATGGTTCAGAACAGGAGATTTAATCCCTACAGAAACAGGGAAAAGGCGTTTGCAAATCCAAATATGTCGTATACTGTATAAAAGTGATGAAAGAAAGTTTATAAAAACCAAGATTTTTTTTTCACAAAAGCAGGAACTCGAAAACAACGAGTAGAATAAGGTGGAGTAAAGTGGAGAAAAGTGGAGCATACTCCCTATAAACTCTCTAGAAGGGCGAACATATGTTCTTAGGCGAATACCAACACAGCTTGGATAACAAAGGCAGGATAACCATCCCGGCCCGGTTCCGCGAGGAGTTGGGGGAAACCTTCATTGTTACCAAGGGCCTGGACAACTGTCTCTTTGTCTATCCATTGTCAGAATGGAAGACGGTAGAACAAAACCTTAAAAGCCTTCCCTTCACCCGGGGTGATGTGCGGGCTTTTGTGCGTTTTTTCTTTGCCGGAGCTTGCGAGTGTGAAACCGACAAACAGGGCCGTATTCTGGTGCCTGCCAGTCTGAGGGAGTATGCAGGAATTGACAAGGAAGTTGTGATTATTGGTGTGGGCAACCGGGTAGAAATATGGTCTGAACAGCTTTGGCGGGAATATGCTCAGAACGCTGGAGCCTCTTATGAAGAGATCTCAGAAAAACTGGTGGAGCTTGGCATATAGGGGGCAGATAATTGCACGTTCCCGTGTTGTTTAATGAGACCCTGGAGTATCTGATTACTGACCCCCGGGGAGTTTATGTCGATTGTACTGTAGGTGGCGGTGGGCATCTCCAGGGTATTATCGCAAGGACAGGAGAAGAGGCAGTCCTGATTGGAATTGACCAGGACGGCGAAATCCTGGAAAAGACAAGAACAAGGATGAGCGGCCATGCCAACGTAATCCTGGCAAAAGGGAATTTCCGCAATCTGCAGGTTATTTTGCATGGACTTTCCATTACTTCAGCCGATGGGATATTGATAGATCTGGGGGTATCATCCTTTCAACTGGACGAAAAAGAGCGTGGGTTTTCTTACCACCTTGACGACCGGTTGGATATGAGAATGGATAGGGAATTGGATACCAGCGCCTGGGACCTGGTTAACAAATGGCCCCTGGACAAGCTGGAACAGATAATCGCCGAACATGGGGAAGAACGCTACGCGGGGAGGATAGCTCGGGGCATAGTCAATGCCAGGCAGCACCGCTCTATTGATACCACACTTGAGCTGGTGGAGGTAATTCGCAGAAGTGTGCCGGCTGGATATAAGCGGGAAACCCATCCGGCCCGACGTACTTTCCAGGCCCTGCGTATTGAGGTCAACCAGGAAATTGAGTCCCTGAAACAGGTTCTGCCACAGGCGGTCGCGTTGCTGAAACCCGGGGGGAGACTATGTGTTATCAGCTTTCACTCTCTGGAAGACCGCATTGTTAAGGATTACTTTGCCCGGGAGTCCAGAGACTGCCTGTGCCCCGGCAAACAACCGGTTTGCACCTGTGGACATAAGGCGCAGCTTAAAGTGTTAACCAGAAAACCCGTGGAGGCATCACCCGCCGAGGTAGCGAGGAACAAGCGGGCTCGAAGTTCCAAACTGCGGGTGGCTGAGAAGTTGGAGTTCTAAAGAGGATGGAGGTCGAATAATTTTGGTATTGGCCGAGTCAAAAAAGCAAACCAGGTTTACCGAGCCGGAAGTTGTAATGCCCGGGCCGGTTAAGAGAAAACGCCGGACTTCGGTAAAGAACGCCAAAGGTCGCCTGCTCCTCAATCTGGCAGTATATGTAATTGCCTTTGCGGTCCTTGGAGTCACACTATGCGTAAAAAGCGCGTTGATGGGATACGAGATAGTGGAATTGAAACAGGAGATTGCTCGCCTCGAAAGTGAAAACAGCCGCCTGGAATACACCATTGCGGAACTCTCCTCTTTAGAAAGGGTTCAGGCTGAAGCCGAAAAGAGGCTGGGGATGTTCAGGCCTCAGTCGGATAACATGGTGGCCTTGCTTTATGAACCCCGGGTGGCGGAGGTAACCGAGGTGGCCTCTGAGGCTGGGGCCAATCACCAATCAGCTTCATTGAAAAAGGATTACCAGTTCATATCGAGCATATTGGACCGAGTGGGAATTGCCGTATCCTTTTGAGATAGAGGTAAAAAAGGTGGGGTAGCGTGAAAACCACCAGTTTAGAAATCCGAAAGCGCATCGCGACGCTTTTTTTCATATTTGTTGCTGTAATCTGTCTCCTGGCGGGACGGTTTTTCTGGCTTCAGGTGGTAAGAGGTGATGAACTGGCGGAGAGGGCCCTGGATAACCGCATGCGAGAGATTACCCTCAAAGCCAAAAGAGGGACGATATTTGACCGTAACGGACGTGAATTGGCCATATCCGTAAGTACCGATTCGGTTTACGCGGTACCGGCCCAGATAGAGAAATCAAAAAAGGAAAGAGAAGTGGCGCAGAAACTGGCGGAGGTCCTGAATATGGATGAGAAAGAGATTTATGATCGCATCACCCGCCAGGTTAGCTTCATTTGGATAAAGAGACAGGTAGATTTGGAGACTTCCCAGAAACTCAGGGAACTGGATCTGGAAGGGATTGGTCTCCTGGAGGAGAGCCGCCGTTTCTATCCCAAGGGCACATTAGCCAGCCATGTTCTCGGCATTTCGGGGATTGACAACACGGGATTGGACGGCCTGGATCTTTATTACGACCAACTGATCGGAGGCACCGATGGGAAAATCGTGATCGAGCACGATGCCGTGGGCCGTGAGATCCCTGAGGCCACTCATCGTTACATACCGCCGGTCGATGGCTCCAGTGTGGTCCTGACCATTGATGAGACCATACAGTATATTTTGGAGCGTGAACTTGATAAAGCGGTGGAACAGCGTCAGCCCAAGGCAGCCTGCGGCATAGTAATGGATCCGAAGACCGGCGAGATACTGGCTTTGGCCTCCCGTCCCAACTTTGATCCCAACAGGTATAACGATTATCCTGCCGGCAACCGCCGTAATTTTGCGGTTCACGATGCTTATGAACCCGGTTCCACCATGAAGATCGTTACCGCCGCCGCGGCCATGGAGGAGGATGTGGTCAAAGCCAGTGACAGGTTCCACTGTCCCGGAAGTATTAAGGTGGCCAATAGAAGGATATCATGCGCCGGAGGAACCAGCCATGGCAGCATGGACTTTACCGAAGTGGTAGAACATTCCTGTAACGTGGGTTTTATCAACACTGGTCTGAAGCTCGGTCTTGAGAAATATTACCGCTACCTTAATGCCTTCGGTTTCGGCCAGAAAACTGGAATCGACCTTCCCGGAGAGGCCCGGGGGATAATCGTTCCCCAGTCCCGGGCAACTCAGATAGATCTGGCGACTATGTCGTTCGGGCAGGCCAATGCCGTAACCCCCATTCAGTTGATAACAGCCGCCTGTACCATTGCCAACGGCGGAACCTTCATGAAGCCTCACCTGCTGAAAGAGGTAATAGCCCCCGACGGCAAGGTCAAAGAGACTGTGACTCCCACCAAAGTCAGACAGGTATTATCCAAAGAAACCGCCAAGGAATTATGTTTGATCCTTGAAGGAGTTGTAAAAAATGGTAGTGGACGGAATGCCCATATTGAAGGGTACCGGGTGGCCGGAAAAACAGGTACGGCTCAGAAAATAGCACCGGGGGGCGGTTATATGAGCAATGAATACGTGGCCTCGTTTCTCGGATTTGCCCCGGCCGACAATCCCCGGCTGGTCTGCCTGATAGTAATCGATGCTCCCAAGGGGTATCCCTATTACGGGGGATGGGTGGCTGCTCCGGTATTTCGGGAGGTTATGGCCGACAGTCTGCGGTATCTCGAAGTTCCCCGGAGTGAGATGTCTCAGGAGGACTCCCACCAGAAAAAGACGGTTGCCGTACCTGATGTAATAAACCTCCCGCTTGATGAAGCAGTTCAGAACCTGAGGAAAGTCGGCCTGAAGGCTGAGGTCCAGGGAGACGGGAATCTGGTGTGGGGGCAGGTACCTAAAGCCAATACCAGAGTGGACCAGAACTCGCGGGTAATAGTATACCTTTCACCGGTAGAAGAGACAGAGGGGTCAGGGCAGGTAACACTGCCGGATCTGGAAGGGAAATCAATGAAGGAAGTAGCCCGGATTCTTTCCCAGCTGGGATTACACTTGAGTCCTGACGGTCATGGCCTGGCCTTCAAGCAGTCACCAGCCGCAGGAACCCGGGTACCGGTAGGGTCTACGATTAAAGTAAGCTTCCAGCCCCTGGAATGAATATATCTGCAGGAGGAATACGATGCGCATACTCGAGCAGCTGTTAACAGGTGTTGAATATCAGGTGCTGCAGGGGAACCCGGGTCAGGAGATAACGGGGATAGCATACGATTCTCGCCAGGTGGAGGAGGGCAATGTTTTCGTATGCATACCCGGGTTCAAGACTGATGGTCACAATTATGCAGCCGATGCCGCGAAAAGAGGGGCCCGGTCCCTCTTGGTGGAAAGGGAAGTTGAAGGCTGTGCGGGTTGTACCATAGTGCAGGTAAAAGATACCCGGTGGATCTTGCCCCTGCTGGCCTCACGTTTTTACGGCCGACCTTCACAGAACCTGAGGGTGGTGGGGGTGACCGGAACCAACGGCAAGACTACCACTACCCACCTCATTGCCGCCATCCTTCAGGAAGCAGGCTACGCCGTTGGTCTGGTCGGCACGCTTAATGCCTCATTTCGGGGCTATCAGGAGAAGTTGGCCAACACCACCCCGGAGTCGTTGGATCTGGAACGTTTCATGCGTAGAGTAAGTGATGAGGGCGGTAGATATGTGGTGATGGAAGTTTCTTCCCATGCCCTCGACCTGGGACGGGTGAGCGAAATCGATTTTAGTGCCGCCGTGTTCACCAATCTTTCCCAGGATCATCTGGACTTTCACAGGAATTTGGACGATTACCGCGAAGCCAAGCTCAAGCTGTTCCGCAGCCTTCCGGTGGACTCAGGTCGGTTTGCGGTGATAAATGCTGATGACCCGCAGGCCCGGAGCTTTATTGACGCCGCTCCGGGGGACAGTGTCACTTACGGAATAAACAATCCGGCGGCGGTCAGAGCAGTTAATATTCAAATCACGTCCCGGGGCTCATCTTTTGAGGTGTTATACCCTGAGGGCAGTATGTCGCTTCGCATTCGGTTGGCCGGGCTTTTCAATGTTTACAATGCCCTGGCGGCCATCGCCTTTGCCCTGCGGGAAGGAATTCCGGTTCGGGTGATTACCGGGGCGTTGGAAAAGGTTCAGGGGGTTGCGGGGCGTTTTGAAACTATTGATGAGGGACAGGAGTTCTCGGTAGTGGTTGACTATGCTCATACCCCGGATGGGCTGGAGAACATCTTGAAGACCGCCCGGCAGATAACCGAAGGACGGATCATTACCGTTTTTGGGGCCGGGGGCGACCGGGACCGGACCAAAAGACCGTTGATGGGAAAGATCGCTGCGGAGAACAGCGATTTCAGCATTGTCACCTCCGACAATCCCCGCAACGAAGAGCCCCTGGCAATCATTGAGGATATTGTCGCCGGCCTGAAAGAGATAGAAGATGCTCATTATGCCGTGGTGCCGGATCGGAGGGAAGCTATTCGCCATGCCGTTTACCTGGCCCACCCCGGTGACATGGTGGTAATTGCAGGAAAGGGGCATGAAGACTACCAGATCATCAAAGGAAAAGTGTATCCTTTTGATGATAGGCTGGTGGCCAGGGAATATATAAGGGAAAGGATTAAAGATGAATAGAACGCTGTCGGAAATCGCTGCTGTTCTGGGCAGCCGGGTTTCAGCCGGGGATGGTCAGGTTTTGATTAAACGAGTAGTGATCGATTCCCGGGTGGCGACTGCGGGGAGTCTTTTTTTCGCTTTAAAGGGAGAGAATCATGATGGACATGATTTTGTGGGAGATGTTTTTTCCCGGGGCGGGGCTGCGGTTGTATCCCGTCCGATCCGGGGAGGACCAACCATAGAGGTAAGGGATTGCCTGGAGGCTCTCCAGGCTTTGGCGGCCTATCATCGGAGACAGTATGAGATTCCGGTTATAGCCGTAACTGGGAGCGTAGGCAAGACCACCACCAAGGACCTGCTGGCGGCTTGTTTGGATAGCCGCCAGACCTTGAAGACTCCCGGTAATTACAATAACGAAATTGGTCTGCCCTTGACGCTGCTGGGGCTTAACGATGAACACCGAGCCTGTGTGGTGGAACTGGCAATGCGCGGCCCGGGAGAGATTGCCCAGCTTTCCAGGATAGCACTGCCTACAGCCTGTATAATCGTGAATGTGGCTCCGGTTCATTTGGAGACCATGGGGTCCCTCGATAATATTGTGAAGGCGAAGTGTGAGGTGCTGGATTATACCCGTGATTTTGCGGTCATTAACGGTGACTTACCCGAGTTAAGCGGTGTTGGCTTTTCCCGAGGAGAGCTTTATCGTTTTGGCCGTAGGCATGATTGTGACTGGCGGGTTATATCCTGCCGCTATCAGCCGCCGCATACCTATTTTGAAATGGATATCACGGATAATAGATTTGCTGTAAGCCTTCCTTTTCCGGCCGTCCATTTGTACGGCAGTGTAGCAGCCGCTGCCGGAACCGCCATGCTTCTCGGGGTTAAACCCCAGGAGATTGCGGAGCGGCTGGCCAATTTCGAGCCGTCGGTCGGCCGCCTGAACCTCAAGGCGGGGCGGGAAGGGGCCACCTTTATTGACGACACCTATAATGCCAATCCCCAGTCTATGATGGCAGCCCTCCAGGTGCTTTGTGACCTGGCAGGCAGCCGACGAAAAATTGCGGTACTGGGGGACATGTTTGAATTGGGATCCTACGAAAGGGAGGGACACCGCCTGGTGGGAGAAAAGGCCGCAGCCCTGGGAGTTGATATCCTGCTGGCCATTGGTGACAGAGCAAAATTCCTGGCGCAAGGGGCCCGGGAATCCGGCTTTGCCGGGATACTGGTCCACTTTGACAACCAGGCTGCAGCTATCGAGTATCTTCAGGGTGAGATCCGGTCGGATGACGTGGTACTGTTTAAGGCATCACGGGGTATGCACCTGGAGGAAATTGTTGATAAACTGCTGCCGGGGAATGAACCCCAAACATCTGAGGAGGACTGATTTGAGCCAATACGTCATGAATTCACTTATTGCCATGGGAATAGCGTTTTTGACCACCGCCGTGCTGGGGCCGATTCTGATTCCCATTCTGGCGCGGATGAAAGCCGGTCAGGTTATTCGCGATGATGGCCCCGCCCGCCACCTGGGAAAGGCGGGCACGCCGACCATGGGGGGAATAATAATTATATCGGCAATAATACTGGCCTCTCTGGTCATGGCCGGCCACAGCCGGGAGGTAATCCTGTGCCTGGCAGCGACGGTTGCCTTTGGCATAATTGGCTTTATTGACGATTACACCAAAGTGGTCATGCGCCGGTCATTGGGGTTAAGAGCGCGGGAGAAACTGGTCATGCAGGTATTTTTCGCGCTGGTTTTTGCCATCTACGTGGTGTTTGGTTTGTTCCGGGGTACGGGTATCGTACTGCCCTTTACGGGATATGAGATCTTCCTCGGTTACTGGTATTTCCCGTTTGTTGTTATTGTCTTCCTGGCGACCACCAATGCCGTAAACCTTACGGACGGCTTGGACGGCCTGGCGGCGGGAACAACCTTTTTTGTATCCTTGGGGCTGCTCCTCATCTGCCACATGACATCCCATAACATGCTGGCGGTTTTTGCCGCCAGTACAGCGGGTGCCTGTCTGGGGTTTCTTCTATTTAATCGCCACCCGGCTCGTGTTTTCATGGGAGATACCGGATCCATGGCCCTGGGGGGAGCGGTTGCCAGTATCGCCGCCTTAACCAGAGCGGAAGTGGCATTGATTCTGATTGGCGGGATATACGTTATTGAAACCTTGAGTGTAATCTTTCAGGTTATCTCTTTTCAGCTTACGGGAAGGCGCATATTCTTGATGAGTCCTCTGCACCACCATTTCGAGTTAAAAGGATGGGGTGAGAGGCGGGTGGTGAGGGTATTCTGGCTGGTGTCTTTATTGTTTGTAATTCTGGGACTGTGGGGATTCAGGGGCATTGGAGCCTGACATCCGCTAGGGGTGATATGAATGAAGTTAACCGGTAAAAGGGTATTGGTAGCCGGCATGGCCAGAAGCGGGTTGGCAGCGACCCGCCTGCTGTTGAGGCATGGGGCAGCCGTTACTGTTTATGACCGTAAAGAGCCGGTGGAACTGGAGGCGGAAATCAAGTCCCTGCCACCGGAGGTTAATACGGTGCTGGGCCTGCACGGGAAGGTGGACCCCGGGGTTTTTGATCTGGTGGTGACCAGCCCCGGCATTTCCCTGGATAACCCACTCCTGGTGGAAAGCACGGAGGCCGGGGTTCCGGTGATAAGCGAGATTGAACTGGCCTATTGCCTTAAACCTCCCGGCCTTGATCTGCTGGCGGTTACCGGTACTAACGGCAAAACAACTACCACCGCGCTGATAGCTGATATCTTAAGGATGAGCGGGATCCCGTCAGCCGCAGCCGGAAACATCGGCATACCTCTCGCTCAAGCTGTAGAGGAGCTGGCTCAGGGGATGATCGCTGTGGAGTGTTCCAGTTTTCAATTGGAAACCATCAATAGATTTCACCCCCGATGCAGCGGAGTTATAAACGTCACTCCGGATCACCTGGACCGGCACCGCACCATGGAAAACTATGCGGAGATTAAGTCCCGGGTCTTTATGAATCAGGATCCGGATGAGTATACGGTATTAAATCTTATGGATCCCTGGATTGTAAAGTTTAAGCCGCCATGCCGAACCTTATTTTTTGCCACCGACCGCATTCTGGAAAGGGGCGTATGGATTGAGGACGGTAAGATAATAGTATCCCTGGAAGGCCGGCGAGAAGTGATATGCACCCTGGCGGAGGTCAAGCTGCGGGGACGCCATAACCTGGAGAATACCCTGTGCGCGGTTGGAGTAACCCGGGCCGTAGGAATCCCCCCGGATGCCATTCGGCGGGCCCTGGTTGCCTTTGAAGGGGTTCGCCACCGCCTGCAGGAGGTGAAGACCGTAGATGGAGTTCTTTATATCAATGATTCCAAGGGGACCAATCCGGATTCAACCATTAAAGCCCTGGAATCATTTTCCGAACCGGTTATTCTCATTGCCGGAGGCAGAAGCAAAGGCGGCGATTTTGAGAAACTGGCTCATCTCATTACCCAAAAGGTGAAAGCACTGGTATTACTGGGCGAGGCCCGGAGTATAATTAGACAAACCGTTGAGGACGAGGGATTTCAGGAGATTGTGGAGGTCGACTCAATAGAGGAAGCAGTGCTGGCAGCCCACAGAATCGCACAGCCCGGGGAAGTAGTCCTGCTGTCGCCGGCTTGTGCCAGTTGGGATATGTTCAAGGACTACGAAGAGAGAGGAGACCTTTTCTGCCGTGCCGTAATGGCCTTGGGGGAGGATGAGGTATGCGTCTGAAGCAGGGTCCTCCGGACCTGATGCTTTTCCTGGTTGTTGTACTGCTGGTATGCATAGGGTTGATTATGATTTTCAGTGCCAGTGCAGTAACCTCCGATGTCAAGTACCAGGATGCATTTTTCTTTGTTAAACGGCAGTTGATCTGGGCGATCCTTGGTTTGATGGTCATGCTGGTCTTAATGAAGGCAAACTACCAGAAACTGCGGGAATTGGGGGTGGCCGGTCTCGTCCTGGCCCTGCTCTGCCTGGTGGCGGTATTGCTGCCGGGAATAGGCAAGAATGTCAAGGGGGCTGTTCGCCAGATTGATTTGGTGTTTACCAGTTTTACCCCTGCAGAATTGACCAAACTGTGTTTGGCGTTCTTTTTTGCTTCCAGCCTGAGCTTAAATTACGGGAAAATAAAATCTTTTGTTCAGGGCCTGCTGCCGTACCTGGTACTCATCGGTGTAGTCTGCGGTCTGATTATGCTCCAGCCCGACCTGGGGACAGCGCTGATTATCGCTGTTACCGCCTACCTGATGCTGATTATGGCCGGGGCCCGGATTAGTCACATGGTGGTTCTGGCCCTGATAGGCGTGGGACTGGTCGCTCTCGTCATATATCTGGAGCCTTACCGCATGATCAGGTTCATAGCCTTCCTTGATCCCTGGAAGTATGCGAGCGATGAGGGATTTCAAACCATACAATCTCTTTATGCCATCGGCTCCGGCGGTCTTTTCGGTATGGGGCTGGGACAGAGCCGGCAGAAATTCTTTTACCTGCCGGAGCAGCATACCGATTTTATCTTTGCCATTCTGGGGGAAGAATTAGGATATCTTGGGGTTTTTGTAGTGTTAACCCTATTATTTATATTTGCCTGGCGGGGTTTTCAGATCGCATTGAAGGCGCCGGATATATTCGGCAGCCTGCTTGCTGCCGGTATAACCACCATGATTACCGCCCAGGCAGCTATCAATTTGGGAGTTGTTTCCGGATCGCTGCCGGTAACCGGGATTCCACTTCCGTTTATCAGCTATGGCGGTTCCTCATTGATGTTTACCATGGCCGGAGTGGGATTATTATTGAGCGTTTCTCGTTACACTTATGATCGATGAGGGAGGGTATGATGAAGGTAATCATGACTGGCGGGGGCACCGGCGGGCACATATATCCCGCCCTGGCTGTCGCCCGGGGGATTATGCATAAATGGCCCCGAGCAAGAATAATCTTTGTCGGTACCAGGAAAGGTATGGAAAAGGACATTATTCCGGAGAGCGGCTTTGAATTTAAGACTATTTCCGCTCAAGGCCTAAACCGGTCTTCCCTGGTTAAAGCGGCTTCCTCCGCCTTGAAGGTCCCGATTGGATTCTGGCAGGCCCGCAGCATTATCAAGGAGTTCAATCCCGATATTGTTGTGGGTACCGGGGGCTACGTGTCATATCCGGTGGTTCTGGCAGCCAGCATAATGCAGTTCAAGACGGTTATTCACGAGCAGAATGCCTTTCCAGGGCTGGCGAATCGGGCCCTGGGGAAAAGAGCCGATCGGATCATGTTGACCTTTTCCGAGGCCGCCGCTTATTTCCCGGCGGAAAAAACCACGGTGACCGGCCTGCCGGTGAGACCTGAGATTTTGACAGCTACTCGCCGGGATGCTGCGTCTTTTTTTGCGCTGCAGGAGGACAGGTTTACTATTGTAGTTTTCGGCGGCAGCCGGGGGGCCCAGAGGATAAATGAGGCCGTGGAGGGCTTGGTAGAACCGTTATCAGCGGATGGGGTTCAACTGATATGGATAACCGGCGAACAGCACTTTGCCGCCCTCCAGCAGTCGGTGTCCTCATCAGAAAACATCGATAATGTAAGGATATATCCATATCTGTATAACATGGAGCTTGCTTTGGCTATGGCTGATCTGGTGGTATGCCGGGCCGGAGCCGCGACGCTTTCCGAACTGGCGGTACGCGGCGTTCCCGCGATTCTGGTACCATACCCTTACGCAGCCGAAAACCACCAGGAAAAAAACGCGCGTTACCTGGAAAAGAAGGGGGCAGCCCTGTTGATTGTCGACGAGTTCCTGGATCGACAGACCCTGGCCGCCAGGATCAACGAACTGCGAAACAATAAGTTTCGATTACTCCGCATGGCTCAAATGATGAAAAAAGAAGGTCGCCCCCGAGCCTTGGAGGATATCCTTGATATAATAGAAGAGGTAGTAGCATCAAAAAAGGAGATTGACTCACCGTAAACGGTGGAGCAGTAATAGTAACCACTTTTATTAGAATTGCATAAGATACGGTGTAGCGTTTAATCCGCAGGCACCTCAAAAAGGAGATGGAGCAGTTGGCTGTTGACTCGGAAAAGAGGATACACCTCGTAGGTATTGGCGGGGCCGGAATGAGTGGTATTGCCCGAATTCTGAAGCAAATGGGCAAAGACATAACCGGTTCTGACTTGAACAGCAGTGAAGTCACCAGCCGTTTGGAGAGCATCGGGATAACCGTTTTTAATGGTCATTCTTCGGCCAACCTGGACCAGGATACTGATCTCGTGGTTTTTTCATCCGCGGTACCGGGCAGCAACCCGGAAGTAAGAAAGGCCCACCGGTTGGGTATACCGGTAATCAGGCGCGGAGAGATGCTGGCCCATTTGGTGAATTCCTGTCAGGGTATAGCGGTGGCGGGCGCGCATGGCAAGACCACCACTACCTCAATGATTGCCAAGATCCTTGAGGAGCATGGTCTGGATCCCAGCTTCCTAATCGGGGCAGAACTGCAGGATTCCAGTTTTGGCGCCCAACTCGGCAGTGGCGAGTATTTTGTGGCCGAAGCCGATGAAAGCGATGCATCTTTTCTGCAGTTGAATCCCTATGTGGCAATAGTAACCAATGTTGAGGACGATCATCTGGAATTTTATCGCTCCATGGACCGATTGAAAGATGCCTTCCGCCAGTTCATCAGCCAGGTCAAAACGGGAGGGTTTGCCATTCTGTATCATGATGACCCCTTTTTGCGCAGTTTGAAAGATGACTTTCGCCATTTAATCTATTATGGATCCACGCCGGATGCTTGTTACCACTATTCCAACCTGAAAAACAACGGCTGGGGCTCATCCTTTGCAGTTCACCATCATGGGGAATACCAGGGAACGATAGTGCTTTCAATTCCTGGATATCACAATGTGTTAAACGCCCTGGCTGCGACCGCAGTGGCCAATGAACTGGGGATTCCTTTTAAGGTGATAAAGGAGGCTCTTCTTTGCTTCAAGGGTGCCAAGAGACGCCTGCAGCTGCTGGGCAAGGTTGGCGGGATTACCCTGATCGATGACTATGCCCACCACCCAACAGAAATTGCGGCGACCATAGGAGCAGCCCGCCAATTCCATGAAGGCAGGCTGACGGTGGTTTTCCAACCCCATCGCTATACACGGACCAAAATTCTGCGGGAACAATTTGGTGGGGCCTTCAAGGGTGTGGATCAATTGATAGTTACTGATATTTACAGTGCCGGTGAAAAGCCGATCCCCGGCATCACCGGGGATACAATCTGCCAATCGGCTCAAAAACAGGGCTGTAATGCCCTATTTATACCAGAGCCGGATGGAATAACTGATTACCTGTTAAAGGAATCCCGGCCTGGAGATGTAATCCTATTTATGGGGGCCGGCGATATATGGAAAATCGGAGAAGAATTTAAGCTGCTCCTGGAAGGCTCACACCCGTCAGCATAGCTTGGCGGAGGTGGAGTTTTGAATAAGCTTTTAATTGGTGGAGGAACGAGAGTCCGCGGCCGGGTTAGAGTCAGCGGCTCCAAGAATGCGACCCTGCCGATTATGGCTGCCTGCCTCTTGGCTCGTAAAGAGTGTATCTTACATCAGGTCCCGGATCTGGATGATGTAAAGGTGATGGAAGAGGTCCTGGTCAGCCTGGGCGCCCGAGTAAAAAGGGAAAACGGCACCCTAGTGATTAACCCTGAAAACATAAATTCCTATGAGCTTCCCGAATATTTGAGCCGAAGAATGAGGGCTTCCAATCTGGTTATGGGTGCACTGCTGGGCCGGTTCGGCAAGGCCCGGGTATCATATCCCGGCGGTTGCGCCATTGGCCAGCGTCCCATGGACATTCATCTGAAGGGCTTTCGCGAAATGGGGTACAAGATTGAGGAGTGCTACGGATACATCGAAGGCCAGGCTGCTCAGTTGTCCGATTGCGAAATAATGCTGGATTTTCCCAGTGTTGGAGCTACGGAAAACCTGATGATGGCAGCGGCCGTATCCAGCGGCAATACAGTGATCCGTAATGCAGCGCGGGAACCGGAAATCGTGGATATGCAGAACTTTCTCAATCGGATGGGGGCAAGAATCAGGGGGGCCGGTCTTGACGTAATCAGGATTGAGGGGGTTGGCGAGCTTAATGGAGTAGAGCATGAGGTAATTCCCGATAGAATTGAGGCGGGAACATTCATGGTCCTGGCCGCGGTTTCCAAAGGGGATGTAGTGATCGAGAATGTAGTGGCTGAGCACCTGGTGCCGGTAACTGCTAAGATACGGGAAACCGGTGCCGAGGTAATCCAGCATAACGGCGGTACCCTGCGGGTGTTGGGCAAGCGAAAACTGGGACCGGTTGATATAAAGACCATGCCCTATCCCGGCTTTCCCACTGATATGCAGCCGCAGATGATGGTCCTGCTCGCCGGGGTGGAAGGAACCAGTGTAATAGTGGAAACCATCTTTGAGAATCGGTTTATGCATGTCAACGAGCTGCGCCGCATGGGCGCAGACATTAAAGTCGAAGGGCGGGTCGCGATAATCAAGGGAAAGAATCGTTTGCGAGGGGCTGCAGTCGAAGCAACCGACCTCAGGGCGGGAGCGGCCTTGGTGATTGCAGCCGTAGGCTGTACGGAAGAAACGATTATTGACAACGCCTTTCACATTGATCGGGGGTACGAAAAGATTGAAGAAAAGCTGGGAGCCTTGGGAATAAAGGCGGTCCGCATAGCTTCCGATAACTGATGCTCCATACCGACTACAAATGGAAAGATCTTCTCCTGGGGTTTTGTCTGGAGAGAGGGTTCGTTGCTTCCAACCGTCCCGGTAGATCTGATATAATGCTGGTGATGCCATGGGAGGAGAACGGATGAGAAAACGGAGAAACAGAAACGGCCGCAGTGTCATTATGTTCCTCGCCCTTTGCCTGGCTGTTGTTGCGGGCTTTTATTACTTCCTTCACAGTTCGGTCTTTTTTATCGAAGACATTGAGGTTACCGGCAACCATATCGTTCCGACCCAGGATATCATTGCTCTGTCCGGTATTCATACCGGGCAGAACATCTTTGAATTCAAAACCGAGGCCAGCCAAAAAGCAGTTGAAGTAATCCCTTATGTTAGACAAGCCGTAATTAAGAGAATTTTTCCCAACCGGGTACAGATAAGTGTAGTCGAGAGGGAGTCGTGGGCGTATGTTATACATGATGGTGGTGTATTGGTTATCGACAATGAAGGGGTATGTCTGGACAAGTTGGAAATGATGGGGGAGACAGACCTGCTGGTCGTTTCCATTGCCGGTATGGAAGATACGGTAGTGGAGGGACAAAAGGTTAACGAAAACGCAATTGAACTGATAAGGTTTTTATCCGACGCGTTGCCCGATGACCTCATGCAGGAAGTATCCGAGTTTCACTATTCCGCGCCCGGACAGGTTATCGTATTTACCCTTGATGGAACCGAGGTCAGACTGGGAGACCGGGAACGCCTCGATGAAAAGATAAGCTACTGGCGGCGGGTGATAAAGAAACAGAAGGAAGAAGATGATCATAGCGGGTTAGAATATATTGATCTGCGTTTTAAGGGACAACCGGTAATTCAGGAGAAACGCTAGTGGGGTGATACCTATTGAAGTTTAAGGGAGCCCAGATTTCGATGGCCGTTGTATGTCTGGTCCTGGGAATACTGTTGGCGCTTCAATTCAGATCCAATGAGAATAGTCCCCGGTACATGACGAGTGATCGCTGGACAGAGATTACGGTACAAATGGAAAACCTGCAGCGCGAGCGAGATTTTCTAGCGGAGGAGGTTTTGTCCCTCCGGGAGAAAATCGAGGAAGCGGCGTCGAAACAGGAGGGGGATGCAGTAAATGTTCTTAGAGAGGAACTGGCCAAAGCAAATATGGCTGCGGGACTGGTGGCGGTAAGAGGAGAGGGAATCATCCTAACCCTTAATGACAGTCCCCATATATTACAACCCGGGGAAGACCCCAATGATTATTTGGTTCATGATGAGGACTTATTAAAGTTGGTAAATGAACTCTGGGCAGCCGGAGCCGAAGCAATCAGTGTCAATGGAAACCGGCTGGTGGCCAATTCCGAAATCCGCTGCGCCGGTACCACGATCCTGGTTAATGTAAACAAGATTGCACCACCGTTTGTAATTCATGCCATTGGGGATCCACAGATTCTGGAAAGCTCGCTGAGGATTAAGGGCGGTTGGCTTGCAACCTTACAAATGTGGGGTATTCAAGTTCAGATACAGCCTTCGGAGTCGGTTGAGATACCGGCTTATGAGGGACCTATCAAGTTCCAATACGCAGAACCGGTAAAAAGCGGTACAGACAATACCTGATGAAAGCCTGAGTTCAGGGAATAAACTGGATGCGGGTGACGCCGGGAATTCTTAATCGTAGAGAGGCGGTATATTTATGTGGTTAGTGGTTATATTCTGCATGCTCATTGGCCTCATTATCGGCTTTCAGCTGCCGATCTTTATCCCTCTGGTCTATGCCAAATATATGTCGGTCGCCATACTCGCGATGCTGGACTCGGTTTTTGGCGGAATTAGAGCCTATATGGAGAATGTGTTTGACACCACAGTTTTTGTCAGCGGGTTTGTAACCAATGCCCTGCTGGCGGCCGGCCTTGCTTATCTGGGCGACCGGTTGGGCGTTGAACTGTATTTGGCTGCCGTAGTAGCCTTTGGAGTAAGGCTGTTCCAAAACCTTGCTATAATCAGGCGCTATTTTTTAAGGAAATCCTATTAATATGCGACATAAAAAAGGAAATTTTGCACTGGTGTGGTAAATAGATGATAAAGCAAGATTGGTGCTGCGGGGGTCTTATGTGAGAAGGAATATTGTGGTCGGCCTCGATTTAGGCTCCACCAAAATGGCAGTTGCAGTAGGGGAAGTCAATAACGACAATTCTCTTACTCTGCTGGCACTCAGTCAAATAGACTCATCGGGGATGCGCCGTGGGAATGTGGTTGACATGGAGTCCTCCGCCCGGACTATTGATGAACTGCTGGATGGAGTAGAACGAATTGCTGGAACCCATATTACAACCACCCGCGTAGGCTTCAACAGTACCAGTGTAGCTACGACTATTAACCGGGCAACTATTGCGGTAACACATCCCAATCACGAGATAAACAGTGACGACATCAACCGGGCTATTCAAGCCGCCAGGATGGTTCCCATTTCACCTGACCGCTCAGTGGTGCACATAATACCCAGGCAGTTTATTGTTGATGGATATGAGGGAGTAGTTGATCCCCTGGGGATGATGGGATCGCGTCTGGAAGTTGAGGTAATAATCGTTACCGCTTTGACCTCTGCTTTACAGAATATGGTTAAGACGGTTGGCCGTACCGGAACCAAGGTTAAGGAGATTGTCTTAAGCAGTATTTTGTCCGCAGAAGCGGTTCTCCAGCCCGCAGAAAAGGAAATGGGTGTGGTGCTGGTGGACATCGGAGGGGGTACAAGCGACATTGCGGTCTTTGAACAAGGATCACTGGTTTATGCATCGGTTCTGCCGGTAGGCGGGGATTACATTACTCGTGACCTGGCGGTAGGATTAAGGACCACCATCGATGAAGCCCGCCGCATCAAAGAGAATTACGGCTATGCTCATGTGGATTTGGTTCCTGAAGGGGAAATGGTCGATATTTCCAGCATTTACGGCAAAGATAGTCGTCAGGTTTCTGAAAGGGCCATTGCCTCAATTATTCAGCCCCGGGTAGAAGAACTTCTGGAAATTCTGAATGCGGAACTGCGCCGCACAGGTTTTGACGGCGTGCTGCCGGCGGGGATAGTTTTAACAGGTGGGTGCTCTTTATTAAAAGGAATTATACCTTTCGGGGAAGAATACCTTAATATGCCCATGCGAATAGGTTATCCGGAGAACGGCGGCCTGGGCATCAATCAGCAGTACGGCCCTGAGTACGCGGCTGTACTGGGCAATCTGCTGTACGGAGCCCGTGTTCTCAGCAACCTGCAAGGAGAGAAGCAGGATAAGCTTATAAGCGGTTTTATTTCCAGAATAGGCTACTGGTTTAAAGAGTTGTTCAGTTAAGGGGGTTAGAAGGTGCTGGAGTTCGACGTTGAGGAACAGCAATTTGCCGACATAAAGGTAATAGGTGTAGGTGGTGGCGGCAACAACGCAGTCAATCGCATGATTGAAGCTGATCTGCGCGGTGTAGGATTCATTGTTGCCAATACCGACAGCCAGGCATTACGGCTTTCCAAAGCAGAAATCAAAATCCAGATGGGAGAAAAGCTTACCAAAGGGTTGGGCGCAGGCGCCAACCCGGAGATTGGCAAGAAAGCCGCTGAAGAAAGCAGAGAGGAGATTAAAAAGGCGTTACAGGGTGCGGATATGGTTTTCATTACCGCCGGTATGGGTGGAGGCACCGGAACCGGAGGAGCACCAGTTATTGCTGAAATTGCCAAGGAATTAGGGGCTTTAACCGTGGGGGTTGTAACTCGACCCTTCATGTTTGAAGGGAGAAAGAGAAGCAGTCAGGCGGATCAGGGAGTGGCTGAACTAAAGGCCAAGGTCGACAGTCTCATTACAATTCCCAACGATCGCTTGTTGCAGGTTGTCGACAAACACACCTCAATCAACGACGCATTTCTCATTGCCGATGATGTGCTTCGACAGGGAGTGCAGGGCATATCAGATCTCATCGCCGTTCCAGCCCTCATAAACTGTGACTTTGCCGATGTCAGGACGGTCATGCATGAGACGGGAACCGCCTTGATGGGGATTGGAGTCGGCCACGGAGAAAATCGGGCGGTTGAGGCGGCTAGGACCGCGGTTTCCAGCCCGCTTCTTGAAACCTCCATCGATGGCGCCCGGGGAGTCTTGTTTAACATAACCGGCGATTCCAAACTGACTCTGTATGAGATAAATGAGGCAGCGGAGATAATATCACAGGCGGCCGATCCTGATGCCAATATTATCTTTGGCGTTATGATCGATGACAGTCTGGAGGATGAGGTTAGGGTAACCGTTATTGCCACCGGCTTTGATGGCAAGAAAAAAGAGTCCCACCCTGAAATACCCGAGTTGAAGATGAAATCCTTTGTCTCTCAGGACCTCGAGATCCCTACTTTTCTCAGGCGAAAATAGCTGTAATCAATTCGATAATACATATTTTGTGAGGCCTTCTGTCAAAACAGGAGGCCTTTTGCTTTTTCCATAAAATTACAACATATGCAATGTTGTTCTGCTATACTTTGGAAGAATGTTTTGCAGACAACATTCATAGTCATTTAATGGCGAATGGGCTTCACACTCCAGGAGACGGGAGGGTGATAGCAGATGGAGCATACCCCGGTTTATATAGATGTAATCCTTTTGGTCAACCTGGTTATGGACTTCCTGATCCTGTGGGCAGCCGGCAAGCTTGCCGGTATTGAAATACGTTACGGGCGTATTCTCACAGCCTCTATTCTGGGTGCCATTTACTCTGCAGGATGTATATTCAGTAATCTGTCGCTCTGGTATGATTTTCCGGTAAAGATTATTATCTCCGCGATAATTGTCATCCTGGCATACTGGCCGGATACCGGCCGCCTGTTCCTGAAGGCCTGGGCCTACTTTTACGGGGTTAGCTTTGCCATGGCCGGAGCGGTCCTGGGTTTTTCATACCTGTTTCAGGGCTATCCGTTGGGAACGGTATCCGATTTTTCCTACCTGTGGTTGGGGGGAGGTATAATCTGTGCCGTAGCCCTGGGAGCTTATGGGGACCGGTTGATGAAGGAGCGGGTCGTGCCCAACCTGCTCAAATGTACAGTGGGAATGCGGTTCGGTTCCGCCTGGTGCCAGGGTCAAGGGTTCATTGATACCGGTAACAATCTGACCGATCCCTTAACCAACAAACCGGTGGTGGTGGCTGAATACAAACTGGTCAGCAATTGCTTCCCCACTGAGGTTCGTGAGGTTGTAGATTGCTGCCAGCAGGATGATAACCTTTTTGAAGCCCTGGCCCAGACCAGTTGGGCCCATCGCCTTCGTGTAATTCCTTTTACCTCAATCGGTAAAAAACATGGGCTGCTGATTGGGTTGCGCAGTGACGAACTTAAGATTCAAGCCGGAAACCGGTGGTTAACTTATCCCGGAGTGGTCATTGGCTTGTACCACGATTCTCTCAGCCCGGAAGGAAGCTTTCAGATGCTGGTTCCCGCCGCTTTCGTCCAGCAATAATCGGCTTGTACAAGTAGGGAGGTATATGGAATGGTAGAGATACTAAAGAGAATCCAGGCTTCGATTAAGTTTTTTCTGGTCAGGGTGCTGTTAAAAGCTCAGGCTTACCGGTATGTGTATTATGTAGGCAGCACCGAAGTTTTACCTCCACCCTTGTCAGCAGATGAAGAAGGGCTTCTCATAAGTCGGCTGGAAAATGGGGATCTGTCAGTTAAGAGCAGTCTGATTGAGCACAACCTGAGGCTGGTCGTTTATATAGCCAAAAAATTTGAGAATACGGGAATCAATATTGAAGACCTGGTCTCCATCGGAACCATCGGTTTAATTAAAGCAGTTAACACCTTCGATCCGCAGAAGAACATAAAACTGGCCACCTATGCTTCCCGCTGTATAGAAAACGAGATCCTCATGTACCTGCGCCGCAATATGAAGACCAAGATTGAGGTTTCGTTGGATGAGCCCTTGAATATTGACTGGGATGGCAATGAATTACTGCTGTCAGATATTCTAGGGACGGAAGGCGATATGATTTACAAGCAGATTGAGGAAGAGGTGGAAAAGAAGCTGCTTTCCCAGGCGATACTGAAACTGTCTCCCCGGGAAAAGAGAATAATCCAACTGCGTTTCGGGCTGGAAGACGGCAATGAAAAGACTCAGAAAGAAGTAGCCGATGTTCTGGGAATCTCCCAGTCGTACATATCAAGACTGGAAAAAAGGATTCTGCGGCGATTGCGCCGAGAGATAAAAAAAACAGAATAGTGCCCGCCGAGCCTGCTCATCACCGGGGACCGCAAGGTCCCTCTTTTCCTGCCAATTAGTTCCTCACCACCCAGCAACTTCAGAATAAATACATTCTTGAAAGTTAATACTGTTGATGAAAATTCCGCAAAGTGAGAGGACGGGAATACTGCATGATCAACAAGGTTGAAATCTGTGGTGTAAATACCTCCAATCTCCCGGTTCTCAAGAATGAAGAGATGAAGAAACTCTTTCTGCGGGTGCAGAAGGGGGAAAAGGAAGCCCGAGAAGACCTGATCAGAGGGAATTTGCGGTTAGTTTTGAGCGTAATTCAGAGGTTCAGCAATCGTGGAGAATATGTGGACGATCTATTTCAGGTAGGCTGTATTGGCCTGATAAAGGCCATCGACAATTTTGACCTGGAACAAAATGTGAGGTTTTCCACCTATGCCGTCCCCATGATCATCGGCGAGATCAGAAGATACCTGCGCGACAACAACCCGGTGAGGGTGTCCCGATCTTTACGAGATATTGCCTACAAAGCCTTACAGGTTCGAGAGCGGCTGGTTGCCGAAAAGTCGAGAGAGCCCAGTCTCCAGGAAATCGCCGACCAGTTGGGACTGCCCCAGGAAGAAGTGGTGTTTGCCCTGGATGCCATCCAGGAGCCGATTTCACTGTTTGAACCGATATACAACGATGGCGGGGACCCGATCCTGGTGATGGACCAGATCAGTGACGAAAAGACCAACGATGATATATGGTTGGAGGAAATATCCATAAAGGAAGCTCTGAAAAAACTGGGAGAGCGGGAAAAACTGATTCTTTCGCTTCGATTCTTTGAGGGGAAAACGCAGATGGAAGTTGCTGAAGAAATCGGTATCAGCCAGGCCCAGGTTTCAAGGCTGGAAAAAGCGGCGTTAAAACACATGAAAAAGTACATGTAGGAGGGGTTAGAAGTGAAAAAGGCGTGGGGCATTGTAATCTTGATACTGGTTTTAGGCATTGCTTTTCCCGTTTTCCAGCACCTGCTGAAAAAACAGGAGGCGTTCACCCCCAATAGCCTTATTCGCATTCACATTGTAGCCCACAGTGACAGTTCGCTCGACCAGGACATCAAGCTGAGGGTTAGAGATCGTCTGGTTAACTGGCTGTCTCCGCAGTTGGCCGCCTGCAATTCGGCGCAGGAGAGCCGCATGGTCCTGGCCCAAAACCTCAATGTCATTCAGGAGGAGGCCCGGCGGGAGATTAAGGCCCGGCAGGGAACTTACGGGGCCTCGGTAATGCTGGGCGAATTCGATTTTCCTGTTCGGAGTTACGGGGAGATCACCCTGCCTGCAGGAAAATACCAGGCCCTGAAAGTGGTGTTGGGAGATGGCAACGGGACCAACTGGTGGTGCGTTTTGTACCCGCCGCTCTGTGTGGGGAAGACCACTGAAGCCGAGAAGGATGTACGCTGGTTCGTTTCCAGGTTTGTTTCAAATCTCAAGAAAAAAACCTGAAGCCCATGAAGAAATGAAGCCGCCGCCCCCGCAAAAACCGGGGGCTTTTTTTCGCCACCATTTTCTATCACATGTCCCACAACAGCCACATATTAATAGAAAAGGATACATGGTCTTGCGGGACAACCGCATGACTTGTCAGGGGGGAGGGAAACAAGTGCTCAAAATATCAGATCTGAGAACCCGAGAGGTGGTTAACGTTCAGGACGGCAGAAAGCTTGGACTCATCAAGGATCTTGATCTTGATGTGGAAAAGGGAAAAATAAATGCATTGGTTCTGCCAGGACCAAACAGGTTAATAAACTTTTTTACCCGCAGAGATGATATTGTTGTTCCCTGGGAACGGATAGTAAAGATCGGCCGGGATGTGATACTGGTGGAGGTAAACCCCTATAACGAAATTCATCACCTGAACGAGTAATTTGTCGTAATTATTATTATTTGCATGATATAATCCGTATTATCCGCTTGATGAAAAGATTGATTTACTCGATAATAAAAAAAGCATATATTGTATGTTGTTACAATCAATAGTACTATATGTTGAGGGCAGAACATGAAATGTCCATTTTGTTCAGAATTGGAAAGCAGGGTTTTGGATTCGCGCACTACCGATGAGGGTACGGTTATCAGGCGACGGAGAGAGTGTGTTATATGCAGGCGGCGATTTACAACCTATGAGCGCATCGAGGAGCGTCCTCTTATGGTGGTGAAGAAGGAGGGGAATCGGGAGGCATTTCAAAGAGACAAGCTGATGCAGGGCATTCTTAAAGCAGTAGAGAAAAGGCCGATTGACATGGATACGGTTGAGGCCATGGTGGGAGAGATTGAGCGCGAGCTTCGAGATGCGTATGACAAAGAGGTGAGCAGTCAGGTAATAGGTGAGAAAGTAATGGACAGGCTTCGCCTGATCGATGGCGTCGCCTATGTCCGGTTTGCATCGGTTTACCGCCAGTTTACCGATGTGAAGGGATTCGTGGAAACCGTGGAACAACTGCAAAAATATCAGGATTCCGGGGAGGGGAACAAATAGTGTTTGAGAAAATCAGGAAGCGGGATGGACGCGAGGTACCGTTTGATCCTTCGAAGATTACCGAGGCCATATTCAAAGCGGCTCAGGCCCAGGGAGGGCAGAATTACCAGAAAGCTCTTGAACTTACCCTGGAGGTTATGAGGGTGCTGGGGGAACAGTATGAGGGAAACGTTTTTTCGGTTGAAGATGTTCAGGACGTAGTGGAAAAGGTCTTAATCGAAAATGGGCATGCCCGCACCGCCAAGGCCTATATACTGTACCGGGCTCAGAGAACCAGGTACCGCGAAGGTAAATCTGAGTTGATGGATGTAGTAGAGGAGATCCTGAAGGAGACCAACCGAGAAAACGCCAATGTAGGTAATTCACCCTCAGCCAAAATGCTGCAGATTGCCAGTGCCGCTTCCAAGCAGTATTACCTGGATCGCCTTATCCCTCCGGAATTCTCCAGTGCTCACCGCCAAGGTGATATCCATATTCATGATCTCGATTTTTACGGCAAGACTCTAAACTGTATACAGATACCTCTTAAAAAGCTTCTCCAGGAAGGGTTTAACAACGGGCACGGCTATATAAGGCCTCCCAAAAGGCCGTCGTCGGCCACCGCATTGGCGGCGATTATCCTGCAGAGTTCCCAAAATGACATGTTTGGCGGTCAGTCTTTTCCCTTCTTTGACCGGGATCTGTCACCCTTTGTTGAGAACGCCAGTGACGAGGAAACCTACCAGGCTATGGAAGCCCTGGTATACAATCTTAACAGCATGCACTCCCGGGCCGGGGCCCAGGTGCCGTTTTCCTCGCTGAATCTGGGGACCGATACTTCCGAGGCTGGACGGCGGGTGGCCAGAAACCTCCTGTTGGCTTATGATGCGGGCCTGGGAAGAGGAGAGAACCCCATTTTTCCCAATATCATTTTCCGGGTGCAGGAAGGTGTCAACCTTAATCCCGAGGATCCCAACCACGACTTGCTGCTGCTGGCTATGAGGGTGGCGGCGAAAAGAATGAACCCGACATTCAGTTTTATGGATTCATCATTTAATAAACAGTATGGAGATGAGGTGGCTTACATGGGCTGCCGAACCCGGGTGATAGCCAATGTCCATGGACCGGCAGTTACGGAAAGACGGGGGAATCTATCCTTTACCACCATAAACCTGCCCCGATTGGCATTGAGAGCCAAGGGCAGCCTGGGAGAGTTTTACCGCCTTCTGGAGTCAACCGTGTGGCTGGCCTGTGAACAACTTCATCACCGTTACCGGGTTCAGGCTGATCTCAAGGTTAAGGACCTGCCGTTTGTTATGGGGCAGCACCTCTACATGGGATCGGAAGAGCTTGGCCTCTGTGATCGTATTGAGGAGGCGGTAAAGAACGGAACCCTGTCAGTAGGCTTTATTGGCCTGGCGGAAACCCTGGTCTGCCTTACGGGGAAACACCATGGCGAATCGAACGACTCGCAGGCCATCGGCATATCCATAGTCCAGTTCATGCGTCAGCTTGTTGATCGGGCAGTTGAACAGTTTAACCTGAACTACACCTTGATTGCCACTCCGGCTGAAGGCCTTTCCGGGCGTTTTATCGGTATGGACCGCGAACGTTTCGGAGTTATTCCCGGGGTTACTGACGGTCAATACTACACCAACAGTTTTCACATACCGGTCAGTTACGATATATCATTATTTGAAAAGATGTCCAAGGAGGGGCCCTATCACAAGTACACCAATGCCGGGCATATAAGTTATGTGGAATTCCCGGCTCCTCCGGTTCACAATGGAGAAGCCATACAGGCCATTGTCAACCATATGAGCAGTTGCGACATGGGGTATGCCGGCATCAACTTCCCCATTGATTTCTGCGAGAGCTGTGGATTCCTGGGAGTCATCGACGAGGATAAATGCCCCGAATGTGGAGGCGATGAGATAAAACGGGTCAGAAGAATAACCGGGTATCTGTCCACGGTGGACCGGTTTAACGATGCCAAGATAGCCGAACTCAAGAATCGCAGACCCCACCGGCTTTCTTAAGGAGGGACGCGGTGAAGATCAGGGTCGGCGGGTTTACCCGTGAAAGTGTGGTTGACGGCCCGGGAATCCGGGCCGTGGTTTACGCCCAGGGATGTCCCCATCACTGTCCTCACTGTCATAATCCGTCTACCTGGGATCCCCGGGGAGGATATGAGCTGGATATCGATGAAATCATAGGTCTGGTCAAGGATACCGGCCTCTTGCGGGGAATAACCCTATCTGGAGGCGAACCTTTCCTCCAGGCGGAACCGATGGCGGAACTCGCCGCCCGTACAAAGGATCTGGGCCTGGATGTGGTGACATATACGGGTTATACTTTTGAGGAACTGCTGGAAATGAGCCGGAGAGACTCATCGGTGGCCAGGCTTCTTAGCCTGACCGATATCCTGATTGATGGTCCTTACCGGCATGAGGAGCGCGATTTGACCTTGGCTTTTCGCGGATCGAGAAATCAGCGGATTATCGACGTCAAGATGAGCTTGCGGGAGGGTCGCGTTTATACACTGGACTATTGATATTTAATCATTCCTGATCCCGTATAAACAGGGAGCAGCCCGAAAGATTATCCTTATTCGGTAAATCCAATATGTTTATTATCAATCCCGGGATTTATCCCTCTCGGGTGGGCCTTGAGCATCAGCGGCAGCCAGCAACTCTATGGCTTCCGATAGTCTATCCCGGGGTACCATGACCCGAACTTCAGCCAGGGGGCCGATTGACAGACCCTGAACCCGTCCAATCCCTTCCCGGGAACGCAGGATGACTGGAATCCCGCAGCTTTCCAGTAAGCTCTTTATGATATCATCCTGGGGAGGATATGCCGTTGCCAGAATATCCCAGGAGGTCGCTGTCGGTTGTCCGCATGAGGGGCAACGCATCAGATCGTCAGCATAGTGTTTATGACAGTTTGTACAGAGCATAATATCCCTCCCTGGTGTTCATGATAACAGACAATTGTAATGGAACAAAGCATGCCGTTGTTATTGTACCCGAGAGGCTGTTGACATAAGCATGAAATCATGAGCTGTATGAGGAAAGGTCGGGGAAGGGGTTTAATGCGGAAACCGGATATCATAGCCGGAGATCCCAGTGGTAAGGAGGCGGGTCTATATGAATTGGGAATGGAAGCCGCACGGTTCTCTCAGTTTTCTTGAACTCCCCGGCTGGAACGAGCTGGGGGTGATTGCTGCTTTTACCGCTAGAAATGGAGGGTTCAGCGCCGGGCCTTTCAAATCCCTGAACCTGGGGCTGCATGTCGGGGATAATCCGGAACTGGTGATGGCCAACCGGGATTTGGTAGGCCGGAGTCTCGGATTTGGACTCGACCGGATGGTCTGCTGTGAACAGGTGCATGGCAGGGAGGTGGCGGTGGTTAACCGCCGGCACGCCGGACGTGGAGCCTACAGCCTCGATGACGCGCTGAAGGGATGTGATGCCATGGTAACCAACACCTCCGGGGTTTTTTTGACCGCCTTTTTCGCCGACTGTTTTCCCCTCTACTTTTTTGACCCGGTTAAAAGAGTGGTTGCCTTGGCCCACAGCGGATGGAAGGGTACAGCCCTTCGCATTGCTGAAGCTACATTAAAGGTGATGAAGAGTGAATTCGGCTGCCGCTCAAAAGATATCCTGGTGTTCATCGGACCGGGGATCGGACCCGAGTGTTTTGGGATTAATGCTCAAAGGAAGAATCAGGTCGAAGGGTTGTTTACTTTTAGTGATAAGATAATTTATTCTTATAATGAGAATCGATTCGTCTGGGATCTGGAGCTTACCAACCGGCTCATTCTCAAGGAGAGCGGGATCCCGGAGGAGAACATCGAGTCCTGTCATTTGTGTACCAGTTGCCACCAGGACCAATTTTTTTCCTACCGCGCATCCGGGGGTCGCACCGGGAGAATGGCTGCGGTTTTAAGCTTGCTTGAATGAGGGTGATTGCCTGTGAATGCCAAGATTCTCGTAGTGGATGATGAAACCTATATTGTGGAACTGGTAAAGTTCAACCTGGAGAAAGAAGGGTTTGAGGTCATTGTAGCTCATGACGGAATGACCGCGCTGGGTATGGTGGATGAGGAGAACCCGGATCTGGTTATTCTGGATATTATGCTGCCCGTAATGGATGGGTTGGAGGTCTGTCGAATGCTGCGGCAGAACCCCCGTTACCGCAACCTGCCTATAATTATGCTGACGGCCAAAGGCGAGGAAGTCGATACCGTTCTCGGGCTGGAAATGGGGGCGGATGACTATATAAAGAAGCCCTTCAGTCCGCGGGAAATGGTGGCTCGGGTTAAGGCCAGGTTGAGGGCGAGCAAGCTTCTGCAAACCGAGGATGCTGTACGGGAAAAGGCTCTGGTATGGAAAGACCTGGTGATAATACCGGAGCGTTACGAGGCTTATATCCGGGACAAAAAACTGGACCTTACGCCCAAGGAATTCGAACTGCTCCGCATCCTGGCTGCGAGCCGGGGGAGGGTGATGACCAGAGAGACTCTTTTGGAAAAGGTCTGGGGTTATGAGTTTATAGGTGATACAAGAACTGTCGATGTCCACATAAGGCACCTGCGGATGAAGCTGGGAGATGACAGCTCGGCACCGGAATATATCGAAACCGTCCGCGGTGTGGGCTATCGGTTCAGGGAGAGTGGTTACGCATAGACAAGGCAAACAGCTTATGGGAAGGTTTTTCCAGCGAAAACGGGAAGATGCAGGCTATACTTGCCAGCATGGTGGACGGCCTGGTGGCGGTTGACAAAGAGGGCCGTATTTCAAAGGTCAACCGTGCAGCCGAGGGCCTTTTCATGCTGCAGGAACGCCACCTGCTGGGACAGACCTTTAGATCACTGCTCAACACCTCCGATCTCCATGACACCATAATCGAGGTCCTTCGGACCGGTGTTGAGTTTCGTGCCGAACACAACATTTTCCCCAACCAGGAAAATATATACCGCATCAATATAGTACCCCTCAAGGGAGAAAAGGACGATATTGAAGGGGCTCTGGCGGTATTTCATGATATTACCGACGCCCGCAAGTTCGACCGTATGAGAAGTGAGTTTGTCGCCAATGTGTCTCATGAACTGCGGACTCCGCTGACTTCCATAAAAGGGTTCGTTGAGACCCTCCTCGATGGGGCTCTGGAGGATAAAATGCTCTGCCGCCGGTTCCTGACTATTATTGACAGCGAAACGGATCGACTGACCCGGTTGATCGATGATCTGCTTACCCTATCGGCCATGGAAACTAAAGAGATCGGGGTCAACCTGCAGAATGTAAATCTGGTGGAATCGGTTAAGAATGTTTTTAATATCATGGGTCCTCAGGCCGAAGACAAAAATCTGCGGATGGAATTGATTTACTCGCCACAGGCAGCCTGGGTGAAAGCGGATCAGGACCTGATCCGCCAGGTGTTGATCAACCTTATCGACAATGCCATCAAGTATTCCAGCGATGACGGGAAGATCGTGGTTAGGATTTTTAACGAGAATGGAAAGACGGTTACCAAGGTCAGCGATACCGGGATCGGCATTGCGCAGGAGAGCCTGCAGCGTGTGTTTGAAAGGTTTTATCGCGTGGACCGTGCTCGTTCCCGGGTTTTTGGTGGAACCGGCCTGGGATTGGCGATTGTAAAACATATTGTTGAACTGCATGGAGGCGAGGTCTTCGTAAGCAGTCAGATTGGTGTGGGTTCAACCTTTACCTTCTGCCTGCCGGCGGGAGACCAGGTATGCAGGAGTGCGGAGAGTGACAATTGAGTACTCGTCAGCAGAGGATTCAAAGCCGCTTGCGCAGACAGATGATAATAAGAAGCCTCCTGAAGGGCTGCCTGGGCATGACGGTACTGGTTGGCACCGGGGCGGTTATGCTGTTGCTTTATCATCAGGTCCTGTTATGGCTGGTTGACGTTGAAGTCGCCCAGTACCGCGAATTGCAGGACATAATCACGGTCCCGGCCATTCTTGTTAAACAGGAGACGGTGGTAACCGCGCCGACCCGCGGCCGATTTGAGAACCAGGTGATGGAGGGGGAAAGGGTTCGCGGCGGCTCTGTTGTCGGTTTGTTTTATCCGGAAGGACAGATCAAGCCGGTAACCGTAACCGTACCCCGAGGGGGAATAATAAGCTTTGAGCCTGACGGCTGGGAGCAGGTCCTGGACGGTTTCTCCCTTGAGGGCGGAGACCGTAATATATTCGATTATACTCCCCGTCAGTTCAATGACGGTGTTTTTCAGTATGAACGCGGGGAACCGATATGCAAGGTAATTGACAACCTGGTACCGCTGCGCATGGTGGCAAGATTTGAAACCTCGGCCCTGAGCGAACCGCTGGAGATTGACGATACCATGCAGTTAATCTACCGGGACGAGATTCTGGGGAAGGCCAGGTGCGAGTCAGTCTGGTCGGGAGAGGACCACCAGACGGTCATTCTAAATCTGGACAGCTTTAACGAGGACCTGCTGGTGCGGAGAAAAATAGATGTGGATTGTGTAACTGCCGCCTACCAGGGTGTAATCATTGCCGAAAAGGCTCTGGTGAAAAAACCGAAAGGATATGCGGCTTACCGGATAAAGGAGGGCAAAGTTGAATTGTGCCCGCTTAAGGTACTGAAAATACACCAGGGACAGGCCGTGGTTGAGGGAATCCAGGTTGGCGATACCATTGTAACCACGCCTCATTTGGTGTCCGAGGGCATGACTTATCGATAAGGCCCGGGAGGGGGAAAAATGATCCTGGATATAGCCACCTTGGCAGGAAACGTCAAAGCAGTCCGAGAGAAGGTCAAAAAAGCCGCGCTTAAGGCGGGCACAAACCCCAATGCAGTTCACCTGATTGCGGTCAGCAAAACAGTCGGCCTGGAGGAAGTCGACATGGCCTGCCGCCAGGGGTTATCCGATTTTGGCGAAAACCGGGTTCAGGACCTGATGGTGAAACAGAGTCAGTACCCACGGGTCCGGTGGCACATGATTGGCCGCCTTCAGACCAACAAAGTTAAGGATGTAATTGGCCGGGCTTTTCTCATTCATTCGCTGGACAGATGGTCACTGGCAGAGTATATTGAGAGAAGGGCTGAAAAGGAAAGAACCGTGGTATCTACACTGCTGCAGGTTAATGTTTCCGGGGAGAAGTCAAAAGGCGGTGTGGCACCAGGGGAAGTACAGGATTTCCTGTACGCTGTCAGCCGCTTAAACCACCTGCGGGTACAGGGACTGATGACCATGGCACCGGAAGTGGATGATCCGGAAGAGACCAGACCTGTATTCAAGGAACTGCGCAGGATATTCGATATAGTTAAAGAAAGTAAGTATCCACGGGTGGAAATGCGTTATCTTTCTATGGGAATGACCCAGGATTTCGAAGTGGCCATCGAAGAGGGGGCAAATATGGTCCGAATCGGCCGGGCACTATTTGACCCCGGGTTTAAGGAGGTTTGAGAAATTGAGTTTTGTTGATAAGCTGTGGCGCTGGTTGGGATTTGCCGAAGTTGAGGAGGAAGAAGTACCCAGTCTGCCGATTGTGGACAACCGGGAAATAAACCGCAAGGCTAATCTGATAAGCCTGCAGGGAGCCAAAACCGTAAAAGTGGTGGTCAGTGAACCCACTACCTTCGAAGAGGCTCAGGACCTGGCCGACAGCCTGAAAAATCGGCGGCAGGTAGTACTGAACCTTAATGGTACCGAAATTGATATTGCCCGGCGTATAATTGACTTCTTGAGCGGAACCACTTATGCCCTTGATGGACAGACCCAGAAACTGGGAGAAAACATTTTTCTTTTTGCACCCAGCAATGTAGAAATCTCCAGAGAACCCAGAATGCTCATGCGGAGTTCCTTTACCTACTCAAAAGGTAGCGCTTTGGGGAGAGAAGAGTAATGGAAACCGGCTTTACGGTAGGCCTTATTGGATGCGGGCAGATGGCCCGGGCTTTGCTCGGCGGCTTTGCTGGAAGCCGGGGATTGCCGGGGGAGATAACCTTGTTTGATATCGAACCCGCCAAAGCCCGAGTCCTGGCTGAAGATTACGGGGCCCGTGTAGCCGATTCAGGATACACCCTGGTACAGGGTGTTGATGTCGTGATAATGGCGGTTAAGCCGCCCCAGGTAAGAACAGTATTGAAAGAGATTGCCCCGGCTCTCAATGTGGATAAAGTTCTGGTGTCTGTAGCCGCCGGGGTTACTCTGGCCTCCATACAGGAAAGTATTGACCCCCATATCCCGTTAGCCCGCGTCATGCCTAATGTGCCGTGCCTTATTGGGCAGGGGGTAATCGGCCTCTCCTTCAGCAGTTCGGCAGCTGATGACAAACGGCAAATGATTCGTCAGCTCTTTGCTGCTGTGGGACTGGTGGAGGTAATTCCTGAAGAGCACATGGACGCGGTAACCGCAGTATCCGGGAGCGGTCCCGCTTTTGTCTTCCTGGTTGCTGAAGCCTTGACCGATGCTGCAGTTGACATCGGCCTGCCCCGGGACATGGCCCGGCGTATGGTCAATCAGACCCTGACCGGGTCAGCGCTCATGATGCAGGAAACCGGCGAGCACCCGTCGGTTTTGCGGGAGAGGGTTACTTCGCCTGGCGGAACCACCATTGCCGGCTTACGAGCGCTGGAAAGCAGGGGAGTTAGAGCGGCCTTCTTCGATGCGGTAAGGGAAGCGTACAACCGGGCTGCAAGACGGTAATTGGTGGTGGGGGAGATGAGTAGATTATATGGTATATGATGTTGTAAATCTGGCCTTTGAGGTCATGATGTGGCTGGTGGTCATCAGGTGCATCCTGTCGTTTATCAGGCACAATCCCTATCAACCTATTATCCGTTTCATATATGACATAACCGAACCGATAATGGCGCCTTTTCGTCGGCTGTTGCCGCCGGCCGGAGGGATTGATTTTTCTCCTATCATTGTGTGGATGGTGCTGATGCTGTTGCGTAATCTGGTACTCGGGATATTGAACGCAATCTTGTAAAGCCTGCATAATAGCCTGAGTCTATTGAAGTTTTACGAACTGCCGGAAAGGATAAGTCCAACCGCTTTTCCAAATGCTGCTCCATATGGCCTTGGAATATCAGATAGTCAGGAGATAATCTATGCGTGCCAGATGTGAAATTGAATTACTCGCACCGGCCGGCAAATGGACAGTTCTGAAGGAAGTCCTCCAGGCCGGAGCTGATGCAGTTTACCTGGGAGGTAAAAGGTTCAATATGCGCCTTTTGCGTCCTGATTTTAATTTTACCGACCTTGAATTACAGGATGCGGTAGCCCTGTGTCATGATAATGGGGTTCGGCTTTATGTAACTTTAAACAACCTCTATCATGAAGAGGAGCTGCCCGCACTGCATGATTACCTGGAATTTCTGAAAGCTATCCAGGTGGATGCGGTTATCATCCAGGATCTGGCCCTGATAGAAGCCTGCCACCGGCAGGGTATTACCATGCATGCCAGCGTTCAAATGGGGGTTAACAATCTTGAAACCGCGAGACTCTTGGAACAAAGTGGTGTAAGCCGCGCCGTGCTGTCAAAAAACCTGGCCCTGCATGAGATCAGGGAGCTCAGAGACCAGAGCAGCCTGGGACTGGAGTATTTTGTCCATGGGGACCTCTGCGTTGCTCATACCGGCCAGTGCCTGATGTCCGGGCTGCTTTTTGGGAGAATCGGAAACCGAGGGGAGTGCCGTAAGCCCTGCCGCTGGTCGTACGACCTGGAAACGGCTCAATCGGGAAAGATTGTTACTGACCAGTACCTCCTGGCATTCAAGGATCTCTGCCTTTATCACTGCATACCGGAGCTGGTCGCGGCCGGGGTGACCTCCTTTAAGATCGAGGGTCGTATGCGCGAAGCAGAGTACCTGCGTCTGCTGGTCTCCTGTTACCGGAAGGCCATTGACAGATATCTGGATGGTTCAGAGCCCCCGACGGCCGGTGACCTTGAATACCAGAGACTTTATGGAAACAGAATCCGTGATTTCACTTGCGGCAGCCTTTATGGGCGCCCGACTATCAGCGAAATTGGTCTTTCCGGAGAGCGGGAACCTGCCTTTCCCACGGCTCCCATCAAGCTTACCCGGCTGCAAAAAGAGGATTACCGCCAATGGAGTGGCCAGGGACAGCAGCTTGACCTCTCAGTGAAGGTCGGCAGCCGGGAGGGATTGAGGGCAGCCCTGAATAAGGGAGTCAGGACTGTTGTCATCCCCGGAACGATTTACCGGGGCCGCGGCTTCTCCACCCTGCAGGATATTGCAGCAGCCCTACAGGAAGCAATGGAGGCCGGTACCAGAGCAATCCTCGAGCTGCCCCGAATCATCACCGTCAGTGATCGCTCGAAAGTCAAGGAGATCTGGGACCTGGTTGCAGCCGCCGGGGTGAACGAAGTAGCCGTACATGATCCCGGTTCGCTTCTGGTCGCATCCCGCTTAGGGATTAAAGCCGGGGCGGCTTACGGTTTCAATCTGGTCAACAGCCGTGCGGTTGAGCAGGTTAAAGCCTGGGGAGCGGTTTGGGCCTCCCCATCGCTTGAAATCAGCCGCGACCATTTACAGGATATGGCGAGTGAAGCGCCGCTGCCTCTGGAGGTGGTGGTAAACGGGCCGCTGTGCGGTATGATAAGTGATTACTGTCCGGTGGGTTCAACGGATGGCGGCGATGCTGAATGCTGTAATTCTCCCTGCGAGAGGGACACCTACTGGCTGGTGGACGGCCTGGGGCAGAATTATCCCCTGGAATGTGATGAACAGTGCCGCTGTTATATTTATCATCCCTTTGAGTTGTCCCTGTTTACCGCATTACCGTGGCTGGCCCCGCGGATATCTTCAGCCAGGATTGAAGGAGATGGTTATCCGCCGGAACTCCTGAGCCAGGTTATAGACATATACCAGTCTGCCATCCAGGACATAAGCAGAGGCGAGTGGAATCAACAAGCAAATTTTAACCGTCTGCTTGACTTGTTTCCTCATGGTTTGACCACAGGACCATGGGAGGGACCGGGGGCTGACCCGGGTAACTAAAGCCGGCAGATATGATTTCTTATGGCCGGATTCAATAGGAGAGGAGGTAACCCATGATTTCGCCGATTGAGATCAGAAGACAGGAGTTCAGCCGCAGGCTCAGGGGGTACAGTAAAGAAGAGGTGGATTCCTTCTTGGTCAATATCGCCGAGGAATTTGAAAGGCTTTACCGGGAGAATGCCGAGCTGAAAGAAGCGGTTCAGCGTGCAGAAATTGATATGGCAAAATACAAGAAACTGGAGGAAACTCTTAACCAGACCCTGTTGCTGGCGCAGCAGACTGCCGAAGAAATAAAGCTGAATGCTCATAAGGAAGCCCGGATGTTGTTGGATGGTGTCCGCCAGAAGATCAAGGAGACCTTTGCCGTTTATGAAGAGATGCTGAAAAGGTTGAACATCTACCGTACCGAGATGAAATCATACATAAATGCCCAGGTGGAGTTTATGGAGCGTCACGACCAGAGATTGGAGGAATTAACCTCTTTCTTTTACAGCCAGGATACTAAAGAGCTGTTGGAGGCAATCTCCAAGGCCGAGAAGGGTGGAGATTAGGACTGGTGATTTCGCCATGGGATGACGGGGTGCGTATGGAGGTTAAGGTTCAACCGCGCTCATCCCGCAATGAGCTGGTTGGTTTTCAGGAGGGTGTGTTAAAGGTAAAATTAACGGCTCCTCCGGTCGAGGGAGAAGCCAACCAGGCTTTAATCTCTTTCCTGGCTGAAGTTCTGGGCACCAGCAAGAGAAACGTGGTGATCCTCAGAGGTGAGACCGCCCGTTTAAAACTGGTGGGCGTTCACGGAATATCTCCGGCCGAGGCCGAAAACAAGTTGAAAAGATCCAGGCAGAGAAAGCGGTAATCCAGGAGACCGTCGTCTTGTCCAACGGGACCGGGCGGATTTTACAAGGAGATGAGTGCTTGCAGACTACCGGCAAGAGGATCAAGCAGGTCCTGGAGAGGCTGCACCAGGAATACCCCCAGGCGGGAACCCGGCTGAAATGGAACAGCGTGTTTGAACTCCTGGTGGCTACCATACTGTCGGCGCAGACTACAGACAATCAGGTTAATCACATAACAGCCACGCTGTTCAAACATTATAACAAACCTCAGGATTTTGCCGCTCTCACACCGGAAGAGCTGGAACCCTGGATCAAGGGATGCGGGCTCTATCGAAATAAGGCCGGTTTCATAATTGAAGCCTCCCGGATGATTATGGACCGTTTTGCGGGTAAGGTTCCCGATACCCTGGAGGAACTCCTGGAACTGCCGGGAGTAGGGCGCAAGACGGCCAATGTTATATTAAGCGTTGGTTTTGGCAAACCGGGGCTGGCAGTAGATACCCATGTGCAGAGGGTCACTTCCCGATTGGGGTTTACTACCGGCGACAACCCCGATCACACTGAACTGCGGCTGAAGAGCCTGATACCCCCTGAGGACTGGGGTATGGCCCACCACCTTTTTATCTGGCATGGGCGCAGTCTCTGCCGGTCTCGTAAACCCAGGTGCCGCCAGTGCCCGCTGTCTGATCTGTGCCCGGCCGCGGAGATTATCTGAACGGAGCAACTCCTCACGGCTGAATCCGGACCGCTAGCAAGTGTCAGCCGCCGGCCGCCGCATATGCACAATGATACCCAACCAGGCCGCTGTTGGCGTCCCCTACATTTTCCCGACCTGTTTTGGGGGATACCTTTTCCCTGACGACTCATACCATGACATTATCACTGATTAACAACAAAAATCTTAAATCAAAGTTGTATCCTGGTCGCTGATATGTTAATATGAACGTTCAGATAGAACTGATGATATCCAAAAGGCTGTGAAGGGGACAAGTAACTTCCCGGGTGGAACCAGCGAGTCTGGGACGGTGAGAGCCGGGCCGAAGCCAGGATGGTGAAGATCACCCCGGAGCTTTTAACCGAACTCGGGCTGAATAGCCTGATAGTAGGCTTAAACGGCTTTTCCCCGTTATAGGAAATAGAGGGAACTGTGGTTAAATAGGGTGGTACCGCGGAAGAACACCTTTCGTCCCTAAATGGGGATGAAAGGTTTTTTGGATTTACGGACTTAAGGAGTGTTGGTATGGCAAAAGGCAGGTATGATCACACCATTAATCTTATGAAAACCGACTTCCCCATGAGAGCAAACCTCCCGGAAAGAGAACCGGAGATCCTAAAATTGTGGGAAGAAATGGGTATCTATCAGAGAGTCCAGGAGCAGAACCAGGGGCGGCCCAAGTTCATACTCCATGACGGCCCCCCGTATGCCAACGGGCACATTCACCTGGGGCATGCACTGAACAAGGTATTAAAGGACATAATTATCAAGTTCCACACCGCTACCGGCTATGATGCCCCTTATGTTCCCGGATGGGACACCCATGGCCTCCCCATCGAACAGCAGGCCATTAAGGCTCTGGGAATTGACCGGCACCATACGGATGTGGTGGAGTTCAGGCGCTACTGCAAGGAATACGCCCTGAAGTACATGGATATCCAACGCCGGGAGTTTAAGAGGCTGGGGGTAAGGGGTGACTGGGATCATCCTTATCTCACCCTGGAACCCGGATTTGAAGCCGTACAAATCGGCGTGTTCGGGGAAATGGCCAAAAAAGGGTATATTTATCGGGGGCTAAAATCGGTTTACTGGTGCTGTGATTGTGAAACCGCCCTGGCGGAAGCCGAGATTGAGTATGCGGATAAGCAGTCCGACTCCATATACGTAAAGTTTCCCTTTAAGGACTCCAATGACCTGTTCCCGGTAGAAGATGCCTTTATGGTCATCTGGACCACCACTCCCTGGACTCTGCCCGCTAATACTGGAATCTGCCTTCATCCCGAGTTTGATTACGTTCTGGTGCAGGTTGGCGGAGAGAAGTATGTTGTGGCCCAGGAACTCCTGGCGAAAGTGGCCCAGGAGGCGGGATGGACCGCTTACCAGGTAGTTACCAGGTTTAAAGGACGGGATTTGGAGGAGGCGGTCTGCCGCCATCCCTTTATAGACCGGGATTCAATCGTGATCTGCGGAGAGCATGTCACTCTTGATCAAGGAACCGGCTGTGTGCATACGGCGCCTGGTCATGGAGTCGAGGACTTTGAAATCGGCAAAGCCTATGGACTGCCGGTGATTTCTCCCCTGGATGACAAGGGGGTATTCACGCAGGAAGGCGGCAGGTACGAGGGACTGTTCTGCTATGACGCCAACCCGGTTATCATAAAGGACCTGTTTGACCTCAACATGATGTTAAAGGCCGACCGCATCAGCCACCAGTACCCACACTGCTGGAGGTGCAAGGAGCCCATCGTCTTCCGGGCTACTGAACAGTGGTTTGCATCCATTGAAGCCTTCCGCCAGGATATACTAAACAGCATTGACAACGTCAGGTGGATACCGGGCTGGGGAAGGGACCGAATCTACCACATGATCGCGGACCGGGGGGATTGGTGCATTTCCCGACAGCGTACCTGGGGGGTACCTATACCCATCTTCTACTGTGATACCTGCGGCAAGACGATCATCAATGATGAGACTATCAGTTACCTGCAGGAGATATTTGCCGCCGAAGGGAGCGATGCCTGGTTTGCACGATCGGCCGCAGAGCTTCTGCCGCCGGGATTTGCATGCAGCGACTGTAAGGGAACCAATTTCTCCAAAGAAACTGATACCATGGATGTCTGGTTTGACTCCGGCTCCAGCCACATGGCGGTTCTGGAGACCAGACCGGAACTGCGGTGGCCGGCCGATCTTTACCTGGAAGGGAGTGATCAGCATCGCGGCTGGTTCAATTCCTCTATCAGCACTTCGGTAGCGGTTCGAGGGGTGGCTCCTTATCGCGGTGTCCTCACCCACGGTTTTCTGGTTGATGAACAGGGGCGCAAGATGTCCAAGAGCATGGGCAATGTGGTGGATCCCCTTAAGCTGATTGAGGAACTGGGAGCCGATATATTACGGCTGTGGGTCTCATCGGTTGACTACCGTACAGATGTATCGGCATCGGACAGGATTATGAGTCAGCTGGCGGAAGCCTATCGCAAGATCCGCAACACCTGCAGGTTTATTCTCGGCAATCTCTTTGACTTTGACCCGGATAAAGACCGGGTCAGCCCGGAGCAGATGAATGAGCTTGATCGGTGGGCGTTGCTGAAACTTAACAAGCTGATATCGAGGGTTACCCGGGGCTATCGCAATTATGAATTCCACCTGGTTTACCATTCGATACACAATTTCTGCACGGTGGATATGAGTGCCGTTTACCTAGATATAATCAAAGATCGACTTTACACCAGCCACAGCCGGAGCCAGGAGAGAAGAGCGGCTCAGACCGTTATGTACGATGTGATTCATTCCCTGGTCAGGATACTCTCACCTATTCTGGCCTTTACCAGCGAAGAGATCTGGTCATATCTGAGGCGGGAAGACGATCCGATAAGCGTTCAGTTGGCGGGATGGCCGACGATAGATGAGGGTACTCAGGATCCGGAACTGGAAGCCAAATGGGAGCGGATCTTCAAGGTAAGAGAAGTGGTGGCCAAAGCCCTGGAAGAAGCACGCCGCAGCAAAATTATCGGCCATTCACTGGGTGCCAGCGTGCACCTTGTGGCCAACTCCCAGTGGCTTGAAGACCTGCGGTCGGTTCCCGATCTTGATAAGATTTTCATAGTCTCCGGGGTGTCCCTGGAACCGGGTGAGCCTCAGGAAAACGGATATGTGAGTTTGGAAGAGGTTCCGGGAATCTGGGTTAAGGTGCAGCAGGCTAATGGCAGCAAGTGTGAGAGGTGCTGGGTTTACAGTCCTACGGTGGGCGAGGATGAAATCCATCCCACGCTGTGCGGCAGGTGTCTCGATGTCATTACCCGGCTGTAAACTGTATTTGAGCCCTGGTATTTACTACTCTTTTTTAAGGGGGTTGGGGGATTGAGTGACGACGGGCAGAGGCTGATTATCACCGTAATCGGGCGCGACCGCATCGGCATAATTGCCGCTATTTCAAAGATCTTGGCGGAAGCGCGCATTAACATCCTGGACATAAACCAGACCATTATGCAGGGGTTTTTTACCATGATCATGGTCGTAGATGCCAAAGAGAGCACTGTTGATACCGCGGAGTTGAACCGGAAACTGGATGAAAAAGGCAGGGAACTGGGGTTGGTGATCACTACTCAACATGAAGATGTTTTTCACTATATGCACCGCATCTGAATGCTCAATTATAACTGCACCCGGTGCCTACCAACGCCATAATTTGGACGAGGAATCGCCATAGGGCGGTTCTTTGTGCTAAAGAGAGGTTGACGTTTATACCTTTAGGGTTATACTGTAGTCTAAATTCAGGAAAATGAGGTGCCCTTTATGCCAATGACCCTGGCGCCATCCGAGATACTGGAAACGGTTAAGATGCTTCAACTGCAGAACCTGGACATACGCACCATTACCATGGGGATAAGCCTGAGAGGTTGTCGCAGCGATAGTCTGGAGCAGACCAGGAAAAAGATCTTTGCCGCCATAACCAGCAAAGCGGAAAGGCTGGTTAGAACTGGAGAGGATATCGAAAAGGAATATGGAATACCTATAATTAACAAAAGAATATCGGTTACTCCCCTGGCCATCATCGCTGACGGTTTCGGGGTTGAAGAAATGGTTGAGCTGGGATGCTGCCTGGACGAAGCGGCCAGGCAGTGTGGGGTTAACTTCATTGGTGGTTACTCCGCTCTGGTTCATAAAGGAATGACCGAGGGCGACCTGGCCCTGATAAAATCCATTCCGAAAACCTTGACCCGGACCGAAAGGGTATGTGCGTCAGTTAATATCGGAACTACCAAAGCAGGAATAAACATGGAAGCCGTTTCGTTAATGGGGCACATCATTAAAGAGACGGCGGAAATGACCGCGGACCGGGATGGGATCGGTTGTACCAGGCTGGTGGTATTCTGCAATGCGCCTGAGGATAATCCCTTTATGGCCGGAGCTTTTCACGGGGTGGGGGAGCCTGCGGCGACTATCAATATCGGGATTAGCGGTCCGGGGGTGATTCTGGAAGTTGTCAGAGGGCTGCCGGATGCCGATCTGGGTACCCTGTCCAATGAGATCAAAAAGACGGCGTTCAAGATAACCCGCATGGGAGAGTTGGTGGGCCGGGTGGCCAGCAGCCGCCTGGGAGTACCCTTCGGGATTGTAGACCTGTCACTGGCCCCTACACCGGCGGTGGGTGACAGTGTGGCCGGCATACTGGAGGCTATGGGATTGGAGAGGTGCGGTGTTCCCGGAACCACCGCTGCACTGGCTCTGCTCAACGATGCAGTTAAAAAAGGAGGGGCCATGGCATCCTCCTATGTGGGGGGGCTTTCGGGTGCGTTTATTCCCGTAAGCGAAGATGCGGGAATGATTGAGGCGGTTGCCGAGGGGTACCTTTCGCTGGAAAAGCTGGAGGCTATGACCAGCGTCTGTTCGGTAGGGCTTGATATGATTGCTGTTCCCGGCGATACACCGGCCAGTACCATATCGGGAATAATTGCGGACGAAGCGGCTATCGGTATGATAAACCGCAAGACTACAGCGGTGCGAATAATCCCCGTTCCCAACAAATCAGAGGGGGAATGGGTTGAGTTTGGAGGGTTATTGGGCAGGGCCCCGGTCATGTCTGTTAGCAAAGGTGATTCTCGTCCTTTTGTTGACCGCAAGGGAAGGATACCGGCTCCAATCCAGGCATTAAACAACTGAAGGATGTGTAAGATGTTATCCATAGAAGAATACGAGCAGGTGCTTGCCATCGGCATGTCACAGAAGATATTGGGATATGAGTTTTCGCGGACTTTTGTGTACCTGGTGGATGGGCTGCTGATTGATACCGGTGTGCCAAAATGGGGCGACCGCTTGGTGAAGGTTATGGCCGATCATGAAATCAAGCTGATTGTGAATACGTATTATTCATTAGAGAATATAGGCAACAACGCTCTCCTGCAGAGGGCGTTCAGTGTACCGATCAGAGCGCATAAAGAAGCTGCTGAAAATATTAGGCACCCGCGTCCGGAAGGATTGGTGAAGCGCTGGCTGTGGGGGCAGCCCCCGTCCAGTAAGGTGTCTAAGCTGAAGAATTACATCCGTTTTGAGGACTACTATTTCAAAGTCCTGGAGACGCCAGGGATCGGCCCCGGGCACATCTGCCTTTTTGAACCCGAACGGGGTTGGCTGTTCAGCGGCCGTCTGCTAGCTGAAAGTGAATTGAAAAAAGGCCGGGACATAAAAGAACTGGCCAGGGAATTGAAGCGCGTGCTGTCCCTCGAACCCAGGACGGTCTTCTGTACCGCTCACGGGGTCTTGACCGACGGCTTATCGGTAATTGAATCAAAGCTCAGGACTGTGGAGATGGGAATTCGTGATGAAATATGGGATGACGCCTGGTCTTTAAGCAACTGAAGGCAAGCCATTCGACTATTCAACCGCAGTGCATGATCGGGTATCGACTTGGTACGATGATGGTATAATACTCTTAGAGCCGAGGTGACTAATTACCGCTCTAACGAAAGGATGCATGAAAGACAATCAGGAACCGGTTACAGCCGGGATCGTTCGACGACTAAGCGAAAAGATTGATGAGCTGTCAGTTAACCTGGAAAAAATGAAACTGGCAGAATACGTTGCGATGATGGAGAACCCTCGCAGGCTCCTGTACATGAATTTTATGATGGGTTTGGTACGGGGGTTTGGCATGGCTATTGGATTTACCATTCTGGCAGCCCTGGTATTATGGTTTATGCAGAGGCTGGTGGTTCTCAATCTGCCGTTGATCGGCGATTTCATAGCAGATATTGTCAGACTGGTTCAGCACGAGTTGCAGGTGGGAGGGCCAAATCTGGGCGGAGTGTGATCTATTGGATAATACCGAACAGCAATTGGTGCAGAAGAGGCTGAGATTACAGGAGGCCATAAAGCGCAAATCGGAAACGGCTTCTATTCCTCTACGTGAAATGACTGATGAATTGTCGTTATATGATCAGCACTCGGGCGACCTGGGTTCTGAGACCTTTGAGCGCGAAAAGGATGCGGGCATTCAGGAAATGTTGGAAGCGGAATTGGCCCGGGTAGATGATGCGCTCAAACGGCTGAGAACCGGTGGGTATGGGATCTGTGAGAGTTGCGGGCAGCCTATTGATCCCAGGAGGCTGGAGAGACTTCCAGATGCCAATCTGTGCATCTCATGTGCCCGCGGGCAAAGGGATCGTTTCATCCGACCTCCGGAGGAAGAGGTCCTTGATATGCATGAGATTGATGCCAGAGGAGACCAGTTTGAGGTCGCCGGTTATGACTTGTTTGATGAGTATGGGCTGGATAGAGACAGTGTACAAGGCTAAATATACCGAGGAAGGGGGTTAACATGTGCGCATAGGAGTATTCTCTGATAGTTATCGACCTTACACCAGCGGAGTCGTCACTTCAATTTGTACTTTTAATGAAGAACTCAGCAAACTGGGGCACGAAACCTTTATATTTGCCCCCAGCTATCGTAATTATCGGGATGAGGAAGAAAATGTGTTCCGCATCTTTTCTGTTCCTTCGCCGAGTAACCCCGGTTATACATTAGCGGTTCCGTTATCACCCAGAGTCAATCGCATAGTAAAAACACTGAACCTGGATGTTGTCCATGTCCATTCGCCCTTTATTCTGGGGCAGATAGGGGCCAGTTGTTCTCGAAGGCTGGGCATCCCTTTAGTTTTTACCTATCACACGCTTTATGACCAGTACGTGCATTATGTACCGGTGGCCCAGGAGATTGCCCGGGAATGGGCCAACAAATACATCAGCAGTTTCAGCAACCGCTGTGACCTGGTGATCACCCCTTCTCTGGAGATCAAGAAAATGATCCAGAGCAAGGGGATTAAGACCCCCATTGAGGTTATACCCACGGGAGTAGAAACCCGCAAGTTTGAAAAGGGTGATCCCACCTGGCTCAGAAGACGGTACAACATTCCTCCTGAGCGCAAGATTTGCCTGTTTGTGGGGAGGCTCTCTCGGGAAAAGAACATCGATTTCCTGCTGCAGGCCTTCCAGAAGATAAAGGCGGAATACAACGAAACCTGCCTGGTGATAGTCGCTACCGGTCCCCTGGAGAAAGAACTCAAAAAAATGGTAATTAACCTGGGCTTGGCCCTGAATGAGGATGTCATCTTCACCGGATTCCTGCCCGAGGAAAACCTGGTGGATGCCTACTGTGGGGCCGATATCTTTATCTTTGCTTCGGTTACGGAAACCCAGGGCATCGTGCTGGTTGAAGCTATGGCGGCCGGTTTGCCGCTGGTGGTGGTTAAAGCCACCGGGAGCCAGGAAATGGTTGAACATGAGCGCCAGGGCATGGTAGTCGATTACGACCTCGACGTATTTGCCCGGCAGGTCCTGCACCTGCTGCGCGACGACGAGTTGCGAAAGAGATTTTCCGCTGCGGCGGTTAAACGTGCGTCGGAACTTTCCTCCCGCGCTATGGCACGTAAGATGGAGCAGCAGTACCTCCAGGTGATAGAGCAAGGACATGCCAATCGCAGTCGTCATCTCTTCGCCAAATGGCGTTCAGGTTAGGCGGAGCCGGTTCGGTTATTATTTCTAGTTATTTTTGCTTCACCTTTTGGCATGCTAAATGTGGGGGGTGACGCAAAATGAAGCGCAAAAGTGCCGGCCTGAATACAGCCGGGCTAGGCGCTTTAGTTACTGCCATCGGAGCCACCTTTTTTAAGCGCAGTAACCTGGGGCGCGGTATCATCGGCTTTGGTCTGGCGCACATCGTGCTGGGACTGCTGGATCGTCTTCGAACCGGCATCCGAAGGTAGCTCCCTCCTGCACCGGGGAATCCCGGTGCTTTTTGCTGGTCCGCATAATTCCGGGGAAAGGCCCTGGGGGGATAGTCTTTTTTCGAACTGGAGGGATGGGAGTAAATAAGGCGGGTACAAATAAAAATCCTGTTACAAGGAGGGTGGGAAACAGTGGTAATTAATGAGTTCATAAGGGTGGTGCGGCCGTCTTGGGGCAGCCTGGTTTATCTCCTGAGGACGGAGGAGGGTATGGTGGCAGTCGATACCGGAGCGGAAACCGGGGCGGCGTCGACGGTGACTGCGTACGTTCGCCACCGGTTTCAGGAGGAACTAAGATACATATTCCTGACTCACTGGCATGGCGACCATACTGGAGCCGCCGAAAAGATCCGGGAACTAACGGGGGCGGAAATAATATGTCACCGGGATGAATCCCGGCTCCTGGCAGGAACGGGTGAGATTGAATACTGCTGGAACCGGCCCATGCCCCGAACCGGTTTAACCCCATTTCTCCGGATGGTATCTGCCGCCGGATATGGTTTGATGAAAGCCAACACTGCTCCCCTGCAGGCGGATATTCTGGTTAAGGACGGAGATATGCCTTTTGGCCCCGAATGGACGGTTATCCATCTCCCCGGGCACACCCCCGGGAGCTGTGGCCTGTGGTCGGAGCGCCATCGGATATTGTTCGCAGGAGATACCGTTTTATGTGTGGGGAGAAGAACGATTCACCCTCCAGTTTCTTTTCTTATCCAGGATCGCAGCAAATTTTACCAATCATGGTGCAGGTTAAACCGGTTAGGGGAAATTAACTGGATACTTCCGGGCCATTTCCGTCCCCTCCGCTGGAACGGGCCCCTTGACATATTACCTGCGGTGCAGAAATACGCATAAAACAAGGGGATGATAGAGATCGGCAGGGGATTGCGGGTTACCAGCTTGATATTCCTATTGGTTTTCACCACGGCAGTTTCCGGCTGTACCAATGTACGGGAGGTGGAGACCTTTACTTCGGTGGAGGAGGTATCCCGCTATTTTATTGACGAGAATGAAGCCATAAAGGTGGTGGCCGGTAGCCGTGAGGTTGCCGGCTTTCGCAGATCCACCCCGGCTCCCTGCCTTATTCAGGTGGAAAAATACCCTACAGCAGGAGAGCCTTTCTACGTTATCAGAGTTGCTGAAGACCTGGGGGATCGCCTGGTCATGTATGACCAGTATACGGTAGATGCATACAGCGGAGATATTATCGATTGAGTAAGGGGCGGTACCGGGGAAAATACCGCCTGTTGAACTGTGGTATAATAGAGTTAATTTTTTCGGGGGCGGGTATATGCGTTTCTTAGCTGTGTTCCTGGGCGTATTGGGATTGGATCGAGTGGTTAAATACTGGGTTCAGCAATCTCTGCCCTTAAACCATTCAGTGCCGGTTATTGAACCGGTTCTCTATTGGACTTATATAAAGAATAAAGGTGCCGCCTTCGGCTTTTTCCAGGGCATGAACGGTTTTCTAATGGCATGTGCAGTATTGGTCATCGGTGGGGCCCTGGTTTACATAATGTCTCACCGACCCCGGCCCGGCATTGTTACCGCCCTGGCCATGATTACCGGCGGGGCCGCCGGGAACCTTATTGACCGTTTCCTGTTTGGCGGGGTGATAGATTATATTGATATCAGGATCTGGCCGATTTTTAACCTGGCCGATATTGCTATTGTAGCCGGGTCCCTGTTGATAATCGTGTATGCGGTATTCTGCAGCCCGGAGGAGGAAGGAAGCCTGTGGAAAGAATGACCCTGGTAGTTGAGGAAGAAGACCACGGGAAGAGGCTTGACCAGTACGTAAGTCAGAAGGCGGAACGGCTGTCGAGGGTTGCGGCAGCCGAACTTATCAAAAACGGTGAAGTCCAGGTTGAAGGCAGGAGGGTCAAGGCCAGTTACCGGATCAAGAAAGGCGAACTGGTTTCGGTTCATATACCCCCTCCTCGGGAAACTGAACTTGTACCCCAGGACATACCGCTGGCAGTAGTATATGAGGATCAGGATCTGCTGGTTATCGATAAACCGCAGGGAATGGTGGTGCATCCGGCCCACGGCAATTGGGACGGCACTTTGGTCAATGCGTTACTGCATCAGATTAAGGATCTTTCCGGTATAAATGGTGAGCTTCGTCCTGGAATTGTTCACCGTTTGGACAAGGACACCTCAGGTCTTATGGTAGTGGCCAAGAACGATCAGAGTCACCGCCACCTGGCAGAGCAGATCAAAACCAATAAGTTGACCAGAGAGTACACGGCCCTGGTTCACGGCCGGATCCGGGAAAACCAGGGGATGATTGAAGCCCCCATCGGACGCGATCCCCGGGACCGCAAGAAGATGGCGGTGGTGGCGGGGGGAAAACCCGCCGTTACCGGATACCGGGTCTGGGAACGGTTTGCGAACTACACCCTGGTACGGTGCCGTTTGGAAACCGGGAGAACTCACCAGATCAGGGTACATATGGCCTATTTGGGCCACCCGGTGGTGGGGGATCCCCTGTACGGACCGCGCAAGAATCCATGGGGTTTAACCAAGCAGGCCTTACACGCCAGCCTGCTCACCATCATGCACCCGACCAACGGTGAGGTTATGACCTTCCAGTCACCGCTCCCTGATTATTTCAATGACCTCCTGCGGGACTTGACTGCTGTCAAATGACAGGTTTTTACGGTTGTGATGTCATTCCAATC
>Ga0209537_1000113_pt1 | contig 91987 bp, 96 predicted proteins | sample BioPla4DNA1_FD_187698 | JGI IMG/M metagenome (GOLD analysis project Ga0209537, IMG submission 187698) | Biogas fermentation microbial communities from Germany - Plant 4 DNA1 (SPAdes) (version 2) | ecosystem: Engineered > Bioreactor > Anaerobic > Digestate | place: Bielefeld, North... | reverse complement strand
CCTGATAGTTTCATCATCTTACCTACCTTTATTAAGGTCTGAGGCCGGAAACCGGATGTCAGAGGTGATAACCCATTATGTTTCCTTATTCCCTGGAGTGGATAATCAGACCGATCTCATCCAAAAGCTTTTGCTCTTCCTTTAAATACTCCTGATAAAATTCATTCCACTGGCGGTGGTATAAACGTTCTAATAATTTGCTTGCCTTCCGTACCTCCAAATAAACCTGCTGTTCCCGTTTCATTTTTTCTTCTTTTTCCTGAACTGCAGCAGCCTGTTCCTCCTCTAAATTTTTCTGTACTGCCAAACATCCTATACAGTTATTCAGCAGTTCCAGTTGGATGGATCCTGTAAGGAGTATCTTGTTTTGTGAGATCAGTTCTATAGTTTTACCCTGAAGAGCAGCCAGTTTATCGGCCTCCTCCTGGTAAGCCCTGCGTGCCCGGAACAATTCCAGTCGTGCTGCTTTTTCTTCCTGCTCCTTGAAGTTATGGTATTTTTCCAGACGAAAATGAAATTTTTTCAACTCTAATTCCGCTCCTCATCAGGAAAAAGTTTTTCCAAAAGGTTTTGTGTTTCCTGAAAACTAAATTTTTCCCAGATTCCCTGCCTTAAAAAAGAATCGCACTGCTCCTGCATCCTTATAGCTTCATCTATCTTCTGATTGGTACCATGTCTATAGGCCCCAATCTCAATCATATCTTTTGCTTCCCTATATGTAGCCAGAATGCTGCGCATCTTAGAAGCGCGAAGTAGATGCCTCTGCCCTACGATATCGATCATCACTCTGCTGACCGAATTTAAAACATCCACAGCAGGGTAGTGATTTTGAGCAGCCAGTTCTCTTGACAGTACTATATGACCATCGAGTATCCCCCTCACTGCGTCAGCGATAGGTTCATTGAGGTCATCACCATCTACAAGAACTGTATAAAGGCCTGTAATAGTACCTTTCTGGTTTGTCCCTGCCCTCTCCAGAAGTTTAGGCAGCAGAGCAAACACTGATGGAGTGTAACCACGGGTAGCTGGTGGTTCACCTACAGCAAGTCCTATTTCCCTCTGCGCCATAGCAAATCTAGTCACAGAATCCATCATCAATAGGACATTAAGGCCCTCATTGCGGAAATACTCAGCGATCGCGGTAGCTACCATAGCCCCTTTCACTCTGACTAAAGCGGGCTGGTCCGAGGTGGCAGCTACCACAACAGACCGTTTTAGCCCCTCATCTCCCAGATCCTTTTCAATGAATTCCAGAACCTCCCGGCCCCTTTCACCGATGAGAGCAATTACATTAACATCTGCTGTTGTATTGCGGGCGATCATCCCGAGAAGAACACTTTTGCCAACTCCACTTCCTGCGAAAATACCCAATCTCTGTCCTTTGCCGCAGGTCAGGAGTCCATCGATCGCCTTGATTCCCAGGGGTAAAGGTTCCTTAATTCTGATCCGATCCAGAGGATTATGCGCCTCAGAACTGACCGGAATCCAATTCTCCGCAAGTACGGGTCCCTTCCCATCAATTGGCTGCCCCAAACCGTCGAGAATTCTGCCTTTCAAAGTAGGGCCGACACCAACCTTGAAAATGTCCCCAGAGGCGACAACTATACAGCCGGGCCCCACTCCACCAACTTCACCCAATGGCATGAGGATTGTGTGCTCCCCTTTGAATCCAACTATCTCAGCCTTGATCCTGCCCTTAGAAGTAAGAATATAGCAGAGCTCACCCACATTACCCCAGGGGCCCAGTGCTTCAATGGTTAATCCAATAATTTCTACGATTTTCCCTCTATATTTAATTGGTTCAAAGTGTTCCATGCGTCTGATATATTTTCCTAGGCTAATCACTCCGGCTCACTTCCTGGAGATCATAGATAACCTCCTGCAGTTGACCCTCGATGGTACCATCCACCTCACCAAAGGGCGTTTCAGCCCTACATCCCCTCTTCAATGAAGTATCACACGTTATTTCCAATCTTGTGCTGTTGGCTCTATCTTCCCCAAGCAAAGATGTGATCTCATCGTAATCCTCAGAAGACACTTTTAAAATCTGTTTTCCTTCTCCCTGGGCACGGTCTAATACCGCTCTTGCAATGGAATTGATTTGCTCTGGAGCCAAACAAAGTTCAGCATGAATCACTGATCTAGCTATTGTAACAGCTAATTGTATTATTTCAGGTTCCAACTGTTTGAGCATTTTATTTCTTTCTTCTATCAAAATTTCTTTTTGACTGGCGATTTCTTGACGCAGTTGCTCCCACGCCTCCTCCCAATAAGCCTGGCCTGCCTGAAATCCTGCCTCATAACCTGCCTTTTCCGCCTCTCTTTGCAGCTCATTTATATTTTGATGGGTATCTTTTATGAGCTTATCAGCCTCAGCTTTGGCCTGCGCGATAATCTCCTCAGCTTTTCTGCGGGCAGCATTTAAAAGTTGCTGAGCTTTCAGTTCAGTTTCCTCGATAATATCTTTCTCAACTTCGGTTTTGCTCTGATTTTTCCGAAATGTAAAGTTTATAACCCGGGGAGGGTGTATATCCAGGTGGTCAGCCTTAATTACCTTATAAAATGATTTCATCCCTTCCACCTCTCGTAATAATAATCTGTCCCTGTTCCTCCAGTCTACGTATCTCAGCAACAATTTTCTGTTGGGCCTCTTCTACATCCCGCAAGCGCACAGGCCCCATATAATCGATCTCTTCCTGCAGCATTTGTGCTGCCCTTTTGGAAATATTGCGTTTGATTTTATTCATTACCTCTTCTCCCGACCCTTTGAGGGCAAGAGCCAGATCATGGGAGTCAACCTGTCTGAGAACCAGTTGTACCGCCCTATCATCCAACTGGACAATATCTTCAAAAACAAATAGCAGTTTCTTGATCTCTTCAGCCAGCTCAGGGTCTTGCACTTCCAGTGTTTCAATAATTGTTTTTTCTGTTGCTCGATCTACACGGTTAAGGACGGCTACCAGTGTTTCCACCCCACCGGCCTGGGTATAATCCTGTGTAACCACTGTAGAGAGTTTATGTTCCAGTATATTTTCCACCTCTCTCAAAATCTCCGGAGATGTGCTCTCCATTAAGGCCAATCTGCGGGCCACATCCACCTGCAGTTCAGCAGGCAGGGATGAAAGCACTGCAGATGCTTGCTCTGTGTCCAGATATGCCATAATTAAGGCAATGGTCTGGGGGTGTTCATACTGGATAAAATTTAACAGCTGGCCGGGATCGGTCTTTCTGGCAAAATCAAAGGGCCTTACCTGCAGATTTGCTGTCAATCGACCTATAATCTCTGCTGCTTTTTCTTCACCATATGCCTTTTCCAAAAGCTCTTTTGCGTAATCAATACCTCCCTGGCTGATGTAGTCATTAGCCAGAGCAAGTTCATAAAATTCCTGAAATACCTGATCTCTCTTTTCCGGAGAAACTTTTCTGATGTTGGCTATTTCCAGTGTTAGTTTTTCAACTTCGCTATCAGGCAGGTGTTTAAAAATTTGAGATGATAGTTCTGGCCCTAAAGTGATCAATAATATCGCAGCCTTTTGTCTCCCTGTTAACAATTTCATTGGGTTCACCTCAGATCCTCATTTAACCATGCTTTAATAAGTTCTGCAGCTTTATCAGGTTGATTTCTCACTTGTGATCTTATTTTTTCTGCAATACGTGCCTTTTCTTTTTCCTCCTGCGATAACTCTCTCTCCTGAGCATCTAAAACTTCATCTACAGTAAGCCCTTCTGTTATATAATCAATTCTATCTTCCAAGGGCTGCCTTCTCCTAACAAGAAGAGTGATAACCGCAACGAGCAGAATAACTGCCACAACCGTAGCACCGTAAAGTAGATACTGCTGGCGTCTTTTAGCGGCATCCATTTCATCTTTCATCTCATCTGTCCAACTGCGATCAAAGGGCATACAGGTGACTGTCAGCTGATCCCCACGCTCCGGATCCAGCCCAACAGCACTGCTGACCAGATCAGTGATTTCATTTTGATTCACATCAGTTGGTTGAGCATCCAAAACCACAGAGAGGGATAATCGTTTAACCTCTCCTGGAGCAACTATACGGTGTTCCTCCTCTTTATCTATTTCATAATTTGTGGTTTTTCTCGTAGACTTTGAAGTGGAACCAGTCCCTTCTTCCTGCTCCTGGTACTGATCTCCGGGTATATTGCTGTCACTGCCAGGAGTACCACCTGGAGTATTGTTAGTTGTAGTTTGCTCTTCCTCTGTCTCCTCACTCCTGACAGTTTTATCACCGTAAATTTCCCGGTGAATCTCTACTTGATCAAAATCAAGAGAAATGTGGGCATTGACCACACTTTTTCCCTTACCCACAACTTGGTCAAGCATTTTTTGTACAGAGTTTTCAACCCTTTCCTCATATTCCTGCTCCACCTGATGCTGCCTGGCAGTCATTGAACTGCTCTGTGTGGTTGCTTCGTTTTCCACACCGGTAGATAGAATATTTCCCCCTGTGTCCACCACGGTTACATTTTTCGGTTCTAAGCCCTCTACTCCGCTAGCCACAAGGTTCATGATCCCTTTAACCTGTGCGGCATCTAAATGATGACCCGGTTTTATCTTGACAAGCACAGCTGCAGTGGCATCTTTTTTGTTTTCTAAAAAAAGCGATGGTTCAGGTACAACTATGTGAACACGCACATCATCCACCGCATCAAGCTTTCCGATAGTTCTTTCCAGTTCTCCCTGGAGAGCAATTAGATACCTCACCCTGCGTTCACTTTCTGTTTCACCGAAACGGGTTTCGTTAAATGATTCAAAACCAATACTACCACCTGTAGGAAGCCCTTCATTGGCAAGAGCGAGGCGTATATCATATTTTTGCGACTTAGGAACAAGAACTGTTGAACCGCCCTCATCCAGTTGGTAAGTGATCTTATTCTCTTTCAAATACTCGGTGATAGCGGCAGCATCCTCAGTATTGAGATCTGTATATAGAGGAACATAGTTCGGTTTGCTTATCCAAAATATCATGATGATAGCAGCCAGTATAATAACTGCAAAACCGCTGCCAAAAAGAATTTTTTGTATTTTAGAAAGCTTGTTCCAAAAACTAAGAGCTTTTTCTTTTTGGTTTAATAGTATCTGCTTCACAATATACCAACCCAATTCTTAGAACTGAAGACGCATGATCTCATGATAAGCATCAATTGCTTTATTCTGTACTTGTACCAGTAGTTGCAGTGCAAGTGCAGCTTTTTCAGTGGCAATGATCACCTCATGTACACTGCGAGCATCACCCAAAACAACCTCACTCATCTTCTTCTCTGCATCCTTCTGTAGATCGCTTACCTGGTGCAGAGAAGCCATAAGAAACTCTTTAAAGGAAACACTATCCTCATCTTTATTATTTTTTAATAAAGAGGTTTTTCCTGAAAAGGTTTGTACTCCAAATATGGATTCCATTTAACTCCTCCTTAGCCGGTTAACCGCGTCCGATTTCTAAAGCCCGAAGAAACATCTCCTTAGTGGCATTTAATGTGGTAACATTGGCTTCATAAGAGCGTGTGGCGCTGATTAAATCCACCATCTCAGTGAGAACGTTTACATTTGGCATACGCACATATCCCTCTTCATCTGCATCCGGGTGGTCCGGGTTATATACAAGGCGGGGCTCTGCAGGATCCTCTATAATTCTGCTTACACGGACACCACCCAACCTGTGGATTTTCTTCTGTAAATAAACTTTAAAAGGTGTACCGAACTCAAAGACAACATTTTTTCTGCGATAGGGAACAGGATTACCGCTCTCATCCACCTCTCCTGTGCGGGTTGTTTCAGCATTGGCAATATTACTGGAGATTACATCCAGTCGAAGGCGCTGTGCTGAAAGTCCGCTGCTGCTGATCTCTATACCTGTAAACAATCCCATAGCTATCTCCTCCCTTCAGTAATAGCTAAGCGTAGCATACCCAGATGCTCTGTGGTCAATCGAGTCAAAAGGTTGTACAGCAAAAATGTTTCTGCCTGCAGGGCCATTTCCTGCTCTAAATCGACATTATTGTTATCATTTCTGCTTCTGGTTCCTGCTGCAGCAACCAATGGCACACCATCTGTCTTATTGCTGCCTCCGCCCAGGTGAGCATCATGTGTTCTGTTCATTGCTAACCGTTTGACCATTTTTCCTGCAAGAACCCTTTCAAAGTCCACATCAAGCCTCTTATAGTTAGGTGTATCAGCATTGGCAATGTTCTGGCTGATCACCTGCTGCCGCAGCCAGTTAATATCAAGTGCTTTTTTTAACTCCGGGAGTATTGGATCGCCGAGTTTATTGATCATGTCCTCCTCCTGTATTTTCGGAATATTTCATAAACTTTGACATAATCGGATATAATATCCATAATTAGTACTAATTTCTATATAACCATTAATTATCCTTCTTAAATTGACAAAAAAAATAGCGATGGTTAAAAAAATATCCCACCACTACGCATTTCTTTAACAAAGCCCTAGGTCCTATTTGATAGGTAAGTACCCTCTTTCTTCATCCTTATTTTTTTCAGTTCATCTAATAAACTCTCATTTAATATACGGATATAGGTGCCTTTCATACCTAATGATTTGGTCTGAATCACACCCGCACTCTCCAGTTTTCGCAGTGCATTAACTATCACAGAACGGGTAATCCCGGCCCGGTCCGCGATGCGACTGGCAACAACAAGTCCCTCAATTCCGTTTAATTCACTAAAAATATAATCTGCTGCTCTCAGCTCGGAAAAAGATAAGGTGTTCAAGGCAATCTGAACAGCTGTTTTTTTCCGTGTATCCAACTCCATCCGCTCTAATTTTAATAGCATAATCTTCATTCCAACAGCTAGGCCCCCGTATTCCGCTAGAAAAATTGAATCAGCAGATAGAGTTTCAGTGGATCTTAAAACCATAGTGCCTAGGCGTTCTCCACATCCATAAAGGGGAATGATGGTGGTCATGATGCCTTGGTAGGGGCAGTTCTGCGGAGCAAAAATGCATAAATTATCTTCGTCAACACTATTGGCCTGGGTTTCTGAAACATATAGCAGTTTTTGATTGTAGCTTTCGGGAAAGCGTTGGCTGAAAGATATAATATCAGACATATAGCCGCAGGAATACTGATCAAGTAAATAGTATCCACAGATCTTTCCTCTCCGCCCTACAAGATATACATTGGCCCGGACTGCTTCACTGAGAGCCTGTGCTATTGATGTGAAACTGCATTCATCCTCATATTTTTCCATCAACCCCTTGATCAAACGGGTACCCTCTGATAAAAACTCCATTTCTACCTCCCCTGTCACAATATTTATAGAATATAGTTGCTTAAATCCCCATCAGTGATAATACCTGCCAGATGCTTGGCAACATATTCTCTATCTATAACAACTGTTTCACCGGCTAGTTCAGGTGCCTGATAGGATAGTTCCTCAAGTACCTTTTCCAAAATTGTATGCAGCCTTCTAGCACCAATATTCTCGGTCTGAGTATTGACAAGATGAGCCATATCCGCGATTTCTTCAAGAGCGTCTGAAGTGAATTCCACATTTAAGCCTTCTGTTCGCAGCAGTTCAGAATACTGCCGGATTAAAGAATTATCCGGTTCTATCAAGATCCTTAATAGTTCCTTCTTCTCTAATGGTTCCAACTCCACTCTAATAGGAAAACGACCCTGTAGCTCAGGGATGAGATCCGAAGGCTTGGATACATGAAAGGCACCTGCTGCAATAAATAAAATATAATCAGTTTTTACTGGGCCATATTTAGTCATTACTGTTGATCCCTCAATGATCGGTAATATATCCCGCTGTACACCACCTCGAGAAACATCAGGCCCTGTGTTGCTCTCCTTTCCGGCGATCTTATCTATTTCATCAAGAAAAATAATACCGCTCTGTTCAGCACATCCAATAGCCTCTTTGATTACATCATCCATATCCACTAGTTTTTGGGCTTCTTCCTGAGCTAAAATGCGGCGCGCCTCCCGTATACTCAACCGTTTCTTTTTCTTCTTTCTGGGCAGAAAGCCGCCCAGCATATCCTGTATATTAATCCCCATCTCCTCCATACCGCCGACAGTAAATATATCCAGTGTTTGTTGATGGTTTTCTTCTACCTCGATCTCGATCTGGTTATCTTCCAGTTCTCCGGAGCGCAATTGCTCAGCAGCCCTTTCCCTTAACAATTGAATATCCTTCTCTTCCTCTGAAGCCTTATCTAGGTCATCATCACTATTATTCATTTCTCTGAATAGGAGTTCAAATGGATTGCTGACTGAACTGCGTTTTTTGGGAGTGGGTACAAGTGTTTCCAAAATCCTTTTTTCAGCAAGCTCATTTGCTTTGCTTTCCACCTCAGCCATCTTTTCCTGTTTAACCATTCTGATAGCTACCTCAACCAGTTCCCGCACCATAGATTCCGCATCTTTACCCACATAACCCACTTCTGTAAACTTTGTTGCTTCTACTTTAATAAATGGTGCTTTGACAAGTTTAGCCAGCCTTCTTGCAATTTCTGTTTTACCCACACCTGTGGGACCTATCATAATAATGTTTTTGGGAATAACGTCATCCTGGAGATCCGGTGGTAGGCGTTTTCTGCGGTATCTGTTGCGCAACGCTATGGCCACTGCTTTTTTTGCCTCCTGCTGTCCGACAATATACCGGTCCAATTCAGCCACTACCTGACGAGGGGTTAATTCCTCCATTTTTTTCACCTCTACAGTTTTTCTACGGTTATAAAGTCATTGGTATAAATACAGATCGATGAAGCAATCTCAAGCGCACTCTGAACAATCTCCCCAGCCCTCAGATCAGTATAGCGAACCATAGCTTTAGCAGCAGCCTGTGCATAAGGTGCCCCTGATCCAATGGCAGCAATGCCATCATCAGGTTCAATAACCTCACCACTTCCCGAAATTATCAATATATTTTCCTTATCTGCCACAACCAGCAGAGCTTCCAAACGACGTAAAACCCGGTCCATTCGCCAATCCCGGGCAAGTTCCACCGCTGCTCTCATTAAATTACCCCGATACTCTTCCAGTTTGCGTTCAAATTTATCAAAAAGGGTTAAAGCATCAGCCACAGAGCCAGCAAAGCCCGCCAGAATCCTGCCGTTGTACAGTTTACGTATCTTACAGGCATGTGCCTTCATAATAGTGTTATTGCCAAAGGTTACCTGACCATCACCGCCGATGGCCACTTCTTCACCCCTTTTGACACATATCACTGTTGTTCCGGTCAGCATTTTATTTTTCTTCCCTCTCTTTTGCTCGAGGATGAGCTTTTTGATAAACAGCTCTAATCCTTTCCCCTGTTATATGTGTATAGATTTGAGTGCTGGACATCCGGGAATGGCCTAACAGTTCCTGAACCGTACGGAGATCAGCACCACTTTCCAGCAGGTGGGTAGCAAAGGTATGACGTAGCGAATGGGGTGTAAGATTTCTGAAAGGAGCAACCTCCTTTAAATACTTAGTTATGATCCCATATACACCCCTAGTGGTCAGACGCTTCCCCCTTGAGTTAACAAAAAAAGGGTCCTCGGGCAAAGGATTACTTTTTTCTGTTATAACCGGCCTGGCTTCCTGCAAATACTCCAACAGAGCGTGACAAGCATAACTGCCTAGGGGAACAATGCGCTCCTTTCTACCCTTGCCCTTAACTCTAATCACCCGCCCAGAGAAATCGATATCTATTATATTTATCTGCACTATTTCCCCAATCCTTAGTCCAGAACTGTAAAAAAGCTCAAGCATCGCCTGATCACGCAGGCTAAGTGCTCCCCTACTTTTCGGCTGCTCCAGCAATTTCTCCACCTCAGTCTGGTAAAGAAACTGAGGTAAAGGCCTTCCTTTCTTGGGTGTACGGATTAATATTAAGGGATTATTGTTTATTTTTCCTGTTTGGATCAGATACCTGAATAAGGAACGCAAACAGGACAACCTACGGGAGATAGTGCTGCGAGCATAACCAGATTTATATAACAGTGCAAGATAATCCCTGATGGTATTTATAGTGACCCCTTCGGGGTTTTCTATCTGCTTATCCTCCAAATAGGATTGGAAATGGTTTAGATCAGACATATAGCTGAGAGCAGTCTGATCACTGAGATTTTTCTGAGTTTTTAAAAAAATAACATATTCATCATAAATGTCCTGCCAAATTCCCATATTAAAGTATTACCTCCATTCATACTAGCATACCGAATCTTTCCCGACAAGCATTTTATATGATATTTCTGATAAATTGGGACCAGGAGGTAAGGGCACGCTCAACAATAGCTTTTATTCTATTTCTCTTCGGTAATTTCCTGGACAGAGGAGGAAATAGGCCGAAAGTAGCATTCATCGGTTGGAAGTCAGGGCTCACAGATGTAGAAACATACCAGCAGAGGGCACCATGGGCTGTTTCTTTAGGGGGAATGACAGGTTCTTTCCCTAAAGCAAGAAGAGCAGCGTTAATTCCGGCAATAAGTCCGCTCGCAGCAGATTCCACATATCCTTCAACACCTGTTATCTGCCCGGCACAGAGTATGTCCGGTTCCTTTTTCATCTGAAGGCTTGGCTGCAGAACCTGAGGCCCCTTTAAAAAGGTATTCCTGTGCATCACTCCATAGCGCACAAATTCTGCATTTTCCAAGCCCGGAATCATGCGAAAAACGCGTTTTTGCTCACCCCATTTGAGCTGAGTCTGAAAACCTACCATATTATAGATGGTCCCTTCCGCATTGTCCTGGCGCATCTGTACAACAGCATAGGGCTGTTTCCCTGTGCGTGGATCAACAAGACCAACCGGCTTAAGGGGACCGTACCGCAATGTGTCAAATCCGCGCCGGGCTAGAACCTCTAAGGGCAGACAGCCTTCAAAAAAGAGATTCTGTTCAAAAGCTTTGGGATTATTTACTTCTGCTGAAATCAAAGCCTCTCGAAAAACAGTATATTCCTCTTCATTCAAGGGTGCATTCAGATAAGCTGCCTCACCCTTCCCATAGCGCGACTGCCGAAAAATAATGTCAAAGTTTAAAGAATCCACTGTTACCAGTGGAGCCGCAGCATCGAAAAATGATAGGTATTCTTCTCCTGTCAGAATGCCTAAACTCCGGCTGAACGCCTCTGAAGTGAGAGGTCCTGTAGCAATGATCAGTGGGCGTCTGTCGGGGATCTGGCTGATCTCCTCCCGTACCAGCTTAATGTGTGGGTTTTCCATTATAGCAGCAGTCACTGCTTCTGCAAACCGGTGTCTATCTACTGCAAGGGCTCCCCCTGCAGGAACAGCGGTTTTTTCCGCACAGCTCATGATTAATGAATCGGCAATCCTCATTTCCTCTTTGAGCAGTCCTACAGCATTAGTGAGCGCAGAAGAGCGCAGCGAATTACTGCAGACCAGTTCTGCCAGTAGATCAGTGTGGTGTGCCGGGGTTGTGTTTACCGGCCGCATTTCATAAAGGGTTACATCAACACCAAATCTGCTTGCCTGCCATGCTGCTTCACTTCCCGCCAGCCCCCCGCCGATAACAACTACAGATGCCATTACTTCACACCCCGTTCAGCTGCCATATCCTCTTCCTGTTTAATTGTTTTTTTGCACTCTGGACAGTAAAGATCCCTATCCCTGCCGCGGTAAACCAGAAAATGTCCGCAATCCGGGCAGTACTTAGGTAGGGGTTCATCCCAAGAAACAAAGTCACATTCAGGATAATTGGCACAGCCAAAAAACTTTCTTCCCTTACGGGATCTGCGCACAACAATACTCCCCTTACAGAGAGGGCATAAAACACCTGTATCCTCAAAATACGGTTTGGTATATCTGCACTCAGGGAAGCCTGGACAAGCAAGGAATTTACCGTATTTGCCCTGCTTAACCCTTAAGTTTTCGCCGCAATGGGGACATGTTTCGTCACTTATTTCATCCTCTACAGGGATCACAGCAATCTCTTGTTCAGCATGCTGCAGATCCTTTTCAAAGGGACCATAAAACTCTTCTACAACTTTTTGCCAGGGGATCTCCCCTTCTTCTACCTGATCCAGCTTTTCTTCCAAATTCGCGGTAAATTCAACATTTATGATATTAGGAAAATACTCCTTTAAGAGTTCAACAACTATCTGTCCCAATTCTGTAGGATAAAGGTTCTTTTTTTCCTTGCTCACATAGCCCCGGCTTTGGATTGTGGCAATGATCGGCGCATAAGTGCTGGGTCTGCCGATTCCGTTCTCCTCCAGAGCTTTGACCAGAGTGGCTTCTGTGTAACGGGGCGGAGGTTGGGTAAAGTGCTGTTTCGGTTCAAAATTTACCAAATCTACAGCACTGCCTTCAGCAACCTGTGGGAGAAGTGATTCCTCTTGCTCAGCCTCCACATAAACCTTCATAAATCCGGGAAAACGTATCACAGAACCGCTGGCTCGGAAGATATAATCTTTCCCTTGAATTTCAATAGTGGTCACCTCAAGAAGGGCTGGCTTCATTTGACTGGCTACAAAACGCGACCAAATTAATTTATATAATCGATACTGATCACGAGTTAGGTAGTCCTTCACCTGCTCTGGGCTGCGGTTCACATCTGTTGGCCTTATGGCCTCATGGGCTCCCTGTGCCCTAGGGGATGTTTTATGTTTTGTAGGCTCTTCCGGAACATACTCCGGTCCTATGGTTTTGGCTATATACTCCCGGACAGCAGCCTGGGCCTCTTCTGCAACCCTTGTGGAGTCAGTTCGCATATAGGTGATTAGTCCAACGGTACCTTCCCTGCCTAGTTCCAAACCCTCATATAATTGCTGTGCTATCTGCATGGTCTTTTTAACTGAGAAATTTAGTTTGCGGCTTGCCTCCTGCTGAAGGGTACTGGTGATAAAGGATGGGGCAGGTTTACGCTTTCTTTCCCTCCTGGTAACCTTTTTTACGGTAAAAACTGCTCCCTCCAGATCCTTTAAAACCCTTTTCACATCCTCTTCACTGGCAAGGCTGATCTTTTCATTACCTTTGCGGACCAGCAGTCCTTCCAAATCACTTGTGTCTGTGCGAAAATGACCGGTGATGCTCCAGTATTCTTCTGTCTGGAACTGCTGTATTTCCTCCTCCCGCTGGCAGATCAAATACACAGCCACAGATTGTACTCTACCGGCACTTAATCCTCGCTTTATTTTGCGCCAGAGCAGAGGGCTCAGTTTATAGCCTACTAAACGGTCCAAAACACGCCTGCACTGTTGGGCGTCAAATCGACTTCGATCAACAGAGCGAGGTTGCTTAATAGCTTTCTTCAGTGCCCCTTTGGTTATTTCATGAAACTCGATCCTGCAGGGTATATCATCAGATATACCAAGGATTTCTTTCAAATGCCAGGCGATGGCCTCCCCCTCCCGATCAGGGTCAGGCCCTAAAAGGATTTGATCAGCTTTTTTGGCAGCTGATCGAAGTTCTTTGATCACTTCTCCCTTCCCACGAATTGTTATATATTTGGGATCAAAATTGTTTTCTATATTTACTCCCAGCTGGCTTTTGGGGAGATCCCTAACATGCCCCAGTGACGCCTTTACCGAGTATTTTCGCCCTAAAAGCTTACTTATCGCTCGGGCTTTTGCGGGAGACTCAACTATAATTAAAACCTTTGCCATTTCTTCACCTTTCCGGTTCCAGTTCAATTTCTGGATTAATATAGTAGTTTCCAGGTAGCTGCTTGGCTAAGCCTTTAAACTCCAGCAGTGTAAGTATACTTCCCACTGCAGAGACTGACAGACCTGTTTTCTCCACCAATTGATCTATATGCATCGGCTCCAAGCCGAGATTACGTAACACACAGGACTCTTCCAAAGTCAAAGTGGGATCTGAGCCCTTTTTCGGAGTCGGTGGTATCTCCCAGGTAAGGTAAGGATATTCCTCAATAATATCCTCTACACATTCCACCAACTTAGCCCCTTGTTTGATCAGCCTATTTGTCCCTTTACTGTATTTACTGGTAAGAGAACCGGGTATGGCAAAAACATCCCGTCCTTGTTCAAGGGCTTTATAGGCTGTAATCAAAGCACCGCTCCGCTCTCCGGCCTCTATAACCAGTGTTCCCAGAGAACAACCGCTTATTATCCGATTGCGAATGGGGAAATTCCTGGGATGAGGGCCGCTGTCCGGAGGAAACTCACTGAGCACACAACCTTCTGCCTCAATGCGCTCCTGTAATTTTTTATTCTCCCGGGGATAGCAGATATTGATGCCGCAGCCGAAAACTGCCATAGTATATCCACCGCCATCCAGTGCACCTTCATGTGCTGCTGTATCAATCCCACGGGCCATCCCGCTGATAACTCCCCACCCTAGTTTAACAAGATCCATTGCAAGCCGTCGGGCAATAGCCTTTCCATATGGTGTTGCCCGGCGGGACCCGATCACTGCAAGTAAAGGCACTGTTGGTTTTGGTAATCTTCCCCTAGTATAAAGGATCACCGGCGGATCCGCAATTTGTGCAAGGGCACAGGGGTAGTTCGGGTCTCCCAACAAAGTAACTTGAGTGCCGCTTTTTTTGAGTTTATCAGCAGTCTGCTCTGGATTAGCTTTATGCCGGTTCTGTAATATCCGCTCAAAAACCCGTGGTGTAATATGGGGTACCCTTTTTATATCCTCTATATCTGCTTCAAGAACGGCCCTTCCTGAAGGAAAATAACGGTAAAGATGATACAAACTGCGATAACACAGATTGACGGCGATCTGCAGTGCTGCCCAATAGTAGCGGTCATCCATATCAATCCTCTCCCCGAATATAATGACCATCTTCTACCAATAATACTGTATTATAAACAGCACATTTGTCAATGGTCTAAATCGTTTCATAAATTCTAACCCTTTTTCTTTTAAACCTGACCAGCTGCAGTCTTTTTCCCCGGTTTTTTCTTTGCTTTCGGCTGTTTCTTTTTGGTCATCTCCAAACTCGCTTTCAAAGCTTCCACTAGATCCACCACCTTTTCAGATGGAGCTGCCGGGGCCACCGCAACCTCCTTACCTGCAATTTTATCAGCAATAGCCTTTTCGAGAATTTTGCGCTGCTCATCCTCATATTTTTCCGGTTCAAAGCTACTGGCCAAATTGCCGATCAGTTCAACCGCCATTTTCACTTCATTTTCATTAATATCTATCTTTTTTTGTGGATCCATCAGAGAATCCACCCGTTGTATTTGATCATCATAATACATAATAGACATCAATAAAGACTGTTTAAAAACACGCACTGCAACCAGTGATGTCTTATTGCGCAGTCTGGTTCTGGCAATGGCCACCTTCCCTGTCTCCTGCATGGCATGATGCAGCAGTCTATAGGCCTTTTCACCAGCTGTTCCAGGAGCTAAATAATATGGCTTGGCAAAATATATAGGATCGATTTCCTCCAAATGGACAAAATCGAGGATATCCACTGTATGCAGGGCATCTCCCGGTGGGGCTAGCAGTTCATCCTCTATTGTCACAAACCTCCCTTTTTCATATTCATAGGCTCTTTCCACCTCTTCCATTGGTACCGCACGTTCACAGGTGGGGCACCTTCGCTCATACATGAGAGGGGTGTGGCACTCTTTGTGCAAAAACCGAAATTTAATATCTTTGTCCTGGACCGCAGGATAAACCCTGATGGGAATATTAACAAGCCCAAAGCTGATCGCTCCCTGCCAAATGGGACGCATGACAACAACCCCCTATTGCTGCTATTTCTCTTAGTTTGCACGCGGAGAGTCAAAATAATATATAAAAAATAGGTGGATTTTTCAACCACCTATAGAGATTATTATTTAGCCTTATTCTTTTTCAATCATTCAATGTGTTTTCCAGCTTTTCCTGTCTGTTATGAAGAATTCCATTCCTTTTTACAGCCCTATTTTTGGAGCCTGGTTTTTCCTGAACCGTTTCACTAATTCTCCTTGACAGCTACACGATGTGCATTGATCATTTTAGACATTTCTACAATAATTAGAGGAATCAAAGCAAATCCGAAAACCACAAACCAATCGCTGACACGCAGCAGTGTTGTGTCAAAAAATTCTCTGAGGAATGGAATAAAGATCACCGCTGCTGTTATTGCAGCTGAAGCCAGAAAAGCATAGATCAAGCTTCGGTTGCTTGCGACACCAAGGTTAAAGATCGAGTGTTCCATACTCCTGGCATTAAATGAATGGACAAGCTGCATCAAAGCCATAGTAGCAAAGGTCATGGTGTGGGCCTCTGCCAGTGTTCGCCCCCACTTTAGTGCCAGTAAATATACTGCCAATGCCAATAACCCGATCACTATACCCTGCCATATGATCTTGACACCCATCCCTCCTGCAAACACACCTTCATTTGGCTTTCTGGGGGGCTGTTTCATAACATCTTTTTCTGCCGGTTCAACACCCAGTGCCAGTGCCGGCAATCCATCTGTAACTAGGTTGAGCCACAGAATCTGAATAGCAGTCAGGGGACTGCCGACCCCTACCAGAATAGATGAAAATATAGTAATGATTTCCCCGATATTACATGAAAGCAGGTAATGGATTGATTTGCGAATGTTACTGTAGATGGTGCGGCCCTCTTCCACAGCGCTGACAATAGTAGCATAATTGTCATCCATCAACACCATACTGGAGGCCTCTTTAGCAACTTCTGTACCGGTTATTCCCATAGAAACACCGATATCTGCCCGTTTTAAAGCAGGAGCATCATTAACACCATCACCGGTCATAGACACCACATAGTTGTGTTCCTTCAAGGCAGTGACAATACGCAGTTTATCCTCAGGTGATACCCTGGCAAAAACTGTTGTGTTCAATACTGCCTGCTTCAGTTCCTGATCATCCATTTTCTGCAGTTGTTCACCACTTATCGCATTATCACCCTCACGCCAAATACCCAATTCTCTGGCAATGGCCACAGCGGTATCCCGGTGATCCCCGGTGATCATTACAGTACGGATGCCTGCACCCTTGCCGACATCTACAGCGTCTTTGACTTCTGGTCGGGCGGGATCGATCATTGAAAAATACCCGACAAAGGTCATATCATTTTCTACCTGATCAGGTTTGGGTTTTTCCGGGACTTCTTTCCACTCCCTAATAGCCAGAGCAAGCACACGCTCACCTTGAGATGCCCATTGAGAGTTTATTTCCAACAACTGGTTGCGGTCATCCTCTGACAGGGGTTCATAGCCCGTTCCCTTGAGTATACTGCTGCACCGGGCAACAAGTAGATCAGGAGCACCCTTGGTGAAGGAATATATTTTATCATTGATCCTGTAAAAGGTGGTCATCATCTTACGACCAGAATCAAATGGTATTTCTGCCAATCTTGGTGATTCTCTCTCTAACTCTGCTTTTCTCAGACCTGTTTTTGCTGCTGCAACTACTAATGCTCCTTCTGTGGGATCTCCTATCACCCGCCAGTTCTCATCTGTCTTTTTCATCTCAGCATCAGTGCACAACAGGCCTCCCATTAGCATAAACATCAGGTTCTTGTTGGACAGGGGTTCAATTACATTTCCATTATCATCAATAAATTCTCCTTCCGGCTCATAACCGACCCCAGTTACTTCAAAGTTTTGACCATCAGTATAAAGGTGTGTAACTGTCATCTCATTTTTTGTCAGTGTCCCTGTCTTATCGGAACAGATAACAGTAACAGTACCTAATGTTTCCACTGCAGGAAGCCGTCTGACCACAGCCTTGCGCTGGCTCATTTTGGTTACTCCCATAGCCAATACGATAGTCACTACAGCAGGAAGTCCTTCCGGTACTGCTGCCACAGCCAGGCTGATAGCTATCATAAACATCCCCAGCAGCTCTTCTCCCCGCAGCAGCCCTGTGAGAAATACTATAAGAACAATAACCCCAGCCATGATACCCATAAACTTACCTAATTCACCAAGACGTCGCTGTAATGGGGTCGTCTCCGGAGGGGTTGCTTGAATAAGCTCTGCAATTTTACCAAGCTCTGTGCTCATCCCAGTAGCTACCACAACACCACGGCCACGACCTGTAGTGACTGTGGTGCCCATGAAGCCCATGTTTTTACGGTCACCGATCCCTACATCTTCCTTTTCTAATGGTGCGGTATCCTTTTCTACAGGTACCGATTCCCCTGTTAAGGCAGCTTCATTGGTTTGCATCGATATGGTCTCAGTCAGCCTGATATCCGCAGGAAGTGAATCTCCGGCCTCTAACAGCACAATATCACCAGGCACTAATGACTCTACATTGACCTCACAGATTGACCCTGCTCGAATTACTTTGGCAATGGGTTTGGTCATTTTTTTCAGGGCCTGTAATGCCTCTTCAGCTTTGTGCTCCTGGTAAACACCAAGACATGCATTGAGCACAACGATAATCATGATCACAAGTGAATCTGCCCATTCACCCACCAATCCTGATATCACCGCAGCAGCGATCAAGATCAGCACCAGTACTTCTTTGATCTGATCAATAAACATTGAAAAAATGCTGCGTGGGGGTGGCTCTTTAAGAACATTGGGGCCATATTCCCCCAGACGCTTTTCAGTCTCCTCAAGCGACAAACCCTGGTGAAGATCTGTTTCTAATACCTCTCCTACTTTCCGCAGATCCATACCATACCACTTTTGTTCTTTCATCTTCTGCCTCCCCAATTATTATTAAAGTCATCGCTAAAAGCTGAGGATATTTTTATTTTTATCATCCCCCTATGTGAAAACAAAAAACCTCTGCCTGAAGAAAATTCAAGCAAAGGTCTTGCTCGGATCACTCCGCAGGTGGAGCGGGTTTGGAATATCCCGGGATGTCGCCACACCTGTCAACAGCTACTCCCCAATGCCGAAATGAGGAAATCTTATGTTTTCTGAGTGTATTATAAGTTTTTTTTTGTGATATGGCAAGTACCTAGCACCTGATCACAGAAATTTGTGGTTCGGTATTATTGTGCCTTCATTACTACCCTGAGCAATAAGTAAAAAAACATTCAAATCCTAATGGAAGAAAGGTTTTTCTGTATTTTTGTAGAATATAACCCTTTCAAGGGTTCTCTCATTTTAAGGGGGTTGAGTATTTAAGGGGGGAGGATTTTCTAAATAAGAAAAAGAAAAAGCACAGGATATATTGTGCTCTGGTAAAAAGGAGGTAAACATTTGAAAAAAAGATTCTTTCTTATTTTTACCGTTGTTTTATGTTCCCTGGCTCTCATAGCCGCTGGGTGCAACAGTCCCCAAAGCTCATCACAGGACGGAGACACAATAAAAATCGGTTTTCTTGGAGGTAAAACCGGCAACCACGCCCATTACGGAATTGAAACCTTGAAAGGCATGGAAATGGCTGTTGAGGAAATTAACGAAGCAGGCGGCGTGCTGGGGAAAAAACTAGAGATCATAGAAGGTGACCACGGCAGCAACATTTCACAAGCGGTCAGTGTTACTCAGAAATTAATCACACAAGGGGTTGCGGCCATTGTAGGTGATCCAACCACAGGGATCACAAAATCTGTGGCTCCCATCTGCCAGCAGAACAAAATCGTCCTGATGTCTGCCGGTGCTGTGGGAACCGGAGTACTGGAGATCGGTGATTACATTTTCCGAGACTGCCTGCCTGATGTGGTAGCCGCTCCGGGTCAGGTAAAATACCTGAAGGAAGATTTAGGCTGGGATAAGGTAGCACTGGTGACAACCACAGGTCTTGACTATAGTGAATCTTTAACAGACATTTTCAAACCGGCCCTGGATAAGTATGGAATTGAGATTGTAGCGGAAGAGACAATTATGGAGGGAGATACCAACTTCAGCGCTGTTGTAACCTCCCTATCCACAAAAGAATTTGACGGAGTTATTTTTACCGGATATTACACCGAAGGTGCCCTCTTTCTAAAAGAGATGCGTAAACAGGGTTTAAAACAGGTAATAGCAGGCGGCGACGGACTGCTGGGCAAAGAACTGTATGAGTTGGGCGGTGAAGCAGCAGAAGGCAGTATGGTTTATACCGGATTTGCGGTAGATATGGAAAGAGCCTCTGAAAAGACAAAGGCATTTATTGAGAAATATAAAGCAAAAAACAACAATAACCTTCCGGATATGTTTGCTGCTCAGGGTTATGACGCTGTCATGTGGCTGGCAGATGCTATGAAAGAAGCAAACAGCAGTGACCCTACCGTTTACCGAGAATCCCTGGTCAAAACCAAAGATTGGGAAGGTGTTACCGGCAATATTACCCTGGATGAAAATAGAGAACCCATCAAAAGCCCCGTTTATATTTTAGAAGTCAAGAACAGTCAGTTTGTAGTAAAAGCCGCTATCGATTTATAACTTTTATAGGTGGCTTTCCCGTACGAAACCGGGACTATACTCGGCAAATGTTGTGAAGAAATAGTTTTCAGTGCAGGCAGGAGAACCCTCCTCTTGCCTGCGCTTTAAACTGATTGGAAGGCGGATTAATATAATGGAACAGATCCAGACTTTTATTCAGCTACTGCCGCAGCAGTTAGTTAACGGCATCACTCTGGGGGCAACCTATGCCCTGATTGCCCTCGGCTACACAATGGTTTATGGAATTATTCAGCTTATTAACTTCGCCCATGGGGAAGTTTATATGATCGGTGCCTTCATTGGGCTTCTCATGGTTGTCTATTTTAAAGTAAACTTTTTTGTCGCCATTATATGCGCAATATTGGTATGCGTTCCTCTGGCCGTCCTAATTGAGAGGGTGGCTTACCGTCCTTTGCGCGGTTCTACCCGCCTCGCCCCTTTGATTTCTGCCCTGGGTGTTTCTCTATTTTTGCAAACCCTGATGACCCTGATCATGGGGCCAAACGCTCAAGGCTTCCCACAAATAGTTAAGGACACCATCTACACTGTAGGAGCAGTGAAGTTCTCACTGGTGCAGGTGGTTATTCTGTTGATATCAAGTGTTTTAATGGTGACACTCCATATGATCGTTAAGTTTACCAAAGTGGGCAAGGCCATGCGGGCAACATCGGAAAGCTACGAAACTGCTAATCTAATGGGGATCAATATCAACCGGATTATCTCCTTCACCTTTGCCATTGGCGCTGCACTGGCGGGAGCAGGCGGCGTCTTGGTAGGGATGTACTTCAACTCCATACATCCTATGATGGGGGTTATCGTCGGTTTGAAATGCTTCTGTGCTGCTGTCCTGGGAGGTATCGGCAGCATCCCGGGTGCCATGCTCGGCGGGGTTTTTCTGGGTGTAGCTGAAGTAATGGGTGTAGCATTGGGATTTGGTACTTATCGTGATGCCATCGCCTTTGCGCTGCTTATTTTAGTGCTTTTGCTCAAACCTACGGGGATTATGGGAAAACCCATACAAAGGAAGGTGTAGGCATCATGGAATCAATAATTGGCTTTTTTAACGATCCCTATATCAACCAGGTACTCACCTTAACAGGTGTTTATTTGATAACAGCACTGGGCCTTCACTTGATAACAGGTATTACAGGTCAGTTTTCCTTCGGCCATGCCGGATTTATGAGTATCGGTGCATATACCGCTGCTCTGCTCTCCCTGCACCTGGAAACACCCTTTATTCTCAATGTATTCATTGGAGGGCTCGCAGCAGGGTTTGCAGGAATGCTGCTGGGGTTCCCCTCCCTCCGTTTAACCGGAGACTACCTGGGAATTACCACCCTGGGCTTTGCTGAAATCGTCAGAATTGTATTTATCAACATGGATATCACAGGGGGAGCCCGGGGATTAGCCGGAATCCCCAGAGATACCAATCTCACCATAGTGCTGCTACTGGCTGTTCTTTCCATCATGTGTATGTATAGGATTCACAACTCCCGTTTTGGGCGCGCCCTGACAGCAATCAGAGAGGATGAACTGGCAGCAGAAGCCATGGGTATTAATATCCTGCTCTATAAGGTTAAAGCCTTCGCAACAGGGACATTTTTTGCTGGTATCGGCGGCGGGCTGTATGCACATCTGATCCAGTACCTGAACCCATCGGACTTTGGAGTATCCAGGTCCTTTGAACTGCTAAACTTTGTGGTACTGGGGGGGTTGGGAAGCGTACCGGGGACAATCCTGGGGACCACAGTGCTCACATTAGCTCCTGAGTTTCTGCGCTTTGTTAAAGAATACCGGATGCTCATCTACAGCGCTTTGATGGTGACCATGATGATCTTCCGCCCTCATGGACTTTTAGGTGGTGTCAACTTCCGGAAGCTGTTTTTAGATCTTGTGCACCGCAGGTTGGCACAATTAGCTAAAACCAAGGATGTAGGGGGTAAACAGCAATAATGACCTCACTTCTGGAACTACAGAATGTCACAATTCAGTTTGGCGGCCTCATGGCAGTAGACCATGTCAGCTTAAAAGTGGAAAAGGGTTGGATCAGTGCCCTCATCGGCCCCAATGGAGCCGGAAAGAGCACCATTTTCAACATGATTTCCGGACTATACAAACCAACATCAGGGAAAGTCTATTTTAACGGTAGAGACATCACAGGACACAAAGCCTACAAGATCACTTCTCTGGGAATTGCCCGTACTTTTCAGAATATCCGCCTCTTCAAGAATTTATCTGTGCTTGATAATGTCCGGATTGGGCGGCACTGCCGGGGCTCCTCCGGCATAATCGGGGCAATTACCCACTTTCCCCGTACGAAAGCAGAAGAAAAAGAAATTGAGGAAAAGGCATATGAAGCCCTGCAAACTGTTGATCTGCTGGATAAAAAGGATGAACTGGCAAAAAACCTTCCCTACGGAGAACAGCGCCGCTTGGAGATTGCACGAGCACTGGCAGCAGACCCTGTCCTCCTGCTCCTGGATGAACCGGCAGCCGGTATGAATATCCAGGAAAAACAAACCCTGATGCACATGGTACAGAACATCAGGGAAATGGGTATCACCATCATGCTGGTTGAGCACGATATGAGCTTTGTCATGAACATCTCAGATCATGTGGATGTTCTCAATTACGGCCAAAAGATCGCTGCAGGAACCCCATCAGAGGTGCAGCATAACCCAGATGTGATCGAGGCCTATCTGGGGAAAGAGATAGAGTGACCATCGCCCCGCGCCCCTCACTCCCCATCAGTTATATTATTCCATTATCAGTACCTAGTAATAACAACCTTTATAAAGTGGGCAAAATGTATTGATAACTAAGGCTGGTATACAAATCAGCATACCAGCCTGTCATTACAAGTCAGTTAAGTATAAATTTCATTCAAAATTTTATCATCGTGAAGCAGTTATTCATACAAACATCTGGGGCTTCGGAGCACATCTCACAGTCAGATTTTTTTTACTCGTACCCACCTCCGGGGCACAACATCAAAGGGACGCATCATATCATGGTCTTCATGTTCTAAAATGTGACAGTGATAGACATACCTTCCCGAATACGGTCCAAAACGCATGATAATACGGGTTACAAACCCGGGAGGTGCCTGAACTGTATCTTTCCAACCCCTTTCATTTGCCTGAGGTGGTTCTGGTTCACCTGTAAACCGCAGCTGACCTGTAAGGTTAAATACATCTGTATCAAAGGGTATGCGATCTAAGATCTGGAATTGGATTTGATGGATATGAATCGGATGCACTCCAAGTCCCGGATTGATTATCCTCCATATTTCAACATCTCCTACAATGGGATTTTCAGTGATTCCATCCATAAAGTCACGGTTGTTTAACAAGAATAAAAGGCGGTTATACATATCTGTAGTCACATCAAGAGTTATATCTCTGATTCGGCTTGCATCACCTTCATCAAACCTCTTAATCGTACTTAAAAATTGAGGTACACTGCTTGTATCACTGCCAGTACGTTCAACAACCCTGAATTCCATTACCAATCCAGTTGTTTCAGGGTCCGGGGGAGCTCCAAAATCAAATGGTGTTGTGGCAGTATTTTTGAGTACGATTTTTGTGCTCACAGGCTGATTCGTAAAATCAACAACACAATCTATGCGTTCTGCAGGTGCTATTACTAATTCGTCCAATCTGACAGGCTTCTGCAGCAAACCGCCATCTGACCCGATTTGAATAAACTGCTGCCCTGAATCTAAACTCAGTCGGTAGAATCTTTCATTGGAACCATTTAAGATACGGAAACGGTACCTTCTCTGCTCGACATTCAGATAAGGCCATGCCTTTCCATTAACTACAATTGTATCACCAGCAACCCCAGGAGTAATAGACGGGTTTGGAAAATTAGGTGGAGGGTCTACGACATTAACTGTAGAAGGATAGAACAATGAACCGTCATCATTAAAGGTCCTGTCCTGTATAACCAGAGGTATCTCATATCTTCCTGAAGGAAGATTTAAGGCGCGCTCCTGTTCATTACGGATGATATACATTCCGGCAAGTCCTGCATAAACATTTAACCGAGTGATTCCAACTGCATGGTCATGGTACCAGAGTGTGGCAGGACGCTGATTATTAGGATATTTATAGACCTTTTGTACAAAACGTGGGCCGCATTTTCCGAAATCCCTGGTAAACCAGGCATCCGGATAGCCATCACTGTCAGGTTCAACTTCTGCTCCATGTAAATGGACAACTGTGCGCACCTGGGGCATATGCTCACCTGATGAGTGTAGGCTTGGGTCAACTGGCAGCAAGTGTTCATCAGGCAGATTATTCATCCATTTCACATGAACACATTCTCTCTGTTCAACTTCTATAGTAGGCCCAGGTATTTGCCCTTCATACCCCCAAACTTTTGTTTCCGGAAGCTCGCTGTGAAACTGATGAAAAAACTCTTCCATCTTAACTTCATAATATGTGACATCTTTACTCCTTTTTTTCGGTCTTAAAACTCTAGGGATATGCAATGGATCAAGAAAAGGTGTAAGAGCCATATTATCGCTCCTCTCATAATACTTTTATTACCTATTTTATGTTTTAAAATATAACTGGTTCCATAAGGATGTTTTTCAGAATTTTAGCAGGAAAAACAATGCCTGATCAATAATCAAATAACTACCTCCAACCTATGGAGAAAAAGGGGGAACTGTTTAATGAAGGGTTGGGAGTTTACAGACACAAATATTCCACTCAAGTTGGTGGAGAAGCCTGATCCAGTAGCTAAACCTGGTTTTGTCGTTATCGATGTCAAAGCAGCTGGATTATGCCACTCAGATGTTGCAGCTTTAGAGGATCCTGCTTGGATAGGTATTATCACCGCGCATCCCATGTATATGGGACATGAAAATGCCGGTGTCATTACTGAGATTGGCGAAGGGGTCGAAGGATTCAAAGTAGGAGATCGGGTAGGAGTCTGTCCCATATCGGCAAAACTCAGCGCCGAGACTGGACGCTCCTGGGCGGTCGGTTACCAATGTGACGGCGGCTATGCGACCAAATGTATGGTTCCGGAAGACTGCTTGGTCCCACTGCCTGATAATGTAAGTTTCGTTGAAGGTGCAGCGGCTACTGATGCAGGCATGACATCTTATCACGCCTTGTACGTAGCCGGCGGTGCCAAGCCGGGTATGAAAATCGGCATTATCGGTATCGGCGGATTAGGTCAGTTTGCTGCCGGTATGGCTCTTATAGACGGCTGCGAGGTATACGCTGTCGATATCAGTCCTGAAGCACGCAAACTAGCCGAGGAAATGGGCGTCAAAGAGGTTTACGAAAATGTCTTAGATCTAGCGCCAGCCAAGTGTGATGTAATAGTCGATTACGCCGGATTCGGCCAAACCACAACCGACGCCTTGGAAGTAGTGAACGATTTCGGTAAAGTGGTAGTTGTAGGTATGGGTAAGCTGGAAGCTAAAATCAACACCAGATCTTTGATCCTCAAGCAAGCCCAAGTCATTGGCAGCTGCGGCGGCACTGCTGAGGATATCAAAGCAGTATATGATTACTTCGCTACCGGTAAACTCAAACCACTGCTTCACACCATTACTTTTGATGAAATCCCAGAAGGTCTGGAACGGCTCAAACGAGGAGAAGTCAAAGGGCGGCTGGTAGCTGAAATCTAAGACCAGAATAAGCACAGTTTACAAAGCCCTCCCGGAACAGCCGGGAGGGCTTTACATATCCCCCATCTATTATCATCCTCAAAGTCCCGAGCGAAACCGGTTCCCGCTGGGTCAGTTCAGCGAAGCAAGCCTGGCACCGGAATTGGAATGATGCTTAATCATTTGTCAAGTCACCATTCCCATCAATCGGTATCGCTTCCCCTAGATATGTGGGCTCAGGTTTAATAATTACCGTGAAGAAATCCTTGACTCTCGCCAGTATTTCTCTCAAATCTCTAATTTCTTGACCTACATATTGCCTAGGGTCAGAAGCAACACCATATGCTTCCAACCCCAATTTTTCAGCAATATACATTGCACGGTACAAATGATATTTCTGTGTAACAATTATTATCCTGTCTGCTTGAAAAATATCTCTTGCACGGTAAAGACTTTCATATGTAGAGAAACCTGCATGATCCATAAAAATATGCTCAGAATTAATCCCTCTATTTATTGCAAACTGTTTCATGACATTTACTTCATCATAGTCTTTTCTGCTGTGATCGCCGCTCATCAGCAATCTGTCAGAAGCTCCAATCTCATATAATTCGATGCCCTGTAAAAGCCTATCCTCAAGCATGTAACTCGGCCTTTCACCCCATACACCTGCACCAAGAATAAGGATACAATCAACATCCAAGGAGGCCGCCTTATCTACTGTGATGATTTTGTCCTTAATCGATGATGTGACATAGGCATTTATGATTAATATGGACACCAGTGCTAATATACTGATTAGCACTAAGACAAGCAATCCAGTTGATATTTTCTTTTTTGTACCTACTATATTTTTATCATTCATAATACTCCCTAGTGTTATGATAATTCGTTATTTTGTTCCTTAATGTGTTTTTATGTTTCAGGTGTTTTTTCTGACAAAACAACTCAGCTAACTTTTTGTATATATTCCAAGAACCTTTTAATAACTGATATATAATACAGATATAGGATACATCATCGGGCACAAAAATGTCTACCTCGTAGTCTTGGGATTCTTTGTCCTGGCTTCAGGTCTCTGTGGTCTGGCACCGATAATTTATTGGCTGATAGCTTTCGAGCCATACAAGGAGTAGCTTGAACACTGTTTTTCTATTTCTTACTTTGAAAATAATCGATAGTCTTTTTATTCAATTGAATGAGTTCATCCAATTTATCACTAATTTCCTTATAACACTGGTATTTGAGCTTTTCTTTTTGCTCAATTTTTCTATATATATAATAAAAAACACCAACAATAACAACCAGCAAAAATATGTTGAATAGTGACCATATTAACGGACCAAGATTAAACTCCATAAAAACACCTCCTATAAGTCACGCTAATGATGGCTCACTAAACTTGGTAACTATTTCATTCCATTGTTTTACCGATTTAGCTGCATTCTTAAAATTCATTTCCACAACCTGCCTAGTGTCATGATAGGCTTCAATAATTTTTTCTCCTTTAGCTTTGTCAACTCCTTCTTTTATTTCCATAATAAGCATTTATGTTCATACTGTTCAGATATTTCCTTTTTCCTTTTGCAAAAAATATTACTTTTTCCCATATAGCAGGAAATATCGTACAATAATAGAAATTATTAATAACTTTAACCTCAGGAGACGAACAATGCTGAGTATTATTAACAGCTGCTGCTGTTTGGGAATGGAGACCCATGATGTTCGGGTTGAGGTGGATGTTTCCCGGGGCCTGCCGGCTTTTAATATTGTGGGACTGCCAGATGCAGCAGTCAGGGAAGCAGCAGAGCGGGTACGGGGAGCGATCAGGAACGCAGGATTTGAATTCCCTATCAAAAGGATCACAGTCAACTTGGCCCCAGCGGATCTGCGCAAAGAGGGATCACTTTTTGACCTGCCTATTGCTGTGGGTATTTTGGCCGCAACAGGGCAACTGCCTTATACAAAAATCCCCCAGCATTTTTTTGTTGGCGAACTCTCCCTTGACGGTACCGTCTGCCATGTACCCGGCATCCTTTCCATGGCAGGCAGCATCGCTCAGGATTACCCAGATAGAATATTTATTGTCCCCCATAGTAATCTAGAAGAGGCAGCACTGATCAAAGGAATTAAAGCAAAAGGAGCAGGGCATTTAAAGGAGATAATCAGCTATCTCAAAGATGAAATAGAGTTAACTGCAGCTGCAGCTCTTCCCGAGTTTAAATTGGAAGCCGGATCATCTACTGTCAATCACTATGATTTTGCTGATGTGAAGGGACAGCATAAGGCCAAACGGGCTCTGGAAATTGCCGCGGCCGGAGGGCATAATATATTGATGATTGGGCCTCCCGGCACAGGCAAGACACTGTTAGCAAGATGCCTACCCTCCATCCTCCCACCGCTAAGCTGGGAGGAGTGCCTGGAGGTCACCAGGATTTACAGTGTAGCTGGTCTACTGCTCAAAGATCAGCCTGTCATAAATGAAAGGCCTTTTCGCACACCCCACCACAGCGCTTCTGCGGTGAGCATTATCGGTGGAGGGAGGGTTCCCCGCCCCGGTGAGGTAAGTTTTGCTACCCATGGTGTGCTCTTTCTCGATGAACTGCCTGAATTTCACCGGGATGTATTGGAGGCCTTACGTCAACCTCTTGAGGAGGGTGTCGTCACTGTAACCAGGGCGTCAGGCGCCTTTACCTTTCCGGCAAGATTTATCCTTGCAGCCAGTATGAATCCCTGTCCTTGTGGTTATTACGGTGATAATGTTAAAGAGTGTAGTTGCACACCATATCAGGTTCAGAGGTATCGCAGCAGGGTATCTGGCCCCATCCTTGACCGTATCGACCTCCATGTTGAGGTTCCTAGAATAGAACTAAAAGATTTAAAAAATGATAAACAGGAGGAATCATCTAAAGAGATCGAGAAAAGAGTAATTAAAGCATGGGAAAGGCAAAAGAAGCGATTTTTGAACAGCGGGATCAATAATAATGCTGAAATGCAGAATCATCAAATAAAGCAATATTGCCCTTTGGATGAAAATGTGCAAGAATTACTATACCAGGCTTTTCATAAATTAAACTTGAGTGTGCGAGCTTATGACCGGATCATCAAAATAGCCCGCACCATAGCGGATCTTTCCGGTTCAGAAACAATAGAAGAGATGCATATTGCTGAAGCGCTCCAGTACAGATCCTTGGACCGATCCCTTTGGTAAAATATAAGTTTCGTATGGAAGGAGGCTTAAAATGATTCCCGTTCAGGTAAAGGAGATCGCCTTTGATCTCTCCCTCAGCCCTGTAATTTTGTTAGTTGATGAAAATAAAGACCGGGCTCTTCCCATTTGGATAGGGCCTTTAGAGGCGCAATCGATCGCCATGGCATTACAGGGGGTTCTTACCCCCAGGCCGATGACCCATGACCTGACGAAAACCATTATTGAAAGTCTTGGTGCTTCAATTCAAAAAGTATTGATCAACGATTTTCATGATGGTACTTATTATGCTGAATTGCATCTCCAAACCATCTCTGGAGAGCTTATTTTAGATGCCCGGCCCAGCGATGCCATTGCTTTGGCCCTCAGAACCGGAGCACAGGTTTATATCTCGGAAAAAGTTGCCGAGTACACTTTGTCTATAGAAGAACTGGTAGATGAAAGCCAACAGCAGGAACTAAGGAGGATCTTGGGTTTAAACAGTCCCGAAGATATTAAAAAATCACTGCATTAAAAAGTTAAGAGGGGTTGAATTGACCCCTCTTCTTCATCTATATATCATCCTTTAATAGTATAACTCCAGTTGAGGCCATTGTTGTTGTCCCAGTTATTTGCACTATCCTTAAAACAGAAGTTGAGCTGTCCCTCCTTTTCGATCCTGATCTCCTTTTCCCATTCATCGCCGACCTTTTCCATGCGGTGATCATAAATGTTTTCCCAATACTCAGAACCGTATCCGGTGCGCAGATAAACCTGATCAGCTCCACACTCAGAGAGCAGACCATGGTATCTTATTTTTACCCGGTCCCCTACTCTGCTAGGGGTTGGGAAAACACTAAAAGCAGGATGCAGATTATACAACTGAAAACACCCCCTTTGAACTTCTATAATTATTATGAAAAAGGGGGTGCTTTTTTATGCTGTATCAGCGGACCATTTTTTTCAATCGTCTGGTAAGAACAGCTCCCAACACATACAAAGATGCAGTAGAAAGATAAGCAGGTGCAGATGAATCAAAAACCATGTTTGCCTTGGCAGGAAACTCCTCATCAGCAGTCCACAGGATTACAGCAACCGGAAGCCGGGGTAAGACAGGGATCACTATACCCACATCACCGATTCCTATTTCCTGTCCCCCCAGGGCGCGTGACAACTGCAGGAGCCTTCCCGGTTGGCCCCCAAAGGTTTCTGCCAAGGGTACAACAGCTTCAGTTTGGAAGGGACGGTAATGGAGCATCCCATAGGGCAGTTCTGCATAAGAGATCCACTTTCCGCTTAATTCTACACCTGTCGCCTGAGTCAGATACTGCAGAATTAAAGCCTGTTCCTCCAGAGGCAGGGGAGTGATATCCTGCGGACAGTCGATTATTCCCTCTGGATAAGATATCCGACACAATTTATTGAAATAGATTAACCGGAACTCTTTCTTCTCAAGATCATATTCTGCACAGCTCAGCTCAGCCATTGTTTTTGGGTTGCCCTGGGCAAATTGTTCTCTTGCTTCACGATAAGTTTCGGAAAACAAGTCAGCTCACCCCCCCATAGGATTTGCTGATCAATTCAGCCAGATGGGTCACTTCAACAGGAATTTGTTCCAATTCAATCAGATGCCTTATTTGCATAATACAAGATGGGCATTCTGTTGTTACTACATTGGCACCTGTATCTTTAATATTGCAGACTTTTCTGTGTCCAACTTTATTGGCAAGATCATAATAGGTCAGGTTAAAAGAGCCGGCAGCACCACAGCATCTGTCCGCTTCTTTCATTTCCTTGAAGATAACCCCTGGCAGAGACTTAAGCAGTTTGCGGGGAGCCTCTCTAACCCCCTGGCCTCTATTCAGATGGCAGGGATCATGGTAGGTCACTACACACCCTATTTCCTTATCTCCGGGCGTAAAATCAACCACTTCGGCCAAAAACTGACTCAAATCCACTACCTTGTCAGCAAAGAAATGCGCATCACCGCTACCTATCAGATCCGCATACTCATGGAGCATACTGCCGCAGGAGGCGCAATCAGTGATAATATAATCCACACCTGCCTCCTGAAAAGCCTTTATGTTCTTTTTTGCTAATTCCACTGTTGAACCTTCATCACCGCTGGCCAGTGCAGGGATGCCACAGCACCACTGTTCAGGTATTACCACTTCCAAAGAGTGGTTTCTCAGAATTTCTAAAACCGCATGCCCTGTTTGCGGAAAAACATAATTGGTTACACAGCCTGTATAATAGGCCACCCGCATCTGTGGATTGCTCACCGATATCAACTTAGGCACCTGAGCTCTGAAAGGAACCTTAGCCATCTCAGGCAACAGTTTTTCTTTTTTAGCCAAATCCCTTCCCAGTAAACCCAAAATCCCGCTTTTTCGCACCAGCCATTGCAGGCCACTCCTCTGATAGAGGTTGGCCATTTTGGCAGCAATGTTCAGTCTCCCATTGTTTTGTAAAAAATGCTGGAAGATATTCTTTTTGACAAAAGATATCCCTTTATGCTGAGCAATTTCCTGGCGAATGGAGAGAACCAGTTGATCCACAGGGATACTGTTGGGACACTGATCTGTGCAGGCTTTACACAAGAGGCAGAGGCTCATCAGTTCCATCATTTTTTTTGAGAGATCCAGGTTCCCATCCAGGTAATTTTTTATTAAGAACAGTTTACCCCTTGCTACCAGAGGCTCCATCTGAGTTTCCGCGAAAAGGGGGCAAGCTGCCATACACCCCCCACATTTACTGCAGCGGTTAAGGTATTCCTTGATAGTTTTTTCATCCATTGTTTTCACTCCAGAAGATCTTACCAGGATTAAGGATGTTGTTTGGGTCCAGCGCTTTCTTTATCTTCATCATCACATCATACCCTGCTTCCCCTATCTCTAATTTAAGATATGGGGCCTTCATAGTTCCGATACCGTGCTCCCCTGAAAGAGTCCCTCCCAACTCCACTGCAGCTTTAAACAGTTCACCGATGGCCTTTTCCACCCGCTGCATTTCATCATGATCCCTTTGGTCACAAAGGATGTTGGGGTGCAGGTTCCCATCACCGGCATGGCCGAATATGACCAAATCCAACTGGTAACGCCTGGCGATCTCCTTTAATCTTCTCACCATCTCCGGTATCGCCATCCGGGGTACAGCAATATCTTCACTTATTTTGGTCGGTTTAATCTGAACAACAGCAGCAGAAACGGCCCTGCGGGCAGCCCAGATTTTCTCTCTTTCCTCATCTGTCTCAGCAATCCTGACCTGCTGTGCACCATTGTTTTGACAAAGCTCAGCTATCAGCTGTGCCTGACCGTCCAGCAGCAGCCGGGGACCATCCACTTCAATGATCAGTATTGCCTCCACATCCAGAGGAAGCCCCATCTTTTTATGGTTTTCCACACACTGGATAGTCCTGTCATCCATAATCTCCAGAGTGACAGGAATGATCCCCCTTTTAATGATCTCAGTTACACTGCGGGCAGCATCATCCAGCCTGGGAAAACTCACCATCATTGTTTTTTTCGCCTCCGGTTTTGGGATCAACCGCAGGTAAATCTTGGTGATAATTCCCAAAGTACCCTCAGAACCTGTGTAAAGGCGTATAAGATCATAACCGGTCACAGATTTGACCGTCTTACCTCCCACTGAAACTATTTCTCCTTCAGGTGTAACTACCTCCAGACCAAGGACATAATCCCTGGTGACTCCATATTTAAAAGCCCGGGGGCCACCGGCATTCTCTGCCACATTGCCGCCAATTGTTGAGGTTTTGAGACTGCCGGGATCAGGAGGGTAAAACAGACCTCTTGCCTCCACCTCTTCCTGAAGTTTATAGGTAATCACACCCGCTTCCACTACAGCAACCAGATTTTCCTCATCGATTTCTAAGATTTTATCCATCCTTGTCAGGTCCATTACTACTCCGCCCATAACAGGCAGAGACCCGCCGCTCAATCCTGTGCCTGTACCCCGGGGAATCAAAGGAAAGCGGTGTTCATTAGCCAACCTGACAATACTCTGCACTTCTTCTGTTGAGCCCGGGCGAACCACCAGATCGGGAAGAAAAGCATTGGGAGTGCTGTCATATGCATAGCACAGCCTTTCCTCTTTGCTTGTTATAACATTTTCATCCCCTACAATTTTCATAATTATTTCAATAACTTTGTTGGAAATCATTGCTCCTCCCCCAAATCCTAAAATGCATTTTTGAAATGATCGATAGAATGATTACCTGCACGGTCTATCCTGATGGCTATCACATCAAAACGCGGCTGGTACTCTTCTTTCCTTTTGTACATCATATATTGAGCTGCCAGTTTTCTGATTTTTACCTGTTTTGCGGTACCCACAGCCTCCTGAGGTGCTCCGAAATTAGTACAGCGCCTTGTTTTCACTTCAATAAAAACAATTTCATCTCCATCCTGCATGATCAGGTCCACTTCACCGAAACGACAGCGGTAGTTTCTCTCAAGTAGATGGTACCCTAAACCTAAAAGAAAAGATAGTGCCAGTTCTTCTCCTTTTATTCCAATGCTGTGAGAAGAGACCATTCATTAACACCCTTTACAATTGTTTTCCCAAAATAAACACCCTTCTAATATTACGCACTTACCAAACATCACAGGCCGATGTTTTAACCCCTCTCACCGGTTTTCTGTTTCTGCTCAAGGCTATATACAAAAAGAAGCACCTCTGCCGCTGCCTCATATAGTTCTGGAGGTATTTCACTATTCAAAGGAAGTCTGGTCATCAGTTCGGCCAAAACATCATCCTGGTAGATAGGCACTCCGTATTGAACGGCTTTTTCCACAATGCGCCGGGCTACATCTCCCTTACCTGATGCAACAACCCGCGGTGCTCCATCTCTATCTTTATCATATTTTATTGCAGCTGCATGTTTGAGGTCATCTTTCATACAAACCCCACCTGAAACAAAAACAGTTTATAATGAACTATATCAAAATATCAATAGAACGCAAAGAACTTTTTAACATCTGCCCAGCAATCGCAGGATTCACCATACACCCCAACCACCGCACCTGCAGACCACCCTTTTCCAACCTGTCAGCCAAATCCGCCCAGTGCTTTTCAATCAATTTCCTGGTCTCCTCTTTTTCCACACAGGTGCCTACTCCGAGAACACCCTGCCACCAGTTAAGGTTAATCCTGACTTTACCAAGCACTTCTGAATCTACCTCCAGCACCAAGCGAACCTGCTCATTATCACCATCATCTGCACCCATAGATAACAGGTAGACCTCTGCTTTTACCGGTAGATAAAGAAATAGCGGCAGGGGTTGAGCATTCAGCAACTGCCTTCCTGATTCCTGTTTGGGAATACCGTTTTTTAAAAGATCTGACAGCATTTTTGCTAGTTTACTGGTACTATCAGCATCCTCACCATTCAGTTCCCTGAGAATGCGCCAGACAGTAGTGCCATCTTTTCTTTGCTCCTGTTTGACCAGGAATACCTGTTCCCTGGTCAAAGGGATAGCGGTGTGTACTCTCATGATTACACCATTTACTGAAACAGTGGCTACACCACCTGCTGCTTCTATAATTTTAACAGGAAAAATCTGTTCATCAATCCCCAGGACTACATTCACATTCAAACCCAAAGGACGAAAACCGATAGTCATCCCTTAAATTCTCCTTTACCCCTCTAAAAGTTCTGCGGTGCAGAAAACAGGGGCCATACTTTTTTATCGCTGCCAGGTGCTCAGCTGTGGGATAGCCCTTATTCCTGTTAAATCCATACTTTGGATATAACCTGTGATAATATCTCATAATGGCATCCCTTGTTGTTTTAGCTAAAATTGAAGCAGCCGCAACAGCAGCACTTTTCTGATCACCCTTAACAATTGTGGTTTGAGGAATTCCTAAATCCGGTACTTCCATTCGCCCATCAACAAGAACATGATCAGGTCTTAAACCCGCACGTCGTAAAGCCTGAACCATAGCGTAAAATGTAGCCTGCAGGATATTACAGCGCTCAATATAACCAACTGATGCAATCCCAATTCCCCACCCTGCTGCGCAAGTTTTGATTCTCTCCGCCAGCAAGGGACGCTCCTGTTCAGACACACACTTGCTGTCCTTAAGACCTGGGATAAGCAGTTCTTTCCTCAAAACCACCGCAGCCGCAACCACAGGACCTGCCAGTGGGCCCCGACCTGCCTCATCGAGCCCGGCTACTAATTTAAACTCCTGTTCCCAAATCTTCCTCTCATAGAAATGCATCTCATACAAGCGATCAATATCTTCACTCAGTTCTATATAACTCATATCGGATCATCCTCAGGCTGCAGTTTAGAATTGATCTTTCATTTGATGCGGGCTTGCTTTGTATAATTCCTTATTACTACAAAAAATTCCTGCCCAAAGTAATAAACGCCCTTATTCTTACAAATAAGGGCGTATAATATCAAAGTGATCATTTATTGAAGGTCATCAGGTGTTTCCAGCGATATAGGTCCCAGTTTGCCTTTCCTGCCTGCAGCAAAAATAAAAACCGCAGCACGCTGCAGATCATATCCACCCTGTGAGGAAAGAAAATTTTTTACCTTTGCCACACTCTCCAGAGTGAGAGGTTGTCCTTTGCTCAGTCCCAGGTTTGTTAGAGCACTGGGATACCGCTCATTTAAGAATTGCAGTAACTTCTCACTCAAATGGATTATATCCTGTTGATCAGGATCTATTGCCCTGGTAAAAACCAAACGAAAGACGGCATCTTCATCTTCGAGCTGTGGAAACATGAGCCCCGGAGTATCCAGAACAGATATCCTACCGCGAAGATGCACCCACTGGGGTCCTCTGGTGACACCTGGTCGATCACCACTTTTCACTGCACGCTTCCCCAGTAAACTGTTTAAAAAAGATGATTTTCCCGTATTAGGTATACCTAAAACCGCAACCCGAAGATCCCTGTTCCGGCGGCCTTTTTCTTTTAACACCTTATTGAGATCTGCTGCCTTCAGCGATAGAATCTTTTTTACTGCACCATAGCCCTCCCGCGAAAAGGTGCTTACAGGCAAGGCCTCTTCTCCTCTGGCTGTAAAAAACTCAACCCATTTCCTGGTTACCAGAGGATCAGCTAAATCAACTTTATTTAAAATAAGTATTGACTCTTTTCCCCTGATCAGTGTTTGTACCTGAGTGCTGCGGGATGTATATGGGCAGCGGGCATCAACAACTTCAAATATTAGATCGACAACTTTCAGATTTTTAAAAAAATCGCTCTTCTCCATTATGCTCACTCGATAGCACCAAACCGGCTGAAGGGCCAGTATATAAAGATAGCTTTCCCTATCAGTAAGTCTTTGTCTAAAGGACCCCATTCCCTGCTGTCTTCACTGTTGTTCCGGTTATCACCCATCACAAAATAATGCCCCTTGGGTACCCGCACCGGCTCAAAATCTCCAATAACAACATCTGGTATATAGGGTTCTTCCAAACGCTGGCCATCGATATAAACATAATTGTTGCGTATTTCAATGGTTTCTCCCTCAAAAGCGATCACACGTTTGACAAAATCCCTTTCCGGATCCAGGGGGTAGTGAAAAACGATCACATCCCCTCTTTCCGGTTCGCGAAACTTATAACCGATCTTATTGACAATTATCCGGTCCCCTGGGAATAAAGTTGGTTCCATAGAGGGAGAAGGAATAAAAAAGGGTTCCAGCAGCCAAACGCGAATCACAGTTGCTAAAATGATCGCCAGGACAACAGCTTGTAAAATATCTTTCCATAGGTTATATTTTTCTTGCTCCTGGGACAATTTAACTACCTACTTCCGTTCCCGAATCCGTGCAGCTTTTCCTACCCTATCCCTCAGGTAGTAAAGCCGGGCACGTCGAACTCTTCCTCTTTTCTTCACCTCTATCTTGTCCAGACGGGGTGAATGAACGAGAAATGTCCTTTCTACACCAACACCATAAGTAACCCTTCTAACTGTAAAAGTTTCACTTAATCCACTGCCACGCCTTCGGAGGACTGTACCTTCGAAAACCTGAATTCTTTCACGCCCACCCTCTACAACTTTAACATAAACCCGTACAGTATCACCGGGGCGAAATGATGGAATATCCTTTTTTAAATAATCTTGCTCAACCATCTTCATTGTATCCACAGGATTAGCCTCCTATCAAAAAACTTAACTTTGTTAAAATATCGCCGTCATTATAGCATAGGAAGTATTAAATCACAATCATTGATCAGATACAGCAGTTAGGATTTTGTCAATGGTCCTCCGGTCATCTTCATCCCAGGGAAGATCAGTCAGCAGGTCAGGTCTGCGAAAAAAAGTTCTGGTAATTGCCTGAGCACGTCTCCAGCGCTTGATCTCCTGGTGATTTCCGGAAAGGAGCACCTCTGGCACATCCCAACCCCTGTAGGTACGCGGCCTGGTATACTGAGGGTACTCCAGCAGTCCCATATTAAATGATTCCTCTTCCAGGGATGATGGCGCACCGACCACACCAGGTATTAAACGTCCCACACAGTCAATCACTGCCATGGCAGCGATTTCTCCACCTGTTAAAACGAAGTCTCCCAGAGATATTTCATCAGTAACCAAAGCCTTTACCCGCTCATCGATTCCTTCATAATGTCCGCAGATGAGGATTATCTCCTTTTCCTGGGAGAGTTCCCGCGCCTTTTTCTGGGTTAGGGTTTGCCCCTGAGGGGTCATTAGGATCACCCTAGCCTCTGCAGTCACATCCAGAGCATCAAAACAAGCAAAAAAAGGGTCCGGCTTCATTACCATGCCTGCGCCACCCCCGAAGGGGTAATCATCCACTTTTTTATGTTTATCTGATGAAAAATCCCTGATATTGATCAACTCAATATTCAATAAACCCTGTTCCTGTGCCCTTTTCAGAATACTGTTCTGAAGGGTTCCTGCAAACATCTCCGGAAAAATAGTCAAAACCCTGATCAGCATTATATCACCCTTCCAGCAAACCCGGCAGGGGTCGTACCAGCATCAACCCCTCTTCCGGATGGATACCCTTCACAACCTCTTTGAGGGCAGGTATCAAAAATTCCTTTCCTTGCTCATCTTTGAGCACATAAACATCATTGCTTCCTGTTTCTAGTATATCCACAACGGTCCCCAGGACAGTCCCTTCTTCAGTTTTAACCTGCAGCCCAATCAGCTGAAAGTGATAAAAATGACCTTCAGGCAGAGGCCAAACCTCCTCCCGGGGAACCTGCAGTAGGGCATTCCGGTATTCCCTGGCCTGCTCAGGAGTATCAATACCATCAATCTTTATAATTAACTCCCTTTTCCTCCGGCCTACCACCCAGGCATCCACCTCCCGCTTCAGCTTTTCCTTGACGAGAAAGTAGTGCCTCTTTGCTGAAAAACGCTCAGGGAAATCTGTGAGAGGGATTACCTTTACTGCTCCCTGCACACCATAAGGTGCAGTTATTTTTCCTACAGTAATGTACTCAGACACCCAGCATACCCCACTCTTGACATCTCTGCTCAAGTAATAATTTCTACAATTACCTTCCTGCCTATTTTATTACCTTTCGCTTTAGCCAATGCCCTGATAGCTCTGGCGATCTTCCCTTGTTTACCGATCACTTTGCCTATATCACTGCTGGCAACCTTCAGTTCCACGATCAGGGCATTTTCTCCCTCGATCTCATTTACTTCCACCTGATCCGGGTATTCCACCAGTGACTCAGCCAGGACCTTGATCAATCCCTTTACCTGTGCCATCTTATTCGACCCCTGTTTCGTTTGCCTCTGAAGAAGTATTGCGCTTATCCCAAATACCTGTTTTTTTGAGCAGGGCACGTACAGTATCTGATGCCTGAGCACCCCTCGACAGCCAGTATAGCGCCCTATCCTCATCTATTTTAATAACAGCAGGGTCTGCGATCGGCTGGTAGTAACCGATTTCTTCAATGAAACGTCCATCCCGTGGAGAACGGGAATCAGCAACCACAACACGGTATGCCGGCTTTTTCTTTGCCCCAACTCTTTTTAAACGTATTTTTGTAGCCAACTCTTAAAGCCTCCTCTTTTACATAAAAGGAAATTTTATAGATTTAAATTTGCGGGTATTTTTGCCTGTGCTGATTTCACTCAGCTGTTTGAAGAGCTTGCGGCTCTGCTCAAAATTCTTCAATAACCTGTTCACATCCTGAACCCTAGTTCCACTTCCCTTGGCAATCCTTTTCTTTCGGCTTCCACCTATGATAGACGGGTCACATCGCTCTTGTGGCGTCATAGAGTTGATGATAGCCTCCATATAGACAAATTCTTTTTCATCCACCTCATCCTGGAGCTTACGCAGTTGCTTGGCTCCGCCCAATCCGGGGATCATTCCCAGCACCTGATCCAAGGGCCCCATGGAACGCACCTGCTTGATCTGCTCTAAAAAATCCTCCAGTGTAAACTCCTGTTTGCGCAGCTTTTGTTCCAGTTCTTTTGCTTTTTCAAGGTCGAAGCTGGCCTGTGCCTTTTCGATCAGGCTTAACACATCACCCATCCCCAGGATGCGGGCTGCCATTCTGTCCGGGTGGAAGGGATCCAGAGCATCCAACTTCTCTCCCGTACCGGCAAATTTGATGGGACAACCGGTCACCTGTCTGACTGAGATAGCTGCCCCACCCCGGGTGTCACCATCCAGTTTGGTCAGTATCAAGCCAGTCAAACCCAACTCCTCATGGAATGATTGGGCGATATTGACAGCATCCTGGCCGGTCATAGCATCAACAACAAGAAAAAGCTCATGAGGGGATACAGCACTTTTCATCTCCTGCAGTTCTTCCATCAGTTCTGTGTCAATATGCAGTCTGCCTGCAGTATCGATGATGACCAGGTCATTACCGTTCTTCAAGGAATACTCAACAGCATCCCTGGCAATAGCCACAGGTGAACTCCCCTCACCCAGTGAAAAAAAGGAAACAGAGATCTGCTTGGCTAAAAGCTCTAACTGCTTGATAGCCGCAGGACGATAAACATCTGCTCCCACCAAAAGGGGCTGTTTCCCCTGTTTTTTATAATAGAGAGCCAATTTTCCTGCAGTAGTGGTTTTGCCCCCACCCTGGAGCCCAACCAGCATAAAGACGGTGGGCCCAGAACTGCTGAAATTAACACTGGTATTGGTGTCCCCCATCAAAGCTGTAAGTTCATCATTGACGATCTTGATTACCTGTTGAGCTGGAGTAAGGCTTTCTAAAACCTCTACACCCAGGCTGCGCTCCCGGACACGCTTGATAAACTCTTTGACAACAGGTAAGCTGACATCAGCTTCCAGCAGAGCAAATCTTACCTCTCGCAGGGCTGTATTGAGATCAGCTTCGGTCAGTTTTCCCTTTCCGCGCAGCTTCTTAAATGTTTCCTGCAGCTTTTCTGCCAAGCCTTGAAACATATAATCCTACCTCCCTTCCTGCGGGTCACAAACACCTTTCTCTTTCAGGAAACTATCAAGAAGTCTGAGCTTTTGTTCATAGTGCTCCAATGCCCTTTCAGCCCGCTTGAGGATATCATGGACTGCCTGTCTGCTGATCTTGAGGTGTTCCGCAATTTCACCGAGCGACAGGTCCTGCTCATAATAAAACCTGATAACTTCCTGTTGTCTTTCTGTCAGCAAATTACCATAAAAATCTGACAGCAAAGCCATCCGTTCAAATTTCCCCAGGATCAATTGCTTCCCGTCTGTCAAAGTAATCACCTTGACAGTATTTTAATTGATGTTGCTCATGCTGTCAAACAGATCATTTCACCTCAGAAAGCAGGCGTTGAACACGCTCCTCAACCTCTTGGAAAACCCGCTCCCTATCTATGGTCAAGACCTTTTTATTCTCCATCACTATACGACCATCGATAATCACTGTATCCACATCAGCTGACTGGGCAGCATAAACCATATGGGCTGCCAGATTATGACGGGGGTACAAATGGGGTTTATTCAGATCGATCAAAATCAAATCTGCTTTGTAACCAGGCTTGAGAGAGCCTACCTCCTCCAGCCTCAAAGCTCTGGCACCTTCACTGGTAGCCATTTTCAATGCCTGAAGGGCAGGAAGAGCCATGGGATCCTCTTCATTGACCTTATGGAGCAGTGCTGCTGTGCGCATCTCCTCCAGCATATCCAGGTTATTGTTGCTTGACGCACCATCGGTCCCAAGCCCTACTGTCACACCTGCTGCCAGCAGTTGAGGGATGGGAGCGATACCACTGGCCAGTTTCATATTGCTCTCCGGATTGTGGGCAACAGCAACTCCTGTCTCAGCCAGAATACAAATATCCCTGCTGGTCAGGTGCACACAATGAGCTGCTATCGTAGGAAACTGAAAAAGCCCACAGTCAAATAAGTACTTCACAGGTGTTTTCCCGTAAAGGCCTTTAATCTGAGCTATTTCATCTCTGGTTTCAGCTACGTGAATATGAAGCCCTGCACTGTAATCCTGAGCCAGGGCCAGCACCTTATCCAGGTAATCGGGAGCGCAGGTGTAAGGTGCATGAGGGCCAAGCCATACCGTTATTCTGCCATCTGCTGCTCCCTGCCATTTCTTTATGAATTCCCTGCTCTCGTCCAACCCTGATTCAGCTTCTGGACCTGTGCCGATCAAACCGCGGGAAAGGCAAGCCCGCATACCGCTTTCTTCAACAGCTTCTGCCACCCGGTCCATGAAAAAATACATATCACAGAATGTGGTGGTCCCTGATTGGATCATTTCCAACAGAGCCAGCATAGTCCCCCAGTAAACATCATCCTCGGTCAAGCGGGCCTCCATCGGCCATATCTTCTTTTCCAACCAGTGCATCAGGGGAAGGTCATCAGCATAACTGCGGAGCAGGGTCATCGCTGCATGGGTATGGCAGTTCACAAAGCCGGGCAGACATAGAAAATCCTTCCCTTCGATTACCCGGTCAGGCTGCCAATCTGCTGGTAATTTCCCAGCCTGCCCCACCTGAATTAAGCGATTTCCCTGAATAGCAACATCACAAAGTGACAGATCAGTGTCTCCCTCTTGCAGCAGATAACACCCTTTGATCAAGATTTTCATTGCAATCAAACCTTTCTTTGACCATAATACTCCAGATAATTCCTGCGCAGTTCCCGCACCTGATCTTCTTCAATCAGCTGGGGAGTGCCTGTCAGCTGTGATAACAGATAAACAAGTGCCCCCTTCTCCACAATCCGGCAGACCAAAAGGGCTTCCTCAAGGGAAGGCCCAACCCCTACCACTCCGTGGTTGGCCAAAAAAACAGCAGACCGGTCTGCCAGTGCCTCCACTGCTGCAGCAGCAAGCTCTGCGCTTCCTGCAGGCCGGTAAGGGGCAACCTGTACTGCTCCCCCCAACAGCATGGCCATTTCCTCCATCACAGGCGGAAGACACTTATGGGTAACAGCAAAAACCGAGGCATAGGGGCTGTGTGTATGTACAATACCCATCACATCCTGCCGCTGCCTATAGATGGCTGTATGCATTCTGGTTTCAGATGAGGGTTTTAACCTGCCCTTTACCACTTCCCCATCCAGGTTGACCACAACCAAATCATCTGCCTCAAGTTCTGTATAAGGTACACCACTGGGAGTGATCAAAAGGGTCTGATCAGATAGGCGCACACTGATGTTTCCCCAGGTGCCGGCAACTAGACCTGAACTCACCATCTCCCTGCCGGTATCCAAAACCGCATACACTTTTTCTTCCGGTATAATCACCTGTCTGCACCTTCCTCAGCAAAGATTTTTACCAGATCATATGGGGGTTTGATAACACCCTTTTCAGTGATAAATGCAGAAACCAGTTGATGAGGAGTCACATCAAAAGAGGGGTTGAGCACAGGGCAGCCTTCTATAGTGATCAGATGGCCGCGTACCGTACGCACCTCCTGAGGGTCCCGCATTTCGATAGGGATCTCTTCTCCTGTATCAATCTTCAAGTCGATAGTAGAAGAGGGTGCTGCCACATAAAAGGGACAGTCATGGAAATTAGCCAGAACAGCCAAATTATAGGTGCCGATTTTGTTAGCGAAATCCCCATTGGCTGCGATGCGATCCGCTCCCAAGAGTACCAGATCCACTTCATTCTGACGAAACAAATAACCGGCCATATTATCTGTAATCAGTTTGTATGGTATCCCCGCCTGCTGCAATTCCCATGCGGTCAGGCGTGCTCCCTGCAGAACCGGCCGGGTTTCTGAAACATAAACCTCTATATCTTTCCCCTGATCATGGGCAGTCCGCACAATCCCTAAAGCGGTGCCCCAACCTGCTGTGGCCAGAGCTCCGGTGTTACAGTAAGTCAGGATGCGCGCTCTCTTAGGGATCAGGGATGAACCAAAATCAGCTATCCTCTTTTCCAGCCTCAGCTCATCCATGTGTATTCCCCTGGCAGCTTCAAGTAGATGTTCTCTCACTTCATCCAAAGGTTTATCCTTCACTGTTCGGTAAGCCCTGTCCATCTGCTCCAGTGCCCAGCGCAGATTCACTGCTGTTGATCTTGTATCTCCCAGTTCCCGGGTTGCCTTTTTTAGATAGTCTTCCAGTGATCCCCCTCTATCCTCCTGATAGTTAAAGGCAGCCAGCGCATAACCGTAGGCTGCCGCTACACCGATCGCAGGTGCTCCCCTGACTCGGAGAAGGGATATTGCCTCTGCAACATCCCGATAATGGGTACAAGTGAGATATTCTGTTCGGTGAGGAAGCAGGGTCTGATCAAGAAGTAGAAGCTGCCGGTTTTCCCAGCGTAAAACATCCATTACCAATGATCGCTCCTTCATTTGTTTAGCTAATCGTTCTTTTTCAAACCAAGGGATCCCAGTTCTGCTGCAGCACTGGCACATGCACAACTGCGTGTTTCAGAAAGGGAGGCAAGGGAGCTATAGATCAGATTGCGCAGAGCATCCTGTGACCTGCTCATAACTTCAATAACCTCACGATGTGACAGAGATGTAGGTGATATACCGGCAGCATAGTTGGTGACCAGAGCCAGAGCTGCATAACAAAGCCCAGCTTCCCTGGCGAGAACAACCTCAGGCACACTGGTCATCCCCACCACATCTCCCCCCATCATATGGAACATGCGTATTTCAGCAGCTGTTTCATAGCGGGGACCCTCTGTGCAGACATAAGTGCCTTTCTCATGAACCCGAATCTGAAGTTCTGCTGCTTTTTCGGCTATGTGCCTGCGAAGATTCGGACAGTAGGGATGGGTAACATCGACATGGAGCACACCATCATCCCCACCCTCATAAAAGGTCAAGGGACGGCACTTGGTGAAATCCAGAAACTGATCCACCAGAACAATCTCCCCAGGATGCATCTCCTGATTCAGTGAGCCAACCGCCGCAGTCGCCAGAACAAAATCTGCACCTGCCTCATGCAATGCCCATATATTTGCCCGGTAGTTCACCAGATGAGGAGGAACTGAATGCTGTTCCCCATGCCGGGGTAAAAAAAGAACCTCCCTGTTTTGATAATAACCGGCTTTTAAAACAACATCCCCATAGGGTGTTGGGACCAGCAGATCCCTTTCCTTCTCCAAAAATCCGGGGTCATAAAAACCTGTCCCACCAATAATTCCTGCCTTCACTCCACACCCTCCTCAGCAAAAAGTGCATCCACAAACTCAGCACTGTCAAAATCTTTCAGGTCATCAAGGCCCTCCCCTGTACCGACCATTTTGACCGGAATCCCCATCTCTTCGGAAATGGCCAATACAATGCCCCCTTTTGCCGTGCCATCAAGTTTGGTCAAAACAACACCGGTGATTCCTGTGGTGTCCTTGAATATTTCAGCCTGACGTATAGCGTTCTGACCTGTGGCAGCATCAACCACCAGCAAAACCTCATGAGGGGCTTCAGGTATCTCTCTGGTAATTACCCTTTTAATTTTGCGCAGTTCCTCCATAAGATTGTATTTTGTGTGCAAACGGCCTGCTGTATCAATGAGCACCACATCAACCCCTCTTTTTTTGGCGGCCTGTAGTGCATCATAGACCACAGCAGCCGGGTCCGAACCTGTCTGTTGTTTGATAACTCCGCAATCTGTCCTTTTTCCCCAGATCTCCAGTTGCTCAATAGCAGCAGCCCGGAATGTATCTGCGGCCACTAAAAGCACCTCACGTCCCTCATTTTTCATCCGATAAGCCAATTTTCCGATGGATGTGGTTTTGCCAACACCGTTGACCCCGACGAAAAGAACAACGGTCGGCGAATCAGAACTCAAGTTTAAAGGTGCGTTTTCCCCTAACAACTCCTTCATCTTCTCTTGGAGCAGATCACGCACACCATCTGTGTCACTGAGTTTTTTCTTTTTAACCTCCTGGCGGATCTCCTCTATCAGACGACAGGTTGCAGCAACCCCCACATCTGCCTGAAGAAGGATATCCTCCAGTTCCTCATAAAACTCTTCATCAATCTTTTTCCGTATTGCTACTAGCTCTGTTACTTTGGAGACAAAATTCTGGCGTGTCTTGTTCAGTGTTTCTTTAAATTTACTGAAAAAAGCAACCATTTCCATCACAACCTTATTTTTTAAGTTCAAACCTATTGTACCATAAGATGTCATTTAACGCTCCTTGATACCCAGGCATTGAAGGGAAAAATCAGGATATGTACTGTTCTTCGTTTTCAGGAGCGTATTCACTTAGCTCAACAGACACTATTTTTGATACCCCTGGCTCATACATGGTTACTCCAAAGAGATGATCGGCAATCTCCATGGTATGATAGCGATGTGAGATTAAAATCAACTGGTGACCGGCACTCCACTTTCGCAAAAAATTGGCAAAACGAATCAAATTTGCTTCATCGAGAAATGCATCAATCTCATCCAACAGATAAAAAGGACTGGGATTTGATTGCAACATAGCAAACAGGAATGAAATCCCTGTAAGCGCTTTCTCCCCTCCGGAAAGCAGGGAAAGATACCGCGGCTTTTTGCCCCGGGGGACAACACAAATGTCAATACCGGTTTCCAGCATATCATTCTTATCAGTCAGTGTGAGATCTGCCTCTCCACCGTTACTGAGCAGATGATATATTTCTTGAAAATTTGACCTTACCTCCTGATAAGTTTTCTTAAATTTTGCAGCCGCCACCCGGTCAAAATCCGCAATCATTTTGGTCAATGAGCGTTTCCCTTCCTCCAGATCGGTAATCTGCTGTTTAATGTTGTCGATCCGCTCATTTATTTCTAAGTACTCTCCAGGTGCAGCAAAATTGATCTCACCTAAATCTGTCATTTCCTTTTTCAAAAGGATCACTTTTTCTTTCAACTCGTACTCTTCCCTGCGATTGAGGGTTTTTGGGTTATCCTGATCCAATCTCAGATTGTCTTCTGCAGCTTTTATGAAGATCTCATCCCTCTGTTCTCTTAAGTGCTGCAGTTTAATACTGTTGTTCTGAAGCCGCTGTTTTGATTTCATTAAAATCTCTTTTATTTTAAGGAATCTTCTTTCTCGAGCGTTGATATACCTCTCCCAAGCAGCCACCTGTTTTTTGCGAAAAACAATTGTTTCATTTATTTCATTTTTTCGTTTTGTTAAAGCAGCCAACTGCTGCTGTAGGTGATCCTTCCGCTCCAAAATACCACTTATCTCATCCTTCAAGACATGTAGATCATTTTCTACTTTCTTGAATTCCTGCTCCCGCAGTTCCAGCAACTGCTTGATCTGCTCCTTTTTCTGTTCCTGATGTTTCAGATCCTGGGTTAAGGTACTGAAAGAAACCTGGGCTTTTGAGAGCTTGGACATAATATCCTGGGTTTTCTCCTCAGAACCCTGACGGATCTTTTCTAAATCAGCCCTCTTAGTTTCCACCTCTCGTTCTCTGGCACTGACCAATTCCAAATCCTTTTCCAGCTCACTTAGCTGCCGGTTTAATTCCTGCTGGTGGTACCGCAATTCTTCACTTTCCAACCGGCAGTTCTCAATAAAATCCTGGAGTTTTTTCAGTTCCTGAGTCCAGATGCTTAGTTGATGCTGATTATCCCTCATGGCATCCTCTGAACGTTTACAGTTTTCCCGGATCTCTTGAATCCTGTTCTTAACTGCCTCCCGCTCGGCCTGCAGTTTTTTGTTTCGCTCATCATATTGAGAATATTCCCGGCGGCATTTCAGCATTTTTACCTCCAGCTGAGCCAGTTCCTGCTTACGCCCACGGGTAGTGGGATAACGGGATTTTGAAGCACCTCCTGTAAACAGGCCTCCGGATTGGATCAAATCCCCCTGCAGTGTTACCACTCGATACTGATATTTATTCTTCTCTGCAAAAATACTGGCATTTTGCAAATTGTCGACGAGATAAGTCCTACCCAACAAGTATTCAACTAGCTTTCTGTACCAATTTTTACAGGTAATTAGATCTGCCATCCTGCCGATAAAACCATTCACCGTTTCTATCTTCCCTTTCACCGGTGAAGACCAGTATCGCAGTGCGCTGAGCGGGAAAAAACTCGCTCTTCCCCCCTTCTCTTTTTTGAGAAAAGCAATAGCTTCCTGGGCAGCCTGGGGAGTGTCACAGATAAAGTGATGGGCAGCACGCCCTAAAGCAGCATCCAAAGCTACGCCATATGTGGGGTCGATCTGCAGCAACTCCTCTACCAGAACGAGCAGTTCCCCATTAAACCTAACCCCTGCAGCTGTTGCCTGCAGAATCTTTCTGACCCCTTGCTGATAACCCTCTTGATGGTTTTCCGCGTCTTTCAATATTCTGAAGCGCTCCTGATCCCTATTAATCTGTTGTGATAGGGAATTAAGCTGAGCAGATAGATTTTCCTGTTCCCTTGTCAAAGACTCCAGGCGATTCTCTTCTTTTGCCAATTCAGCATTTTTTCCAGCCAAAAGTGCTTCATATCCTCTGCACTTTTCCTCAACTGTTTGGATATTTTTCTGAAGTTCTTCAAGCTGCGCTATTGCTGCTACGTTCTTCTTATTTATGGATTCCTGCTGGCGAGCCAAGACCTCTTTTTTGTTTTTGAGCACCCGTACCTCACTGACCAGTGAAGTCTTCCGGTGGAGTATATCAAAGATCTCCTGATCTATATCTTCCCAGCTTTTGTTTGTCAGCTTCTTCTGTTCTTCCCAGGCTCTTTTTTCCTCCTCTAAACCAGTCAATTTCTGCTGAGCATCCAACTGCAGATCCCGCAACCTTACACAAGCTGCCTCCACTTCTGCCAACTCTTCTTTTGTTTCCTTTTTTCTCTCCAAAATAACCGATAGTCTGGCCTTTAGTTCCTTTTTCCTGTTCTCACAGGAGACCAACTTTTCCTCCAAACGCACATAATCAGCATTGACTTCCTGAAAGACTTTTCCCAGCTCATCCAGTTTATTGTCCTGCTGCTCAATACCCTTTCTCCTGGCAGCCAGGCCCAGCTTAAAATCTTCCAGATCTTTTTCCAGAATTGTAAAACCGCCCTCTAAAAACAGGAGAGAAGACTTGATTTTTTCACATTCATCCAGCAACAACTCTTCCTTGTGACTTATCCCGGCCAGCTGCCCTTCCAACAGGCGTTCTTCCACAACTTTGCATAACGTTAATAATCGCTGGTACTGTTCCGCCATCTCAGCTTGTTGTTGTAACGGAACGCGCCTCATTTCTAATTCTGTCAGCAGATCCCGGATCCGAACCAAGGAATCTTCAGTCTCCTGTAGTTTACGGAGAGCCTCATTTTTACGCTGGCGGTAACTGCGCACCCCGGCAATATCTTCGAGAAAAATCCTTCTTTCCTGGGGAGGCACCATAATAAATTCATCGATCTTACCCTGAGAGGTAATAGAAAAAGCCGCACGGCTAATACCACACTGAGCAAAAAGCTCCTGGATATCGCGCAAGCGGCATACATTTTTATTAATAAGGTATTCTCCTTCTCCGGACTTGAAAACACGCCTTGTTATGTTAACTTCTTGATAAGGTAATGGTAATGTCTGATCACTGTTGTCAAAAGTTAACGATACCTCAGCCATTCCTAGAGGCCGCCGTCTGGAAGTCCCAGAAAATATAACATCATCCATACGGTACCCTCTAAGAGAGCGGGCACTCTGTTCACCCAATACCCATTTAACAGCATCTGTAAGATTGCTTTTTCCACACCCATTAGGGCCAACTATAACTGTTATACCCTTATCAAACTCAATAACTACACGTTCTGCAAAAGACTTAAAACCTTGAATCTCTAAGCGCTTGAGGTACACCACTAACAACCTTACCTAGGCTCAACAATAAACTTAATTGCTGTCCGCTCTTCACCATCGATATTGATCTCAACGAAAGCAGGTATTGTAACTAAATCAACCCCGTTGGGTGCAATAAAACCACGGGTAATAGCGATAGCCTTAACCGCCTGGTTAACAGCACCCGCACCAACTGCTTGCACTTCTGCAAAACCGTTTTCTCTCAAAATCGCAGTAAGAGCACCGGCCACTGATTTAGGACTTGATTGGGCTGAAACTTTGAGCACTTCCACCACATTTCCCCCTTTTTCTGCAGTGTTTGAGGTATTGGAACTCGATTAGTATATTCTACCTCAATCACATGAATTCCTTCTTAATGAGGGATTGTGTTAGTGAAATATCCCTTTCTACATCCTTTTCTCTTAAAAGTTCTACAGCAGCCTGTGCCGCTCGTTGTTCAGACTCTTTTTTTGATTTTCCACTGCCTTTGCCCAACATTCTGTTGTCTATAAAAACACCTGAAATAAAGAGTTTATCATGATCAGGCCCTGATTCAGACAGCAAACGGTAAGTTACCTTTTCCCTGCCATTGCGTTGAACAAGTTCCTGCAGCATGGATTTATAATCCCTGGAAACACCCTGGACAGCTTTTTCAATTTCTTCTCTGAAGTGCTTCCATAAAAAATCACAGGTCTTTTCCCAACCCTGATCCAGATAAATTGCTGCAGTCAAAGCTTCAAAAGCATCAGCCAAAATAGAAGGACGTTTCCTGCCTCCGGAGAGATCCTCCCCCCGTCCCAGCTGAAGGTGCTCTCCCAACCCTATTTTTTGAGCTAGATTGGCCAGAGATGGCTCACAAACAACTGCAGCTCTTATTTTGGTCAAACTTCCTTCTGCTGCATCGGGGAAGTTATTATAAAGATAGTAAGCCACAGCTGCACCTAAAATAGCATCACCCAAAAACTCCAACCTCTGGTTGTGCTGTTTTTCATCTGGATGCTCTGCCAAATAAGAAGGATGAGTTACAGCTGTCCTCAGCAGTTCCGGCTGTTTGAAATAGACATCGATCTTCTTTTGTAATTGATCAATTCTGGGATCCAATGATCATGCCTCCAGATAGTCCTCCGCCAAAGCTGTTCCATCGGACGCAAAAACGCTTATTGGCGATCCCTAATATAATCCACTACATCCCCGACGGTTTTAATTTTTTCCGCCTCTTCATCTGATATCTCCAGATCGAATTCCTCTTCGAAAGCCATAATCAGCTCCACAACATCCAGTGAATCTGCATTCAAATCTTCAAAGGATGTGCTTTCGGTTATTTCTTCTCCCTCAACACCCAGCTGTTCGGTGATGATGGCTTTTACTTTTTCTAAAATACCCTGTCCGTTCATACTACTCATCTACATCACCTCCCCCGTGTCCGCCACTATAAGTATGAGCAAAATTTACTAAAAACATTTTAATAAGTCAAAATTAATTGTCAAGAACCTTTCTCTTATTTCTTAAATAATCCCTTCCAGTTTCTGCTCTATTAACCCCAATAAATTGCTTTCTGCTGCTTGGCGGGCATAGCGTATGGCATTTTTGATGGCTCGTGCACGGGAACTCCCATGGCAGATTATGCTCAGTCCCTTTACACCTAATAAAGGAGCACCACCGTATTCGTTGTAATCCAGCTTTTTTCTGATCTCGATGAACCCGGGTTTGACCAAAGCCCCCCCTAAAAGGCGCAGTGGGTTACGGGTTAACTCATCTTTTATCATGGCCATCAAAACCGCTGCAATACCCTCTACCGCTTTTAGGGTAATATTGCCCACAAAACCATCACAAACAATCACATCAACATCTGCAGCCATTAAATCTCTGCTTTCAATATTACCTTTGAAATATAGCTTATCAGTTCCCTGCAGAAGCTGGTAAGCTTTAACAACCAGGTCATTCCCTTTGCTGGACTCAGAGCCTATATTGAGCAGTGCAACCCGGGGCTCGCTGATACCCAGTACCCCTTCGGCAAAAGCACTGCCTAAATAGGCAAAGCAAACCAAATGCTCAGCTTTGGCATCAACATTTGCCCCTGAATCAATTAATACCTTTGGCCCTTGGGGAGAAGGCAGTACTGTAGCAATACCTGGACGCTCTACTCCTGGAAAACGGCCTAACTCAAAAAGTGCTGCTGCCATTTGTGCACCTGTGTTTCCGGCAGAAAGAAGAGCTGCTGCCTCTCCATTTTTCACCAGCCTGGTTGCCACAACAAGTGAAGCATCCTTTTTCCGCCGTACCGCTTTGGCCGGATGTTCATCCATCTCTATTGTTTCGCCGGCATTCACCACTGAGATCAGATGATCAGGAAAATCATATTTTATTAACTCATTTCTCACCTGTTCTTCCTCACCAACCAAAACCACTTCGATCCCATCATTGATTACCGCATCAACTGATCCTTTCACAATTTCTCCAGGAGCATAATCACCACCCATGACATCAACAGCGATCCTCAAACTCCTCGCCTCCTATAAAAAAAGGACAAGCAGGGTCTTTTTAGCCCCTTGTCCTTTTTTCATCTGTTGATTAGGCCTTGTTAATAACTTGTTTATCTCCGTAGTAACCACAGTGCTCACAAACCGCATGGGCTCTTTTGGGTTCATGGCAATGCGGACAGTCTACGATTGTAGGTCCTGTAAGCTTAATTGCCGATCTCCGTTTATTTTTCCGAGATTTAGATGTTTTTCTTTTCGGTACAGCCATTTGTATTATCCCCCACTTTATTTTATTTATTTTCTAAATCAAAATCCTTTAAGAGGTCACCCAGTACAGCGAGGCGCGGGTCCACCTGTTCATCTTTACAACTGCACTGCTGAATGTTTCGATCACAACCACAGTGAGGACATAACCCTCTGCAATCCGGTCTGCACAACGGCTTCATTGGTAAGGTCAAGACAAGATTCTCTTTGATGGTGTCAGAGAGGTCAATTTCTTCACCATGGTAGAACTGTACCGGGTCTTCTAGATCCTCAGGTACGCTCTCTCCTTCACGGTAAAACTCTTCCGCGAAAGGCGCCTTAAGATCGACTGTAAACCTGTTTAAACATAGGCTACAGCTAAGATCTAATTTTCCTGTGATCTCTCCCTGTACATGGATCCCCTCACCTGTGTTTGTGGCTTCACAATTCACTTGAAGATCGTAAAAGCCAGTATCCTGATCTGACATATCCAGATGAAGATCAGGGAAACTCCCTTGAAAGCTCTCACTGTTTCCTTTATTCTTTCTGATATCACTTACATCAATGATCAAAGCTATCACCTCTGATAACAATCCAAATTATAACCAAGGGCAGAGGATAATGTCAACAAAAAAGGGAAGGTTGATAAACCTCCCCCTTTTTAACAGCTGGAGATCAGGGATCAACCCGGAATCTTAGCTACAGCTTTTGCTTTTTCCGGTTTCTTTTCTAACTCTTTGGCAAACTGCTCATCACGCATAGCATTCCTATACCCTGGATCTTCGAAAGAATACTTAAAGTTGGTATGAACATCATATCTGTTTTCCAGTAGTGCCACTACATCCTCCACAAACACCAATTCTTCATCTGTGGGAATAACAAAGATTTTCACTTTGGAGTCAGCAGCAGAAATATCAGACTCAGAGTTTCTGGTGCAGGCCACACTGTTTTTCTCCGGATCAAATTTGATGCCCATAAATTCCAAACCTTCCATAGCACGGGCTCTAATATCAGGTGACATCTCACCAACACCTGCAGTCCAGACAATGGCATCAACACCACCCAGAGCTGCAGCATAAGCACCTATATATTTCTTAAGCCGGTAGCACTCCATCTCAAAGGCCAGTTCTGCTTTTTGGTCACCCTTCTTCATAGCCTCCAGAACATCCCGCCGGTCAGTGTATTGACCGGTGACTCCCAATAAACCGCTCTTCTTGTTAAAGATTGTTTCCATATCCTTTGCAGTTAAACCCAACTTCTGCATCATATAATAACCAAGAGCAGCATCATGGTCTCCGGCCCGGGTGCCCATGACCAAACCCTCCAGAGGGGTAAAGCCCATACTGGTATCGAAGGAAACCCCTTTCTTTACAGCATTGGCACTGACACCGTTCCCCACATGGAGGAGGATCAAATTCACATCAAATGGGTCCTTGCCCAGCAATACTGCAGCCCTCTTGGCTACATAAAGCAGTGATGTACCGTGGAAACCATAGCGGCGCACCTTATATTTTTCATACCATTCATAGGGAATGGCATACATAAACTGTGCCGGTTTCATGGTCTGATGCCAGGCAGTGTCCATAACAGCCATATGCGGCACATTGGGCAAAATGCTCATCGCTGCTTCGATTCCCAGGATGTTAGCCGGGTTGTGCAGCGGTGCTAAGTCCTGGATTTCCTTGAAGGAATTTAGCACCTCATCATCAATGATAACCGATTTGGCAAACCTTTCTCCTCCGTGAACCACCCTGTGTCCCACAGCATTGATCTCTTTAACATCTTTTAAAACACCGTGTTCCGGGCTAACCAAAAGTTCAAGAATAAGTTCGACAGCTTCTTTATGAGTAGGGCACTCTTTATCGATCTTAATCTCGTCTTTCCCTGTAACTTCATGTTTACAGAAGGAACCGCCGATGGTCACCCGCTCCACGATGCCTTTGCACATGATATTTTTCTCATCCCAGTCATAGACCATATATTTAGCAGAAGAACTCCCGCAATTCAAAACAAGTATTTTCATTTAAAGGCCCCCCTTAATCTCTTTTTCCATAAGGCACCATTGCCTTCACTGCTACAATGGCGGCAACATTGACGATATCTGTAGGCTTACAACCCCGAGAAAGATCATTAACCGGTTTGTCCAAGCCCTGAAGCAGAGGTCCATATGCCTCAGCTTTGGCCAGGCGTTCTGTTAACTTATAGGCAATATTCCCGCAATTTAAGTCAGGGAAAATCAAGCAGTTGGCCTTTCCTGCCACAGCACTGCCTGGAGCCTTTTTCGCTCCGATTTGAGGCACAATTGCAGCATCTCCCTGCAGTTCGCCATCAATTGCCAGGTCAGGTCTCTTTTGGTTAGCAATCTTTGTGGCTTCAATAACCTTATCCACAATTGGGTGTTTGGCACTACCCTTGGTTGAATAGGAAAGCATAGCTGCATAAGCTTTTTCAACACCAAAGATATTTTGGATTGTCTCACAGGTGGTGATAGCTATATCGGCTAGTTCTTCGGCAGTCGGGTTGGGATGGCCGCCTGAATCAGCATAGAGGAAGAAACCGTTCTCACCATATTCACAATCAGGAACAATCATGGCAAAATATGCTGATACAAGAGAAATTCCCGGTGCAGTTTTGATGATTTGAAAGGCAGGTCTTAAAACATCTGCTGTGGTATTAGCAGCGCCTGCGACCATACCATCTGCATCATCAAGCTTAACCATCATTGCTCCGAAATAAAGGTAATTTTCAAGAATTTTTCTGGCATCATCAATGGAAGCTACTTTTCCCTTTCTGATCTCAAAAAATTTTTCAGCATAGAAATCGAACTTGTCAGACTTTGCTGGATCAATGATAGAAAGGTTATCAATATTAGCCCCTGCTTCTTTTGCTCTCCTGTTCAGGTCATCTTTGTCTCCTAGTAGAACAATCTTTCCTAAATTTGCCTTTTCGATCATCTCAGCGGCAACTAGAGTACGTTCATCTTCTGTTTCCGGCAAAACAATAGTCTTTTGCCCCTGACGGGCTTTTGACCAGACACCTTCCATAATCGGATTTTGTGGTGCCACTACAGCCATTCTTTTTCCCTCCCAAATACTTTTTTTCAAATACCTCCTTGCTCTTGGCCAGAGCAATGGATACCCCCGAAAATAAATCATCCCCCTCTTATGCTAATCCCTATTAGGATATCTCTTTTATTAGCAATTAAACAGCAGCAAACAGGATTGTGCATTTACAATAAGCGGCTAAACAAGGGGAACCTGGTTATAATTTCTACATCAAGTATATATAATCCTTCCGAGACAAACTTTTTTATTGAAAAAAAAAGAGGTAATTCAATGATTCCCGGGTTAATTTTCAAGCTAAAACATCATAAATCAATGATTGCCCCTGGATTTTTCAGTGTGCTTTGTCTCCTTTATGCCCTGGGAGTGATCTCTTACCCCTCGGCCTCCTTTGAAGCAGCCCGACGGGGTTTGAATACCTGGTGGGAAATCGTCTTTCCCAGCCTGCTTCCTTTTTTTATTATAGCTGAGCTTTTGATGAAACTGGGTTTTGTTGCCTTTTTGGGCACACTGCTGGAACCGGCCATGAGACCTCTTTTCAACCTGCCCGGCTGCAGCGGTTTTATCATGGCTGTTAGTTACCTCTCCGGTTTTCCCCTCTGTGCCATTCTGACCTGCAGACTCCGTCAAGCTGGTCTGTGCAATAGAAATGAGGGAGAACGCCTTCTATCCTTTACCAGTAATGCCAGCCCGCTTTTTATGATAGGTGCTGTAGGTATCGGGATGTACCAAAATCCAGCTTTGGGCCCCTTAATTGCCGCTATTCATTACCTTTCTAACTTCATCTGCGGTCTGATACTGAAATCTTTTTCTCCTCCCGCAGGATATACGGAAAAAAGGCATGTTTTTAAAAAAGCTTTACATGCCTTTATCGCTCAAACAGAACTTAAAAATATGGGATTTGGCAAGCTGTTTGGGGATACTATACGTAATGCCTGCATCACCATCCTGACCATTGGGGGTTTTATCACTTTTTTCTCAGTTCTTGCCGGCATACTGCGAGCAGCAGGGTTCTTTTCCCTATTGCTCAATTTGTTTCAACCACTGACCCAATTCTTGGATATTGACAGAACACTGCTTGAGGGAATTTTTATGGGTTTTTTTGAAATTACCATCGGTATCCAGGCAATAAGCAGCAGTTCAGCCGGATTACTCACCCAACTGGTGACTATAGAAGCACTGCTAGCCTGGAATGGGCTGGCCATCCAGGCACAAGTAACCGGCATGTTAGCAGACAGTGATCTAAAAGTAAAAAAGTATTACCTGACCAGATTGTTGCAAATACCACTGGCCATGTTGATCACTATTTTGGTTTACCGTCTGCCTCTGCAGGAGATGCTGGCAGTACCAACCAGCACTGGAATTGGCATTCCCCCACTGGTTTGGGCTGGTATCTTTTTAATGTTGAGCGCTATTTTGGCTGCATGTTATCTCATAGGAAGATCTTTTTTTAAAATCCGTAAGATCATCATCATCCGCTGAACGCGTTTTTATCAGAACCCTTGATCCTATTTCATTTTACTTAACTCTTCTCGCGCCTGTCCGATCACTGATAAGCTTTGACTGATGTTTTTTTCCAATTTGCATAATATTTCATCAGCATATTCAGTGGCTCCGTCTTTTATCTCCTTGGCCAGGCTTTTTGCCTGCGCTATAATCTCTTCTGCATTTTCTCTTGCCAGTTTTGCAACCTCACTTTCATCAGCCAACCGCTTCACCTCTGCTTGAGCATCGCTCAAAATCCTCTCCGCCTCTTGGTGAGCTTCCTGTAGCATGCGATCTCTTTCTTTGTTCAACCATTTAGCCTGGTGGACCTCTTCGGGGAGAAGGGTTCTCAGTTTATCAACATAATCCAGCAGTGCCTCTTCATCAAGGAGAACCTTACCCAGTACCTTTTTGCTGCTCTGCACCATATCCTCGAGTTCATCCAAAACATTAAAAATATTCAAATCCATTCTCCTCACCCCTCATTATTTCGTTGATGATATTTGGTATGCAGTCTGTTTGCCACATTCTGTGAAACAAAACCGCTGATATCCCCACCGAGACTGGCAATTTCCTTGACAATACTGGAACTAAGAAAAGAGTAGTTAGGTTGAGATACCAAAAAGATGGTCTCCAATTGTGCGTTAAGCTTGCGGTTGGTCAAAGCCATCTGAAATTCGTACTCGAAATCTGAAACCGCACGGAGTCCACGCACAATGGAGCGGGCATTGTTTTGAACAGCAAAATCAACCAGCAATCCGCGAAAATGCCTTACTTCTACATTTTTCATATGGTGACACTCAGCGGTGATCATTTCTACCCGTTCTTCAATGGAGAAAAGAGGTTTTTTGCCGCTGTTGACGCTCACTGCTACAATAACCCTGTCAAAAAGATCAGCAGCCCTTTCAATGATATCCAGATGTCCATAGGTAATTGGATCAAAGCTGCCGGGGTAAACTGCAATTCTCATTTCACCCCACCTTTCTTATAATTAGTTATACTTGAAAAAATGCAAAATGCTGTCACCATACCGCTCTTCCCTGTGAGGCTGTTTGGAAAAATGATTTTTTTCCCCTTTTGCACTGCGTGTAATAATACAGCCCCCAGCAGCAAGGATTCTTAGTTCCCAAATCTTTTCTACGGTTGGTACTAACAAACCCTGTCTAAAGGGGGGATCAACAAAAATAATATCAAACTGGTATTCTTTTTGGTGTATTAGGTTTAGCGCCTGAAACACATCCTTGGTATATATCTCAGCCTGTTCTGAAAAACCTGTAATCTGCAGATTTTCCTTTATCAGTTTTACGTTTAGGGGATCCCTTTCTACAAAACAAACCTTATCTGCACCTCTGCTCAGAGCCTCAATACCTATGCTGCCGGTGCCTGCGAACAGGTCCAAAAAGCGGCTGCCCGGCACACACAGCATTAAAATATTAAATAAAGCTTCTTTGACAAAATCTGTAGCAGGGCGGAGATGCTTTACATTTCTGGTTTTCAAACGTTTTCCTTTAGCAATTCCGCCGATCACTCGCGGCTGTGACATCATATCACCTGTAAAACTTTGCTTAATAACAAAATTATACCCTGACTGTCCATCATTTACAATTAGCGTTTATTTATCTAATAAAAGTGTTTATTTATTAATAATATGGTATAAAATACCTGATTATTTTTGTTGTTTTTATGTATAAAAAATCATTATTAGGTAAAAATAGAAACGGCTAAAGGGTCTTCATGGAGGGGGCAGTCGAAACATGATGTGGCAGCATAAATGCAGCACATAATGCAGTAGGCTCTACTCCATGAGCTCTTCCTCCAGTTTCTCCTCTCCCACGCCATTGAGATCGTTACCAGAAGGTACGTCTCAATGGCGAGCAAATCAAGCCGTAAGTTAATGATCTTACGGCTTTTTTTTTGCAATTACCTCCTGATAAAAACTATTAATCAACTGAAAGTCTCTCCAGACAGGTTTTTTCTTACTGGGATCCCTTAGAAGAGCTGCCGGATGATAGGTGGGAATAATCCGGATCCCACCCTTAACAAAAACCTCCCCACGCACAGCCGTTACCGAAGCTTCTTGATGGACCAGATACCGAGTTGCCAGTGCTCCCAGGCAGACGATCAGTTTGGGTTGAATCAGTTCAATCTGACGAGCTAGATAAACAAAACACCGATCAGACTCTTCTTTTTTCGGAAAACGGTTTTGAGGAGGTCGGCACTTAACAATATTGGTAATATAGACCTCCTCTCGCACAATTCCGACTGCTCCTAATATTTTGTCAAGCAGCTGTCCTGCCGCACCCACAAATGGTCGCTGCAGACGCTCTTCCTCAGCTCCAGGAGCCTCACCCACAAACATCAATTTGGCAGCAGGATTACCTTCACCGAAAACCACATGTGAACCATTTTTGCCAAGATCACAGTCACGGCACTGAACACAATACTGCTTTAATTGCTCTAAATCGTTTACCTGATCTAATTCAATAAACCATTCCATAACCCTCACCTATTTTTATATTCGACAAATTGCTATAAAACCTTTTCTTATGAAACAAATCATTTCAAAACAAATTAAGATGTATAAATATTAAATATTTGATAAAAATAACTGCAAAGATTAGGTTTAAAAGGAGATTTAAGTTGGACAACATCGATTTTTCCTCTGAACAATATTACACGGACCTGGCTTTGGAAACACGGGATCTGGTGAGGGGTGCAACCGGTCAGGAGATAGCTGGAGTGATTGAGGATAAGCAAACTTTTCCTTATGGCAGCATAACAATAATTAAAATTGAGGATGAAGCTGCGGAAAAGGTTATGGGTAAACCTCGAGGGACTTATATCACCATTGAGGCACCTGAATTAAAATACAAATCCCCTGAAGTTCAACTAAGTGTTGCAGAAGCTCTGTCACAGCAACTCAGCAACCTGCTCCATTTGAAAGGTGAGGAAACAGCTCTGATCATCGGTTTGGGCAATTGGCAGGCAACTCCTGATGCTCTGGGACCATCTGTTGTTAAATACACACTGGTTACCCGTCATCTTTTCAAACACATGCCAGATGCCGTACAGAACTACCTGTCAGTATGTGCTATAGCACCAGGTGTGTTGGGGATTACAGGTATCGAAACAGCGGAAATTATCAGAGGGGTTGTAGAAAAGGTCCAGCCCAATGTGATTATTGCCATCGACGCCTTAGCAGCAGCCAATATCAATCGGCTGGGTACAACCATTCAGATCAGCGATACCGGTATCGCTCCTGGTTCTGGTGTAAACAACAGAAGAGCTGAAATCAATTTCCACACTATGGGTGTTCCTGTGATCGCTATTGGGGTGCCGACCGTAGTAAATGCCTCGGTTATCGGCAGAGCTGTTTTAGAAACTTATGCCAACAAATTTTCCCGTGGCAAACAGCACCCGGTTTATATTCAGGAAACCATATCTGATGTCTTGGAACCATTTCAGGGTTCACTTGTGGTAACTCCCAGGGAGATAGATGACTTGATTGAAAACGCAAGCCGGACAATCAACAGAGGAATTACCATGGCTCTGCATCCCCGGGTACCACGAGAAGAGTTAGATGCTCTTATTTTATAAAAAATCATGGCGGACATATTCATGTCCGCCTGGTGTGATGGGTTTATTCATGATAGTTGTTTTACTGGATTGTGGTTGTGGTCTGGGGCTGCTGGTTAGCAAGACTCTGCTGGTACTGCTGAATCATGCGCCTGACCATTGCGCCTCCGACCGCTCCACAATCCCTTGAAGATATATGTCCCCAGTAATCACCCTGAATTTGATTTGCGATACCGACCTCATTGGCCATTTCATATTTGAACTGGTACATAGCCTTATTGGCTTCAGGCACTAACAATTGGTTCCTTTTTTGTCCACTACCCATTTCTATTTGCCTCCTTTCCGTGTAATGTTGAATTAGCTAGGCTGAGTATTTGTGTTAGTAGCCGCGATGGTCTGGGAGGGGTTTCCTTGCTGGGCAATTTGCTGTTCAATGGTTTGTATCATATGCCTTACCATAGCACCACCAACAGCACCGCAGTCACGGGAGGAAATATACCCCCAATAATCCCCTTGGATCTGATTTTCTACTCCCACCTCACGGGCCATTTCATACTTGAACTGATACATTGCTTTGCTAGCCTCTGGAACAAGGAGTCTGTTTCGTTTTTGACCTGTGCCCATTTATATCCCTCCTTTCTTGTGTGTTTTTATTATGTACATCTAAAAGTTTTTTATCCTAGTAAGTATTTTCGATAAGCACCTTATTTATGCAGGTTTGCTTTAATTTTTTTCGTTGTATTAACATTGTGAGCAAAAACCATTTATCACATACAAGTAAGATCGAACCAAAAAAACCTCACTTCGGTTCAGTGAGGTTTTTTATTATTATTTGGATATATTTTGTTATATTTTTAAAAACATTAAATTTTTAAAACATTAAATAATGAAGGAAAGCGGAAATTGATCTCTTCCCACAAATCATGTTGATCTATTTTGGTAAGATAGTTATATTTTTTCATTTTTAAAAAATGAGGCAGATCATTAATAATATCAACTACCCGAAAATCAGAATAACCATGTTGTTTTATTCCAAGGAGTTCTCCCGGCCCTCTTAATGCCAGATCCTTTTCAGCAACCTGAAAACCATCATGGCAGTTTACCATAATTTTGATGCGCTCTATGGCTTCCCTGGTGTTTGGATTGCCGACCAAAACACAATAACTCTCCTGGGTCCCTCTCCCAACCCGTCCCCTTAACTGGTGGAGTTGGGACAGACCGAAACGCTCCACTCCCTCAATTATGATCACTGAGGCGTTAGTTACATCAATCCCAACTTCAATTACTGAGGTGGCTACTAGGAGATCAACCTCCCCCCTGCGAAAAGCATCCATTACCCCCTCTTTTTCATCGATTTTCAATTTTCCATGAATAAGACCCACATTAAAACCGGAAAACTCCCGGCATAACTCCTCATATCTTTTAACTGCTGCTTCCACAGCAAAATGCTCAGATTCCTGGATCAGGGGACAAACCACATAGACCTGACGCCCCGCTTCCAACTCTTTTCTAACAAAGCTATAAACCCTTGATTTTTCCTTAGCAGGTAAAAAAAATGTTTTTATTTTTTTTCTACCTGGAGGCAGTTCATTGATAATCGTTAGATCAAGATCACCGTAAACGGTCAAAGTTAAACTGCGGGGTATGGGGGTAGCTGTCATAACCAAAACATCAGGGGCTGCGGCCTTGTTCAATAAGAGATCCCGCTGTTGAACCCCGAATCTGTGCTGCTCATCGATAACTACCAACCCTAGATGGTTAAAAACAACATCATCCTCCAACAGAGCATGGGTGCCGACCACAATATCGGTCATACCGCTTTTAATCGATTGAAGGGATTGTTCCTTTTCCTTTTTACCCAGCGACCCTGTAAGAATATCCACATTGACTCCAAGGCCGGAAACCAATTTGCTGATACTCAGGAAATGCTGTTCAGCGAGAACCTCTGTGGGAGCCATCAAGGCACCCTGAAAACCTGATGCAACAACATACAGCAGTGCATAAAGGGCTACAACAGTTTTCCCACAGCCCACATCACCCTGCAGTAAACGGTACATCCTTTTCCTACTGGAAAGATCATTCCTTATCTCAGTCATTGCTTTCTGCTGTGCTTTTGTAAGGGCATAGGGAAGTTTTTTCAAAAATTCCTCCGGCAGTGTGGTCTGGGGGCGGCGTGCCACACCCTGACTGCGGACCTTTTCATGAATTCTATTCAAACCTGTTTGAAAAAGGAATAATTCTTCATAAACCAGGCTCTCCCGTGCTCTCACCAGAGAATCTTCATCCCGGGGAAAATGGATCTCCATTATAGCCTGTGAAATGGGCATTAAATTTAATTCTCTGATCAATTCCTCTGGAAGGTGGTTTCTTATATTATTTGCGTGCTTTCTTACACACTGATAGATGATTCGTCTTAGGAATCGCTGGCTTAAGTTCTCTGTACTGCTGTAAATGGGCACAATACGCCCTACATGCACCGGATTTTTTAAACTTCCGGCTTCATAGTCATTAACAGATATCTCACAGCCATATAGGTTTCGCTCCAGCTTCCCTGTCACAGCGATGGGCAAACCCCTGTGCAGCGATCTCTTTAAAAAAGGCTGGTTAAACCATAATGCTGTACAACTGCCGAAATTACCCTGTATAACAACCCTCAGCAGGCTCATATTACGGCGCAGTTTTACCTCTTCAACACTTATAATCCTGCCAAAAACCGTAACTTGCTCACCGGTTGTTACCCCATCCAGCCCTTCAACAAACCGCCTGTCCTCATAACGTCTGGGAAAATAGTAGAGCAGATCAAAAAGATTATAAATTCCGATTTTATGAAACAGCTCTGCCCTCTTATCCCCAATTTTCGGCAGAGATGAAACCTTTATTTCAGCCAGTTGTTTTCCTGACAACAACCTATTCCTGTTTATTTTACCTTTCACTCCTATTCCACACTGATCAGGAAATAATACAAGGGTTGTCCTCCATTATGTGAATCCACTTCCAACTCGGGATATTTCTCCTCAATTTGTTCAATAATTTTTTCCACAGTTTCCGCTTCCACATCAGCACCCCAATAAATGGTTATCAGTTCATCTTCCTCATCGATCATCTTATCCAACAATGCCAAAACAACACTCTCCTGTGATGAACCGGCGGCAGCTATTTCCCCCTGGTAAATCCCAATCAGCTCACCCTTTTTAATCTCCTGTTCACCAAGCATAGCATCCCTGACAGCATAGGTCACTTCTCCTGTTTTGGTCTCCTCCAACTGCTTTGTCATTCGCTCTCTGTTCTCCTCTAGGGTCATGGAATCATTAAATAGCAGTAAGGCACTGATCCCAGCAGGAATGCTTTTCGAAGGGATCACCTCTACAGGGATATCCACAAGCTCTTTGGCCTGTTGGGCAGAAAGAATTAGATTTTTGTTATTGGGCAGAATCAACACCTGCCGCCCATTAGTTTCCTTAATCGCTCTCACAAACTCTTCCACAGGGGGGTTCATTGTCTGTCCACCTTCAATTACCTGCTGTACCCCAAGATTGTAAAAGAGCTGCTTTATGCCTTCCCCGCATCCAACAGCAACCACACCGATATCCAAAACATCTGAGCTGTTAACAGCTGTATCTATTTTATTAACAGCTGTCTGACCTGACTGTTCAGCCCTCCATTGGTCGTACATATTATCAATTTTAATATCATGGAGTGTTCCATATTGCAGGCAGTAATCTAAAACCTTTCCCGGGTTGTTGGTATGGATATGCACTTTAATATATGAACCTGCACATCCTATAACCATACTGTCTCCAACACCGTTTAAATAGGATTTAATATCAGGTTCTACTGCCGGATCAGCCTCCAATAAAAACTCTGTACAATACAGATAAGTAAAATCCTCTTCCTCTGCAGGCTTTTCCTCGATGGTTTCAATCACCGGTTGTGTTCTTGTATCCATCTTTTGCACAGTATAACTGCCATTGCTGAGGGCATAAAGTCCACCTTCCAAAATGACCAGCAAACCCTTTCCTCCTGCATCTACAACACCTGCCTTCTTCAAGACAGGAAGCATTTCCGGTGTCTGCATCAAGGTCTCATAACCCTGTTTGATTGCCTGTGCCAGGGCCTCTTCCAGTGAATTACTCTCTGCGGCTGCCTTTTTCATCCCCTGAGCAAAGCTCTTGGAGACCGTCAGCATAGTACCTTCAACAGGCTTGATTACCGCACGGTAAGCGCTGGCTACAGCTGCCTCCCAGGCACTGGCAAACTCCTGTAGAGTTATGGTTTCTTTACCTTTCAAACCATCGGTAAGACCCCGCAGCAGTTGAGATAAAATCACACCTGAGTTCCCCCGGGCACCCATCAATGAACCCTGGGCAATAGCCTCCCCCACATTCCCTATATGGGAGGTGGTTGCGGTCTCCATCTCTTTTACTGCTGCAGCCATTGTTAAATACATATTACGTCCTGTATCACCATCTGGAACAGGAAAAACATTAAGACTATCAACTTCCTGCTGATGTTCTTCAATTGCTTCCAGTCCACCGGCAAACAAACACTTTAATTGTTCACCGGTTACAATACACCGCTCCAATCCGGTTCCTCCTTACAATTACTTGAAGACTCTGATGCCTGTAACATTTACATTTATTTCTACTGGACGCAGGCCTGTCATTTTCTCTATTTCATAACGGACAGTCTCCATAACATTTTGAGCAACCTGTGCTATGTTCACCCCATAGGCCATAACAACATAGAGGTCTATGATAACATCGGACCCATCCTGTTTGACTTCAACTCCCCTGCTTATGGCATCCCCTCCTAATATTTCTGAGACTCCCTGGCGCAATCCTCTGGGGACCATTCCCACAATACCAAAACAGCGCACAGCAGCTGCACCTGCAATTGCAGCCAGAGCCTCAGAAGTGATCTCAATTTTGCCGTAATCGGTTTGTCGGGTGTTACTCATGGTCTCTGCCCCCTTCCACCCCATGTAGTACTTGTACGACAGCTTTATTATACTATATGTTCCACCTTCAGGGTACTGATAGCAGTTATTTATGTCAATACGGCGAATATCGGGGAAAAATACTGTTTTACAGCATGATCTGTTATCGATAATTCAATAAAAAAATAGACGAGGAAAAGGCAATTCCTTGTCATTGCTGTGCTCTTTTGTTAGAATAGGTTCTGTAGGAAAGGAGGATTATAGATGGCAAAGTGCGCAATTTGTGGAAAAGGTGTTCATGTAGGTATGCAGGTCAGTCACTCCCATGTCCGCACCAAAAAAGTTTGGGCACCAAACCTGCAGCGTGTAAAAACAGTGGTCAACGGTAAACCCACTCGCCTTTATGTCTGTACCCGCTGCCTTAAAGCAGGGAAAGTAAAGCGAGCACTATAATGACAAACTGGGCCTCTTGCAGGCAGTTTCCAGAATCGATGCCTAAAAGACCTACCACACCATTCTCAAGAAAGGCAACTGTTGGTTCCCAATTCTCTTTAGGCAGGGACGGCGATCCTTGATTGAGATAGATGATATCCCCCTTCTTTTCCAAAAGGGGGATATGTGTGTGTCCAAAAACAAATAACTGAACCTTAAACCTATGAGCCTGTGCCTCCCTTTCAGCAGCACTCAACCTGTGCCCATAATTGACCAGGATGCACAGGTTTTCTATTTGTAGAAAGGCATATGATGCGCATCTTAATTCCCTTTCAATTCCCTGAAGAGATTAATCATTTCCAGGGCAGTCACTGCCGCATCAGCACCCTTATTCCCCGCCTTTGTCCCTGCCCGCTCTATCGCCTGTTCCAAGGTGTCCGCGGTGATCAAACCATATACCACAGGTACTCCCGACGCAAGGCTGACCTGGGCGATTCCTTTGGTAACCTCACTGGCTACATAGTCGAAATGAGGTGTAGCCCCTCTGATCACTGCTCCCAAGCAGATAACTGCATCATAACCGCGCTCAACCATTTTTTGAGCGGTCAAAGGGATTTCAAAGGCACCCGGAACCCAAGCCACATCCACTGCATCCTCACTGACACCATGCCTGAACAGCATGTCTAGAGCCCCACCCAAAAGCTTATTGGTAATAAACTCATTAAACCTTGATACAACAATTCCTAAACGCAGTCCCTCTCCCAGTAATTTTCCTTCGAATATTTGCGGCAATTTAATAACTCCTTTCTATTTATTCAGGGCTAAAAAATGCCCCATTTTTTCCTTCTTTGTTTGAAGATACCGCTTGTTTTCAGCCCTTGGTGGTATTTCAATAGGAACCCTTTCCACAACCTCCAAACCGTAACCCTGCAGCCCCTTAATTTTACGGGGGTTGTTTGTCATCAGCCTCAGCTTCTTAACACCAAGGTCCACCAGAATTTGGGCTCCTATACCGTAATCCCGCAGGTCCGGGGGAAACCCAAGCTGTTCATTGGCTTCAACTGTATCACTTCCCTCATCCTGCAGCTTATAAGCCCGGAGTTTGTTCAACAGACCAATCCCCCTTCCCTCCTGCCGCATGTAAAGCAGTATTCCTATCCCTTCAGCAGAGATCATGCGCAGTGCTTGTGCCAACTGCCCACCACAGTCACAGCGGAGAGAACCAAAAACATCTCCGGTTAAACACTCAGAGTGCACCCGAGTCAAAACAGGTTCACCGGTCCTTATATCACCCTGCACCAGGGCAATATTGCAGGTATGATCCAGCAAAGTCTCATAGGCTATAGCTGTAAAATCACCATACTTTGTCGGCAGATGTGTTTCTGTTACTCTCCGCACCAGTTTTTCTGTATGGCGGCGGTATTCGATCAAATCCGCTATAGTGATGATCTTCAAATCGTGTTTTTCAGCAAACTTAAGAAGTTGTGGGACACGGGCCATGGTCCCATCCTCATTCATAATCTCACAGCACACACCTGCTGGATAAAGACCTGCTAACCGGGCCAGGTCTACAGAAGCCTCAGTATGTCCTGCTCTCCGCAGAACACCACCTTCTACTGCCCGCAGAGGAAAGACATGACCAGGACGCCTTAAATCAGATGGCACTGTTTTGGGGTCCACTAAAACCCTTATGGTTTCAGCCCGTTCAAAAGCGGAGATACCAGTGGTTGTAGAAATAGCATCAACAGATACAGTGAACGCTGTTTCCATGGTGTCTGTGTTGTTTACCACCATCTGATGCAGTTCTAATTCATCCAGACGCTCTCCGGTCATAGGAGTACAAATCAGACCACGAGCATAGACTGCCATAAAGTTGATGGCCTCAGGTGTTACCTTTTCTGCTGCAAGAATCAAATCCCCTTCATTTTCCCTATCTTCATCATCAACAACAATAACCATACGTCCCGCAGCTATCTCTGCGATGGCTTCTTCAATAGTATCAAAAGATTCCTTTGCCATTATTTCGCTCCCTCCCCTAGATAAATCCATGTTCCGCCAGAAAATCCACAGTAAGATCCCTTCCCTTATCTTCTGTTCCTTTCCCCAGAAGATAGAACACATACTTACCCAAAATATCTGCCTCAATATTTACCAGATCCCCTGTCTTTTTCAACCCTAAAATAGTCTTTTCCAGAGTATGGGGTATTAAGCTCACTTTGAATGAAGAAGAATGCAGTTCTGCGATGGTAAGACTGGTACCATCAACTGTTATAGAACCCTGGGGGGTCAGATATGGCTGCAGTTCTGCAGGCATTCTCACCCAAATCTCTGTTGAAATCCCCCGCTTGTATATACTCAATATCTCGCCTACCCCATCAACATGCCCGGTGACAAAGTGTCCACCTAACCTGCCTCCTATCTTTAAAGCCCTCTCTAAGTTTACCTGGTCTCCTTCCCTTAACAAACCTAAATTTGTCTTAGCAAGGGTTTCCGCCATAACATCAGCATAAAAAGTTCTGCTGCCGCAAGACGCAGCTGTGAGACAAACCCCATTGACCGCTATACTATCCCCCACCTCCAAGTCTTCACATATAATACTTGACTCAATTTCCAGAGAAGCAGAGAGATGCCCCTTTTTAATCCCTCGAATGATACCCCTGTCTTCCACAAGTCCTGTAAACAAACAACCACCCCTTTTTTACTGCCGTTGATGAACCCTACATTGTGTTGCAACTTACACTTCTGTCTATCATCCGGTATCTGTGATCTCCCGCACCCCCATCAGACCTCCATATCTAACATCTATTCCGACCTCAGACCTCCGCCTCCAACCTCATCTTCTATTCCGACTTCTGACTTCCGGCCTCCGACCTCAGCTTTCTATTCCGACTTCTGACTTCCGGCCTCCGACCTCAGCTTTCTATTCCGACTTCTGACTTCCGGCCTCCGACCTCCACTCAGGGTAGGCAGTGATAATCATATCCTCTCCAACCCTATCTGTGAAAACAGCGGAAAGCCGCTGACAATCTTTTATCCTGGTAAACCCTTTTCCCCCGAAGGCCCCTGGAGCATTGTAGCCTCCGATCAACAAGGGCGCCTGAAAAATAATATATTTATCCACCAGTCTCGATTCCAGCAGAGCGGCATTTATAGCAGAACCAGCTTCTACCAAGAGGTTCATTATCTCCTTTTGTCCAAGCAGGTTCAGCAAAGATTTAAGATCCACTCTCCCCTCAGAAGCCGGCAGTTCCCAAACATCCACACCGATAGCTTCCAGCCTTTCCCTCTTTTCCCTGCTGTAATTTCCTCTGATCACTGCTACAGCGGTGGGTATCTGAGCAGCAGTCTGAACCAATTGTGACTCTTCAGGAATGCGCAAACTGCTGTCAACAACAATTCTAAGCGGTTGCCGGCCCTTATAACCGGAAAGCCTCACATTTAAAAGAGGGTCATCAGCCAGAACAGTGCCGATTCCGGTAAGAACAGCATCGCTCTCGGCTCGCAGTCTATGAACTAAAAGACGCGCCTCTTCACCGGTAATCCACTTAGAATCTCCAGATCGTGTGGCAATCTTCCCATCAAGAGAAACAGCGGCCTTTAATGAGACAAATGGCAGTTTAGTTCGGATATACTTGAAAAAAGCCTCATTCTGCCTGCGGACTTCCTCTTCTAAAACACCCACCTGAACCTTTATCCCCGACTCTTTCAAAATCCTGATTCCCTTTCCTGCAACCTGTGGATTGGGATCGGTCACCCCCACTATCACTTCTTGGATTCCCGCTTCTATAATGGCCTTTGTACAAGGTGGGGTTCTTCCGTAATGACAGCACGGTTCCAAAGTAACATATAGTACAGCATCACGAGCCCTCTCTCCCGCTTCCCGCAGAGCGTTTATCTCTGCATGGGGTGAACCGGCTCTTTGGTGATATCCTTCTCCTACAATTTCACCGTTTTTTACCACAACAGCCCCAACCAGTGGATTGGGACTGGTTTGACCCCGTCCTAATTCAGCCAGTTTAAGAGCTCTTGCCATCAATTGTTCATGGTTCGACAAAAGGTTCCCTCCGTTTATTATTAAAAATAGAAAAACCCGACTGGAAAGCCTCGGGTCAAATCAGACGAAAACATGAAAAGTCTCCTTCTCCCATCCAGACTTTTACTGTCGGCTCCGGAATTTCACCGGATCAATCCAGGTTAAACACCTGGATTCGCGGGCTTTCACCGCCGGTGTGGAATTTCACCACCCCCCGAAGGACCTTCCAAATATTTTATTCACATGTCTGTTTCATTGTACACCTAATCCAATATATTCGTCAATGATCTGCTGTCTTTTGAGAACTGTGCCACCAGCTGTCACCGGCAGCTTCAACAGCCAATGATCGGTATTGTTCTATAGCTTGGCCCCAGTCCCTCTCCCTCAATAAAGCAGAACCGATTACCAGAGAATTAGCCCCTGCCTCCACAACCGCTTTTACTGTTTGCAGATTAATTCCCCCATCCACCTGCAGCTCAGCAGTGGACCCGGAATTTTTCAGCATCATTCTTAACTTTCTGATCTTTTCACACATGGCGGTTATAAATGCCTGTCCACCCCAACCGGGGTTAACGGTCATGGTGAGAACTATGTCCAGATCAGGAAGGATATAATCAACAAAACTTAACGGTGTAGCCGGGTTAAGGGCTACCCCAACTCTCAATCCCAGATTCTTGACCATCTGCACAGTTCGGTGCAGGTGGGTACATGCTTCTGCATGTACTGTTAGGCTTTTTGCCCCAGCTGCGGCGAAAGAGGAAAACAACCTTTCCGGGTGCTCTACCATTAAATGCACATCAAAGGGTATAGATGTGTTCTGAGAAAGAGATGCCACAACAGAAGGGCCAAAGGTGAGATTGGGTACAAAATGGCCGTCCATAATGTCAAGGTGGAGTTGATCAGCGCCACCCTTTTCCAATTCTTTAACAACTTCACCCAGTTTGCTGAAATCCGCAGTTAAGATTGATGGTGCAATTTTTATCTCCATCAGTAAATCCGCTCCTTAACGATAACCTCTGCTAATAGCTGTTGATAACCCTGATAACGGATATTGCTGATCATCCCTTTCTCCAGTGCCTCTCTTACACCGCAATCAGGTTCATTGATATGAAGACAGTCATCAAAACGGCACTGGCTGGCTAACTGGTATATTTCCGGAAAACAGCGACCTAACTCTTCTCTTCTCATCGGAGGCAACTCTAAATTGCTGAAACCAGGTGTATCTGCCACAAATCCACCACAAACCTCAAGCAGTTCAACATATCTGGTGGTGTGTTTTCCTCTTTTCAGCTTTCTGCTTATCTCACCTGTCTTCAGCTTCAGTTTTGGGTCAAGTGCATTGAGCAGTGTGGATTTTCCCGCACCTGATGGACCAGACAAGACAGATACTTTTTCCGCCAGGTTCTGACAAACAAGATCCAGACCGCTGCCGTAAAGAGCAGAGGTAAGAACTGTCTTATAACCTGCATGCTGATATATTTCCATCAATTGCCGGGACTCTTTTTCATCAACCAGGTCCGCTTTATTAAAACAGATCACAACATCCAGTTTCTTTAACTCACACAAAACCAGAGAGCGGTCAAGAAGCTTCAGATCCGGTGCGGGCTCAGCCAGGGATACAATATTAATTACCTGATCAACATTAGCCACAGGGGGGCGAGGCAGTTCATTTTTGCGCGGTTTTATCCTCTCAATGATACCTTCACCCTCTTTGAGGGGTGTAAAAAGAACCCAATCTCCAGGCAGTGGTGCCTGCTCTCGGCGCAGACGGCCGCGACCGCGACAGCACCAGGTTTCCACTCCGGACTTGATGTAATAGAACCCCCCATAACCTTTCAGTACTAGGCCTTCCCTCACCAAAAACCTCCTTTAAAAATACTTTATCAAGGAAACTGTCCGCCTCAATTAATGGGAACAGTCTGTCTCAATTTTCCCTGGAAATAGATTTGAAATTCCCCAGGAGGATAAACGGTAAAAACTTTATCAACCTTATCCCCCTCCTTATGGAGCTGTTTATAAACCTCTCTTGTACCCTGACTGTCCTTGATCACAATGATCAGTTCCCCTTCTTCAGGAACATCAATTTTCAATTTGGTTTCCTTTTCCTGTAGACCGCTGCTGACCACAACATCAATAGCTGTTCCCTTTTTCACCGAACTTCCAGGGGCTATGCTCTGTTCAATAATCACACCCTTATCCTTATCACTGGGCTTCTCAGTGACCTCACCCAGATTTAGCTCAACTGCCCCAAGAGCTGCTTCAGCCTGGTCCACTTTCAGGCCTACCACAGCTGGTACAATTACCTCTTTTACAACTGGGCCCTTGCTCACAACCAATGTGACATCACTGCCCTTTGGCTGATCGCTGTCCCCTGCTGGGAACTGGCGGATCACATAACCTGCTGGCACATCATCATGGTTTTCTCTGGTCACTTTAACAATAAACCCGCGGCCTTCCAGAGCAAGGGTTGCTTCCCTCTCCTCAGCTCCTGTATAATCAGGCAGCCAGACACTGCCAGGCCCTTTGTTGACCCAAATACGTATCAAACGGCCTTTTTTAACCTCCATCCCGTCCACCGGGTCCTGCCGCACAACTATATCAGTCTCTGTTCCTTGCTCAGATGCCTCCTTGACTTCCACTTCAAGGCCCTCTTCTTTCAGCATTTCTTCGGCCTCTTCCTGTGTTAACCCCACAACATTTGGAACAGCAACAGTCCCCCCAAAATACCACCTTGACAGGGCAAACAGACCTCCGCCAACAAGCAGCAGCCCCAGAAGAATCAAAGGCACAATAGCTCCAGGGTGTAGTTTTCTCTTTTTGCTGACCTTTTTCTTGGCTTCCATCTCTTCAGGCTGTGGAATCAATCTGGTCTGCTCTTCCTCGGAAGGATAGATCGCCCCAGAGGGCTGGTCCTCTGCCAGAGCCTGCTGCATCTGTTCTGCAGAAGAGAAGCGGTTTTTCGGGTCCTTAGCCATTGCTTTGAAAATAATCTTTTCTAATACATTGGGTATAGTGGGGTTCTCCAGGCGCAGGCTTTTCGGCTCCTCCTGAAGGTGTTTCAGCGCAATAGAAATCGGGTTATCACCCTGAAAAGGCACACGACCAGAAACAACCTCATAAAGAACAACACCCAGAGAATAAATATCTGACTGAGGAGTAACCTCCTCTCCCCGAGCCTGTTCTGGAGAAAAGTAATGAACTGATCCCATCACAGATCCCGATTGAGTCATGGTGACACTGGGAATTGACAGGACACGGGCTAAGCCGAAATCAGTAACCTTTACCCGTCCTCCTTGTGTCACCAGGATATTATGAGACTTGATGTCTCGATGAATAATTCCCTTACTATGGGCGTGTTCTAATGCAGCACAGACTTGTATACCGATATTAACCGCTTCTGTTGCTGATAGTGGACCCCTTTCCCTGATTATTTCTTTGAGGTTGAAGCCCTCCACATACTCCATCACCAAATAAGGTACCCCATCCTCTTCACCCACATCATAGATGCTTACTATGTTAGGATGGGAAAGCAGGGCCACAGCCTGGGCTTCCATCTGAAAGCGCCGGACAAAATCCTTATCCTCAGCCAGTTCTTTGCGCAGAACCTTAACAGTAACGATGCGGTTTAAAACAGTGCAGCGCGCTCTGTAAACATTGGCCATTCCTCCTGCCCCAAGCATAGCGATTATTTCATATCTGTTTCCCAACATTTTTCCGATCATTTCTTAATCCTCCCGTGTGAGGGCAAGTCTTAATAATTCCCTGGCAATCGGTGCTGCAGTTCTGCCACCCTGCCCACCATTTTCAACTACAACACACACAACAGCCTCAGGCTGCTCTGCAGGCGCAAAAGCAACAAACCAGGCATGGGGATTACCTGCTGGGTTCTCCGCAGACCCTGTTTTACCTGCCACAGTTATCCCAGATAATGAAGCAGCTGTGCCTGTTCCCCCGGGTCGTACAACCTGCACCATGCCCTCCTGAACCTGCCAGGCAACTTCAGATGACGCCACTGTACGCAAAGGTTGGGGTTCCCTTTTCCAAATCAGATCTCCTTCAGGTGAACGGATCTCCTGTAGCAGATAGGGAGTCATCATTACCCCCCCGTTGCCTAAGGAACCGGCCACCATCGCCATAAAAAGCGGGCTCACCTGTATTTTCCCCTGCCCCATACTGGACTCAGCAAGGCCATTTGCACTCTGCAAACTTTCCCGATCAAGGGGGATATCTGCAGCAGGCAGATCAAAGGGAAGATCTGCTCCCCAGCCGAAAGCCTCAAGCCCCCGGATGAAATCTTCACTGCCTATTTTCATCCCCAAATTGGCAAAATATGAATTACATGATACAGCCATGGCACGTTTAAGATCCACAGATCCATGTGCCCGCAGATCATGAAGCACCCTTCCTTCAATGGTCAACTTCCCCTGACAGTTGAAGCTGTCACTCTGCAGCTGAGGGTATTTTTTTAACCCCACAGCAGCAGTGACGATTTTCATGGTAGACCCCGGAGGATATAATCCCAGGGTAGCCCTGTTCCACAGGGGACGGTTTTCATTTTCACGCAGTTTATCCCATGTTTTCTCCAAGCTGTCATTATTAGGGTCATAGCTGGGAGTGCTGACCATAGCCAGAATCTCACCTGTTCTGGGATCCAGTACAACTGCCGCCCCTCTGTAAGAAGACATCATTTCATAGGCTTTCATCTGCAGTTGATGATCTATGGTAAGATAAAGGCTATCACCCTCAGTTCTTTCCAATCCCCAACGAGCCTCTAATTTCCTTAAGCTATAACCCTTTAACCCCAGCAGTTCCTCATCATAGGCCTTTTCCAAGCCTGTCTTCCCCAGTATCTGTGAGTGATAACCGGTCAGATGTGCATACTGCTGCGGATAATAGTATTTTCTCTTGTTGGTATCCCCTTCAATAATGGTACCGGCTATTTTTTCTCCATCACTGGTCAAAATTCCTCCCCGTACAACACGATTTTCGATAATCCACTGCCTGGGGTTGGCAGCATGTTTGCTTAAAGCAGGCCCCTTTAGCAGAACCAGATAAACAAGGTAGCCTGCGTAAATAAGGAAACAGGCTGTTATAAATACTAAAAACTTTTTTACTGTGTTGCGCATAGTATTCATACCCCTAAAAATAACCTAATCAACAGCTGCATCAACAACCGCACCTAAATCCTCAGCGCTCTCCCTTTCAGCACTTATCTTAGAGAGCATACCGATCAAAAAACAGTTGGAAATAAAAGAACTGCCTCCGTAACTCAAAAAGGGCAAAGGTATTCCTGTGAGGGGAATAAGATTGGTCACACCCCCGATAATGATCAATGTTTGTATAGCGAGAATACTGCTGAAACCACAGGCCATCAGAAGACCGAAGTCATCTGAAGCCTGGAGGGAGGTCTGAATCCCTTTCCAAACCAGAATAAAATAGATCCCTATAATTGCAAGAGCACCGAGGAGCCCTAACTCCTCTGCCATCAAAGAAAAAATAAAATCTGTATGGACAGCCGGTATCAATGTTGGAAAACCGCTGCCAAAACCCTGTCCGAAAATTCCCCCTCCACCAATGGCAAACAGTGATTGTACAACCTGATAACCCCCGACCTCCATCTGTTCTAAGGGGTTGAGGTAAATAGACAGTCTGTTTTGGACATGGGGAAAAATATGATACATCAATACTGTACCCGCAGAAAAAAGCCCCAGTCCCAACAGGAGAAAATATGAGCGATCTGTAGCAATATAGACCATCACCAAGAAAATAGCAAAAAAGAGAAGAGCCATTCCCAGGTCCTTTTGGAAAACCAAAAGCAGTAAAGAAAGACCACAAACAGCTAAAAGGGGTCCCAAATAGGGCCAGTCCGGCAAATAAAAAGGCCCGAACTTCAGTGTTCCGCCCCTGAGGATTTCTTTATTTTCATCAAGATAACCTGCCAGAAAGATGACCATAAAAATCTTCACAAACTCTGAAGGTTGAAAATGAAAAGAGCCAAGGGAAAGCCAACTGCGAGCACCCCCTGCCTCCACACCAAACAAAATGGTGATCGCAAGGAAAACAATGCTCAGAACCATGAAAGTGTACTTATAATTAAGCAGGCGTTTATATTCAACAAGAAAAATCTGAATCGCCCAATAGAGACCAAACCCTACAATGACCCAATAGGATTGGCGGATCCCGTAATAGGGATTGACTCGATATATTAAAATAAGCCCCAGCGCAGACAGAACACCGATTAATTGTATAACCAACGGGTCACCCCGGCCCTTGTATTCCACAACATAAGAACTGATAACAAGCATCAGAGCCGCTGCCATCAAAACACCTATGTCCTGATATTTGAGCAACTGCTGCCAGTAAAGCTCTAGACCGCCAGCAGCAAGGATCAAACCCGGAAAAAGCGGCCGCAATAAGGACTTGCCAGCTTCCTTTTTTTCCGGTATCAAGGCTTTTAGAACAAACCCACCTATTTTTAAATGGGATCCGTTGTGCAACTGCTGCGGAAAAGTCAGGGGTCGGTCATCTAACAGTGTGCCGTTTTTGCTACCCAGGTCCGTTACATAGTACTTTTCGTCCTGGAGAATAATACGGGCATGTCTGCTGGAAACAAAGGGATCTGGAAGATTGACCGTGCATTCGCTCCCCCGGCCTAAGAGCACACCTTTCCCTAAATCCCATTTCTCCCCACGTTGAACTGCTGCAGTTCCTGAACTGATAGCCACCAGAACGGCTTTTTTTGTTTTCCCACCTGGCCCGAAGTTCAGAATAACACTCAAAAAAAATAGACAGATGAGTAGCAGTATCAGATACTTCAGAACCAGGATCAGCAAAATCATGGATTATCCCCTCTCGATTCTAAACAGGTTATCCCCGATCTGAAACTGATCACCATCTTCCAGTTCATACTGCTCTACTCGAATTCCATCCACATAGGTTCCATTCCTGCTTCCCAGATCAACTATATGCAAAACACCATTTCGCAGTTCTAAGTAAGCATGATCCCGGGAAGCGTTGATATCAGTAAGCACCAGGTGGTTGGTGCTCTTGCGACCGATATAATAAGAAGCATCTCTTTTAATGGTAATGCTTTTTCCCTGATCAGGGCCACTGACGATTGTCACAATATAATTTTTGCCCACAGCTTCATTAAGTTTATCATGTTTATCAAAAATCATAGTATGGTCTATCCCTGGTGCCTCATTAGGCTCCACCTGTTCCTGGTGAAGATCTGATGAGTAGGCAGACTTAACAGTGATCTCCCCCATCTCCAGGGTCTCGTCCTCCATAAAGGCGACCTGTGGCCTCCCAATCAGAGTATATTCTTTCTCTACTGCCTTATTTCTAACATAATCAGCTAATTCGCGGCAGAGCGCTTCCTGTAATGAAGAGCTCTGTTGGAAATCCGCTTTGCTCAAAGAAATGGTAAATATATTGGGTGCATAGACCCGGGAAACACTTACCCTCCTATGAGCTGCCATCTCCCTAACCAGCGCTCTGGCGATTTCCACAGGTTGGATCGGCCGTTTCCCTTTGCGGAATATACCTTCCCAAAACTTGGTGAGCATGTTTTCCAACTCTTCCAAATTCATGGTTTCACCTGCTCTTTCTTACTTTTCTTAAAACAGGACAGAAAAAAGCCATCTGTCCCGTGACGATGAGGCAATAGCTGTAAATAACCCCTTTTTGCATCATATTGGTCCCTCTGATCTGCCAGCGGAAAAGGCAACAGTTCAGTTAAATCCTCGGGTATAAACTCAGTGTATTCCATTAAAAAGGAGTTGACAACCCCTGTATTTTCCTCCGGCTCAGTAGAACAGGTGCTGTAAAGGAGTTTCCCACCGGTTTTCAGGCATTTAGCAGCCTGTCCCAGAATCTCTAACTGCTGTTGCCTGTGAAGAGGCAGGTCACCGGCTTTTACTCGCCAGCGCAGGTCCGGTCGCCTGCGGATCACACCCAAACCGGAACAGGGCACATCAACCAGCAAGTAATCAGCTTTTTCTCCGATCTTCTCAGGCAGTTCCCTGGCATCTAACAGCGCTGTTTCAACAATCTTTACCCCTAATCTCCTGCAGGCCGTCTCAACGAGATCAAGCCTGTGCTGATGAACATCAAAAGCCAGGATTCTCCCCCTGTTTTTCATCAGCTGTGCCAGATGGGTGGTTTTACCGCCGGGCCCACTGCAGGCATCAATGACCATTGAACCTGCTGTGGGATTCAAAACAATTGAGGCGATCATTGAGCTCTCATCCTGGACAGTGAACAAGCCTTCTTGAAATGATTTTAACTCAGGGAGATAAGCCGCTTTTTCTACGATCACACCCTCCTGAACCAGTGCACTGGCTTGTACCAGCAGGCCCTCTTTAGTCAACTGTTTCCGCAGTTGCTCCGGTGTGGTTTTTAATGTATTACAGCGCAGTACAACAGCTGGAGGCTCATTATTGGCTCTGCATAATGCAGCTGTTTCCTCCCTCCCAAAGCGTTCCAACCAGCGTTCTACCAACCAGAGGGGATGAGAATACTTCAAACTCAAATAAAGAGCCGGTTTTTCTCTAGGGTCCGGATAAGCTATTTCCCTTTTTTTGCTGCTGATAGTGCGCAGCAGGCCATTAACAAATCCCGCTAATCCCCGAAGTCCTCTGCTTTTGGCCAGTTTCACAGCCTCATTACAGACAGCTCTGGGAGGAACCTTATCTAAATATAAAAGCTGATAGACAGCCATGCGTACAATACTGCGGATGATGTAATTCATTCGGGAAACCGGTACTTTACTGAATTGATCTATGACCCAGTCCAGGGTCCCCTGTCTGCGCAAAGTACCGTAAACCAATTCGGTGAGCAGTGAAGTATCCTGGGGATTCAACATCCCTGTACGGGCTAATTTTTGCAGTTCCAAATTGGCATAAGCGCCCTCTCTCTCCACAGACAAGAGCACTTGTAGAGCTGCATCTCTTGCAGGAGATGGCTTAGATCCATTCAATCCTCTTACCTGCCTTTGAAATAAAATCATCCCAGCTGAGACCCTGCTGTGATCCTGTATCCGCGCAGGAATTCAGCAGCGCTCATCCGGGGCCGCCCAGCGGGCTGCACCTCTGTTAAAAGAAGCTGGCCACTTCCGGTTTGTACCACAAAACCCCTCTTTACATCGGTTTTTACTACATCACCGGGCATAAACCCTGTTGTTTCTTCCTCAACAACCTGAGAACTCCATACCTTTAAAATCCTTCCCCTGAACTCAGTATACGCTCCAGGCTGTGGGTTCATACCCCTGATCTGGTTATATATACCTTCAGCATCCCGCTTCCAAATGATCCTCTCATCTTCTTTGCTCAGCGGTGGTGCATAGCTGACCTGGTTCGGGTCCTGTGCCTGTCGCGGCGCAATTCCCTGCTGCAGATCGGAAATGGTTTTCACCAGCAGTTGAGCCCCCTGTTCTGCCAGCACATCAGTCAGCTCACCTGCAGTGAAATCCTTCGGTATTTCCCTTTTCTCCTGATAAATAATATCACCTGCATCCATCTCCTGGGATAGATACATGGTGCTCACACCGGTTATTTTATCCCCATTCATGATCGCCCTCTGAATAGGTGCGGCTCCACGGTAAGCGGGAAGGAGTGATGGATGCAGATTGATGCACCCTAAAGGGGGTAGATCTAAGACCCGGGCAGGAAGAATTAAGCCGTAAGCCACCACTACTATCAGATCAGCTTTGAGATTCTCTTGCTCAATAATCTGGATCAGTTCCCCAGCAGTTTTAGGTTGATACACAGGAACAGATCTATCCAAAGCAAACTCCTTCACCGGTGGTGCAGCAATTTTCCTGCCACGGCCACGGGGGCGGTCAGGTTGAGTGATTATCCCCAGCACTTCCCATTTCTCAAGTATCTGTTTTAAAGCCGGCAGTGCAAAGTGAGCAGTACCACAAAAAAGAATTTTCATAACCTGTTCCCCCTTTAAGCCTGTTTGAAGATCCTCAGTGCTTTATCGATAAATAAAATACCATCCAGGTGATCGATTTCATGCTGTAATGCCCTGGCCCCAAACCCTTCTGCTGTGATAACCTGCTGCTGTCCATTCCGGTTTAGCCCTCTGACCCGAACCCGGGAGGCCCTCATAACTTCTCCGGTCACACCGGGGATGCTCAAACAACCTTCTAGGTCTACTTCTTCACCCTCCCTAAAAATAATTTCCGGGTTGATCAACTCCCAGAGCCCTTCTCCCACATCCACTACAATTATTCTTTTAGCAACGCCTACCTGTGGAGCTGCCAGCCCCACACCTCTGGCTTGATACATGGTTTCAGCCATATCATCCAAGAGCTTTTTTATCTTCTTATTGATTACAGTGACTGGTCGAGCTTGCTGCCGCAGAACAGGATCCCCGACTTCCACAATATTGCGGGATGACATCAAATACTGCCTCCTTTACTATTAAAAACCAAAAGGATCCACTTCAATACTAATTATAACACTATTATTTTTTTGATAAACTCCCAGACATTCTCTGATCTTTCTACGCACCGGTCTGCACTTTCCTTTCAGCATCACCTGATATCTATAATACCCCTTTACCCGCACAACAGATGCGGGAGCAGGCCCCAGCACAGCTATCTGGTCTGGATTTAATACACACCTGAGCTCTTCGGTCATCTGAGCAGAGAGGCTTATAACTTTTTCCTCATCATCCCCAGTCAGCCGCACCCTGATCAATTCACCAAAAGGTGGATATTCTAAATAACGCCTCCTCCGCATCTCTTCCCTGTAAAAATAATGGTGATCCCCTTCACAGGCAGCGGTGATACTGTAGTGATCAGGATAGAGTGTCTGTACCACCACCTCCCCGGGTTGAGTGCCGCGGCCTGCGCGACCTGACACCTGGGTCAATAATTGAAAGGTATGTTCAGCAGACCGAAAATCGGGCAAATTCAAAGAAAGATCTGCATTGAGGACACCCACCAGAGTCACACCGGGAAAATCATGCCCTTTGGCCACCATCTGTGTTCCCAGCAGAATATCCGCCTCCCTCCGGTAAAAACTCCCCAATATCCTTTGGAACGCACCTTTTTTGCGGGTAGTATCATAATCCAGACGGACAACTCGGCTATCAGGCAGGATCTCATTCAGTTCTTTTTCCACCTTCTGTATTCCTGTTCCCAAAAATCGCATCCCCTTCCTGTTGCCGCAGGAAGGACAGACCTCAGGAACCGCTCTTCTAATGTTACAGTAATGGCAACGCAGATCCCTTGTTTGCTTGTGGTAAATTAGAGATATTGAACAATTCCTGCATTTGAGAACCTCACCACAGGAGGGGCAGAAGACTAATGGAGCATACCCCCTCCTGTTTAAGAACAGAATAACCTGCTCCTCTTTTGCCAAACGCAGCCTGATCTGTTCCACCAGGTATCTGCTCAGTGAGGAAAGGTTTCCCTTCTCAACCTCCTCTTTCATATCAACAACACTGACCCTAGGCAGATAACGTCCAGGTGGCCTTTTTTTAATGGACAGCACCTGCGTTTTTCCTGCAACTGCTGCGGTATAGCTTTCCAGAGACGGGGTTGCACTGCCCAGCACAATCACAGCCTTATTATAGCGGGCACGCCATAATGCAACCTGGCGTGCATGGTAATGAGGTTTTTCCTGCTGCTTATAGGCTGGATCATGTTCCTCATCGATGATAACAAGACCAAGGGTTTTAAAAGGAGCAAAAACAGCAGAGCGGGGGCCGATCAACACCTTGTAAAAACCTCTTTTAATGCCCTCCCAGGTTTTATATTTCTCTCGCCCGGTCAGTCTGTGGTGCCAAACAGCCACCTCTTCCCCAAACCAGCTCCGGAAGATGGCATCCATCTGTGGTGTAAGGGCGATCTCAGGTACAAGATAGAGCACCTGACATCCCCGCTCCAGAGCTGCCTGGGCAGATCGCAAATAAACCTCTGTCTTCCCACACCCGGTCACACCATATAACAAAAAACTGCTGCCCTCCTGTCTGTTTAATCCATCCATTATTTTTGTTAAGGCAGCCTGCTGCTCATCAGTGAGCACAATTCCTTCAGCTGAATGCTGTGGACCGCTCTCCGGTATGGTTAATTCAAGAGGGCGCTTCGGTGCCTTAGGAGGGGACATCAGTTCGAGGATCTCACTCAGAGGATGCATATAATAACCGGCCATCCAGTGTGCCAACTTAAGCATCTCCTCTGTAAAATCCGGTTCTGTGGCGGTAATCTCTGCAATTTCACGTAAAAGTATCCCCTCTTCTGCTTCGCTGTAACCTACCACCCATCCCTCCACAAGCCGGGGGCCAAAGGGAACTTTAACCCTCATACCTAACTGTGGTTTATCCATCTTTTGGGGGATCAGGTAGTGAAATACTTTATCCAATCGGGGATGGTTTATTCTCACAACAACCTCAGCAGCTTCTTCTCCCATCGCTCAACTCTCCAGTATAATTCTTCCTACATTATAACAGAACAATCGGTTCTGGATTGCACAACAGCAAACAACACCAAAAAAACACCGGCCAATTATAAGGTATAACTGAACGGTGTTTTGTTTTCTATTTATAAATTATTTCTATAAAGAGATCAGACACCTGCTGTGATCACCTTTTCAGCTGCCTTCTTTAAAAGTTCTGCAGCATCTGTTTTTTCCCAGGACAAATCAAGATCCTGGCGTCCGAAATGACCGTAAGCAGCAGTCTGCTTATAGATGGGCCTCCTCAAATCCAATTTTTCAATGATCGCCGCCGGTTTGAAATCAAAATGCTCTTTGACCAGTTTACAGATCTCCTGATCAGGGATCACACCTGTACCAAAAGTCTGCACTTGAATAGATACCGGTTTAGCCACCCCTATGGCATAGGCCACTTGTAGTTCACACCTGCGAGCTAGTTTTGCCGCTACTATATTTTTGGCCACATAGCGTGCAAAATAAGAAGCAGAGCGGTCTACCTTGGTGGGATCCTTACCTGAAAAGGCCCCACCGCCATGCCTGGCTGACCCTCCGTAAGTATCAACAATTATCTTTCTTCCGGTAAGCCCTGTATCACCCTGAGGACCTCCGATGACAAATCTCCCGGTGGGGTTCACCAAAAACCTTGTCTTATCATCGATATACTCAGCCGGCACTGTGCTCTTGATCACGTTTTCAATAATATCTTCCCTGATCTGTTGAAGGCTGATATCCGGACGGTGTTGGGCTGAAATAACCACAGCATCCACCCGAACCGGGCGGTCTCCATCATATTCCACAGTCACCTGGCTTTTACCATCAGGGCGCAGGTAGGGAAGAATCTTCTTCTTCCTTACTTCAGCTAAACGGCGCGCCAGTTTATGGGCCAGATTTATGGGAAGGGGCATCAGCTCAGGTGTTTCATCTGTAGCATAACCGAACATCATCCCCTGGTCCCCTGCACCTAACTCACAGCTGTCTACGATTTCTCCAGTCTTGACCTCCAGAGCCTGATCTACACCGAGTGCGATATCAGGAGACTGCTCCTCGATAGAGGTCAATACAGCACAGGTTGCACTGTCAAAACCATATTTAGCCCTGGTATAGCCGATCTCTTTTAATGTGGAACGGACGATGTGAGGGATATCCACATAACATTCTGTAGTGATCTCACCGGCGACCATCACCAAACCGGTTGTCACCATGGTCTCACAGGCCACACGGGCAATTTTATCCTTTTCAAGGATAGCATCCAATATGGCATCAGATATCTGATCAGCTACCTTATCCGGATGCCCCTCTGTAACAGACTCAGAAGTAAATAAATATCTTGACACAGTTATTTAGCCTCCTGTCGCTGCTTTATTATTTGAACAACCTCATCTAAGATCATATCTGCCAGCTTATCTTTAGTCATCAGAGGAAGTTCTCTAACAGAGCCTTTTTTATTGATTATCACCGCTATATTGGTCTCAGCTGCAAAACCTGCTCCCTCCATAGTAAGGTCATTGGCTACGATCAGGTCGAGATTTTTGCGCAGCAGTTTCTCTCGAGCATGGTCCAGAACTTTTTCGGTTTCTGCAGCAAAACCCACCAATAGCTGTTTTTCCTTATGCTCTCCCAGGTACCCAAGAATATCCGGGGTTCTTTCCAGTTCCAGGACCAGATCTGAGCAACTCTTCTTAATCTTTTGGGATTCTTTGACCTTTGGCCTATAGTCAGCCACTGCAGCTGCTTTAATAACAATATCCATATCTGTGAAAAGATCTTTCACAATTTCAAACATTTCCTGGGCGGTCTCTACTGCAATAACCCGCACACCATCCGGTGGTTTGATAGTGGTTGGCCCGCTGACCAGAGTCACCTGAGCACCCCGGTTCTTGGCCCGACGGGCCAGGGCAAAGCCCATTTTTCCTGAGCTGTGATTGGTGATAAACCTTACAGGATCTATATGCTCACGGGTGGGGCCCGCTGTGACCAGTACCTTCCTATCCTTCAAGTCCTGATTAGCAGAGAGAATCTGTTCAACAAATGCAACGATCTGTTCAGGGTCAGGCAATCTTCCTTTACCACTTGTACCGCAAGCCAAAGGCCCCTCTTCCGGTTCGATAAACAGGTATCCCATACTTTTAAGAAAACTCATCCAGTGCTGAAATACCCGGTTTTCATACATCCCAGTATTCATAGCAGGGGCAAAAACCACCGGTGCTCTAGTAGCCATGATAGTTGTTGTGAGCAAATTACCTGCAAGCCCAGCAGCGACCATGCCGATTATATCGGCGGATGCCGGGGCTACCAAAATCAGGTCTGCTCTCTGGGCAAGGCTGATATGCTCCACTTCCCACTTCTCCGCAGTGCGGAACATCTCCAGATGCACCGGATTCCCTGATACAGTCTGCAGTGTAAGAGGTGTAATAAACTCTGCAGCAGCTGGTGTCATCACCACATGCACACCAAAACCCTTTTTTACCAGTCGGCTGGCAATATCAGCAGCTTTATAAGCAGCAATACTTCCTGTAACACCCAAAACTATATTCTTCATTTTATCTTACTCTGCTGCTGTGGGCGTTCAATAATCAGTTTGTCCATGGCGATTTCTGCCAGTGCAACTGTCACCGGTTTTTGTGAAGAGAGATTATCCCTAACAGTACAGGTTTCTGTTAGATGACGTGCCCTCTTAGCTGCTGCTACCACCAACTCATATTTGCTTTCAACCTTCTGTAACAAATAATCAAAACTGGGCTCTTTCAAGTTTATACCCCCTTGTCCTGCTCCCGGATACTTTTTTCCCGCCTAATTATAGTAAGCAGTTCCTGAACAGCCCTCTCTATTACATCATTATTAACCACATAATCGTATTTTTTTGCTGCCAGTAATTCATCCGGGGCACAACTTAAACGCATATTAATTGTTTTTGCATCATCAGTTCCTCTACCGATTATCCGTTTGCTGAGTTCATCTAAGGATGGCGGCATAATAAAGATCAGCACTGCATCTGGAAAAACTCTCTTTACCTGTTGGCCGCCCTGAATATCCAGCTCCAGTAAAACATCCTTTCCTGCCAGCAAATTTTCTTCCACAGTTGAGCGAAGAGTACCGTAATAGTTCCCATACACCTCCGCCCACTCCAGAAAATCACCGGCCTCTATATGTTTTTGGAAGTCTTGACGGGAAACAAATATATAGTCCACTCCGTTTTTTTCATTGGATCTAGGATGCCTTGTAGTGAGAGAGATAGAATAAACCAGATCAGGCAGTGCCTTTCTCAGCATTTGACAAAGTGTGCCTTTACCGGAACCTGAAGGTCCCGATACTACAATTAGTATTGGTTGTGCTGACAACAAACATCCCCCTACACTTAATAAAAAGTGGAAATCATTCCTTGTCTTCCACAGGAACAGCAGTTTCCTTTGCAGCCAAACGGTTGGCCACTGTTTCCGGTTGCACTGCGGAAAGTATTACATGATCGCTGTCTGCAATGATCACCGCCCTGGTTCTTCTTCCATATGTAGCATCGATCAGCATGCCCCTCTCCCTTGCTTCCTGAACAATACGCTTGATGGGGGCTGATTCAGGGCTCACAATAGCTATAATCCGGTTAGCGGATACAACATTCCCAAAACCGATATTCACCAGTTTAATATCCATGTCAAACCCTCCCCTTGGAATCATTCAATATTTTGTGCTTGTTCCCTCATTTTTTCAATCTGACTTTTTATCTCCACAACTAGAGGGGATATAATCAGATCTGCTGCTTTTGAACCTATTGTATTGATCTCCCTATTCATCTCCTGCAATAAAAACTCGATTTTTCTCCCCACCGGCTCAGCTGTCTGCAGGCTTTCCTCCAGTTGTTCCAGATGACTGCTCAGGCGCACAAGCTCTTCAGTGATACTGCTTCTTTCAGCAAATAGCACCACTTCTGTAGCCAATCGCGATTCATCGATCTCATGGTCATCCAATATCTGCTGGAGTTTGCTGTGCAGGCGTGCTCTCAATTCCTCATTTAATTGAGGTTCACGCTCCTTAATCTGAGCTAAGAGCTTAGAGATGCATCTTTTACGATGGATAAAATCCTCGTATAATCTTGCCCCTTCCCGCTCTCGCATCTCAAGGATCTCTTTAACTGCGGTCCGGAGGCTTTGCTGTACCACTGTCCAGACCTCCTCAATATCCTCTTCCTTTTCTTCCACAAGCAGGACATCTGGAAGTCTGGAAAGGTCATCCAGTTCGATATCATACTCAATATTGAGAATTTCAGCCATTTCTCTCAGACATTTATCATAGGCAATCAATAATTCCTTGTCAAGCTTCACATTACGCTTCTTTTCACGGCGATCCTCAATATTAACATAAACATCGAAATGACCTCTCGCCACATGATCCTGGATCAAACTCTTGATCTTCTCCTCTAACTGGAAATAGGAACGGGATATCCTCACTGTTATCTCACGAAATCGATGATTAACACTGCGGATCTCTACCACAGCATGTAGTCCGTTTACATCACATTCACCCCGGCCAAAACCAGTCATACTTTTGATCACTTTTTTTCCTCCTGTGCGATCCCGAAACTACCTTCCGGTGTAAAATCAGAATTCAAATCTGCCAAAAGCCTTCTTCATCCTGGCAATGGCCTCCTGTAACCGCTCCTCCTGCAGTGTCAAACAAACCCTGATATAACCCTCTCCATATTTGCCATAGCCGGTACCGGGAGTGATCACAACCGCAGTCTTTTCCAACACCAGTTCCGCAAATTCAGCAGAATTGTAACCCTCTGGCACAGGCAGCCACAGATAGAAAGTCCCTTTAGGAATAGAGCTGACTTCCCATCCCAAATCTGCAAAACCCTTTAATGCCAGATCACGCCTCTTTTGATATATCTGCCGCATTTTTTCCACACAATCCTGGGATCCCTCTAAAGCCGCGATTCCTGCATATTGCACCGCCTGAAAAGCACCTGAATCAAGGTTGGACTTTATTGTGGTGAGTGTTCGGATAACTTCAGCATTACCGACTGCCCACCCTATACGCCATCCAGTCATATTATAGGTCTTAGAGAGGGAGTGGAATTCAATTCCTACATCTTTGGCACCAACTGCCTCCAGGAAACTGGGAGCAACATACCCATCAAAGGTAATTTCCGAATAAGCTGCATCATGACAGACGACCAGATCATACTCACGGGCGAATGCCACCACATCTTGATAGAACTCTCTAGTACATGTGGCTCCGGTGGGATTATTGGGATAGTTGATAAACATCAGCTTAGCCTTTTTAGCTATATCAGAAGGGACACTGCCCAGATCAGGGAGGAAATTATTCTCCCTCTTGAGTGGTAATAAATAATTTTCAGCCCCGGCCAGAGACGCTCCAATGCCGTAGACAGGGTACCCCGGATCAGGGATCAGGGCCACATCACCCTCCTGCAGGTAGCAAAAAGAGATATGAGCGATCCCCTCTTTGGACCCGATCAGGGTCACAACTTCAGATGCCGGGTCCAGTTCAACCTGAAAGCGCCGCTGATACCAATCCGCAACAGCCCTCCGGAAAGCCATCATTCCAGCAGAAGAAGGGTAGCGATGGTTTTCAGGATTGTTCGCCTGTTCAATCAACTTCTGTACAATATGAGGGGGTGTAGGAAGATCGGGATCCCCAATCCCCAAACTTATCACATCAACCTTCTTCTCTTTCAACTCCTCTATCTTCTGCTCAATGCGAGCAAAAAGATATGGTGGTAGGGTTGTCAGTCTGTCAGCGATCTTCATCTTCATCATCTCCTTACTCGTTTCTAATCTATTCATCTATACTCCCCAAAAAATCGGGTGTCAATCTCCCCTCGAAAACCTCTTCAGCCGGTCCGGTCATATAGACGCGGTTATCCTTCTCCCATTCCACTAACAGCCTGCCACCGGGCAGGTTTACCTCCACATGCCTGTCCAGATAGCCGCTCAAAGAGCCTCCCACTGCCACAGCACAGGCACCTGTCCCACAAGCCTGAGTTTCTCCCACTCCTCGCTCCCATACCCGCATCCGCACACTCCCCGGGTTTAATACTTCCACAAACTCCACATTGGTTTTCGCCGGGAAGAAATGGCTGGACTCCAGGCGGGGGCCAAGGCTGGTCACCGGTGCTTGCTCAACATCTGAAACAAACAAGATACAGTGGGGGTTGCCCATGGAAACAGCAGTGATCTTCAGTTTCTCTCCATCGATCTCAATTTCTTCATTGATCACCCTGGACCCAGCAAAAGCAACTGCAGGGATCAAATCCCTTTCCAAAATGGGCTCTCCCATATCCACCCTCACTGCTTTAACCTTTCCATTATCGAGGATCAGCTCCGGTATCTTTTCCCCTGCTTTGGTTTGTATAGAAAATGAGCTTTCATTTACCAATCCTCTGGTATAAAGGTATTTGGCAACACAGCGAATAGCGTTTCCACACATCTCCGCTTCTGAGCCATCTGCGTTGAAAATACGCATATTAAACTCACCATGGTCATCCTGAAATACAAAAACCAGGCCATCCCCGCCGATCCCTTTATTCCGGTCACAAACCCTCTGGGCAAAAACTGATCTCCTCTCCTCAGGAAGGGAATAAGGAGAGCTATTCATAATAATAAAATCATTACCCAAACCGTGCCATTTGGTGAACAACAAGACCATCATCCCTTTAATGTAAAATAAAGCATAAAAGAGCACAAAACACCTGTAAATAGATTAACCCATCTCCATCAAATCAGCAAGTATTAATAGATAACTAAAGATAGGATGACCAGCACAAAGGGGAGTTGTAACAATTAGCTGAGTAAGGGTTCTCAGCAGTAGATCGCTGAAAAACATAATGATACAATAACAATGCAAGTTTCTAAAAGGAGTATTGATCATGTCACCAGATGGTGTAACCCTAAATCTGATCATCAGAGAATTACAGGAAATCCTGATACCGGCCAGGGTTGAACGGGTCTATCAACCGGAAAAACAGGAAATAGTCTTGAACTTGCGTTCATTGGGTAAGAGCCGCAGGCTATTGATCTCAGCCCAGGCTGAAAATGCCCGCCTGCATCTTACCACACAGGAGAAGAAAAACCCCTTAACACCACCTCTTTTCTGCTCTGTGCTGAGAAAGTACCTGGAAGGGAGCAGACTGACCGCTATTAAGCAGAAGGGTTTGGACAGGGTTGTGAACCTTAGCTTTTCCCGTATCGCAGAAAGCGGTGAATTTCAGGATGTTGTTTTAGTTGTGGAGATCATGGGGAAACACAGCAATATTATCCTCTTGGATCCCTCCAACCGGATCATAGATGGGATCAAGCGCTACTCTCATACTCTGAGCAGGTACAGGGAGGTTCTGCCAGGACGTGAATATGTGGCACCACCCTCGCAAAAAAAGCTGCACCCACTGGATCTCTCAGAAGATAGGTTTTCACAGCTAATCATCGAGCAGCCATTAGAAAAGAGCCTTAAAGAAATACTCTTTCAGCGGATCGAAGGACTGAGCCCAGTACTGGCCAAGGAAATAGTCCTGCAGGCAGGGCTTGAACCGGATCTGAGACTGGAGTACTGCGGGGAACATGAACTGCGCTCCCTCTGGCTGTCAATACTAAATTTTTTATTCCCTCTCCTCAACGATAAAATGCTGGATCCGGTGGTGGTTTATGAGGGGAAACAGCCAGCTTTTTATGCTCCCTATCCCTTTACCCAGTACCGGGGCCTTACACTAGAACACTGCAGTTCGGTTAATGAAGCTTTAGACGAGTTTTACAAAGCTCGTCTGGAAATCAACACCTTCCAGCAGAGCAAAGCCCATTTATCAGCATTGATCAAAAACGAGCTATCCCGTTTAAATAAAAAACTCCTGGCTCAAGAACAGGATGAAGCTGATGCACAAAAAGCAATGAAATACCGCCTGCAGGGGGAAATGCTCCTTGCCCAGCTGCATACCATCAAAAAAGGCGCCCGAGAAGTAACCCTACCCAATCTTTATGAACCCGAAAGCCCACCGATAAATGTTATACTGGACCCATCATTATCTGCTGCCCAAAATGCCCAGAGGCTTTTTCATAAATATAACAAGGCCCGGGACACACTAAAAATTTTGCAGAAGCATAAAAAAGAAACAACAGCTGAGATTCGCTATTTGAGCACTGTTCAATTTGCACTGGAAGAGGCAGATTCTTTAAAGGAACTCCACGAAATCCAAACCGAACTTGTGGAAGCCGGATACCTGCATAGCAAAGAAAAGAATAAGCATAAGAAAAAGGTGCAGAAAAAAGAAGCACCTCAGATCAAACAAATAACATCCCAGGACGGATTCACCATCCTCATCGGTAAAAACAATAAACAGAATGACTATCTGACCATGCGCCTTGCCCGGGATGAGGACTACTGGCTCCATGCAAAAGAGAGCGCCGGAGCCCATGTGATAGTCAAAAGCAAAGCAGGTCAGGAGATACCCCCTAGCACACTGGAGGAGGCTGCAGGGCTGGCTGCCTATTTCAGTGAAGCACGGCATTCATCGAAAGTGCCTGTTGATTGTACTAAGAGAAAAAATGTCAGCAAGCCCACAGGAGCCAAGCCCGGCTTTGTCATCTACAAAAATTATGAAACCTTTTATGTGAATCCAAAAGCCCCTGAGTGAGCACCGGGTCCTACCCTATCTTAGAAAAATACAATTTCTTGTTTTGCTTAGTGCAGAACAGAACAACCCTTTTGCTATCTGCTGCTCACCTTTTTGCGGCGGTCCTTTTCTGTGAGGATCAGAAATAACAAAACTCCGACACCGATCAGAGTAAACACCATCAATGTGCCGATTGAAATAAACATTTCACCTGTTGAAAAACGGGTTATTGCCGCTGAAAACAGCCCAAAGAGCAATACTCCCACAGACAAACCATAGATAGCAGCACGTATCATATTCATCCCAAAGCTTTGACGTGTCTCTCTGATCAGGACGCTGAAGGTAAGCAGTGCTCCCCCTGCAACAGTGAAGATACCAGAGCCCACAACTGCTTCTCCGGGCAACTTCATATAATACAGCATGACAACAGTGAAGATCCCGAATAATGAGAGCAGAACACCTGCCACAATCCCTACTGTTGAGATTCGCTCCCTCCATGTAGAAAACACAGGCTGCTGCAAACCGCTATCTCTATATTTGCGCATCTCCTCTACCAAGCCGCTTAAATCGCCGATTGTAATCACCGCCTCTTTAAAAGCCTGTTCCTCATCCATACCCCGGGAAATATAGTCTTCAATTTTCTCTTTCAAATTAGTGGTCAGTTCTTCTTTTAAATCAAAGAGCTGCTGACTTGGCTCAACATCAGAGAACAGATGGTCAATATATTTTTTCACTTTTGAGTTCAGAGTTTGTTCATTATTTCCCATCATCAAGCCCCCCTTTGATCAATCTTTCTAACACCTCTTTGGCAAAATTCCAATCTTTTTTATTCTTTTCGTAGCGTTCTCTGCCTTTGTCTGTTATGCGATAATATTTGCGTCTACCCCCCTGGCTTTCATCACCCCAATAGGAAACTATAAATCCATCCTGCTCCAATCTGCGATAAGCTGTATAAAGGGTCGCTTCCTTTAGTTCATATTGATTGCCGCTTAATTCAATGATCTTTTTATAGATTTCATAGCCATAGCTGTCACCCTGGCGAAGTATGTTGAGAATAATTGTATCGGTATGGCCTCTGATCAGATCTGTGGAAATCATGCCGCTCATCCTATCGCCCCCTCAAATATATAATAAGCCATAGTACTATGTCTGTCAAGGTATTATGGCACCAATATATAACCCCTATCCTTAGCCTAAAATGATAGAAGAAGACTTGTGCTCTTTAGCTGGATCCAGCTGATAAAAAAAGAAAAGGGTGTCGGCACACCCTTAACAATCATTTTGCTTATCAATTATTCTAACTTCTAGGTACAGGTTCAAGACATAGGTAACACATTTGGTTCAGGACATAGGTAACACTATATCCTTTCCTGAACAGTGTAAAATGCATAAGATTGCAAGTCAATCTCTCCGATTAGAAATTCATTAAACCAGACATTAAGCCGATTATGTTCTTTCAGCTCTA